>Ga0116141_10000836_pt1 | contig 25503 bp, 21 predicted proteins | sample AD_UKC097_MetaG_FD_89744 | JGI IMG/M metagenome (GOLD analysis project Ga0116141, IMG submission 89744) | Active sludge microbial communities of municipal wastewater-treating anaerobic digesters from USA - AD_UKC097_MetaG | ecosystem: Engineered > Bioreactor > Anaerobic > Digestate | place: USA...
AATTCATGAAAGCACTTATAGATTTCAGCCCGCATGGGAATTAATCCGCCAAACTGATCGAGAACCATAAGTTGTTGATCTTCTTTTAAAAAACCTTGGTGTGCATGCTGTCCGGAAATGCTGGCTAAGTTCTCGGTGACCGCATTAAGAACCTGTATGGTGGATAGCCGCCCATTGATATAAATCCGATGCCTGTCACTATTGGAAATCACCCGTCTTATTAAAAGTTCCTCAGCTGAATCGTAGCCATATTCCTTCATGGTTTCGGCGACATTGCTTCCGGGTTTAATTTCAAATAGAGCCTCCAGCTCGGCATTATCCGCGCCGGTTCGGATTAGGCTGGTTGCAGCTCTGCTTCCAAGCAGCAGATTAACGGCATTGATGATTACAGACTTTCCGGCACCGGTTTCGCCGCTTAATATGGTCAATCCTTCAGAAAAACGAATACAAAGGTCATCGATAATGGCAAAATTTTTTATTGAAAGTTCTCGAAGCATAAACAAAATAAATACAATTAGCTGAGTGCCTTGGCAGCAGAGAATCCAAGATCGAAAGCCTTTATGTTCGTTTCTATATACGCTTTCTTGGTTTTTGTTCGAATTGCCTCTTTTACATGATCGGCCGACAACGGCAGAATACCGGTCTGGAGAAGGGAACCTAACAGAACCATGTTCAAGGCCATGATGTCTCCTGCCTGTTTTGCAAGTGAAAAGGCGTCGAATGCGATTAACCTCGCTACCTTTGCGCGAATCAGATTTTGTAGCTTTGCTAAATCCGGATAATTTCCTTTCCCGATGGCTGCCGTGAATGGTGGAATCGGAGAAAGGTTGGTGATAACGACCGTGCCGGAATTGCATTTATTAAGGGCCCGAAGGGTTTCCGAAGGTTCAAAGCCAAGCAGAACATCCGACTCACCTTCTGATATGATCGTACTCTTAGCGTCTCCGAATAGAATTGCAGATTCCACAACTCCACCTCTTTGGGCCATGCCGTGTATTTCACTCATGCGAACCGGGACACCGGCGAGCAGGGAAGCCTCCCCCAAAATCTTCGATGCAAGAAGGTTCCCTTGTCCCCCAACCGCTACGATAATCAATCTTATTGTCTTCATCTTGGTTCCTGCTGGTAGGTTAACAAATCCCTTTTTTCCTCTTACGGCCAAAAGCAAGGATTTTTAATCCTTTACCGGTATAATGGCATTTTCCGGGCATATCTGGGCGCAAACCGCACATCCGACGCACATGTCTTGATTAATTTTTACCCGGTTATCTTCTATGAAAAAAGCAGGGCATCCCAGGTTGTTGATACATTCCCTGTGATTTTTGCATTTTTCACTAACAAAAAAAGGCTTCCGGCTTGGTTTTTTAAGGCTTTTTGCATATAACGCGCACAACTCCTTCGAGATAACGACCGAGACACCCTTGAAATCCAGTGCTTCTTTTATGGTATTGATACTTTTCTTGATATTAAAGGGTCGAATCACGCCTACATGAGAAATGCCGATGGCTTTTACGATATTTTCAATAGACACCCGTTGATAGCCCTCCAGGTTTAATGCTTTCATATCAACACCCGGATTCGGCTGATGCCCGGTCATGGCAGTGATTCCGTTGTCTAAAATAATCAGGGTAAAATTGTGTTGATTAAAAAACGCATTCACCAGACCGGGTATTCCCGAATGAAAGAAGGTGGAATCACCGATAAAGGCGATGACTTTTTTATCCGTGACTTTTGAAAATCCGCAGGATGTTCCGATAGAAGATCCCATACATAGCAGAAAATCTCCCATGGAAAGGGGGGGCAAAAATCCGAGGGTATAGCACCCGATATCGGTCGGACAGATGGTGGTCATTCCCTCTGCCGCCTTTTTCACCGCATAAAAAGTTGCCCGATGAGAACAGCCGGGGCAAAGATTGGGTGGGCGTTGCGGGATCTCGGGAATGTCGGAAAGGTCGGGAATCTCTACCGGAGTATGGTTCAAATTAAAATATTTTGCGATGCATTGTCTGACCAGCCGAGGATTGAATTCATAAAGACGAGAGAAAAGATTTTCTTCTTTACCTTTTATGGAAAACGTCAATCCTTCTTCCTGTGCAAAGGCCTTAATTGCTTCTTCCATGTAAGCTTCGCCTTCCTCGACGACAAGAACTTTTTCGCATCCCTTTAGGAAATTTTTGATTAAAGCCCTTGGCATGGGGTTTGAAAATCCGATACGGAGTATTTTGGCCAAACCTTCCAACTTGAGGTCTTGAACCGCATCATATACATAGTTATAACTGACACCATTGCAAATAATCCCCAGGCTTCCATCTCCGATAATGAAATTATATGGAGACGTTTCAGAAATTTTTTCGGCCTTTTCGATACGTTCCAACAACCTGGCATGAAGATTTCTGGCTACGGCCGGCACGGGGACATACTGAAAAGGATCTTTTTTAAAATCTCCCCGTGTAGTGTGAGACACAAAGGGTTTTAAATTCACTACAGAGGTGGAATGATTGAGTCGCGTTGTGGTCCTGAAAATGACCGGTTCCTCTAATTTTTCGGACAGTTCAAAGGCATCGATCACCATATTTTTGGCCTCTTCCACAGAGGAAGGCTCCAGAATCGGGAGACCGGAAATCTTGCCATAATACCGGTTGTCCTGCTCGTTCTGACTTGAAAACATATAAGGGTCATCTGCGGTAACGATAACCAAGCCCCCTTTGACACCGATATAGGCAAGTGTCAAAAGCGCATCTGCGGCCACATTCAGACCCACATGCTTCATTACACAAATGCTGCGAAGGCCACAATTGGCCGCGGCGGCGGCGAGTTCAAGAGCCACCTTTTCATTTACACTATATTCAAAATAGAGGTCGCTTTCCTGGGAAATCTGAAAAAAGTTCGTTGCAATTTCTGATGACGGGGTACCCGGATAGGTGGTAGCAAAGGCAACACCCGCTTCGACGGCACCTCTGGCAATCGCTTCATTACCGAGGAGCAGCAATTTTTCACCCGAATTATTGATTAACAGCTTATGCATGATATTTTCCTCGAATTCATCATTTTCTTCAAATTTTTCATAAACACGGAAAGGGCGAAACAAAACAAGGATTGATCACTTTTTATTTCAGGTTTGGGAAAATTATTATCCAAACCTTCTTCAAGCCCCTGAACAAAAAAATCATTATACCATTACTTTCTTGGATGTAAAGTAATATCCCAGTATGGTAATATCCATAAAATTACAAGTGGTTAAAAAACTTTACAACAATCGAATCATGTTTTATTATTCACTATTTTCGGTTTTGGTGATCCTGTATTCGCAGCCTGCTACACCTGCGAAATAATCCAGGTGCAGTTTTATCTGGGGCGGGACGCAATTTGTTTTGCTTCTTGCTGCAATATGCCGTTTTTTATTTTACTTTGACACATGCAGATATTCAATGCAGTTGGGGCGTTGTTATGAAAAATTCAGTTACAATTGTTATCGCCTCACGAAATATCGGTAAGAAAGCTGAAATAAAGAATCTTTTAAGCGGATTTCCTGTTATCATCAAAAATTTGGATGATTTTGCAGAAATCGTCTCTGTAGAAGAAGATGGGGAAACCTTTATCGAAAATGCCTGTAAAAAAGCAAAATTTACAGCACGTCTTTTGGGACTGCCGGCTTTGGCAGACGATTCCGGACTCCTGGTAGACGCTCTCGGAGGTGCACCCGGTGTTCGATCCGCCCGCTATGCGGGAGAAAACGCATCGGATGAGCAGAAGTGTTCAAAATTGATTAAAGAAATGGAAGCGAAAAGCAACCGGCGGGCTGTATTTAAATGTGCGATATCCATCGCGGTTCCAAACGGCTGCGTCCAGACCTATGAAGCGGAATGCGAGGGCAGGATCAGTGAAAACCCCGCCGGCTGCCATGGATTTGGATATGACTCTGTTTTCTTTTATCCGCCGCTTGAAAAGACATTTGCCCAATTGACTATGGAAGAAAAGGGACTTGTAAGCCACAGAGGAAAAGCCCTCAAAAAATTCCGGAATGAATTTGATAAGGTGTTATCCTGGATTCGTCAAAATATGACGACGCAGTAGGAATCTTCAATGATAATGAAAATAATTGAAAATCCGATTAGAAAAAACAGAAGGTGACTTCTGTTGTTGCAAACCCATTCGACAGGTCTTGCGAAGATTCCCGCGCAAGCAGGTGTAATCTAAGGCCCTGAAAACTTATGTTCGTTTTCCGGATTCGTTCGCTAATCTCTTGGCAGGTCATGGAAATGCGCTTGATTATGTGTTGAAAAAAAGCGCGGGCGAGCTTGCGGGGCTGTCCGTTTCAGCAGCGGACCTTCAGCCATTAATTATATATTTTTTTCCGCCGGTTGGATGATTGACGACATCAACCAAAAAACCGCGGTAAAGCCTTAATAATCCACTGTTCGAAATTCTTCCTGTTCACTCAACAAAAAACAGAACGGAAAGGCATTTACAATAAAATAACAATAACCCTGAATGAACGTCTCAATGTCGGTGGACTGAAAAAATCCTCACCGGCCAAAAAGAACTTTAGACGATATCATTTTAAAGAGTTGTTCGATTTACGATTGGCGGTTTCGCAAAAACATGGTAGTAGAACACGACAGCCTTTAACCATATAGACAACATAGGGGAAAACAATGGAATTTAAAACAGCGCTTAACCGCATCATTGCAAATCATAATAATGTTCTGAAGGATCTGGAGAGAAAGGAGATCATCCAACAGGTTATTGATTTAAGGGAGGCTCTCGTAGCAGCAAACGGAAGCCTAGCGACCTGGACACTGCCGGATTCTACCGGCAGATCTCCCCAAGACACGCTGATTGTTCGTCATCCGGAAACCGATAAAAATATTGACTGGGATTCTCCCAACAATTTGCCCCTTGATCCGGAAACCTTTGACATGCTCTGGGAAGATGCCCTGACGGCTCTTCAGAAGAAAGAAAGAATTTTTATTACAAATCGAGTGGTCGGCGCCGATTCATCTTATGCTTTGCCGGTCCAAACCGTTACAGGGAGCGCACTTACCGATCTTTTTACTCTGAACGTATTTCGCCCGGTGCCCGAAGATATCGGACGCAGCATTTTTTTCGACAAAGGATTCACATTGCTGGTATTGCCGTATAATAAGATCGATTCAACCCGTTATAAAGGGCGATTAAGAAGGCTTTCCGATGGAAGGACCTCGAACATGGCAATCGTAATGGATTTTGCCAACCGGGTGGGTCTTGTATTTGGTTCTGCATACGGCGGCAGTGTGAAAAAGCTGATGTTCACAGTCATGAATTATTATCTTCCGTTGGAAAACATTCTCCCCCTTCACTGCTCTGCCAATGAAAACAGCAAGGGTGAACTTTCTTTGTTTTTAGGGCTTTCGGGTACGGGAAAAACCACACTTTCCGCGGATCCCAAAAGGGCTCTTTTGGGAGATGACGAACACGGCTGGAGTGAAAACGGTATCGCAAATTTTGAGTTCGGTTGCTATGCAAAGCTCATTAACCTTGATCCTGAAAAAGAACCGGAAATATATAATGCCGTTTTCCATAAGGATGACTACTTACATCATGGTGCCATTGTTGAAAACACCATGATGTATCCTGATGGAAGTTTTGATCTGTTTGATAAACGCCTCACCGAGAACAGCCGGGCATCTTATCCGCTTTCATTTTTGAGAAACACAAAAGTATCGTCAACCGGTCCCCATCCAAAGACCATAATCTTTCTGACTGCCGATGCAAACGGAGTTCTTCCACCGATTTCGCGCCTGAATCCCGAACAGACCATGCTGTGGTTTCTGATGGGCTATACCAGCAAGCTGGCAGGAACCGAAACCACCGTGATTGAGCCGGTATCCACGTTCTCTCGATTTTTCGGCCAACCGTTCATGCCCTGTCTTCCTCACCTGTATTCCGATCTTCTTGGAAAGAAGATGAAAACGTACAATTCCGATGTTTATCTAATCAATACGGGATGGAGTGGAGGTCCCTATGGGATCGGGAGACGTATGGACATCAACCTGACGAGGACACTGCTGGATGCAGCGATGGACGGCAAACTCGCGGACGTTGAATATCGTGAAGAAAAATATTTCCATCTGCATATCCCCGGATCCTGCCCCGGCGTGCCGCCCGAAATTCTGAACCCGGAAAACACCTGGGACAATAAAAATGCTTACAAGGAAAGGGCCATCCAGCTAGCCGCAGAATTTGGCAAACATTTTGATAAAGCTTATGGCAATAAAAGCATAGATGAAAAGGTCCGCATGCAATGTCCTGGAAAATAGCGGTTTTTTCATTGATTTATAAAAGCTGACTGAAGAGGGCGTGCAACCATACCATCGGAAATCCATACTTGCCGTCATATTGAGTCGTCGCATGCTGGTGGCCCTTTTGATGGGCTTTTCATGTGGCCTGCCTCTTCTCCTGACCATATCCGTCCTGCAAGCATGGATGAAAGAAGAAGGCGTGGATCTGGCCGTTATCGGAATGATGGCGCTGGTGGGTTTGCCCTATACACTGAAATTTGTCTGGGCGCCTTTTTTGGATCGTTTCACCCTTCCCTTTCTTGGGCGCAGAAGAGGATGGTTGCTGGTTGCCCAGGTAGCATTGATTTTTTCAATTTCAAGCTTGGGTTTTTCGGATCCTTCAGGCAATCCCTGGCGGGTCGCACTATGTGCTTTTCTGGTTACTCTGTTCAGCGCTTCCCAGGATATTGTGGCAGATGCTTATCGAAGGGAGGATCTTCCCGATGCCGAGCTGGGACTCGGCTCTTCGCTCTACATTAACGGTTATCGGCTGGGTATGTTACTGGCTTCCGGGGGTGGGCTGATCCTGGCGGACCACATCTCCTTCTCCTTGGTTTATTTAGCCATGGCGGCATGCATGATTCCCGGTGTTTTAACCACGCTGATGACTCCGGAACCTATCGTTGCGGAGGGAAGACCTGAAACCTTAAAGGATGCCATCATCGCCCCTTTGGTTGAATATTTCAACCGTAAAGAGGCGGTTTGGATATTGATTTTTATCCTTCTGTACAAAATCGGCGATACCATGGCTACAGCCATGACCATTCCTTTTTATCTTGATATCGGATTTTCCAAAACAGAAATCGGAACCGTCGTTAAACTTTATGGTTTCTGGGCCACCGTATGTGGCACCATCATCGGTGGTTTAATCATGCTTAGGCTGGGAATCAACCGCAGCCTTTGGGTTTTTGGCTTTCTGCAAGCGTTATCGACTGCCTGTTTTGCCCTATTAGCGAGAATCGGATATAATATATTCGGATTATCAGCAGTTATTTCCTTTGAAAATTTAAGTAGTGGTATGGGAACTGCTGCTTACGCTGCATTCATGGCCAGCATTACAAATAAAAAATTTACAGCAACCCAATATGCGCTCCTCAGCAGCCTCATGGGGGTCCCCAGGGTACTTGCTTCTGCCCCGACCGGATTGATTGCCAAAAATGTCGGTTGGGAAAGTTTTTTTATAACATGTACGATTGTTGCAATTCCAGGCATGTTGATCCTGCTCAAGTTTGCTCCATGGAGTGTAAGGGAAGCCGCTGTGGATCATTAGAAATTTTATCAAGCATTGACCTGTTTGCTTCTGAGGCTGGAAAATTTTCGGACGAAGAGACTTTAATCGAATTTTCGGTTCATACTGCCGTCGCTGTAAAAACAGCGTGTTTCATAACGTTGCGTAAAATGAACAATATAAGTGAAAAACACGGATCAATCCATGAACAACGGTATCGAATCAAGAAAAACAATCAATCAAACCCGATATCTTATTGAGCAAAGGAGAGAAATTCTTTCACTGCCCCCTGACAAAGCTTTAGAGCGGATACTCAATGCTCATCACCCTGGCGCACTCGTGCGTTCATTTCCAAAAGAAGATTTTTATTTTTTAATACACGATATCGGGCCTGAAGACGCGATCTCCTTGCTGTCGCTTGCATCCTACAAGCAATGGGAATATATTTTCGATTTAGAAACTTGGGAAAAAGACAGGGTAGAATTAACATCGGTTACAAATTGGCTGCATTTGCTTCTCAGGGCAAACCCCAACCGCTTGATAAAATGGTTTTTGGATGAAAAAGCAGAATTCATTGAATTCTACCTGTTTAGAAATATCGAGGTAAGGATCCGAGAGCACGATCAGGATCCATCCGATTTCGGCCGGGATTTTTTTACCTTCGATAACACCTACTATGTACGAATTATTGATGAACCTCTTACTGCCGAATCAGAGGCAGCAGGTAATGAGCATAAACGAAAATTTATTTATGAATTTCTCAATAGCCTTTCATCTTACAATCACCTAAAATATCAATCAATTCTTCTTGAAACCGAAAGAATTCTGCCCGCGGAAACTGAAGAAGAAGCCTACCGATTGCGAAATGTTCGGCTTGCCGAAAGCGGCTTTCTGCCGTTCGATGAGGCGATCGGCATCTACCAGCCATTAACCGTCCAGGATCTTCAATCGACAAGTTCAAAGTTTATCGTACACCAAGCTGAGCAAAATTTGTTTTTCCCCGTACCGATTTATCCATCTGTTACCCTCATGGAAGGCGATATTTTTGCCGGAGCGCTAGAAGCGATTGAAACCGATCACGTTCTGCATCAGATTCAAACGGAGTTTGCAGGATTGTGCAATCTAATCATTGCCGCGGATCAAAATAAAATTCGAGATCGGGAGCAATTAAAGGGTATTGTCAAGAAGGCTTGCGGGTATATAAGCATCGGGCTCGAAAGCTTAGCCGAAGGAAATAGTGGCTTGGATATTCACAGAACCGCCGCACTTATTCAAAGATATCCACTCTCCGGAATTTTCAAGGTCGGATACGGACGGGCGTTACAGCTCAAATGGCGAACTGAAAGGTGGAAAGAAAAAGCTTGGTTTGCAAAAGAGGGACTTCCGTTGAGTTTCTGGGGGGAAGAATGGCTGGGAGTTCTTGGCGGATTATTGCTAAAAAAACCGCTGTTTTTCGAAAACTATAAAACCGGCCTGCTTTACCGGGATTTTTCTTCCATTGACGAAATAGAAGAAACGGATGGTGTGCTGAACGAAATTATTGTCTTTGACGATCTGCTTTCCCTGATGCCCATAAATCTTGAAGGTCTACGTCGGCAATTTCTAACCTATAAAAACCTTGTTTTAACTCTCTGGGCACGTCATTATCTGGGCCTTTCACGCGATCCGTTGCCTTTGACTCTTGAAGAATTTAGGAATTTTTTCAATGCGCTTTGGGCAGATGATGAACAGTCTCAAAAAATCAGTTTATGGATGAAGGAAAATTTTTTGAACTGGTTCGCCGGTGAAACCGGTATTGATGTTTTTGACATCAGTCAGCGGCTTGCAAAAAGCCTGGAAAATCTTTTCTCTGAAATATCAAGCGAATATGGTCAGGTTTTGAAAAAGGACTTGGATCCGAGATTTATATATCTTTTTCTGATCGAAAAACCCGAGAGCAAAAAAAACGTCGAGACACGGCTTTAATGAAAAAAGTATCGTAACTGATGAGACATCGATTTAATTTTTAGACTTAAGATGGTACCTCCAACAATTTCTCCACCTCCGTCGTTAGCTTGTTGATTATCTGCCCCGCTTTGCCCATGAGCAGATAATCGCTGATACGACCGGTTAAGGGAGTTTTCTCAGGATTCACCTCTATAATCTTTGCCCCCGATTCTTTGGCAATCATCGGCATAAAGGCGGCAGGCTGGACAATGGCCGATGTTCCGACGACCAGCATGATATCACACTCGGAAGCCACCTCTTGGGAACGCATCAGAGAATAAGAAGGAATCGCTTCACCAAAAAAGACGAACTCGGGTCTGAGAATCCCGCCACATTCGCACCGTGGGGGTATCTCTTTCAGATCAATCTTTAGGGTTTCACACCGCTTATTGCAGTCAAGACATCGATGCCAGGCAAAATTTCCATGAAACTCGATAACATCCGTATTTCCCGCTCTTTGATGGAGTCCATCGATATTTTGGGTTATGATGGTTTTCAATATCCCTAATTTTTCAAGTTTTGCCAATCCCTTATGCGCATCATTCGGCTTTGCTTGCTCAATAATCTCTTTTAGCCCCCTTAAAAGAACGTTCCAAACCTTTTCCGGATTTTCCATAAATGCGTTAATGTGCGCATACTCCATCGGATCGATGGTTTCCCAGATCCCTCCCTTGCCACGAAATGGCGGGATTCCACTCTCAACAGAAATTCCGGCTCCGGTTAAAGCCGCAACGCTTTTTGCGCCGGCAAGATCTTTTGCCGCTTTTATAATCAGATCGTTCATCGTTTTATTCCCCTGTTCCACCGATTCAATCATTTTCCGATAAATTGCTTATATCCCAGTCCATTGGATCAAGCAATGAATAGCCCATCTTCGAGAGTTTTTTCTTTACCTTGCTTACATCTAATGTCAAAAGATATGGAAAAATGACCCGTTTTCCTTCTTCCCAGTGCCTGGCAACAAGGATGCTTCCGAAAGAAATTTTCTCTTCGGTTATCGCGTCAACAACTTTTTTCATCTGTCCGATCTTTTCCTCCACAAGGATGCACAGAAGTGTCCCGGGTTCTTCGATTCCCAAAACATCAATAAATGTCCGGATCAAATCACGGACGGATATGATGCCTTTGACAATGCCATGTTCGTCAACTACCGGAAAAGCACCGACACGGTTTTCCTGTACAAGCAAAAGAACGTCTTGAATGGTATCCAGCGGAGAAACCGTAACTGGATCGATCGTCATGATATCTTTTATTTTATATGCCGAGAGCCTCTCTCTTTCCTTCCGGATGCTATAATCGTGCATTAGAATAGAAGGAAAGGCGCTTCGGATATCTCGATCCGAAACGATGCCGATCAGGCGATTGTTCTTATCGACTACCGGCAGGTGGCGGACAAGATGTCTGTCCATCTTTTCTTTGGCTTGAAGAACATCTGCATCCTTATCAATGGTGATGACATTTCTGGTCATCGATTTGCTGACAAACATTTTATCCTCCGCCATTATAGTCAATAGGAATCGATTTTCCCAACGGTTTTTAACTTCTCAACTTTGGTTTAACCCATTGTATTTATAAAATTTGGCCATGATTTTTTGCATGTTCGGGGAGCCGTAGAAGCGAGTATCCGCTCTCTATCATGGGAATCAACGGACGGACCGTTTGAGGACCGTTTGAATATTGGTCCGCAATATCTACAATTCGTTCCATAATCCATGAAAACCCCATTTTGGAAGGTCTCCTGTCCGATATTTGCTCATCGATATGGGAATCAACGTTCGACGATCATAGACTTCAGGTGCAAACACATTCAAAGCCGGGAAGAAGTTCCGATCCAGAAGGCGAATATATGATTTATCTCCCTGTCCCAGCAGCACCAGTGAATTTAAAATAAAACCATATCCGGTGTCTGAACCTTTTTCGAAATCCCAGCCTGTTTTAGGAAAGCTGGGCGAAGGGTGCGGATGGATCAAGTAATCAATTACCGATGGATATTCCATTCGTTTTGCAAAACCATGCGGCGATGGTCACATTTTTAAAATGGCAAAAACTCAATGGCATCGTCACCTTCGGCATGATGCCCGGGATTTCTCACTGCACAAAAGGAATTGTCGCGTTTTCCTTGCATAACAAGCCCTGCGGTGTCAATAATCCCGCCGATCACCAACAAAGCCGTTTCAAAAGCCGCGGGACACATCTGGTTGTTATGAGTGTTCAATTCGGAATCCCCTTTACCGCACATCGCTTCAAAGCGGTCAATTGATATCGAATGATAGCCCGGATTCACTTGATTTCCGGGCGTCGAATTCGGATCAAGGTTAGCAATCGGATCAGACCCGCTTCTTTTGTTCCATTGTATATGGCCTGGAATTTTAGAGGCGATTCCAGGCGATTCGTACCGGTATCATGAAAAAATATCTTTCGCTGTAAAAAACCGGTTCGTTTCCTATGCCTTGCCTGAACCACCTCAGCCCGATTACGCTGGTTTTAACGCAAATACATGATTGTCAAACATTTAGGTTAGTTGCCCAAAACAGTCAAGAAAGTTTTATATGTCTGAAGGCTCTACCCGATTATTTATGCAACAAAATTCTATGGATGAAGGGATGCAAAAATCTTGCGCAAGACCGGCTGATATGTTAAATAAAAGGCTATCTAACATAATAAAAAAATTGAAAAATATTACAATCGATTCCAGATCGACCTTGACGGCAAAATAATTTTTGCCCTGGCCACTCGGTAAGCTGCTGACATATCCAAACAATTTATACCTTCCGGCCATTCAAAATGAAAGCCCTGTTTCTTGGTGCCGGCTAAAAATATCTTCATGTGTATCAGGAAAATCCTGAAAAACAATGGATAGTGAACGATAGACAAAAGGAGGTTTATGGTGTTTGAATTGATCAAGAAAAGTATGCTGGTAGGAATCGGCTTGGCCCTGAAAACCAAGGATGAAGTGGAGGACTTTGCAAAGGAGCTTGTTAAAACGGAAAAGCTATCTGAAAAGGAAGGGAAAAAATTTTTAGATGAATTGTTAAAAAGGTACGACGAGGCCAAAAACAAATGGGGAGAAATGATCGAACAAAGCGTAAAGGATATGCTTAAAAAAGCAAATGTTATAACTGCGGATCAGCTAGACGAGTTAAGAAAAGAGATAAAGGAACTGAAAGAGGAAATCAGAAAAAAACCGGATACAACCCCGTAATATTTCGGCTGGCCAGGATGCTTAGCATAAAAAAAATAGGTGTGATAAGCCGCACCTACCGACATCTAAACCGGTATCGACAGATACTTGGAATTCTATTCAAATACGGTTTCGGCGATGTACTCGAACTTCTTAGAATCGATCGGTATATTGAAGTCGGTCTTCATTTGATTTCCCGAAGACGGCGAATTGGCGATGAGAAGCTGACAAGAGCGGAAAGATTAAGAATGGCTTTTGAAGAACTGGGCCCGACCTATATAAAGCTCGGGCAGGTTCTTTCCACTCGTCCGGATCTGATTCCTGTTGAATTCATACAGGAACTATCAAAGCTTCAAGATGATGTCCCTCCATTTGCTTTTAGCGAAGCAAAAGAAATCATCGAATCAGAGCTTGGTTGTCCGTTGGAGGCGATATATGGCTTTTTTGATGAAAGACCCATCGCATCCGCTTCCATTGGACAGGTGCATCGCGCCCGATTAAAGGGCGGCGAGGAGGTGGCGGTAAAAGTTCAACGTCCCAACATAAGAAAAATCATAGAAATCGATCTTGAAATCATGCTTTATCTCGCCATGCTGCTGGAAAGGCATGTGGAAGAAATTGCCTTGCAGCGGCCTGTTAAGATAGTTGAGGAGTTTGCCCGGACACTGGAGAAGGAAATCGATTACACGATTGAAGCAAGCAACATGGAGCGTTTCGCACAGCAATTTTAGATGAGCCCACTATTTATGTTCCAAAAGTTTTTCGGGAATCGACAACCTTGCGTGTTCTTACCATGGAGTTCATCGATGGTATAAAAGTCTCCGAATTAGAACGGCTCCGGGCGGCGGGGCTTGATAAAGAGATAATTAATGCCCGGGGAGCTGAGCTTTTTTTAAAACAAGTCTTCGATCACGGTTTTTTTCATGCCGATCCTCATCCTGGTAATATTTTTATCCTTCCCAACAATGTCCTATGCCTTCTTGACTTCGGAATGATGGGGTCCGTTGACCGGAACAAAAGAGAGGATTTTGTTAATCTGATGGACAGTGTGGTGCATCGTGATGAAACAAAGGCGACGCGGGTACTTCTTAAAATTACCATCTGGGAAGATGAGCCGGATATTCTCTCACTTGAAAGAGAATTGGGAGATTTTATGGGACAGCATCTTTACAAGCCATTGAAAGAGATACAAATCGGCAGACTGATACAGCAACTTCTCGAATTGACATCCCGTCACCATCTAAGGATCCCACCTGATATTTTTCTTATGATGAAAGGGTTTAGCACGGTTGAAGGGGTTGCTCTCATGCTGGATCCGAATTTTAATATGATTGCTGAAATTGCACCCTTTATTGAAAGGGTGAAACTCGAAAGATTTTACCCCGAAAGGATGGCAAGAGATGTGAGCCGGATGGTATCGGATCTGTTTCAATTCATGAGGCAATTCCCCAAAGAAATGCTGGAAATTTCACGTCTGACCCGGCAAAAGAAACTTATATTTCGGTTTGAAAATCAGGGCCTGCAAGTCACGCTTGCAGCTCATGACCGGATCGGCAACCGGATATCCCTATCAATTGTTATTGCCGCTTTGATCATCGGCTCTTCCCTAATCTTTGTTGCCGAAATCCCACCGCTGCTGTTCGGTCTATCCCTGATCGGTATTGTGTTATTCTTTGCGGCTTCCGTGATGGGGACATGGCTGTTGATCGCTATTTTAAAAAGGGGTGGACTTAAATAAATCCAAATCTTTTCGAAGCGTTGAGGCCATCGGAACGCTTGGCACCAAAGGATGTTTCAAGGGTCGAATCCTATCATGAAGAAAGACTGCAATTCATCGAAAAACCGGCATGACGCTCGAGGTTTCCGGTTATCAAACGATCGTATAACCGGGGCCATCTCCTCCTTCCGGACACGTCCAGGTGATATTTTTATACGGATCCTTTATATCACAGGTTTTACAATGAAGGCAGTTGGAAGGATTTAGCTTTAACCGCCTTCGAGATGTTGTTTCTTCCACCTCAATTTCGTATACATTGCCCGGGCAGAATCGCGTGCAGGGAGATCGGAAGTTTTCGAAGCATTCATTTACACAAAGATTCTGATCATGAACCACAATATGGCACGGCTGATCTTCCCTGTGAACAGTCTTTGATAAAAAGACACCGGTCAGTTTGTCCACATACAAGACGCCGTCATAATCTTTTTTGCTGAAGTTTTGGTTGACATCCTCTCCTTCTACTTTCAACTTTTTCAGGGCGAGGTAATCTTCCTTGATCCGCATCCTTTCCCTTATACCGCGTCCTTTTGAGAAATATTGCGCTCCCAGGTGAAAAAGTTTTGCCGTAAGTTTTTTGGATAGGGCTTGAGAGTAATTTCTTCCTTCAAAAATTTCTTCTTTTACCCAGCTGGTTTCGAATAACTGCCGGTAGCGCCCGAGCTTCTCTTGAGTAAAACAGTTCGCTTCCAGTGCTTCCGTAATTGCCTCGGCTGCCAGCATAGCGGATTTCATCGATGCATGGATGCCTTTCAGCCCAGGAATATTTTGCATGGAGGCACTGCCTCCTACAAACATTCCTCCATCGACGGCAAGCCTTGGGATCGTGTAATATCCACCGACACATACCGTTCTTGCCCCTTGCTCGATTATCTGACCGTCCCTGATTATTCCGGCCACAAGCGGATGTCGCTTGAATTTTATGAATTCGTCATATGGATCGAGCCCGGCGTTTTCATAAGAAAGGCCCACCAGAAATCCGATTGCCACTTTGTTGTCTTTCATCTCATATATAAAGCCACCTCCTGGAGTATTCAGGCCAAGGGGGTAGCCAAGCGTATGAATATCGTTGCCTTTGCTGGCAGAAAAATAGCCTGCCTTTGGAAGTTGGATAACCTCTTTAATCCCTGTTTCAAAAATCTGCGGCATCTTCCCGGAGAAGACATCAAGTTTTTTTGCTGCATCCTGCATCAGGCTTCCTCTAGAACCTTCCGCGAAAACGGTGACTTTGGCCGAAAGGTCTATTCCTGGCTCAAAGTTGCCTTTCGGCAATCCGTTTTTATCCAGGCCCTTATCTCCCGTTCGAATCCCTATGATTGTTTTCTGATCCGATGCGTAGAGAATTTCCTTTCCTGCAAAACCCGGAAAAAGATTGACGCCCAGTTCCTCGGCTATTCCGGAAAGCCACTTGGTAAACCGGGAAAGGCTGATGACAAAAAAGCCTTTGTTTTTCATCTGTCGGGGAGTAAATGGAAGCCGAAAAGATCGGTTCCGGGTCAGAAAATAGAATTCGTCCCCTCTTACTGTCGCCTCAATGGGACAACCTTTTTCCAAATAGTCCGGTACGAGTTCCCTCAGGGCGGATGGATCTAAAATAGCGCCGCTCATCGCATGCGCACCTATTTCAGATCCTTTTTCAATCAACGCGACTTCAGGCATGTTCCCTTTTTTTGCGGAAAGCTGCATCAGCCGGATGGCACCCGCAAGCCCTGAAGGTCCACCTCCAACAAATAGTACATCAAAATCGATTTTTTCGCGTTCTTTTGTCATTTTTCACCCTTTTATGGATGTTGTTGCAAAAAAAGTCTATGGTTGGGCGATAAATCCTTTTCCGCGCCATCATATCAATGGCCGACCTTTGAAAAAATAATAGAGGGGGATCGGGAGCATTTTCAGGTATCCCTTCCTATGACATTTCCCTCCTTACATTGTGAGTTTTTTTGCCGTTTGCCGGTTTTGACTGGATCGTTTGGAAATTCATATTATTCTATGAGCGAGATTCTGTCAGCTACTCAGAAAGCTTTCAGCAAAAAAATCTTAAATACCATGGCAAGGGCTTTTTGTAAACTAGAAGGAAGACCTCTATCCGAGGCCTTTCAGCAAAGATCTCAGCTGCTGAAGATTTATGGAGTCCCAGTTTTTCCTATTTCTTTCCTTGGGTGTTTCTATGATCTTGGGAATGTGGCTGAGCCGCGGATCCTTCATGAAGCATTCAAATGACTTTAAACCGATAAATCCCCGTCCAATGTGTTCATGACGGTCGACTCTGGATCCAAGGTCTTTTTTTGAGTCATTCAAATGAATCAGCAATAAATGCCTGAGCCCGATAACTGCATCGAAATCATCGATTGTTTGATGATAGCATATGGGTGTTCGGATATCATAGCCTGCGGCGAAAATATGGCATGAATCCAAACAAATTCCAACCCGGTCTCTGTTTTCAATCTGCTCCATAATTGATGCAAGCTGATCAAATGTGTTGCCGAGGACGGAACCCTGTCCCGCTGTCGTTTCAAGAAGAAGACGTGGCGTAGCACCAGCGGTTTCGTAAAGGACTTCATTTATTGATGTGGCAATCCGATGAATTCCTTCCCTTTCCCCTTTTCCCATATGAAAGCCCGGATGCAGGACAACATAGGAAATGCCGAGAATTGAAGACCTGAAAAGTTCTCGCTTGAGTGCTTGACATGATTTGGCGCGCTTTTTCTTTTCAACTGCCGCCAAATTGATCAGATAAGAGGTGTGAGAGGCGATTTCCCTTATGCCGGTTTGGGCTTTGGTCCGTTTGAATCGATCGACTTGGTCTGGCAAAATGGTGGGTTCCTTCCAAGAATTCGGATTTTTTGTAAACATTTGAAGTACGTTACATCCGAATAATTTTGCCTCCAAAACCGCATTGTGAAGTCCCTTTGCAATCGAGAAATGGGCACCTAAAAGGCCACGAAATTGTTTTCCAACCGAACGGCTTGTATTTTTTTTACCCAAGGGATGACCTATGGCAGGAAAGGTTTCAAGCGGAAGATAAATACGCTACAGACGCCCTTTTACTTGTGGACTTTCGGCTTTACGAATGCATATGGGCCGGTTGAAGGTAAAAACGCTCAGGCCATGCAATTAAAATTCACTTAAGGTGGCGCGCTTCACTGCGCTTCTTCCGTACTTTTTTGTAATATTATCCAATATCCTGTCCAACTTTTCCCAGTTGTGGCTTTTCCTGATCCTATTCGTAAAAAGATCCATCTGGACCGGTGTGGCTACAGATGCAAGATTGGACGCCTCAATACCGATCAATCTGATTTTTTTTATCATACGGTAAGCAGTAAGCAACTTTTCAGCCTCGTTATAAATGGTTTCGGTGGATTGACTGGGATGAACCATCGTACTGCTTCTTGTGATCCCGCTGAAATCATCCTGTTTTATCTTCAACGTAACGGTTCTTGCCCGAACCCCCATCTTTCGAAGCGCCCGTCCAACGCTTTCGGCATGAATCAGGAGATAATGATTCAGTAATGTTTTATCATTGGTATCTACAGGCAAGGTCAGTTCACTGCCGACGGATTTGGTCCGTGAAAAAGTCAAAACAGGAAGCTCATCAATGCCTTTCGAAAGCTGGATAAGCCGATCTCCGAACCTGCCGAACCTTCTGATAATCGTTTTTTCCGGAAACTTCTTGACATCAGCCAAAATATTAATCCCAATAAAATGCAGATCCCGGGTTTTTTTTTACCGACGCCTGGAATTTTATCTATGGGAAGCGATTGAACAACCTGCAAGACATTTTCCGGAGTAATTACCGTCAACCCGTCGGGTTTGCCCATTTCTGAGGCAATTTTAGCCAGAAATTTATTCGGCGCGATGCCCACTGTGCACGTAAGATTGATTCGAGCCCTGATCTCGTTTTTTATCTTGGTGCCCAGATCCTCCGGATCTCCATAAAGACGCCGGCAGCCAGTGACGTCTAAATAGGCCTCATCAATGGAAACCGGTTCCACGAGCGGAGAAAACGCCTCAAGTAGGGACATAATCTGTCTCGACACCTCTTTGTATCTCGCCATACGTGGCGATCGGAATATTGCTCCCGGGCACTTCTGTTTTGCCAGGTATACGGGCATAGCGGAGTGGATGCCGAATTTTCGTGCCTCATAGCTGGCCGTTGCGACAACACTTCGATTGGATGATCCCCCCACAATGACGCATTTTCCTTGAAGGCTGGGATTGTCCAGTTGTTCCACCGAGGCAAAAAATGCATCCATATCGATATGAAGAATCATTTTTTCGAAAACTAAATAGATGTTGATTTAATGGATCTTTTTGTTATTTATTGGCTACCATTTGATTTGATTCCGGTGCCTATCCACGATGGATTCGTTAAGCGGATGGGCACCAATAAACATTTTCCATCTAGGGGAATTTTTATACAAAGTCAAGAAAATCAAGTGATTGTGCCGAGACGTAGTTTTGCGCCCAGGACAAATAATGGTATAGATTGGCGCATAGACCGGGCAAAAAGGCCATTTATGAATTGAAACCATCCTAACATATTATCCGTATCCTTTGAAGCCTGAATAAGATATCCGATAGAGAGGAATTCCAACAGCCCGGATTAAAAAGTTATCCGGCGAAACCATTCTGAAGATCAGTGCTCATGGCGGATTATTTTCAATAGAGAATCAAAATCTAAAAAACATGAAATTTGTTGCAGATCTGCACATTCATTCGAAATTTTCGAGAGCCACTGCTAAAAACCTGGATTTTGAAAACCTTTATACGGCCGCCCAGTTAAAGGGTATCACAGTGGTTGGAACCGGCGATTTTACTCATCCTGGCTGGTTCATGGAAATCCGGAACAAATTAGTGCCGTCCGAAAACGGACTTTTCAAGCTGAAAGATGAAATTGCCGCAAAATGCGACGAGAAAGTGCCGTATTCGTGTCGGGCGTGCGTAAGGTTTATTCTGCAAACCGAGGTTAGTACAATTTACAAAAAAGCCGGTAGAACGCGAAAAAACCATAATCTGGTCTTCATGCCCGATCTGTCTTCGGCCGCTGCTTTGAATTCCAAGTTGAATAGGCTCGGAAATATAAAATCCGATGGAAGGCCCATTCTGGGCCTGGATGCAAAAAACCTTCTGGAACTTGTTCTTGAGACCTCGGATCAGGCATTTTTGATCCCTGCCCATATCTGGACTCCCTGGTTTTCCGTTCTTGGTTCAAAATCAGGATTTGATTCCATCGAAGAGTGTTTCGAAGACCTCTCATCGTATATTTTTGCCGCTGAAACCGGCCTTTCATCCGACCCTGCGATGAATTGGCGCGTTTCAAGTCTGGACGGCGTGACGCTTGTATCCAATTCGGATGCCCATTCCCCTCGGAACCTGGGGCGCGAAGCAAATCTGTTTCATACAATCCTCTCATATGCGGAAATAAAATCCGCAATCCAATCCGGCGATCCGGAGCGTTTTCTGGGTACGTTCGAATTTTATCCGGAAGAGGGCAAATATCACCTGGACGGTCATAGGAAATGTAACATTTGTTTCCGTCCTGAAAAATCATTGGCTCATCGAGGCATATGTCCCGTCTGTGGCAAACCATTGACTCTGGGTGTCTTGTACCGGGTTGAGGAATTGGCGGATCGAAAAGAAGGAAAGAAGCCTGATAAAACATATCCTTTTTACAGTATGGTTCCACTTGCAGAAATTCTTTCAGAAATATTTCAGATGGGTCCAAATTCCAAACGAATTAATCAGAGCTATCGAAAAGCACTTGAAATGTTGGGTCCCGAATTAAACATACTGCATACTCTTCTGAAAAATGTAATTGACAAAGCGGGTATCCCGCTATTGAGCGAGGCGGTTGGCCGGACGCGTGAAAAAAAGCTTCATATTTTTCCAGGATACGACGGTGAATATGGGCGAATACAAATCTTCGAAAACGATGAAAGAGAAAAACTGCGCGGACAGCAATCTCTTTTTGTAATTCCTTCGGAAGGTCGGATACAAAAAGAAAGGGCGGGTGAAAAATACGGACGCCTTAACATATCAGGTCAAACGAACCGGAAACAAAAAGCGCCGTCCAACGATAATGTTGATATTAAAAGTAATCAACCGGACATACGGAACGGACTGAATGAAGCGCAGCGCGAAGCGGTTGAACATGAAAAAGGGCCTTTGCTGATCATCGCAGGCCCCGGTACCGGGAAAACACGCACGTTGATTCATAGGATTGCACTTCTTGTTAAGGATAAAAAAGTACCGCCGGAATATATTCTCGCGGTTACTTTTACAAACAAGGCCGCCCGGGAAATGCACGATAGACTCCATTTGCTGATGAACGGTTCAAAATCGACTCCATTGGTTACCACGTTTCATTCGCTTGGTTTCAAAATACTAAAAAATGAGAAAAACGAGGCCGACTACCGCATCATGGACGATGAAGAAAGAAAATTCATGATATCGGAAGCGGTAAAACATCTGGAGAAAAACGATCCTCATCTTTCCATTAAATCCTCCATTCTCTCGGACTGGATCTTATCCGCCAAACAACAGATTATTGATCCGGATGATCATTTCGCCGATGTTGTAAAGGAATCTGAAAAAAAAGTTTTTTATATCGCCTACCGATTTTATCAAAATCTATTATCCATGCAGCGTCTTTATGATTATGAAGATCTCATCTTTAAAACAGTCAAACTCTTGGAATCCGATGAACGGATTCGGCAGAAGTACCAGGAGCTTTTTAAATATATCTTGGTTGATGAGTATCAGGATCTGAACCATGGACAATATCGGTTATTAAAGGCGATTTCAACACCGGAGAAAAATTTTTGCGTTATCGGTGATCCGGATCAGTCTATTTACGGATTTCGAGGCTCGGATGTGCAATATTTTGACCGGTTTCTCGAAGACTTCCCGAATGCAAAAATCGTAAACCTTACCTGCAACTATCGTTCAACCGAAACAATCCTTGAAGCATCTCATCAGGTCATACGAAACAATTACGTTTCCACCTCCGGATTGCGGGTTTATTCGGGAATTCATGGGGTTCAAACGATCACCGTGTTCGAAGCGGTTTCAGAAAAAGCGGAAGCGGTATTCGTAGGCAAAACGATAGAAGAGCATATCGGCGGAACGGGATTTCACTCATTGGATTTCGGCAAAATTTATGACGACGGACCGCCTATCACCAGAGGATTTTCTGATTTTGCTGTCTTATACAGAACCGGCCGGCAATGTGAAGTCATCATCGATGCTTTTGAAAAAGCCGGGATTCCCTATCAAACCGTCAGCAGAGAAATTGCATACGGTCAAAAAGAGATGAAAGCGATCATTTCATTTCTAAGAGTTGTCGAAGGGAAGGGTTCGTATGCCGACATTGAACAATTGATCAACCGGACAGCCGTTCGTATCAGTAAAAAGAGCATGGAGCTGTTTAAAACGTGGGCTTATAAAAAGAGTTTCGTGCTGCAAGAGGCGTTGTTGAAGGCCAAACAATTGCCTATACCGGGTATGGACCATGAGGGTCAAAGGCGTTTTAACAATTTTGTCTCCGCCCTCTATGCAATAAAAAAAGCAATCGAAGGGATTGCGGTTGATAAAAAACTGCTTTACCTTGCTGAAAATACAACAATCAACCCGTCCGTACAATATAATCTAAAGCAAATGGAATTACTTGATCATCTTGTTTCCTATGCCCGGAAATTTGAAGAGCGGCCTCCCGATTTTTTTTCTGATCTTGCTCTGCAGACAGACACCGACATTTATGATTCCCATGCTGAAAAAGTTGCGTTAATGACAATGCATACAGCCAAAGGTCTTGAATTTCCGGTGGTTTTTATAACCGGATGTGAAACCGACTATATTCCCTTTAAGAAGTCGGAAAGCGAAATCATCGATGTCAATGAAGAAAGGAGACTCTTTTATGTGGCTATGACGAGGGCAATGGAGCGCTTATATCTTTCATACGCTAAAAAAAGGAAGATTTTCGGCAGGCCGATGATAAGAAAAATGTCTCCTTTTTTGGATGAGATCGAGAAAAAGTTAAAAAACCATGAAAGAAGCTTTGGGTCTCAGAAAAAGAAAACGGGCCAGGCTCAGCTCAATTTATTTTAAAATCAGGATCCAGAATGAATGAAAAATTGATACGAACGATCACACTTAAAAACCGTCTGATTTTGAAAATTTATGACGGATCAAAAAGGCTCGCCGGTGATAGATGGCTGATCTCCATTATCGCCAGGATTGAAATTCCCGTTCGCGAGTCATTGCTCAGCCTGGCCGTCCAGGCAACCGCGGATGAAATAAGACATGCGCTTGGCGAAAAGGTAATTTTTGAGCAGAAAAGAGTTCGAAATTTCATTGATAACAAAGAAAAAGATGAAACATTTAAAAACTTATATGATTTCTTTTCGGCGAATTCTCTGCCTTACCTTTCTCATCCAATGTTTGCTGAGAAATATATTTTAAAAAAATATAAGGAGCATACGGGTAAAAAGGCATGGCAGGAAAAACCGGATTCATTTTCCAAACATATCGGGGTTGATGAAGGCGATTAAAGGATGCCTGCCAAAAAGACGATAAAAATGTTAAGATCCGATGCGATCGCACCGGACTCTGATTGTTTTTTAAAAAGATGAAGGTGAATTTCAACCGAAACCGGAATGCTCGGGTATCGGCATGAGCGTGAAACAAGGGATTTTTTTGCAAGAGTTCGTGCCGGAAGGATGCTGCCGGAGACCATGATGTTGAGATACTTACGATATATATGCGCCGGCTTTTGGTGTGTCGGTTATGTCCTATTCGCGGCGCTTTCTCCAGTTTGCGCGGATATATACAGGTATATCGACAATGAGGGAGTTATCCATTTTACAAACGCACCTACCTCCTCGGCTTATACGGTTTTTATCCGGGAGCACCCTGAAAAATCTTTGAGCAAGTATTCAACAGACAGATATGATCCTATTATCGCCGAAGCATCAGAAAAGCATGAGGTTTCCTTTTCGTTGCTGAAGGCTCTGATCAAAGTCGAGTCGGATTTTGACCCGCGCGCTGTTAGCAGGGCCGGCGCATTGGGGCTGATGCAGATCATGCCGCAAAATCTCAAAATGCTTCGTATAAAGGATCCCTTTAATCCCAGCGAAAGCATTATGGGGGGAGCGTATTATTTTAAAGAACTTCTCAGGCGCTATGACGGAAAACTGCCGCTGGCGCTGGCCGCATATAATGCAGGGCCGGAGAGGGTTGACCGCTTCAATGCCATTCCTCCCATAAAGGAAACCGAAGATTACGTCCGAAAGGTAATGAAGTATTATTATATTTTTAAAGAATCAAATCGGAGTCTATAACCGTACCTCCCTTGATAACTGCCGCTTTTTGTCGGCTATTTTTAATTGAAACCGTTCCTTTTATTGTCACATTTCTTTCAAAAAAGACATCTCCCTCGATTCGAAGGAATTCGCAGTCAACAAGTGACGGAACGCCGCCTTTAAACCTTTGATTAAAATCGTCAATTTTTTCGTAATATCTCGGATCTAAATCAATCTTTAAGGTATCCAATTTTCGCTTGGGATTGACAATCAAGTTGTATTCCTTTGAAAAAACAAAGCAATCCGAACGCACCGCCAGAAGGTCATTACATTTTTTAACCGGAAAAAACCGGGACCGGGGGACTTTTACCGCCATGGCACCCTCAAAAAGAGATATGGCTGCGCCCATGGCTGTCTCGATTTGATACACGCGGGGACTTTTTGCATCCCTTGGGTCCAGGGTCTTTGGATTTAAAATCATCGGAAGGCGGACTGTTCCGTGCTTTTCAATTAAACGCTTTAAAAACTCCAGATTAACCCAGAGGTTGTTGGTATTGAAGAACCGGAAGCGCTGTATATCCGTAAAAGCCATTCGCTCATCTTCGGGGCACTGCGCAATTTCACGGAGAATCAGGCTACCCTTAACATGTCTCGCCAGATGACCGCCTTTTAAATCTGCAGGGGTTTTCTCCGCTACTTCCATCATGAAAGGATATCTGTTATCAGAAAAACAACCTAGGAGCGATAGATCCATGGTAGCTCCCAAGTTGTCTGAATTGGATATAAAGGCGTAAACGATTCCTTCATCAAGGAGTTGCCGAAGCATGCCGGAAGTATGAAGGGCGGTGTACACATCACCATGTCCGGGAGGATTCCATTCAAGGCCTTTATTTTTTGGCCAGGTTGCGGGTCCAAGTCCATCCTGTAGGATTTTGGGAAACTTATGCTGAAGGAAAATCATGGGAAAGTGGGAAGGACGTATTTTAGAAAGTGCGACAAGAGTATCTTCATGTGTGTTAAAGCTGTTCATTAAAGCAAGCTTTACGCCGCAGGCTTCCGCCTGCCGCAATGTGATATCGATAAATGTCTTTTGGTCTTTGACTTCGATAAGAGACTTGGCCGTGGTAAGGCCCATGCTGGTTCCAAGGCCGCCGTTGAGTATAATCATTACGGCATGTTTGAGGGCTTTTTTACCGGCAGCGGTATAGGATTCCAGAGCGTTGAAATTTTCTATCTCATCCGGATCAACCGGTGTGATATCGCTATCGCAAACCAAACCGGTTTCACCTGAACATACCTTCCGATAGTAGTAGACGAACGTATCGATGACGAGCGGATCCAATTTTTCCGCTTCCATTTTGGCAACAAAAGCGGGAAGGTTGGCTGCCGCATCCGAAATTTTCACCTTGCCTCCATATAAATTCGTGGGATGTCCATCTCAAAAAAATACTCATGTTATCAGAAGCTTTCACTTGTACCAGAGACCCCAAACGTTTTTCTCACCACCAGAAACGATTTCATAAATTAAAGCATTTGGCTTCGTCCTGCCTTGATATCTCGTTCTCTTGTTTTTCGACTGGCAGACGATATCAGGATACCTTTTTGATCCATCCCATGTCGTCTTTTATTCTACCGTACTGGATGTCGGTAATTGCTTCGAAAAACCGATTCGCCACCGGACCTGCTTTGCCGTCGCCGATTTTTATCACTTTATC
>Ga0116141_10000838_pt1 | contig 25474 bp, 16 predicted proteins | sample AD_UKC097_MetaG_FD_89744 | JGI IMG/M metagenome (GOLD analysis project Ga0116141, IMG submission 89744) | Active sludge microbial communities of municipal wastewater-treating anaerobic digesters from USA - AD_UKC097_MetaG | ecosystem: Engineered > Bioreactor > Anaerobic > Digestate | place: USA...
CCCCTCTGCGATCGCCCTGGCCGATAATGCCGCCAACACAGCCAGAAACCCCGCCACGGCAATTCGCGTGCTTCGCCCAAACCTGTTCATGCCAGTTCTCCTAAGCTTGACGTTGGTTCCCCTGCCTCCGTAGCACGGATCGGCGTCCGTAGGCTCGAAGGTCAGAGGCGCAATACGCCGTCCGTTCGGTTTATCGGATCGATTCTCCCACAACTTGCACGTCGTCGATGTTCCAGCCGCCGGAGTTCTTCACGGCATCCGTCGGGCCGAGACCCCAGCGGAAATACAGCGTCGCCTGGTCGTCCCCGATCTCACTCGGAACGGCGTACTCGATGAACTGCCAGGCCTCGTCCACGACGGACGGCTTGCCGGCCACCCACAGATCGGCCCAGGTCGCCCCGTCGCCGGAGACTTGCACACAGGCATAGTCGCCGGGCGACTCGACAGTGAGCCATCGCCAGAAGCTCAGGCGAATGTTCCTGAAGCCCCGGCAGTCGATCGCCTGCGTCGTCGCATAAGCGGTCCTCGCCACGTTGTTCGCGTAGTTGCCCCAAAGGGCATAGGCGATGACGGACGAACCTGTCCTGGGGACCGGCGGATCGTGGTTGCGCGGACCCGGTAGGGTGTTCAATTCGCCCCAGCTCCACCCGTCGTCGCAGGTCCAATTCGGATCCGTCCCCATGCTCGCGGAGTAGATCGCATTCGAGAGCACCTCGACGGACACGATTCGGCTGTCCTGGCGGACGCCGTCCGTCACGAGGAGCCGGAGAGCATAACTCTGGAAGACCTTGTCGGCTGAAGCCTCCCAGGAGATTGTGCCGTTTGCGGCGTCATAGACAGCTCCATCCGGGAGATCCCCGACCACCCAGCCGAGGACCAGATCCGCGGGATTCGAGGCGGCGAGATGAATCTCGACTTGCTCTCCCGCCTTCACCTGATTCACCATGGAAGCGAGATCGACCTGTGGCGCCGCCGCCACCCAACCGGAATTCTGGGGATCGCGTCTGAGCATGCCCCAGTCCATCCTGTCGGCAGCATACGGAGCCGGCAGATCCAGAACGTGGAACCGATAGTCATCGGCGGGAGCCATGATCTCGAGGTCGCCGTCGCCATCCAGATCCGCCAGGACCGGGTTGCACATAGACAGACAAGCCAATGCCAACATCGGAAAACCGGGCGTTATCGAGCCATCGGCCTCCCAAGCCATCACGGGCTCATGGCCCGACGCCACGACCAGTTCCTTCCGCCCGTCACCGTCGATATCTCCGATCAGGGGAGCACATTGCGTCGGGTCGCCCATGATCGTCTTGGGATACCCCGCATCGGTCGGCAGGTGCCCTTCGTGATCCAGGGCATATACCCGCGTGAGGATGAATCCATCGGTCTCGACGAGCGTCGTCACGTAGATTTCGCTGAAGCCATTGTCGTCGAGGTCGCCGACGCAAAGCCCGCCGCCGGTGCCCAGCGCATCGTCCACGCGCGTCTTCCAGAGCGTGGTCCCGTCGGGACGGACGGCCAGAACCGATGTGTCGGAGCAGAACACCACCTCACAGGTCCCGTCGTCATCGAGGTCCGCGGCGACGACTCCCTTCGGACTGCCGCCCAGCCACCGGGCGATCTGTTGCCCGTTGTTGTCGAGAAGATAGGTGTAGAGCCGACTCATTCCGGGGCCGTATCCGATCACCATGATCTCCACGTCCCCGTCGCGATCCAAGTCCGCCACGCTCATCGGGGCGGTAGATGTGTATTGCCGCTGCCAGAGAGAGGTCCCGTCGCCCTGAATCGCGGACAGGCCGTAGGTGTCACCCGAAGTATCGGAAAGGCCAACCAGAATCTCGCTGTCGCCATCCCCGTCGAGGTCGGCCAGGACCGGCCCGGAGGTGACATAGCCGTAGTATCCGCCCACCTGGGCCGGCCAGTCGCCATCAACCATCCGGCCGCTCTCAACATGATACGCGTACACTTCCCCTTCCAGCTCACAGCCCACCACCACTTCGTAATCCCCGTCGCCGTCGATATCCCCCACTGCGACGCTCGTCGGCCAGGCATAGTCCATCTCCACCGGCCAGTTCGGCAGCGAGCCGCCGTCGGCCGTCCAGATGTTCACGGTGCCGCCGCCGAAGTAGTAGGAAACAAGAAGGGTGTAATCCAGCATCGACTGGATGATCTCGTTACGGCCGTCTCCATTCACGTCCATACAGACCGGACTACCAATGAGGTCGATGGAGTACAACTCCTCCTCGGTCGAATCTTCGAACATCGGCCAGTGGGCCTGCTCCACGGCGTCGGTCACGCTGAAGAGCCGATAGTCAACATGTACGCGGCCGCCACGGGCCACGCGAACCCGCAGCTCGTACGTCCCGACGCCCGGATTGGGCCAGGAGACGAAGACGAGAGCGTTCGGATCCGCCGGTGCATCGCCGGCCGAGATGATCGTCCAGCCGGGGCGCCCGTACGGGCGATACTCGAGACGATAGGCATCGCCGTAGACAAGGACATACAGCTCGATCGGATTGCCGTCGGCGGTATAGACCTGGTGCGGCATGGGTGCGAAGATCTCGCTGAGGGGCTGGGGTTCATCCGCCGCCAGCAAAGCCCGGTAGGCGTTCAGCCGTCCGGTCCCAATATAACCGGCGTTCGGGTCCACGTCCCCATAGTAGACAGGGTCCGTCGTATTCTCCAGAATGGCCCGGCTCTGAATGGCGGTCAGACCGGGCCGGTGAGCGAACAATAGCGCCGCTACGGCCGCCACGTAGGGCGACGAGAACGAGGTGCCCGCTGTCGAGATGTACTGTCCATCGAGAGCGGTCGTGACGATATCCGTACCCGGGGCAGTGAGATCCACCCAGGACCCGAACGTGCTGTACTCGCTCTTCATGTCTTCGCCATTGGTGGCGGCGACCGCCACGACGTTGGGATAAGCCGCGGGATAGAGCGGGCGACTCGAATCCTCGTTGCCTGCGCTGGCGACAAGGAGAACACCCCCTTCGTGTGCATGATCGACCGCCAGCTTGACGACCGGGTCTCCCACCGGGCCGAACGTGTCGCCGCCGAAACTCATGTTCACGATGCGGGCCCCGTTGGCGGTGGCGTAATCCAGGCCCTCGGCGACTTGTGCCGAAGTGAAATCGAGGCCCAGCCGCAGGGTCATGATGCTACATTGCCAGTTGACCCCGCAGACCCCGTCGCCGTTGTTGCCGACAGCCGCGATGACACCCGACACCATGGTGCCGTGATTGATGACGGACTCGTAGAAGTACTCGTCGCCCGGACTAACATCACCGTCGCCTTGCCCGAGGTTCCACCCGTGCACGTCGTCCACATACCCGTTGCCGTCGTCATCGACCCCGTTGCCTGGAATCTCGGCCTGGTTCACCCATATGTTGGCGCGGAGATCCGGGTGGTTCACGTCCACGCCCGTGTCGAGCACAGCAACCACCACGTCCCGGCTGCCCGTCGAGAGGTCCCAGGCGTCCTCCGTCTGAATCAATTGGTGAGCGTACTGGTCGGCGAATCGCGGATCGTCCGGCATCCGACAGGGGTGGTAGATGTAGTTCGGCTGGGCCAACTCGACCGCCGGATCAGCCCTCAGCGCAACACAAATCGCCTGCACATCCCGCCCGGTCTTGAGCACGTAGAATCGCAGCAACTCCTGTGACCGCCGAGCCGCGTCATTTGCCGAAGAAATACCCAGCCGGCCCCGGACCTTGCCGTGCCGTAGCTGCTCGTGGACGCGATGGAATACGGGCCCTCGACTCTCGACCCCGTATTTCGACTGCAAACGCTGCAGATTCGCCTGATCCCTCCGGATGGACGCATCCTCCGACTGAGCCGCAATGCCCCCGCTCGGCGTCCCTTTGAACTTGACGATCACCTCCCCCGCCACAAAGCTGGGCCGCAACTCGCGCCGCTCAGCCACAGACCGCGGCCCTTGAACGATGCTCTGGGCCTTAGATCCGCCGGCCGCCCCAGCGCGGCCCGCAGCCAACCACAATGCGATCGCCGAGATCCAGAAGCTCGCCGTGACGCCCCGCGTGCTGCCGTCCGATGCTCTCATGCAGAGTCTTCCTGTCTCCAAGACATTCCCTCGCCGCCGAAACGCCCGCCCGCACTCGCGAGGACCGTCCTCATTGTACCACCGGACTGCGAGAAGTCAAAACGAATCCACACGACCGCTTTTATCGGTCATTCGGCCCCGAAACACCCTTGACTCGGCGTCCGACGACGTCTTATAATGAGTCCCGGATAACGATATCGGCGCGATATGGAGGATAGCCGGTGGGCTCACATACCTTGAACGACACAACACCTCAGTGGGAATACAGACGCAAGCGATCCTGACGATCAAGAGATGGACCAGGCAGAGAGTACCGCAGAGCCGTTTTATAGGTTTGAATTGGGCCCGCGTAAGGACGATATACCTTGGCGTGGACCGGCGCAAATGGGTTTAGTTGGGGATAGTAACGTGCGTGTAAGACGGCTGTGTCTGATGCCTTTGCTGGGGGCTCTTTTCGCGACACAGGTGCCGGCAGCGGACGTCGCCTGGATTCGTGCCGCGTACTGGGATAGTCGATATCCGACGTGCTGGGCCGGGACGGGCGAGGCCACCCGCGATGCACTGCAGACCGCCGGTTATGAGATCCTCGATGCCGATCAGCTCAGGACGTGGATGACGGCCCGAATCGCCGACAAGAGGCTCAGCGTCGTCGTGTTCGTCATGGACTCGACGCCGGATACGGTGGTGGAAACCCAGTCGTCCGCGTGTACGCTTCGCAAGTATCTCGACGCGGGCGGCAAGATCGTATGGTATTCGGATATCCCCTTCTACTACCAGGGCACTGCCGCCGGTATGAACACGACCTGGGACACGGCCGGCTCGACCGCCATTCTGGGTTTCAACGCGGCCAGCGGAACCTGGGACGTTGGCGCGTCGGCACAGATCACCGAGGCAGGTGTCCGCTGGGGTCTGACTCAGACGTGGAATTCAGCCCGGCCGTTGGCGACCGCCGCCGTGACCAATGTGACGGTCCTGGCCACCGACAGCAACGGCGACGCTCCCGCCTGGGCCAAGCACTTCGTGAAGAATGACACGTTCCGCGGCTTCGTGCGATTCCATGATACGAGCGGCCAGCCGGATGTCGGCGATATCATGCGGCTGGCTGAATTCATCAATCTCAGGGCATACAATCCCTCCCCGGCCGATGGCGAAATCGGTGTGACGACGGGCCTGCTGACGTGGAGCAAAGGCGCGTTCGCCGCCCAGCACAAGGTGTACGTAGGCACGACGCCCGAGTTGACGGAGGACAATCTGGTCGGTCCGGCGACCAGCTCGCTGATGCACTACTTCGCGGTGGAGCCCGGCGTCACGTATTGGTGGCGAGTCGACGAGATCGAGGCCGACGGCACCATCCGCTCCGGAGACCTCTGGCAGTTTACAGCCGCACCTCTGACCGCCTTCGCACCCAACCCGCGAGACAGCGACAAGTGGATTGACCTGAACGCCGATCTGAGCTGGACAAGGGGCCAGGGGGCATCTGCCCACGACGTGTACTTCAGCACGGATGAAGCCGCTGTCGCCCACCGCAGAGCCACGGCGCTCGTGGCCGTCGCACAGACCGCGACGACCTATGACCCAGGCGTCCTCGAATCGGAAACAGTCTTCTTCTGGGCCGTGGATGAGACCACATCGACGGGCGTCAAATACCCCGGCGCCGTCTGGCGATTCACCACGGCCGGTGCCGGCGGCGGGGTCAAGGGCGAGTACTTCAGCAACATGACCCTGACGGGAGGACCCGCGCTGACCCGCACGGACGAGAGCATCGACTTCAGTTGGGGCGAGGGCAGCCCGGACGGTACGATCCCCGCCGATCGGTTCGGCGTTCGCTGGACGGCCGATCTGGAGATCGCCGTGGCCGACACGTACACCTTCATCACGACGACCGACGACGGCGTTCGCCTGTGGCTCAACGACGAGCGGATCATCGACAGTTGGATCGACCAGGGTACAACCGACCGCTTCAGCAAAGCGATGGCCCTGGAGCCCGGTATCTACTCGCTGGTCATGGAATACTACGAGAACGGCGGCGGCGCCGTGGCCCAGTTGTCCTGGAGGACCCCGACAGTCGCCCGCGAGATCATCCCCGCCGGACCACTCCAACCCCCCGCTCACGCCCGGGCAGTGTATCCATCGAATGGGGCCGTCGATACCGCCCAGGACGTCACGCTCAAGTGGGATGCAGGCGACAAGGCCCTGTATCACCAGGTCTACTTCGGCCGAGACGCCAACGCCGTGGCCAACGCCACGACGGAAACCGCGGACCTCTATCTCGGCGAGCTGAACCTCGACGAAGTCACCTGCCATCTCGGCCAACTGGAGTGGAACACGACCTTCTGGTGGCGAGTGGACGAGGTCAATCCCGCCGAGGCGGACAGTCCGTGGACGGGCGACGTCTGGTCCTTCACGACGGCCGACTTCCTCCGTGTGGACGATATCGAGAGCTACGACGACAACATCGAGGCCAGCACGACGATCTGGCAGACATGGATCGACGGCATGACGAACGGCCGGACCGACTCGGTCGTCGGCAACATCGATGCCCCGTTCTGTGAGCAAATGATCGTCCACGGCGGCTTGCAGGCCATGCCCATCGACTACAATAACGTCCGATCGCCGTACTACAGCGAGATCGATCGTGTGTTCGATTCGCCGCAGAACTGGACGGTCAACGGCGTCTCCCATCTGACTCTCTGGTTCCGCGGCTGGCCCACGAGCTTCTTCGAAACCTCGCCCGGCCAGTATCTCATCAGCTCCAACACGGCGGACATCTGGGGCACGTCCGACAACTTCCGGTTCGTCTACAAGAAGCTCAACGGCGACGGCGCGGTTTCCGCCAAGGTCCTGGGCGTGACCGGTGGCTCGGCCACCTGGGCCAAGGCCGGCGTGATGATCCGCGAGAGCCTGGCGCCTTCGTCCCCCTACGCGCTGATGCACCCGACCCCGGACGGCCGACGGGCCTTCCAGAACCGCCCTGCCACGGGCGTCAACGCCGTCTCGGCCCACAGTGACACAGAGGCCGTCACGTTCCCTGTCTGGGTGAAAGTGGAGCGAAAGAGCAACCAGTTCACCGGCTACTACTCGCAGGACGGCCTCGTCTGGACGCAGCAGCCCGATACGGAGAACACCGGCACCGACAGCTCGCCCAATCCCCAGACCATCACCATGGCCAGCAGCGTCTACATCGGTCTGGCCGTGACCAGCAACAACAGCGCGGGCGGTTTCTGCTTCGCCGAGTTCTCCGACGTGGTCACCGCCGGCGGTGCAACCGGCGCTTGGAAGGTCGCCAATGTCGGCGACAACCCCGGCAACGACACGGCCCCCCTGTACGTCACGCTCGCCGACAGCTCCGGCAAATCCGCGACCGTGACCCATCCGGACCCGGCGGCCATCAACGCCACGGAGTACACCGAGTGGAACATCCCGCTGACCAGCTTCGCCGGCGTGAGCCCAACCGGGATTAGCACGCTCCGCATCGGGATCGGCAATCGCCAGAACCCGACCCCGGGCGGCACCGGCCGCATCTACATCGACGACATCCGCGTGACCAGGCCATGACGAGAGCACCTTCAGCCGGCGACTTGGCGAGCGGGTCGCACCGGAGTTGCGGGGAAAGGTCACACCTGTTAGAATCCGCCCGTGGTTTCGATGCCGTGTGGGAACCGGACCGCCGCGAAGGTGCGGGCCCGGCCCAATGGCTCGGGAGCCGTCTAACCTGCATTGAAGGGAGAACAGATGAAGGGTCATCCGCGGTTTTGTCCTGTGTGCCTTTTCCTCGTCGCAATGCTGATGCTGCCTGTGGTTCGGGCCGGGCGTGCTGCTGGGACCGAGGTGGTCCCCGGAATCCAGGAGTTGTACCGGTTGGATCGTCTCGCCGTACTGCGGGATTCGACGAAGGTGGCCTCGGTCTCCAGCTACGACCGCACCGGCGGCAACAACGACGGCTTCGGCGGGCAGTACTCCTTCGTCCGCAAGGAGAGAGACGGGCTCGTCCTGGCGGACCTGGAGGGCCCGGGCGTCCTCTATCGCTTCGCCACGCCCACGCCGACGGAGGACATGCTGGAGTTCTACTTCGACGGCGAGACCGAGCCGAGAATTCGCGTGAAGTACCGCGACCTGTTCATGGGCAAGCACCCAGGATTCCCTCGACCCCTCGTCGGATTCGGGGCCGGCGGGTTCTACAGCTACGTCCCCCTGCCCTATGAGAAGTCCTGCAAGGTCTTCCTCCGGGCCGAGCGGACGCAGTTTTATCAGATCAACTACGCGACATATCCGGCCGGGATGGGGATCGAGACGTTCACCACCGAGCCGACCGCGGAACAGCGAGTGCACATCGAGAAGGCGTGCGATTTGTTCAGTTCGACCGGCAAGGATATCGGTAAGTACGTCGTTCCCGAGGGCGGCAGAGTCGAGACGGTCACTTCAAAGGTGACCCTGGAGGCGGGGAAGGCCGCGCCGATCTTCACTGGCGACCGCCCAGGCCGAATCGTGGGGATTCGGCTGTCCCCTGCGGAGGCCCTGGCCGGCAAGAAACGGGACATCGCGCTGCGTGCCTATTGGGACGGCGAGACCGAGCCGGCGATCGCATGTCCGGCGGGTGATTTCTTCGGCTATGCATGGGGCGAGCCGGCGATGCGATCCCTTCTGGTCGGCACGGCCGGCGGCGTGGACTACTGCTACTTCCCGATGCCGTTCGACAAGTCGGGGCGAATCGAGCTGTACGCCGAGCCGGGGCTGGATCGAAACGTCTCCCTGCAGGCCGAGGTACTGTTCGTCCCCGTCGCGAGACAAGACGACGAGGGCAAGTTCTACGCCTTGTGGCGGCGGGAAAATCCCACGACCAAGGGCAAGCCCTTCACGTTCATCGAGACAAATGGACGCGGGCATCTCGTCGGAGTGATCCAGCAGGCGCAGGGCCTCGAATCGGGCAACACGTATTTCTTCGAAGGCGATGACCAGACGACCATCGACGGGGAACTCGTCATCCACGGCACGGGCTCCGAGGATTTCTATAACGGCGGCTGGTACGACGTGGCCGGTCGATGGGAATCCCGACGGTCGTTCCCGCTGAGCGGCTGCTTGGACTACAAGAAGCACCTCGGCCGAACGGGGGCCTATCGGATCTTTCTGGGCGACGCCTACGCCTATCGCAAGGGTATCCTCCAAACGATCGAGCACGCCCCGACCGGAAACGACCTGCTCAATGACTACTGCAGTGTGACGTTCTTATATTCCCAGGACCCGCCGACCTGCGGGATTTCACTGCCCCCGGCGGACCAGCGTGAGGTAGTCGATCTGGAACGGATCGTGTTTGCCGCGTGGTGGAACATCCCCATCCATGCGTATTCGTATCGAGATGCGTCGCTCGTGAAGGGCAGGGACAAGATCGACGAACAGAACGTCCAGTTCGTCTCGTTGCAGACGAAGGGGGGCGACGCATTCGGCTACCACTTCGTCAGCTTTGCGTGCGAGCTTCCGGCCGCCGGGACCTACAAGATCAGCGTGGATTCGATCAAAGGACCGGCCCAGGGACAGGTGCAGTTGTTCATGGACGAGGCGCCCGTGGGGCCGAGGGTGGACTTCTATGCCCAGGCGAGGCAGCGTGCTCCGGGCGTGGAGATGGGGACTCTCGACCTGGCCGAGGGCGTGAATAACCTGATGTTCAAGATCGTGGGCAAGAACCAAGAATCGCAGGGACAAGCGTTCGACGTGATCAACGTCATTTGTGAGAAAGTCGACTGAGAGGCACTATGAATCGACGTGAGTTCATCTCAATGAGTGGTGCGGCTCTGTGCAGTGCGGCGGTCGGTGCCGGGTGTAGCCTCACCGAACAGACGACTTCGGCAATCCGCTGGCGACGGCGAGGAAACCGGGGCCTCTTCGACAGAGTGACCTGCAACGGCCGGCCCCTGCTCGTTCCCGGTGAGGGCGTCAGGCCGTACGATGGTTTCTGCCAAATGATTGAAGAAGGCAAGCTCGGCCGGGAGGTCCTGCTGGGCAGTAACCGGCCGCAGGGTGAATGCGGAACGGTGAGCATCTCGCTGAGTCATCAACTGCGATCCTCGTCCGGCGGCGATACTGAGGACCTCTTGGAGGCGACCCTGACGCTACGCTCCCGGGCCGAGCAGCCGTGCGAGGTCTTCTGTGGCTTTCTCACCGGCCTGCGCCCCTGCCCCGATCCGGGCAGCCAGCAGGTGTATGTGCCGGTCACGGCCGCCGGACTGCGCGATCCCGAAGACGATAAGAGGCGGCGACTGAAGGACTGCCGCCAGACTGTCGGCACAGAGGGATTCCTGGCCCACTACCTCGAACCGCAGGCGAGCGACCCACGTCAATCGACAACCCGCGCACTGCTCCTGGCGCCGGTCGTGGACATCTTCGCAGAAAGCGGACCCTGCCATATCGCGCTGTTCGGATCATCGGTGGAACCCGTTCTCTTTCAGGCCCTGCAAGGTCCGGCGTCACGGGCCTGGCGCATGGGCCGGCGTCTGCGACTCGATCCCGGACAGACCCAGATCGTCAAGGCATATCTGCTGCTGCATCGGGGCGACGCCTCCGAAGCATGGAAGGTGTTCTATCAGTTCGGCCACCGGGAGGACTTCCCGGCCATAGCATGGCCCCACGACGTGCGTGTCCACTACTATGATTTTCTCTCGGCCGTCGAGGCGGACGGTCCTCGCGGCGGCGGCTACGATCTCGATCTGAAGCACTTCGACGAATTCCACGTGGGCATGGCGACCCAGCATGGGTATTACCTGTCCTACGGCGATTTCATCCATCCGGACCGCAAGGAGTGGAAGGCGATGCCGACCGACCCGGCCGGGCCGGTGACCATGACCATCGAGAAGATCAAGGCCCGCGTCGATGCGACGCGACGCGCCGGCGTGCATCCGGCGATCTACATGCACTACACAATCCTGGATGAAGGGTCGCCGTTGTTCGAGGGAATGAGGGATTCGATCCAGGTGAACGCCGAGGGCAATCCGACGCTCTTCGGCTGGGAAGGCCCGGACGTCATCAAGACGACCTGGAGGATGTCCCCTGCCTCGCCGCAATGGCGCGACCATCTCGTCCAGCAGGCGCAATGGATCATGGAACTGTATAACCCGGACGCCATCGTTCTCGACGAGACGTTCACCGCCTGGGGCTGGGACTATCACAAAGACCACGGCGGCCCCCTCTCGCCGGGCGGCATCGAGCTGATGCGCAGGCTCCGCGCCGCGGTGCGATCCTTCGGCCCGGACAAGGCGCTGTTCGCCAGCGACTGCTCGATGGGCAACTTCTGTCTGTGGGGCGACGGCGAGGCCGGCGATCACTGCTACGACCGCCTGCTCGGAAACGAGCTCTACCGCAAGCCCCCGATCCGCTACATGGCCGCCCTCGGACCGAAGGCGTGGCTGCCCTGCGCGTGGCTCTACAAATCCCTTTGGCCCGCTCAGATGGACTTGGCCCGCAAGGTAGGGGGAGCCGTCAGCGTGACCAACGGCTGGGGCGACAGCCTTGGCCTCACCCGGCTGCCCGAAGACGCCAGGCAACAGATGCTCCGTGACATCCGAGCGCTGGTGAACGGGTAGAACGAGTCACATCACGACTCCGCGCAACCACGCAGTCGATCCCTGAGGAACACAAACAGAAAGCAGGTCTTCGCGATGTCTCTCACGAAGACCTGCTTGGCTATGCAGGCAACTGGGCGATGGGCGATCAGGAGCCGGCCGGGACAATATAGATCTCGACTCGCCGGTTCTTCGGATTGCCCTTCTTGCCGGCGGCATTGGGCTCAATCGGGCGGTACTCGCCGAAGCCACGACTGCTCAGCCGGACAGGCTCAACCCCGTGTTTCTCCATGACTTCCGCGACAGCGATGGCCCGGTGCGACGACAGGTGACGGTTCGTCGGATGCTTGGCTCGCGTGTCGGCCTTCTGGATGGGGATGTCATCCGTGTGCCCGGCCACGATGATGTGGAACTGCTTGGCCTGTTCCGTATTCAGGATCCCCGCGAGTTTCCGCACGGCCTCGCTCGCCTGGCTCGTCACGACATCGCTGCCCTTCTCGAACAGCAGGTCGCTCTTGAACTTGACGAGGCCCCGGCTGGAGTCGTACTCCACCAGGTCGCTGCTGTCCCTGGCGAAATCCTCCAGCGCGCTGTTGAGCTCCACCGGCAGCGGCGAGACGCCCATCAGGCGGTCTTGCATCGACTTGATCAACGCCTCCTTCTTGGCGATATCCTCTTCGAGGGCGGCGATCTTCTGGCGAAGCGTCTCTACCTCGACCCCGCCCGTGGCGTTGGCCGTCTCGAGCTGCCGCTTGAGCTGGTCCAACTGTATCTGGGCCGCCCGCAACTGATTCTCCAGATCCGTGATACGGTCCTGCTGGATGCGGTTGCGGTTCTCCAGGTCCTTCATCTGCGAGTTACAGCCGCCCACAAACGCCATCCCGATGGACAAACCCAGAACAACCAGGACGCTCGACAGTTTCACGCTCCGCATTGCCCAATCCTTTCCAAGAATGAAAATCCGTTATAGAGTCCCATAAGAAGTGAGCGGATCGCTCAGGACCTCGACGCAACCGACGGCACAAAGCCGCCCTGACTGCGGGATGTTAATAGAACCATTTTTCTCGACCGCGTCAAGGGCAATTTGGGGAATCTCTGCGGCAATTGCGACACACCTGGATTTTGTGCGTCATGCGCCAGATCACAGCGTTCTGCGTCGTCGCAGCCAGCCAATCAAGGCGGTGCCAGGCTCGCATGTAGTCCCCTCACCGTTGGCGTCGTAAGACCAGACCAGCACAAATAGGTAGAAACCGGGTAAAGGAAAGGCACTCTGACGTTGCGGGCTTCCAGTCAAATCTTCGCGCGAAGCGGCGTCAGCCGAATCGGCCGGTGATGTAGTCTTCGGTCTGTTTCTTTTGGGGGTTGCTGAAGATCTTGGAAGTGCGGTCGTATTCGATCAGCTCGCCCAGGCAGAAGAACGCCGCGTACTCGCTGACGCGGGCCGCCTGCTGCATGTTGTGCGTGACGATCACGATGGTGTAGGTGCTCTGGAGCTGGCCGATGAGGTCCTCGATCCGGCCCGTCGCGATGGGGTCGAGGGCCGAGCAGGGCTCGTCCATCAGGAGGACTCGCGGCCGGGTGGCCAAAGCGCGCGCGATGCAGAGCCTCTGCTGCTGCCCGCCGGAGAGGGCCAACGCGGACTTGCTCAGGTCGTCCTTCACCTCGTCCCACAAGGCCCCTGCCCGGAGGCTCTGCTCGACGATGTGCTGAAGCTCGCCCTTGCGGGTGATCCCCTGCAGCCGAGGGCCGTAGGCGACGTTGTCGAAGATGCTCTTGGGGAACGGATTAGGCTTCTGGAAGACCATGCCCACCTGCTGGCGGAGACTCACGAGATTCGTGCGTTTGTCGTAGATGTCGTGCCCGTCCACCGCGAGCCGGCCGGTGGTGCGCACGTGCGGGATCAGGTCGTTCATCCGATTGATGCTGCGCAGGAAGGTGCTCTTGCCGCACCCGCTGGGTCCGATGATCGCCGTGACGCTGCACGGGTAGATGTCCATCGTGATGTCCTTGACGCCCACCTTCGAGCCGTAGTAGAGGTTGAACTTCTCGGACCGGATGATCGCACACTCACAGCTCGTCATCACTCTGCGAGGCGTCTCCTTGGACACCCTGATGGGCATGCTACGAATCGTCGCATCCGACCTCCTGATATCATCCGCTGTTGTGGCAGGCATATTCTCTCCGTTCTCCGGCATCGAATGTCGAGTCCTACTGCCCTCTGAGTTTCTTGAAAACGCGGGATCGCAGCACGATGGCCACGGCGTTCAGGACCAGGATAAGCATCACCAGCGTGACGACCATGCCATATTGGTTGTGCGGGACCATCATCGCCAGCCGGTCGCCCACGGCCATGTCATAGCTGCCGTACGACAGCGTTCGGGTCGGGTCGAACACGGATCTCGGAACGTCCCCGAGAGAAACCGCACCCGTGAAGAGGATCGGCGCCGTTTCGCCCGCGATGCGGCTGAGACTCAGGATGACCCCCGTCAGGATGCCCGGCAGCGCGGCCGGGAGCGTCACCGTCACGAACGTGCGGAACCGACTGGCGCCGAGGGCGAGCGAACCCTCCCGATACGATTGCGGCACGGCCCGAATGGCCTCCTCGCTGGCCCGAATCATGACGGGCAGCGTCAGGACGGCAAGCGTCATAGAGGCCGAGAGAATACACGCTTTGGGTTCGAAACCCAGCAGGGGAAACAGAAACAGGATGAAAAACGCCAAGCCGAACAATCCGAACACGATACTCGGCACACCGGCCAACGTGTTGATGCACATCCGGATGATCCGGATCACATGTCCTTCCGAGGAGCACTCGACCAGGTAGGCCGCGGAGACAACGCCCAGCGGAATGACGAACAGCATGCCGACGACCGTGATGAGCATGGTGCCCAGGATCTCGGGGCCGACGCCACCGAAGTAATGGCTGTTGACGTTGTCGTCGATGAAGAATTGCCAGTAAACCGTGAACCTCGGCCGCAGCATCTGCTCGGCGTTCTGCTCCACGTACGCGAACAGCGGGTGCAGCGACTCCGGAAACAGGCTCTCGCGGGGCTTGCGATGCATAACCAGCGGCTCGCCCGGCTTGTCTTCCACCCATGCCTCGACCCAGAGGAAGCGGTCGAGCAGCTTCTTCGCCTGGTCCCAGCGCGTGGCGCCGTACCGCAGCATGACCAGCAGCGGCGGCGGCTCATCCGGACGGGGCCCCAGCAGTCCGGGCAGATCCCGCGAACAAAAGAGAATATCCTCGGCCTCCCCCAACGCCTCGGCGTACTCCTTCTGCCGGGCCAGATCGACTTTCTCCGCCGTGGCCAGGAAGCCTCGCGCCAGCGTGAAGAACTGCTCGGCGGATGTCCCCTTGAACGACGGGTTGTCCGCGTGCCGGAGCACATCCGCGATGATGCCACGAATCTGATCCCGATCATGGCTCGCGAAGGCCGCCTCCAGATTGTCCCGAATCTCGCGAGTCAGGCTCCGCAGCGTCGAGTACTGATCCCCCGTGATATGCTTCGCCCGCAGTTGCTCGCCGAACTCCCGGTGGATCCCCCGCACGCGATCCGACATCGCTTCGACATCGACGCCCTTGCGGAACTCGTCGATCATCGCGTAGACCTTTTGGCGGAACTCCTCCGTCTCGGCGATCTCCGCATTGAGCGAAGTCTCATCGACCCGCTTGAACAGGTCTCGCTGCATCTTGCGGAACTCGACCGTGCCGTTGAAGAGCACGGCACTGCTGCCCCGATAGACCATCGGTCCCAGGATACCGATCAGGACCAGCGTCAGCAGGACAACGGACAGTCCCGTCGCAACCGTGAACGCCCCGTTCAGTCTGCCGCGGACCTTCAGGTTCATGTCACGCCCTCCCCGCGGCCTTCTTGGCCCGCGCGAGGAAGTACTCGCTGACCACGTTCAGGCTGAACGTCAGGATCAGCAGGAGCACGCCGATGGCGAACAGGGCGCTGCGATGCTGGAAACCCTCCGGGGCCTCGCCAATCTCGCCTGCGATCGTGGCGGTCATCGTGCGAATCGACTGCGAGAGGTCCCACCAGGGGTGCGGAATCTGGGTCGCGTTGCCCGAGGCCATCCAGACGACCATCGTCTCGCCGATGGCCCGCATCATGCCGAGCACGACCGCCGCGATGATCCCGCTGTGCGCGGCGGGGATCACCACCTTGATCATCGTCTCCATCCGCGTCGCGCCGCAACTATAAGAGGCCTCTCGGAGTTCCCGGCCCAAGGCCGAAATCGAGTCCTCCGCAACGCTGATGATCGTCGGCAGCGCCATGATGGCCAGGATGATCGAGGCATTCAATGCGTTCGTCCCCGTGCTGAAGCCGAACCGCTTCTGCATCCAGGGCGCCAGGACCAGGACGGCGAAGAACCCATAGGCGACGGAAGGAATCGCTGCCAGAATCTCCACGATGGGCTTGACGACGTTCCTGGCCCTCCACGAGAGGATATCGCTCAGGAACACGGCCGCCAGAATGCCCACGGGCACGGCGAAGACGAGGGCCGCGAAGGACACGTACAGCGAGCCGACGAGGATCGCCAGCGCCCCGAACTCGGGAGGCTCGGCCGTGGGACGCCAGCCTGAGCTGGTCAGAAAATCGACGACGCTGTAGCCGGAAACAAAGGCAAGCGAGCGGTAGATGACAAACAACAGGATCAGCAGAACCGCGAGGACCGACGTGCACGTCGTGACGAACAGCGCCGCCCGCCCGAGATGCGAGAGAACATACCCCCGGAGGTCCTCTCCAGGCGTAAGCACCAGCGGCCGACGCGAATCGGCCGCTGGCTCCAGTGTGAGAGTTAGTCCCGGGTAATCCATTCTCACCCATTTCTTGGCGGGCAGCACGTCCCGCGTGATCGTTTAGTAACTCGTCAGAGGCACGAAACCCTTGGCCTCGATCAGTTCCTGGCCTCTCTCGCTCAGATGGAAGATAACGAACTTGTGAACCGTCGAGCCGAGCTTTGGAAAACCGTTGGTGAACAAAAACAGCGGCCGGGCCACCGGATAGGTCCCCTTGGCCACCGTGTCCCGCGTGGGGGCGACGCCATCGACCTGGAGGGCCTTGACGCCTTCCAGGAATCCCAAGCCCACGTAACCGATCGCGCCGACCGTGGTGCGGACCCGCGCCTGCGCCTGCGGATTGGCGTTGACGTATTCGACGCCGGGGGCCATCGCCTGCTTCTTCATGATCAGGCTCTCGAAGGTCTCATAGGTGCCGGAGGACGTGTCCCGGCTGATGACCACGATCGGGGTGTTGGTGCCGCCGATCTGGCTCCAGTTCGTGATCTTACCGGTGTAGATGTCGCGGATCTGGGAGCTGGTCAGGGCCTTGACCGGATTGGACGGATGCACCACGACGCAGACCCCGTCCATCGCGACGACGTGCGCGACGGGGAAGACGTTGTTGGCCACGGCCTTCTGGAATTCCTCCGGCTTCATGAACCGGCTCATCGTGGCGATGTCGCATCGCCCATCGATCAAGGCCGCCGCCCCGTCGCCGCTGCCGGTCTTCTTGACGGTAATGGCCAAATCCGAATACACGCTCTTGAAATACTCCGCGAAGGCGTCCGCAACCGGCCCCACCGTCGTGGAGCCATCGATCTGGAGCGTGTCCGCCCGCCCCGTGGCTCCCATTGCCAGGGCCGCCACTACCATGCCGACAACGAATCTCTTCATGTTTGAACCTCCATTTCCCAGTGTCCTGTTTACAGTCTTTTTACGTGACCCATGTTAGGAGCGCATTAGTACTGCGTTACAATCTGGTTAGCGGCACAGATGGGCCGTCGTTTAGAACTTGAGCATCACGTCGGCCTGAAACCGCCTGACATCGGCGTCGTCGCTGCGCCCATCAAATTCGCCATCCCAGTATGTCAGTGCGCCCGATACGTTCTTCGCGAACACATACGTGAAGGAGAACCGATGGCCCTTTCCCCCCGTGCCGCCGGCGAGGAAATCGGAGCAGGTGAACTGCCCCACCACCGCGTCCATCTCGAGATCGCGGTAATCGTAGTCAAACTGCCAGGACCCAGGATCCTTGGCCTTGTTGATCTGCCCTCCGATCAGCCAGCCGGTGTCCTCGCCGTCGTCGACGGCAACGGTGTTCTGGACCCAGTCGCCAAAGACCGCGACCGGCAGCTTGCCTATCGAGGTGCCGAACTCCGCAAACAGCTCGAACAGGTCGTAGTCGCTGGCAAACACGTAGTCGCGGGCGTCGGGGTCCGGGTCGATATCGGTCCTGGTGTTTCCAAAGAAGGAATCGGCCCTGTCTTTCCACTCGGTCGCCAGGCCCTCCGAGCCCTGGATATTGCCGTAGTCATACCAGCTCACACCGCCGATGACGTAGGTGGGTTTGTCGAACTGGTGCTTGATATGGGCTTGGATGCCCCACAGCGATGTGTCCGACCCATCGGATTCCTCGTTGATCCAGAAGCCGCCGGCCGCCAGGTTCAGAGTGGTCTGATCCCTCAGCGGAATGCCATAGAGGATTGCGCCGCCCTCCGGCGTGAGATCCGAATCCCAGATCAGCTCGTTCTTCCCCGCTCGGTAGAAGGGGAAGTTGATCTTGCCGGCGTACAGATCCAGCCCTTCCAACCACGCCGGATGGTAACCGAGGAATGCCAAGTCCAGCCAGATCGCCTTCTTGGAAGATCCGCCATCCAGAGTCTGATTCGTCGAGATGGGGTCTCCCTGGTCCTCGCCCTCGGACGTGGCCAGTCGGAAACCCAGGTTCCACTCGTCGTTGACCTTCGCATCGAGTCCGATACGTGCCCGAATGCGGTTGCGATGCCGATCCGTCGCGGCGCTGTCATCGTCGAAGTACTCATAGCGATACCGAAAGTCGCCATACAGCCCCACCTTCGAGGCCCACTTCAGGACCTCGGGAATGACCTCGGCCTTCTTCTCCTGCTCCGGCGGCTTCGCCGCGGTCGCCTGTTCGATCTTCTCGGCCAGCGCTCGCTCCTTGAGCTTCTGCCTCGCCTCCAACTGATTGATCCTATCTTCCAGCTCGGCCTGCCGCTGCTTCTGGGCCTGCAGTTCCGCCTTCAGTTCATTGACGTCCTCCTGGGCTCCAGCGGCGGCCGGTCTCAGCAGCACTACCGCACAGAGAATCCCAAGACCCAAACTCCATTTCTGCCACAGTCCTTTCGACATCGTAGCGTCTCCCAAACTCATGTGATGCACGACGTCCCCAAGCCAATCCCGGGGAACGTCCAACCCATACGTGAGGACCTGAGTATCTGACCGTCGTTAATGCCAAATCAGGGTTCTGTTAGAACTGCGTTAATCCGGATTGACATTACAGTATTGGTCGGATCCAGAACGGGAGAACAGCCTCGCGAAAGCTGGCCAAGGGAGCTTTGCAGACTCCGGGGACATCTCGCATTATCTGTGCGGAAGATGAAGCGTGAACGTGCTGCCCTTGCCCAGGACACTCTCGACGGTGACGTGCCCGCCGTGAACCTGGGCAATATGCTTGACGATGGCCAGACCCAACCCCGTCCCGCCAAGTTTGCGGCTGCGGCTCTTGTCGACCACGTAGAATCTCTCGAAGATCCTCGGAAGATGGTCGGCCGGAATGCCACAGCCGGTGTCCTTGACACTGATGGCGGTCTCGCCCTGTCGAGGATCGACGCGAACCTCGACGGCTGCGCCGGGCTCGCTGTACTTGACGGCGTTGTCGATCAGGTTGACGAGCGCTTGCTCCAGGAGCGGCGCGTTGATCTGCGACTGCACGTCGTCCTCACAGACGAGGGTCACCTTCATCTGTTTGGCCTCGGCCTTGATGGCGGACAGTTCGATCGCGCCCTGGAGGACCGTCTTGAGCTTCTGGCTCTCGAAGGAGATGGCCCGTCGCTCGCTCCCGTCTTCCAGCCTCGACAGGCTCAGCAGATCGTCGATGATGGCATTGAGCCTCTGGGAGTGCTTGAAGATGATGCTCGCATAGCGGCGCGTCTGCTCGGGGTCGGCGGCCCCTCCCTCCTGCATCGCCTCGGCAAAACCCTGGATGCTGGTCACGGGCGTCTTCAGTTCGTGAGAGACGTTGGCCACAAAGTCCCGCCGCAGGTTCTCGAGCCGATGGACGCGGGTCATATCGCTCAGGACGATCACCGCGCCGGCGTGCTCCCCCCGAACGTCCACGAGGCGGGCACCTTGGACATGGAAGAACCGCTCGCCCGCGCCGGGGAACGAGACATCCCCTTCGGTCGGCTCATTACTGGAGAGCGTATCGCGGACAAACTGCTGCAAGCCAACGTTGCGGACCACTTCCTCGGCACTGCGGCCCTGGGCCCAGGCCGAATCGATGGAGAGCAGCTCCGCAGCCGCCCTGTTGATACTGACGATGTACCCGCGGGAATCGACCGCGAACACCCCTTCGATCATGCTCGACAGGACCGTTTCCAACTCGTTGCGCTGTCGGGTGATGGTGACAATCCGATCGCCGAGCTGGGTTGCCATTTCATTGAGGGCCTTGGCGAGATCGTCCAGCTCGGTGGCCCCCGCCGCAGGGACTCGGACGTTGAGCTGCCCCTGGGCAAACAACTGGGCGATTCGCCTCATGCTCACAATCGGCTGGCTGATCCGCCGGGAAATCAACAGGCTCAGCAGTGCCACGCAGACCATGATGACCAGACCCGCCCAGAGGATATGGCACCGCATCTGCGTGATCACTTCGTCCATGGCGTTGGCCGATATGGCGACCCTTATGACCGTACGTGGAGAACCGTCCGTTTCCACCGGGACGGCGACGTACAACATCTCCTTGCCAAGCGTTGGACTGAAGCGGGTCGATTCGCCGACGCCGCCTCGCAGGGCCGTGAGGATCTCCGGGCGGTCGGAGTGGTCGTCCATGACGACGGGGTTCTCGTGGGAATCGCCGAGAATACGCCCGGCGGAGGTGACCACGGTGAACCGCATCCGGCCGTCCGCCGTCCGGCCGAACCGCTTGCACAGCGCGTCGACGCCCGCGGAATCGGCGGCGAGCACCTCGGCAATCTGCGACGCGGCCACGTGAGCCAGAACGAGCAACTCGTTCCGCGACTGACTGCGATAGAACGTACGAAACGTGTGCGAGAAACAGACCATCCCGGCAAGGACCGACACGAGCGTCACAACCAGAAACGACGGGTAGAGCTGCCAGATCAATCGCGTTCGGAACATGGGCGTCAATCCTTGAACTTGTAGCCGACTCCGCGGACGGTTTCGATGAGCTTTCCGCACGCCCCGAGCTTCCTTCGCAGGGCGACGATCTGGACGTCCACGGCGCGGTCCGTCACCAGGTAGTCATCGCCGTGGATGGCGTCCACGATCTGATAGCGGGTGAACACCAGGCCGGGACGCCGGGAAAGCGTGTGCAGAATGTTGAACTCCGTCAAGGTCAGAGAGACAGGCTTGCCGTTCAGTGCAACCTCGTGTCGCGCCGGGTCGATGACCAAACCGTGGGCTTTCACGAGCCCCTTGTCCTCGGCGCTCTCGGACACCTTGCGCAAGAGCCGGCGGACCCGGGCGACCAGCACCTTACCGCTGAACGGCTTCGTCACATAGTCATCCGCCCCCAGTTCGAGACCCGCGACGATATCCGATTCTTCGCCCTTGGCCGTCAGCATGACCACGGGGACGTGCTGAAGGGTCGGGTCGGCCTTCAATCGCTTGCAGACCTCCAGGCCGTCGATGTCGGGCAGCATCAGATCGAGGACGACCAGGTCTGGCGTCTTCGCCTTCGCCAGAGCAAGCGCCTGTTCACCCGTCTCGCAGGTCAGGACCGTGTACCCCTCGCGATCGAGGTTCAGCACGACAAGCTCCCGAATGTCCTCTTCATCATCCACGACCAGGATGGTGGCCTTCGACATCGACATCTCCTTGCAGGACCCGGACGGACATACAGCCTCACGAGACAGCCCGATGAACAGGGCCGAGCCCGGCCGACAGCACGATTATACGCCGCCGCGGTACGGCAAGCCACGGTTAACGGAATTCTAATGTGATGCTAACAACTCCTTAATGTGCATAGCCTACCCTTGCATGAGATAGAAACCCACGTCGAGTGGCCCCGTCTCGCGGGTCCGCGGCGGGACCTCGGCGAGGTCACAGTGCGTGTATCGTCCGGCCAGTCGAAAGGGACAGAAGTGTACGATATGCTCAAGATGCTGCTCTGCGGGGTAGGGATCGTGTACCTGGCGGTCCGGATTAACGACCTCGTGCGTTCCCTCATGAACGGCTATCGCGTCGTGGCTCGCGAGAATCTGGAAAACGATCGCCTCAACCGTTCGGACTTGCCTGATTATGGACATCCGCAGGATGCCACCTCACACACTCGGGAAGGAGCGACCGTTTAATCGGCAGGGTTGCCCGGCCGACACGCCTCCCCAGCCCGGACGCGCGACCACCTTGGCGACAGTCGCCCGTTCTGCGTGTGGTCGGAATCGAGCGAGGCAGCCGCATGTCAACGCGACACAGCGCTCCGCCTCGCCCAATTCCTCACGAGGCTCCCTACGATTTCCGGATGTTCTCCGAGACCGCCGAGAGCAGGACTTCGGGTTTCACGGGCTTCTCCAGCACCTTCTTCACGGGCAGCCATGCCTCATCCGGCTCGAAACCGAACGGCAGATTCATTTCCCGCCGAATCCCGGTCATGATGATGATCGGGGTCTCCTTGAGCTTTGCGTCCTCATGCAACTCCCGGGCGACGTTGAACCCCTCGTTCTTCGTGGTCATCATGACGTCGAGCAGGATGAGATCCGGATCTTCGGCCTTGGCCTTCGCGACGCCGTCCTTGCCGTTGGAGGCCGTATGGACTTCATAGCCCTTGGCATCCAGCAGATTCGAGATCGCATCCACGAATTCCGGATCATCGTCAATCATCAGCACTTTCTTCGACATCGTCTACTTCTCCTTCAGTTCGCGTACGTGCTATTGCATTGCGCCTGCGCCGGCTCGGCGTCCGATGGGGCCGTCGAACACGAAGAACCGCATCCGGACGCCCCCTTCAGCCTCAGCGCGTCACCCCGTGCGTAATCGACCCACCGACCCATTGCGGCCGCCATTTGCTCGACGGCCGCCACGCTCTGCTCCGGCGACAGGTCGCAGGCGGTCTTGCCAGGGTAGATATCATACAACCGCCGGACCAAATGCGGCGTGAAATTCGGCATAATCACGTTCGCCCCGGCCGCCAGGGCGCGGGGGCGTTCATCCCGCCCGTGGAGCGACCCGATCGCCGTACTGGCCGGAATGTGGGCGGTCGGACAGACGATCCGCGTCAGGGCAATCATCTTCAGAGTCATCGTCAGGTCCCCGGCAGGCTCTCCGGCCAAAGGCGTCTGCGAATGGGGGATGAACGGACTGACGCTGATCATGTCGAAACGGCCACGCTTGAAGAACAGCAGGTCGCCGGCCAGGCTCTCGATGCTCTGGCCCGTCAACCCCACGAGATCGCCGGAGCCGGTCTGGTATCCCAGAGCAGCCAGGTCCTCCAAGCACCTTGTCCTGTTCTCAAAACTCATGCCGGGATGGAGTTCCCTGTAGAGGCCGGGATCGGACGTCTCGATTTTGAGCAGATACCGGTCGGCCCCTGCCAGTCTCCACGCCCTGTACTCTTCGCGGCTCCGCTCACCGACGCAGAGCGTGACGGCCGCATCGAGGGACCGCCCGATGCCTGCGATCACCTCAGCCAACCAATCGGCGTCGAGATTATCTTCTTCGCCGCTTTGGAGCACAACGGTTTTTATGCCGGCCCGGCGAATATTCTCGACGGCGTCCAGGATCTGGTCCTGCGTCAGCCGGTACCGTGCCAAGTGGGTGTTCCGGCGGTTGAGACCACAGTACCGGCACGTGTTGCGGCAGACGTTGGAGAACTCGACGATCCCCCGCAACAGCACGCCGTCGCCGACCGACTCGTGCCGAACGGCATCGGCGAATCGGAAGAGCGAGGCCAGTTCCACCGGGTCCGTGACGCGCAGAACGAGCCCCAGATCCCCGCGGTCCGGCATCCCGGCCGCGTGAATCCTCTCCAGGACCGTCTCTATGCCGCCACGAGCCACTATTTCTCCTTCTCTGCCTGCTTGCGGTAGTCTTTGAGAATCTGGACGATCTTCTTGGGGGTCAGCTCGCCGTGGATCTTCTCACCGATCATGGCGACCGGGGCCAGGCCGCAGGCGCCGAGGCATCGGGCCGGGGCCAGGGAGAACACCCCGTCGGCCGTCACGCCACCGACGTCGATCTTGAGCTCGTCCTTGACGGCTTGGAGAATCTGAGCGGCGCCCTTGACGTAGCAGGCCGTGCCCAGACACAACGCGATCTCGTACCGACCCGGCGGCGTCAGCTTGAAGTAGTGATAGAAGGTCGCGACGCCCCAGATGTGCGCGGTCGGGATGCCCATCGTCTCGGCGACCTCGTCCATCACCCGCGTCGGCAGGTATCCGTACAGCGCCTGGGCCTTATGCAGAATCGAGATCAGGTGCGACTGCGGGTTCTCCCGCGTCTTGATCTCGGCCATGTGCTCCTGGAGCTCGGCGATTTTCTCCTCGTTCGTCACGGGGGTTGTCTTTTCCTTGATAGCGGTCTTTGCCATGTGTGAAGCCCTGGTTCCTTTCTCAACAAGATCGCGGCGTTCCGCAATCATCGAATTCTAAAAGTACAAGTCCCTCTGGCCGGTTCGGGTCCTCTCGTAGTAGCTCATGAACGTCTCGAAGATCTCCGGCATTTGTTTTCTCACCTGCTCGATCTCCCTGGCGATGACCTTCTCGCCGGCCGCCATCGTCTCGGGGCTGGCGAAATCGTCGAGCCACTCGCGGAACGTGATCACCGCATTGAGCTTGCAGAACTGGCCTTCCTTGCCGCTGCGCAGCAGGCCCATGATCTTCTGCCCGGTGCGTCCGCAGCGATAACCGGCCGTGCAGAAGGACGTAATGTAGCCGGCCTCGGCCAACTCGCGAATCACGTCGTCCAGCGAGCGCGTGTCGCCCAGAATGAACTGCTGGCGGTCGCCGCGCTGGCTGCCGTCGGGCCGGTCGGCGTAGCTGCCGATCCCGATGCGACTCGACGCATCCGTCTGCGTACAACCCAGGGGCAGGACCTCCCGCCGAAGCGGGGCGTTCTCGCGGGCGGTCAGGATCATCCCGGTATAGGGGACAGCCAGTCGGATCACCGTCACCAGCCGCTTGAAGTCCTCGTCGCTGACCCCGTCCTGCAGGTTCTGCACGAACGGCGTGTCGTGCGCCGGCTCCAACCTCGGAAACGAGATGGTATGCGGCCCGATCCCGAACTTCCTTTCCAGCTCGATCGCATGGTGCAGCAGCCCCATGACCTCGAACTTCCAGTCGTACAGCCCGAACAGCGGCCCGATCCCCACGTCGTCGATGCCGGCCTCCATCGCGCGGTGCATGCAATAGAGCCGCCAGCGATAGTTGCCCTTGATCGTGCCGACCGGATGCAGCCGTTCGTAGGTCTTCTTGTGATACGTCTCCTGGAACACCTGGAACGTGCCGATGCCCGCGTCGTTCAGGACGCGAAGCTCCTCGACCGGCATCGGGGCCGCGTTCACGTTGCACCGGCGAATCTGTCCCCAGCCCCGCCGGGTCTTGACCTTCACGTCGCCAATGGTCCGCAGTGTCTCGGCAATGTACTCGACGCCGGACTTCGGGTGCTCGCCGTAGACCACAATCAGGCGCTTGTGACCGATCTGGCCGGCCAGGACCTCAACTTCTCGCCGGACCTCCTCTTGCGAGAGGATCCGCCGGCTTTCGCCGCGGTTGCTGCACCGGAACCCGCAGTAGACGCAATCGTTGACGCACAGATTGCTCAGGTACAGCGGGGCGAACGTCACGATGCGGTTGTCGTAGACCTTCGTCTTGACCGCCGCGGCGG
>Ga0116141_10000842_pt1 | contig 25396 bp, 9 predicted proteins | sample AD_UKC097_MetaG_FD_89744 | JGI IMG/M metagenome (GOLD analysis project Ga0116141, IMG submission 89744) | Active sludge microbial communities of municipal wastewater-treating anaerobic digesters from USA - AD_UKC097_MetaG | ecosystem: Engineered > Bioreactor > Anaerobic > Digestate | place: USA...
AATTGGGGAACAACCGAAACCTGGGGTGCATCGCAATATCAGCTATTGACCAACCACGCCACAACCGTCCAGCAGAGTGCGAAACGCATGGTGGAATGGCTGCGCAACCTGGAACTGGCGCTCTACGGCATCCCCGTTACCTGCCGCCATGAATTCAGCCCGCATAAGAAGCTCGATGAATTCGGCACGGCCCGCGCGGAATCTCTACGAGTCAAAACGGGCCTGGAACTGTTGGACCGTAAGCTGATTTCACAAGAAGAATTCAGTACAAACTACTTGTCAGTAGGAGCAGGGGCGAATTGACTACAGGACCTGCCCGGTTACCACTAAAAACGAATCCAGTTCATTACCGCAGGTAGTTCACCGGACAGCTTGTAGAGGGCTGTCAGAGTGGTATGGCTGTTCAATGTCAAATGGATCGTCGTATTGCTCCCGACCAGGTTGCCGGATTTATCGGTCCACCCGGCGAATACCCAGGTGCCGTAATTATTCTGCGCTGTCAGGGTGACTCCGCTGCCTGAATGATAAGTCCGATAAGAGCTCCCCAACACATCCGTGCGTGCATTCAAGTCCGGCGTACCCACGAGAGTGTAAGGAGTAAACTCGTCGTTGGCGATGCGGATTGCCAAAGTTTTCATGTCGTCCGATCTTCGGGTGAAATCATATTGAACTTCCAGGCGTAATTGATCGATCACGATGTCCGTACCGCCCAAAGTGTTGACTTCCTTCTTGATGAACAGATTCGCCCATGCGCCCGGTCGCGAGAAGAACATGATGTCGTCCGCCGGTCGTCCCGATGACTGAAGCAGCGACTTGATGAGCGATTCACTGGCGGCGCTGGGGCCGACGGGAGTGATATCGCCGTCGAAGGCATGGTAGCGAGCGCCCCAGAGAATCGGGTTTTGCGTGTTCTTGTTATAGTGCAGAAACCGATAGACTGCGCCGTTCTGTGCAAGCAGAGAGAGTCCTTCGTGTTGGACGATGAGGTCGAGGTAGTCGGACGAAGCATACCCTCCACCGGAGGAGTGAGCTGTGAATTCCTTTACCTGGATATTGACGATGCGGATGTTCTCCTCCGACGGTGAGAAGATTCCGCGCTCAAAGAGGTTGACGGCAACCGTTTCACCCGCATTGATCCGTTGGAGTTCCTCCGGCGTCAATTCCGGGCGAATCGGCGCGGAGAGTTCGGGGCGATTCGAGTTATATTGATCGTAAATCACGGCGGCGACAGTCGCAACCTGCTCCTCATACAAGGCTTTGAGCGCATGGAAATCCTCCTGGCTCAGGGTTCCATCCGCGTTGTCCTTTGCGGCGAGTTCCAGGAATTTCGCAAAGAGGACGTCCAGGTCCAATTCGCCCGGGTAGGGTTTGAGCATACGATATTCGTAAGCCTTGACCATGTAGTAGTGGTATTTCTGCAACCGCTCTTTTGCCCGCCGCTCGATGCGGTCCAGGAACATTTCTGTTTTGAGGTCGATCCGATCATTCAGCACCTGCGTTTCCTGGTTGAACTCGGCTATTGCCAGGAGATTCTGTCTCAGTTCCACCATTGCGGTGGCCACCCTTCGGTACAGCAATCGCAACCGGCTGCAATGGTCGTCCTGTTCTTCGAGTAACTGCAAGTAGTCATCGAACAGTTCCTGGTATTCCGGGGTCGAAGCGCGGATTTCCTTGATCTTGGCAAGCAGTTCTTCTTTTGTTGTGGCGATAATGACGGAGTACTGAAGCAAAGGAATATAACAAGAAACCAACTGGGAAGGATCCAGCAGAATAGCAAGGGGATTCTCCAGGACTTGCTCGGAGATGTATTCAATAACGTCCTCCTGGGTCATGTTTCCATCCGAGGGGATAGCATTCCTGATTTGATCAACAATCAGATCGATGTTGTCCGTATTGAGAAACTCCATGTACGACTGGAAATCATCGAAGAATCCGTAATTGACCGTGTCAGGCGAGTCGACGACTTGCAGGTTCTCAAGAGATTCTGCCAGCATCGACAAGACTGATCCCATGCCGGAAGAGGAAAGAGCGTCCTGAAAAGAGCCGACCAGGGACATCATTTCGGCGTATTCGGGCGAGAACGCGGCAAACGCCTGGTCGATGATGTCACTTTCCAGGAGAGCCAACTGCGGGCGGATATTCGCGATTTTCTGTTGAATGTGAGTTTCCTCGGCTTCCAGTTCCGGGATCAGCTGTTTTGCTGCCTCAAATTCATCGACAATCGTCTGGTTGGCCGCCATCAATTGATCCCGTGCCAGGAGGAGTGCATTCACTTTTTCTGTCTGAACGGGCAATGCGGATTTCATCCAGTGGACCAGGTAAAGCGTGCGAAGGGCCGTGTCGATTTCGTTTTCGAATGCCGTCTTGTTTACCTCAAAGGAGAGCATCGGCACCCATCCGAAGGGATTGCCGAAGTAGTCCATTTGATTGACGATCCGATAGAGCAACAGGCTGATCTCTTCGTGCGCTGCCTGGAAGGTGATTCGATCCGGAGCGGGCAGGGCATTCCAGGCAGGCGATTGTTTGTAGGCGTGAAGGACCGCATCGTATTCGCTCAGGAGAAAATAGCATACGGGATAGTACTCCTGCCGGTAGCAGTCGCTGACGAAAGAAACAAACGTTTCGAGGGCGCAGGGGTGCAGCCAGGAGAATGGCTGTGTGTTCGCGATTCCCATCGGCATGGAAGTCAAGCCTGTTTTCCCCACGTGGGCCGGATAACTCCTCCCGTCTTTGTGGCCGTCATGAGTATAGAGTACATACCAAAGGCCATCTTGCTGTCCGGTGAAGTTGATATTGGTAATCACCGTAGCCGGGTAGGGGGTTCCTTTCTTTCCTCCGATTGCATCGCTGGGTGTACCCGGTGCTCCTCCGGAGAGATTCAGCAGGTTGTCCGGGACTTGGACCAGGGACCGAAAGTGACCGGAGTCGCCGCCATTTCCCGGTCTCCCGGCGGGTTTGGCGGCTGTTCCGTTCATGGCGCTCAAATCCAAAGCTGCGAAGGCTGCGCGGAGGCTGTCAACGCTCGGAATCTCTTGGCCCTGAACGAACGTGGCGATGTATGTCAGGATAAATTGAGTCGGCGAAACACCCAGGAAGTTCGGCAAGCCACCCGATATTTGGGTTGACGTATCCATCGCCAGGATGGCATTGTCGGCCAGATCGCCAATACCGGGCTTCCAATTGGGATCGACCGTGCCGATAGATGCGCCGTCGATGCCGTTTTCGCCGTGGCCCGCCGCCTGTCCTTTGCCGCCGGCCAGGATAAAACGAGCATGGCCGGGGTGACTCTCCCGAATTGCACCGACATAGAGCGTGACATCCCCGGCACGGAGTCCGTCCACTCCGTTCTGGAACGGTTCGGGGGTGATCTCCAGTTCGACCGGCGTGGTGCTGATAAAAGCGTTTCCGGGCACACGACCGGTATCGTCAAAGACAAGGGCTTTGGCATAGACAGTCAGGTTGGTTTGGGGCAGGTGAAGCGGGCTGCGGATAATCACCACGTCCGCGTAGAGAACCATTTCATATAGATTCTCGATGTTGTTATAGAGGTCGTAGAGATTGTTCGGATGTCCGCTTTCGAAGACAATGGATTTCCCGACGATCTCCAGTTTGAACGGTTGAGTGGGCGCTCCACGGAACGCGGCGTAGTTCATGTCGATGGCTGCATCGAGCGGGGTTGTGACGATGCGCAGGTAATCCCGGCTTTCGGGATCGGGGGCCTTGTCGGGATCGGGAGTGATGCCCAGTGTGGCCTGTTCTGTCGGCAGAAGATTAAACGGAGAGATCCGAATCGGGCGGCTTTTGACCTGGGTCCCACCGCTTTCCGCTGTGAATGTGACCTCGAACGGATGGCGGTCGAGATCGTGCGGTGAGTACCTGAACTGGGCCAGGGTGTCCCGAACATCCAGGGACAAACTTCCCAGTGGCTGGGGATCGGCTGTGCAGGTCAATGTGGGAGAATCGCTGATCTCGGAGAGATCGATCATGAATTCCAGACGGGATTCGTTATTCCGCATCTGATTGGGAATCTGTGAGAACGGATAGACGGTCAATGGGCTGAAAGTCGCCGTGGCCTGGGTGAGAAGACCGGGGCATATACGAAGGGTGAGTTGTCGAGGTTCATGCCACCCCCAGAGATCCGTGAATTGTATTTTTTGCCAGCCTTCCGGAATGTTGGAGAGAATCTCTCCCGACGATTTCTGAGGGGAGGATTCCCAGAACCACCTGGCCCCGTCCGCCGCCGCTTCGTTTGGGAGGATTGTGACTTTCACTTCTCCACTCGGTGTGCAAATCGAACCGAATTCCAGGTAGGTCACATTTCGCTCGTAAGCGTATTGGACGCTTGATACGATGAAGGGCAGAGGTTGCGGTTCGGCCCACCCAGGAACGGGCCTGAATTCGACCTGATAATTTCCAAAGGGCAGGTTTTGAATCGTTTCACCGGGGTTCAACCACTCGCTGATGGCGACATTCAGACTGTCCTTGACTCTCCATTGCGCGCCGGCCTGCACCGCCTCGGGGGGATTGATGGAAATGGTGACAGATCCATTCTCGCCATAGGTGAACGTCTGCTCGATGATCGAAGGGTCTTCATCTCTGACTTGCAGCGTAAAGGGATCGGGTGCCGTCCATCCCGATACAGTTTTCAATTGAATGGTGTAGGTTCCATATCGCAGGTCGTTTCTCACTTCTTCCGAGTCGATCCATCCGGTGTGTCTCCCCTCGTCATCAATCAATTGCCATTGTGCCCCCGCATCAACGACCGCCACCGGTGTCAATGTCACCCTGAGATCATGCACAATTGCCTCGTATGCTCCATTGGCTGTGACGATGGGCATGTTTGGAAGCAGGCTGATGGTCTGATCGGCGGGTGTTCTCCAGCCCGGAATATCTTTGAACATTATGACGTAATTGCCTGGAGCCCGAACATTCACGGCTTCCCCGGATCTGTGCCATTGCACGGTTCCCCCCACGGGTATTCCGTTGAAATAGGGAGTCCACGCTGCACCATCCATTTGGGCCTCTGGGGGGCCGATATTGACGATGATGGCGAATGTCTGTGCTTGAGCGGTTTGAGCGAGAAAGAAGGCGATAAGGAAGGGGACAAGAGTCGGCACGGCCAGACGGGAAGGAGTGGTTTTCCTGCTCATGTTACACCTCGCATGTTTTCGCATTACTGCGTCGACAAAAGGGCGCAGAGTCCACAATCTTCTATGTCTAATATCGCCAATGCCTTACGGTAGAATTATCGTGCGGATATTGCCGGCTCGAATTCCCTACCAGAGGAGTTCTCCAGTCCCCGTAGAAACACCCAACACGGCAGATCATAGTCCCCCGGAAAGAGGCTGTCAAGAAGAAATTTTTGCCTGTTTCTGAACGGCGAAAATGTCAACGGAGCAGCTATCATTCCTTGCGGGCAGCGGATTTTACGGCTGCCTTGCAGCGATTGTTTCGGGCGGATGGACGGGCCAGTATTGCTTCCGGTAATCGGAAGGCAGTACGGGAAACAGAGGTTTATCTGATTCGGGGAGATTTGCCTTCGGTGGGGCCGGAAGTGTGGAGCAGATCCAGGAGCCGATTTGATTCCGATCACTCGCCGATAACTCCAGCCGGACATGGTTTGTTCCGGACAAGAGAGGAACCTGGAACCATGCTTCTTCCCGGTCAGATCTGGATCGCGATCGGATTGTAGATGAAATCTCCTGAGCGTTAATATTCGCCTTGATCCCGTAGTCTATTCTCGATGATGGACGGAGATAGACGAGCAGATTGCTGCCCGTGTGGGATTCAGGAATCTGAATGGTTGCCGCCATCACGATCTTGTTTGATTCCAATACAGATGGTGATACCTGTATCTCCGGTGCGATAAGAGCAGTCTTCGGAAGATCGGGAAATTGCCCGGCTGAAAGGAACTCCCGGCAAACCTCCAGGAGCATTACCTCGTAGCCGTGGATCGGGAATGTAATGGCTTCATTCCATCGCGCATCGGCTACGTGATACCGATGGGGATAGAGCATATTGACCACGAAAGGCTTTCCGGTGTCCTTCAGATCCAACTCCGAGTCGATTCTCAGAAAGACATCGCGAGTATCAATCGAAGGATTGTGAATCGCTACCAGGCAGCGGTTAAATCGATTCCCATGGGCGTATCCGCACACTTCGCCGTTATTCGGATCACCGAGAATCCAGCGCGTATGACGATAGATATCGCGATTGTGACTGACCCAGCGATGCACATCCGCGAGGAATTCCATGCCGGTGCGTGTTTCCCCCAGGAGCGGAAGATCCGAGCAGGCGATGAAACTGGTGATGGTCCCGCGTCCTGCGAATCCCAACACGTACTCGTTTTCCCATTTTTCCGTGTAGTCTTCGTTGACTGCCGTAACACCGTCGATCAAATGGTCCCGTCGGACCTGAAATCCATACAAATCCTCGGCCCATAGGGGGAATGGCCTGCGCTGATTCCGATGCAGTTCGAAGCACTGAATATCGCGAGCCGTAATCAGTTCATCCCGCAAGGCCGGGGAAACAATGTGAGTTCCCACAGTATCGCCGGGCACGCTGTGGACACCATCCTCAACGGTCAGCCACCAGGGACTGACCCACTCGCCGCAGACGAAGAAGTCGATATTGATCTCCGGCTGAATTTCTCTCAACGCGCGGAAGATATCTAACTCGGCATTGACGACCGCTTCGGTTCCGTATCTGCCTGCATCCGGGCCGTCGGAAACCAAATGACCGTGGCCGGGGGTGTTGCACCCGTAGCCCTGGCCCGGATACATGCCATCGAAGGAAATGACTCGCATATCGTATTTCCGTACGATTTCGAGCAGACGTTTCTTCGCGGCATCATGATAGGTCGGCTCTGCAAGGCAATACGCATTCGGATGCTGCAAACCGTAGCCCTGAGTTTTTCCCCAGTCGTGGGTTGGCGTGTCGAAAATACAGGAAAAGGAAGCCCAGAATCCCAGTCCGGTCGGACTGCCTTTCAGTACACGAAGGGTTTCATCCCAGATATTCTCTTCATGGGGAACCCACAGGCCTTCCGGGCGATAGATATTGAATCCGGCATCGTAACTGAACGCGTCAAAGACTTTCCCATAAGGTTTCTCTAATTGATCTACCAGATATTGGGCCATGGCAAGGCCCTGCGGGAGGCGGTCAGGTGGCTTGATGACTCGAAAACCATTCCACCAGAAGAACACCCTCGGCGGGCCGGGATAGTATTTCAATACGTCTTCGACGTATGCCTCAAAGGCATTTCTCGCTTCGCCAGGAGCGGCAGCGCCCATGACCGCCGGATAGGATGTATAGGATTCCCCCGGTTTCAGTTCGATGCCGGGATGCTGGCGCAGGAAAAGAGTGCCTGATTCATCTACCGCTGTGTTTGCAGCGGGATGCTCCAGTCCGGTCCACACGGAATCGTAAAGGACCGGCTGTCCGTAATCGGTGAGGGAAGGGAATTGCGGATTCGCGGAGTAGTCAAGCGACTCGCCGTCAAGCGCAATATGCTCGACTTCCAGCCAGCGCAAAATGCGAGGCTCGTTCGAATTGTTTGTAATTGTAACGGCTTTCCGTAAATAGGATTTGCTGAAATCGGGAATGTAGGAGATCGTTGCCGCAAGGCGATATGCATCGCAGATCAGCAAAGTCTGTCTTCTGACCCCAGTGCAGTCTCCTCCGCAGAAGGTGACCGATCTTATGTTCTTGGCGCGAAAGTCGGAGGAACTTAATTCGGGAAGGCCGTCAATTGAGAGAACGAATTCCTCGCCGGTGACGGGGATAACACGTTCAGCGATGAGATTCTTGATGGCCGTTGTTCGGATGATTCCCTGGTCGATTGAGAGTTCTCTTTGCAGGAAACTGTTTCCGACAGTGCAGATCTCCGCATGGCCCGGTCCGATCATGCCGAAGACAATGAGAAAAACAATGAATGGCATTCTCATGATTCACGGTCCTCCAAGTGGAAGATCAACTATATGACTATTGCACTTGCCTGCTCAGGCTCGTCCGTAGTGCATGGTAAAGAGATCCATGGCGTCCTCCGCAAGTGCGGTGGTGTCGCACAGGCATGTGAATTCGGGACCGAAGGACATCCGGAACATGTCGTGCCATTGTGGACGAAGAGCATGGTAGTCGGATCGCTCTCCGCGCGGCATGGTAAGCATGGAAACCGCCTCCGCCATCAGGAAACAATCCACGGCGGCAATCGCAATATCGACCGGCGCGTCATGGCTGAATACCCAGTCGATTACCCGGCCGTAGCACTGGTAAACGGCGAGCGCGAGTTCCGGCGAGTGGAGTTCCGGCAGATCGTTATTGCAGTCGAGTTCAAAGAGAACGAAGTGGTCAATCCAGGGTGCGAGTTTTCGCAGGTGAAAGACCTTGGTCTCGTATGGCATGTGATGATAGGCGAAGGCGCTGAGCGCAATGTCGTAGTGGCCATCCAGTGTGCCGCTGAAGTCCTGAAACGAGCGGTTGACTCCACGGATAATCTGCTTGGGAAATGCCTCGCCGACAGTTTTGACGGCTAAATCGACCATGGCGGGCGAGGGATCGACGAGCAGGATTTCTCCGATATCGCCCACGCGATCCGTATCCCGGAGTTGTTTCAGGAAATCGGCAACGAGCGCTCCATTGCCGCACCCGATGTCCATAATGCGGATTGGGTGATTGAATTTCGGCATGGAATCGGCGGCCTGACGGACAAATTCCTGGCGGCTTTTTTTGAGAGTGGGGACACCGGCGAAATGCACGAACGGTCGCGGATCGACGAACGGTTTCTCGGCCATGGCGAATCGGCCGTTCTGACGTTCGAGAAAACTATTTACAAAGCCGTTGAAGAACAGGCCCTGCTCCTCTTCGAGAACGCCTGCCTGAATCCAACGCCTTCCCAGGTCTTTCTGGCCTTTGCAGATCAGGAAGGCCCCTGCGAAACAGCGAAAGCAGGGGACGAGTTTTTGACGAACCCGGCTGTCCAGGTCAAACGGTTCGAGTTTGTCTCTCAGGATCTCGTCGCGGAGTTCGGACCATTGAATACTCTCGGATCTTGTCAGGAAAAGCATAGAAGGCTCCTTTCGCCGTCGTAAGGGAAGAAAGAATATTTTCTCTTTTCGATATACAGCCAAGCTGTGAATGCGGATGATACTGCAAACGCGGCCAGAGTGTGAGGGTGATTCCGTTTCCGCATTTTCATGACCATCGGACTATGGAGTGTTCGATGTAACCAGGAAACAGCCTATTCCGTGCGGCTCCAGAGATCCGTGGATGACGGCCATCTCTCCATCGACGGTGACCCTCGGACGAGTGGCATTCCACAGATCGACGATTTCCTGATTCTCCCCGACAGGTACAGCGATCAACGGGCCGCTCACGGAGGAATAGCCGGCATTGTATAGAGTATAGATGATTCTACTTCCATCGCAGAAGCGATTGGAATAGACGTTATCCGCCCGTGTGGGAACCAGGGGAATGCAGTCATCAGAAGCGAATATCCCGGAGTATTTCTTGCGAACGTTGTGGGATCTTTGAACAAATTCTCGAAACGTGGCGCTGTACCAGGATGCCGCGCGTCCTTTCAACCAGACGGCGTGTCCATGAAAGAAGGCCAGTTTAGCGTCCTCTTCGCTGGAAGCGCGTGGATGGATTCCAGGGACAAATAGTTCAATGATCTTCAATTCGGGAAATGCGTAGCGAGCGAGGTTGATCTTTGTGGGGTGGGTATTCTCACCTGAGTAATGCATTCCGTAGCAAAATGCGGCGTCAACCCATTGAGAGGTAACATCGCAGGGGACCTCTTCGGTGTAAATAGCCGTTTCCGGATGGGACCGGTCCAGTGCCTGCCGGATTGCGCGGAGCATTGCCTCCTCGCCGATCAGGGGGGACTGGCCGGGAGGATGACCGTGCCGGTCGCTATAACACGCCTTGCTGCGGTCTGCAAATCCGAACTCGTCCACATACAATGCATCCGCCTCGGTTTCTTTGGCTACCCGTTGATAGGTCTGCGCGAAACGATCCTGCCACTGGGAGACAGCGGGGCAAAAGAACATTTCGCGGTTCCCCGGCCAGAACGCCGGTTGACCATCGGCGCGAACGATCTGCCAGCGATTGCCGACCTGTTGAGCCAGACGGCTTCTTTCATCTACCAGGTAACCCTCCAGGTAAAGACCGGTCCGGACGCCTTGCCTGTGTGCCGTGGCGATCTCGGAGCGCAGGTTCTCTGCGCCGCCCAATTCGCTGCAATCGTAGTCGCCGACACGACCGTGTTGTTCGGAATAGGCCCAGCCGGAAATGTCGATCAGGTCGATTCCCCCGAAACATTCCTGCCCCTCTTCAATCAGATCGGAGAACGTGTATTGATTTCGTGTTTCGTCGAATAAATAGCCGGTACCGCCCAATGGGTAATCCCGTCGGCATATCCAGACATCGCGCATCCAGTCGCGGGACTGCGGCGGTGGCACTCTCCAGCTTCTCGCCCAGTCGGAATAGGCTTTCAGCGCATCATGCCAGTCTCCGGAATGTCCATAAAATACTGTAGGCGGCGCGGCCCACGGTTCGTTCGGCTTGAGTGTGATGGGAACGGATTTGCCATACTTTACACTGAGATGGATTCCATATTGATCCTTGATCAGACCATAGGTCTTTTCATTCAGCTCTCGATCCTGTGTGAATACGCAGAAGCCGCCTTTCCTTGGGGAATACATATCTATAAATTGCAGTGGAAACCGACCGCCGTAGTCCTGTTCGATATTGACGGGCTGCATGGACATCAGGGAAGACCGGCCGGGGAAGCAGTAATAATTCTCGTTCAGCGACTCGGAAATCCGAAGACCGCGCAGATCGGGGAAAACTACCTTTATTTCGCGGTTGCGGTTCGACTTATTCTCAATTTCAAAACGCATCGTAATTCCCGTGTCGGTTTCGGCTGAACATGCGAGGACGACAGAGAAGGTCTTTGTTTCCGCGTGGAGAATCATTGTGTTTGAATCCGGGTTATTCCGATCGGTACCGTTCGAGACAAGAAATTCGCTGGATGGAATCTCCGTCGTTCCGTCATAAATGGTAAAGATTCTTCGGTCAACGGCAAATTGTATCAGGGAATTGCCGGATTCCTGCCGGATCAAATCGACTAATATAAGCGGTCCGTAGAGGGGCAATCGCAGTTGCAGAAATTCGTCCTGCACAACTGCAGCGGTCCTTGAATCCTCTGCGGGAGTGATCCGAAGGTCGGCCTGTATTGGAATGATGGCGATAGCAGATGGGCTGGTGTCTCGATTCACGGAAATCCAGGGCAGGAATATCTGGCCGTACGACATTTCCTCGGAGATCCGAAGGCAGCGCAGCTCATTTTCCGGATCGGCTGGAATACGATACATGTACAGGCCTTCCGAGACGACAAATTCCTGGGAAGTTGCGTTTTGCGGGAAGGCGGATGATGTGGAGCCATCGGTATATTCAATACGGGCCAGGAGGCGTTCCGGTTGATGGATTTCGGATCGGGGAACGAATTGCCATGCGCTATCTGTGCCATACAGTCGGCAGCCGAGCAGAAAGGCGATTTCACAGGCTTTCCCCGACAGGGGGATCTCGATTGTCCCCGGATTCTGTAATGATGTAACGGGGATCTTCTCAGCGCAGTCGGAGGACGGAAAGTGGTAATGGCCAACCCGCAAAAACGAATCTCGGCTCGTTGGAAACGGCCAATCGAATATCCGGTCGAAAGTCTCCCGTGAAAGGGTCCCGTCCTGTATGGGAATCGATTCCCAATCAATTACAGGCGAACTGGATTCGGTTTCCTGGACAGTAACGGTTGAGGAGATACGAGAGGTATTCGGATTTTCGAACTGGAGAGTGTGCAGTGCGAATGTGCGGTTGCTACCGGTTGGAAGTTGGACGCAGATCTGATCGACTTGATGGGTATCAAGAACAAGGGACAGGTCGAAAGAGATCTCGTGCCGTTCTCCATCGGGGAGAATGTCCTTACCTGTGAGCAGGGTGGCCTCTCCGCGGACAGCGAGAGGATTTTCTGGATTCTTTGCCCCGGGGGTGACGGGACCGGTTGCGCCGGAGCGGAGAAAGAGGATGGGCGTGTCGTCGTTCCATGTTCCCTGGGCAGAATAGGAGAATCGGCAGATGGGAAAGGAGTCGATCCAGATGGGTTCGACAGTCAGGGTCCACAAGCCACCGGAAGACTTGGAGGAGAATCTGGCCCGGTATGGTGAGGAGAGGATTTCAAGTTTTGCCGTTTCGAATGCCCCTCTCAGTTTCCATGGAATTGGAGATTCGTTCAGAGTCCAACCGATGTCGGAATTGTGTTGAGCGGCAGGAGTGTCCGAAGAAACGGGAAGGGCAAAAGCGAGGGAAAGAAGGAATACGCAGACAGGAAACAGCGGGATCAGGCGAGAACAGGGACGAGGGAAACGTTTCATCATTCGATCCACCCGCACTGTATAGAAGTTCAGAGACAGCGGCATTTCGCCGGTTGTTGGCGATATTCCCTTGCGCGATATCTTCCTGCCGCAGGGCGGGGGCGGCAAGGGGTGGTGAGGCGGGGCCAGGCGAGACCCAGAACGCTTGATATGTTTGTCCGGGGAACTCCGTTGGGGGCAGATTCCAAAAGGAAGATCAAGGCTTTTCTTTCGGGGTGTGCTGGTTTAGGCTATACCCCCGTATGTTTGCGTCTCCTTTGCACTTCCTATTCCTTCCATTAGTGAGGTGTCGTGATGGATTTATTCATGGTTCTCCCCTTCGTCGCCTTGCTTCTCTGCATTGCCATTATTCCTCTGAGGGCTTCCCATTGGTGGGAAAGTAATTTTAACAAGGCAAAGATCTCGTTGCTGCTGGCCCTACCTATCCTGGTTATTTACGCGACAGGATTGGATGCGCGGATACTGGTGACTCCGACGGAAACGACCGCTGAGCACGCGATCTCCGAACCGGCCGCAGAGACAGAATCTCCGGAGCCTGCTCTCGAATCAAAACCGACGCCTGCTGCGGAAGGTGAAGAGCCATCTACGGAGGATGCCGTGCCGCCCGGAGAATCGGAAGCGCATTCCAACCCGTCCGGTCATGGCGAGGGGGGATTGGAGATTCATCGGGGATTCATCGCCATTCTGCATTCCCTGCATGAATATATCTCCTTTATCTGTATGTTGGGAGCCTTGTTTGTGATTTCGGGCGGAATTCATCTGCGTGGAAGTATGGCTGGAAGTCCCGTGGCGAACTGTGCAATTCTGGCGGTCGGCTCGGTGTTGGCCAGTTTTATCGGGACAACCGGGGCTTCAATGATTCTGATTCGTCCGCTTCTCAAGAGCATTCTCTGGCGGAAACGGCCATTTATTCCGGTCATATTCTTCATTTTTCTTGTGTCGAACATCGGGGGATTGCTGACTCCTCTGGGCGATCCACCGCTGTTTCTGGGGTTCCTGCGTGGGGTCCCGTTCCTATGGACATTCGGCCTGATTCCGGAGTGGTTTTTTATGGTCGGTCTCGTTCTTGCCACGTACTTTGTGATTGACTCGATCTTATATAAGAAGGAAGCAGGAAACCGTCCCGTTGAGCGCTCCAGCGACCAAAGCAACGCGCTCGGTATCGAGGGGACGCTCAATTTTGTGTGGCTTGGATGCATTGTGGCGACGACCGCCTTTGTTGCCCAATCGCCGTATCGGGAAATCGCTTATGTTGTTGTTACACTTATCGCTCTCAAGACAACTCAACCCAGAATACGGGAACAGAATGCCTTCACCTATCACCCGATTATCGAGGTGGCCGTTCTGTTTCTCGGTATTTTCATCACCATGGTTCCGGCTCTTCAGCTTCTTCAGATTCATGGTCCCAACATGGGAATTACAAAGCCCTGGCAATTTTTCTGGGTGACCGGATCGCTGTCGTCTTTCCTGGATAACGCGCCGACGTATGTGACGTTTTTCGTGCTGGCCCAGTCTCTGCACGCCATGGTTGAACCAGGCGCCACGTTGATTGCCCAGGTTCCCGAACACCTGTTGGCGGCGATTTCCTGCGGAGCCGTGTTCATGGGAGCCAACTCCTACATCGGGAACGGACCGAATTTCATGGTGAAGGCTATCGCGGAGGAATGGAAAGTGCAGATGCCATCGTTCTTCGGATACATGGCCTGGTCGGCTGCGATTCTGATCCCGTTGTTCTTCATCGTGATGTTGATCTTCATGATCTGAGAAATTTGCGCTGAACGGGCGAAATGTCATCCGGGCAGGAAACCTATGACGGGCCGGATTTTGATCTTGTCGAAAGGCATTTGACAAAATCAAGAACCGGCCTCTTGATATTTAAACTGGTGTAGATGCCCTCGCCCCCACCCCTCTCCCAGAGGGAGCGGGAGAAGAAAGGGCTTGGGTCGGAAGAGGAGGGCAAATCGGGCGACGCGATCTTTCCTGTAATCTTCGAGGCGTCCGGGAAGGCGATCACCCGGTTGACGTGCTCCGAGGTTACGATTACATTACCACCGTTATCATTTCTCCGGACAATGACCGACACCACGATCCGCGATGGGTCGGTGGGAGAAACATGAGAAAGCACACTAGCTTAATCCTGCTGCTTCTTTTAGGCCTGATTCTGGTGGTTGCCGTTTCCCAGGCACTGCTATATCAGAGTGTTATTCGCCAGATCACGGAATTTGCGGACGAGAACATCCAAGTTCTTCGGCAGCGGGAAGAACAAAATGCCCGCAACATCTATCGTTCCGGCGAGCGGGGCATTGCTGCCTCCCTGGAACGGGGGGAGATGGAGAAATTCACGAGACTGCTTCGGGCACAACGAGAAATCCCCCAGTTACTGGAATATTCGCTTTACAACAGCAAAGGGATTGTGTCCTATTCCGGGGATGAATCTTTCCTTCAATGGAAGCTCCCGGACGAGCTGGCCGAAAAGCTTCTTCACAGCAGTGAAATGCTATTGCGTCATGCGGACGGGGCGATTGAGATTTATCAGCCCCAGGTGACTACGGAAAGTTGTATTCGTTGTCATACGGACTGGGCTCTCGGCTCTATTGGCGGGGTTACGTATTTTCGGTTTTCGACGGAAGCCCTCTCCAAAGCCGAAGAGAGTACCGCCACGACCATCGCCTCGATGAAATATGTGATCTTTCGGAACTCTCTGCTTTCCGTCCTGATTATCGTATTCGCTTCGGTCTACCTGGTGTTCCAATTCTCTCGGATTAACACGAGCCTGGCGAAGTTGACGGAAGAGCTGGAAGACCGTGTGCAGAGGCGAACGGCGGAGCTGAATCGTTCCAATGAGGCGCTGCAAGTCGCCAAGCAGCAGGCCGAGGAATCGAACCGCGCCAAGGGCGAGTTTCTCGCCAATATGAGCCATGAAATCCGGACGCCCATGAACGGGATCATCGGCCTGACGGAGCTGACGCTCAACAGCAACCTGACACCCAAGCAGCGGAAGAACCTGGTTTACGTGAAGGATTCCGCGGAGACGCTGTTACAAATCATCAACGATATTCTGGACTTCTCGAAGATCGAAGCGGGAAAACTCGAGATCCACCCAATCGAGTTCGATCTGCGGGATAGCCTTTACGATACCGCACGCACCCTGTCTATCCGTGCCCATGAGAAGGACCTGGAGTTGCTGTGTCACATCCCACCGGATATCCCGGATGTGGTGATCGGCGATCCGGTCCGCCTCCGCCAGATTATCATCAACCTGGCCGGAAATGCGGTGAAGTTTACGGAAGAGGGGGAAGTCAATATTGAGGTGAAGCCGGAACTCATCCTGCAGAAGGAGGCTTTGCTCCTTTTCCAGGTTTCGGATACGGGGATTGGCGTTCTTCCGGAACAGCGCGAGCGGATTTTTGCGTCCTTTGAGCAGGCGGACGGTTCCACAACGCGGAAATACGGGGGCACGGGCCTGGGCCTTTCCATCTGCAGGCAGTTGGTGGAAAAAATGGGCGGAAAAATCTGGGTGGAAAGTCCCAATCCTTATGTGCGGAAATCCGACAAGTGTCCGGGAAGCGTATTCAGTTTCACTGTCCGATTCGATCTTCCGGGAGAACCGGAATCGGTGACACAAGCGGAGTCCGCGACGGACCTGAAAGATATCCCGGTTCTGATTGTGGATGATAATCCGGTCAATCGGGAGATCCTGGAGGAAATGCTGACCAACTGGGGTATGACGCCCACGCTGGCGGTGGATGGATTTCAGGCTGTGATGGAAATGGAAAAGGCGCACGCTTTCGGACGCCGGTTTCCCTTGCTGATTACGGATTTCAACATGCCCGGCATGGACGGATTCGAGCTATCAAAGAGGATTCACAGTAATGCGGTCTTCTCAGACGTTCCCATTATCATGTTGTCGTCCTCGCAGGTGTTCGATGATGAGGCGCTTTGCAGGGAATCGGGCATTTCCGTATCCCTCCTGAAGCCGGTGAAGCAATCCGAGCTGTTCGACAACGTGGTGAATCTCCTGGGGCACAAGGTTACGGTTGAGGAACCGGAATCCGACACGCGAGCGGTTGAAACCCGGAATACCGGGCCATCCCTGCGCATCCTGGTTGCGGAGGATAATGCGGTCAACCAGCAAGTGGCGGTCGGGATTCTCTCGGATATGTGGGGGCATTCCGTAACGCTGGCGGGCAATGGCCGGGACGCGCTGGAGTTGCTGGAGAAGGAGCGATTCGACCTGGTGTTCATGGATGTTCAAATGCCGATCATGGACGGTTTTGAAGCGACGGCGAAGATCCGGGAGCGGGAAAAGGAAACGGGAATCCATGTTCCGATCATCGCCATGACCGCGAACGCCATGAAAGGCGATGAAGAGAAATGCCTCAGCGCAGGCATGGACGGGTATACCGCGAAACCCATCCGTCCCCAACGACTCCAGGAAGCCATGGCGGCTGTTCTTCAAACGGCGAACGGCGAATTGTCTCCGTCGGTACGTCCCGTTGAAGCCCCAATCTCGGTCCCGGCGGAGAGCACGGCGACGACGGGTGACGCGGAGATCCTCAATAAGAATACTCTCCTGGAGTGGTACGGGGACAACAAGGAAGTACTGAATGAATTAGTCAGGATGTATATCTCCGATACTCCCCGGTTGCTGGCGGATGTCAGGCAGGCGATTGACAGCAACGATAGTCGTGCCCTGGATGATAATGCCCACCGCCTGAAAGGAGCAGTCGGCGCGTATGAAGCCAAACGTGCGTTCGAGGCTGCATTTGCCTTGGAGCGGATGGGGAAAGACGGCCGTTGGGACGGTGTGGAAGAAGCCTGGCGGAAACTGGAGGAAGAAATACATCTACTGAATGTGGCCATAGGAGAATTTTCTCACGAATTGGCCTTATTATCGAAAGGTCACAACGACACGAAAGCATGAAAGGAATGGATCAATGACCGAGACCTCTTTTTCCCGACGTAGTTTCATGGCTGCCGCCGGCAGCATTGTAACAATCTCTGCGATCAATCCCTGTCGCGCACCCGGCGATCCGGGCGTGACCCGCAAAGGCCGCATTCGTCAATCCGTATCGCGCTGGTGCTATGATAGTGTTCTGGATTGGGACTCGTTCGCGAAAGAGTGTGCGGAAATGGGACTGGTCGGGATCGACCTGGTGGAGCAGAAGTTCTGGCCTATTGTCAAGAAGTGCGGGCTGATCTCTACCATGGTTCCCGGAGCCGGGGGAATTTCGGACGGCACCAACGATCCGGCGAATCATGCTAAAATGCTCGAACAATTCAAAGCAAATATTAAGGCCGCCGCGGATAACGGTCTACCGAATGTGATTACGTTTTCGGGAAATCGTCGCGGCAAGAGCGATGAAGAAGGACTGGAGAACAGTGTTCCCGTTCTCCAGGAAGCCGTAAAAATCGCCGAGGATCACGGAGTAACGATTTGCATGGAACTTCTCAACAGCAAGGTTGACCATAAAGATTACCAATGCGACCACACGGCTTGGGGGGTGGAACTGTGCAAACGTGTCGGATCACCCAGGTTTAAACTTCTCTATGACATTTACCACATGCAAATCATGGAAGGCGATGTGATCCGAACGATCCGTGAGAATATCGATTTTATCGGCCATTTCCATACGGGCGGCAATCCCGGACGGAAGGATCTGGATGACACACAGGAACTCAACTACAAACCGATTATGGAGGCCATCGCCGCATTGACGGACGAAAAGAAGTTCAATGGTTATGTGGCGCATGAATTTGTCCCGAAGAACAAGATGGATTCTCTGCGCGCCGCCGTGGAATTGTGCGATGTGTGACGTCCGCCCGGTCGGATCTTCCGTGAGGTACCGATGACTCATACAAGTCGTATCTTCCTTCTTCTAGCGGTTTTCCTTATTCTGAATCCGATTCATGCAGACCAGGGAACCCTGAATATGAAGAAGGAATCGTCTGTTTCCCGAATCGATCTCTACAATCCTGCCTGGCTTGAGGCGCATCGGCCCTTTCTGATTGCGCACCGGGGAGGAGTGATCACCGAGGATACTCCAGAATGCTCACTGGGTGCCATTCGTCTCGCGCAGGAACACGGGTATTCCATGGTGGAACTGGATATCCGCGAAACGAAGGATCATGTGCCGGTGATTTTTCACGACTCGAATCTCAAGAAGAGTTGCGGGATTAACAAGACGATCTCCGATTTGACATCTACCGAGGTTGTGTCAATCCGTATGTTCAAAACCGATAGGGAGATCGAAAGTGAAGAACAAATTCCGACCTTTGACCAGGCGGCGTCCCTTTGTGCGGAATTGAACCTTGGCATCATGATGGACATCAAAGACAAAGGCGGAAGTGAGGAGTTCTTCCGCCGGATTGCCGGGATCATCAAAAAATACGATCTCGCGCGATGCACAATCTGCATATCCCGCATTCCTCTGTCCGAGTCGATCTGGGGAGATTCGGTCATGTTTCGTTTACTGGACGAGGAATGGAACAATCTGGCTGAAGCCGGGCCGAATTCGTTTTTGCATCGTTTCTGGTTCAGCGTGCCAAGGGATATCACGGATGAATCCATCACGGCGCTTCGGGAGAGGGGAGCCATGGTCATTCCCGCAATCAATACGTTTCGTTATCGTGCGGCGTCTCATCTTGAGGAGGCCGGAAAGGATATCGAGCGGATGAAGGCAATCGGGGTGGATGCTTTTCAGATCGATTCCGTATACGAAGTTTATTTCGAATAAATACCGCGAGTTTTCCTTTCTTTCATCCGTTCGTGTATCCGCATGGCTTGAAGGCAGAAGGTATTCAATTTCGCCTCGGTAATGTGAGACATGCTTCGCCCGTCCGTTTCGATTGCCAGGGCGGGCAGGTCGGTCGTTCCGTTTTCTGAAAGCAGGAATTGATTCCCGTGTGCAAGGGTTCTTTTCGATTCGACATTCATACAGAATCCGAACACGGCTTCCGTTACTCGTGATGGAAGGCAGCCGAACGGGCCGATGGAAATGACGCCGCATACTTCATCAAGGATTTCGTGTATTCCGAGACCCACACTCAAAACCGTCTCGTAAACGATATGAGGATTCAGAAAGCGGGATGCGTCAGCCATCAGGTGTCGGATACTCGGATGGCGGTTGGGAAGGAGTGTTGAGCAAGACAAGGCCTTGCGGATTCGGGATTCAATCCATTGCTTGTTCAGGATTCGAAGCAACGGATACAGTCGAGGTTCGGTTGTGAGTAGACTGGACGAGTATCCCAACAGTTTCAAAACATCGCAGAAGTAAATGTATTCTCCGAGGGGAGCGACTGTAACCACAAATCCGCGTTCGGCTAATTTTCGAATCAATCCCTGGCGGGCGAACGTGTTTCCCCGGACGTATACCTCTCCCAGCAAACGGATTCTCGGCGCATTTTCCGGCGACATTCTCAGGGGAATGGATCGGAGCCTGCTGCCGGTTTGTTCCAAAAGCGCCTTGATCTGCGTATGCGTTCCGGATGCAATACAATCTTGAATCCTGACGAATTCCTCATTAAGAATTTCGAGTGCGGATTGATCGTCGACAGCGATAGCCAGAAATAGGTTTCGGATATCTTCAAAGAAATCGGCGATCACCAGCGCTTTCCAGACGAGGCGAACGAAATCCGAACCGAGTTCGTCGAATCCCTGGTTATCATCCAGGGAAAGAATGGCGACGTCCCGCAGGCGGTGTTTTCGGATGTAACGATCCAGGGCGACGGTATATTGGCCCTGTCGGCAGGGGCCGTGGGATTTTGGCATGAAGAACAGGAGGGCCTCATCTGCCCGGCGCTTTTCAATTTCGCTCAGAAGCGCGCCGGTTGTGAGTTGATATGGAAGACATTCCTTACACGTTCCGCACTCTCTTCCTCTCTTGTGTTCCTGGATTCCCGTATGGGCCACATCGGCGCGGATGCCAAACCGACGGAGAGATGCGGCCAGGCCCGCCGAATTAAACTCTCCCATTTCAGGCACGACGATACGGATTCGTGGGTCCGTAATGGAGAGGATTTGTCCGTCCGATGTTCGGATTCTCGGGGTAATGCCATCCGAAATAATGGAGGCGGGAAGATAATGATCTGCTTTGGGTACATGTGCGGTGCGGCTGTGAATCCGGCGGTAGCCGTTCACGATGTCCAGGAAGGCCTCGATTCTTGTGTCAATGCCGACATCCGCCGTATGGCTGTCCAGTTCCAGCGTCAGGGAAGGTTTATCGCCCATCACGTCTCGGAAATAGCCGAGAATAAAGGCGTCCGGTCCGCAACTGAAGTTTGTAATGAATACACCGAATAGTTGCGCGTGCCCGTGGACGAAATGTGCTGTGCGGAGAATATCATGAGCAACACCCCAGTAGATATCGGGAACGGGTGGTTCATGCCGGCAGGGCAGGGAATCGAAGGGGATGACATGAATCCCCTGCGAGGCGAACTTGTGGGGAATGCCCATATTCAGCAATGGAGTAAAGGCATTGTACTGTCTGCCGAACAGAACGACGGCAAACTGCGATGGGTTCGATTCCACCTCCGCAAGGGCCGCCACGCCGGATTCAATGAGGGCATTTGAGTAGGAGTCCTGGGCTGTTAGAGCCTCCCGGAAAGCGTGTTGTGCCGTTCTCTTTTTTACGCCGAGTTGTTTTGCCACATCGAGTAGAGGATCTTCCGCTGCCGACAAGCGGGAGGACAGATCCAGTGTCGGACTGAGAAGGCGATCCTTGGGGACCCGGTCGGCAAACGTACCCGACAGAACAGAAGATTCCGCCTGGACAAACACACAGGTATTCGCGCGTGTTCCATTATTTCGATAGGGAAGAAGTCTCACCATCGGAAGGAAGTAGAAATCCGGTTGTTGGTCAATCAGGCTGCCGAATGTCCCGTATGCCGCTTCCATGGGATAACAGAATGCCGCGCCCTGTTTCGCGGCACTTTCCGGCTTAAGTGAATCGGGAAGAATGACCTCCATTCCGAGCGATGTAAAGAATGTGGAGAACAGCGGGAAATAGGTGTGCATGAAAAAGGAATTATTGATCCCAATCCGCAACGTGGGATTATTCGAAGATCGACGAGGGGCAGGCCGAATGTGGAACAGAGTCTTTGTACGACCGGCTACATGGTCGTAAAGGTTTGAATCGTGCCGCTGCCTTATCCGTAGATTTTCGTACTTTCTACAGGAGCCGCCGAAGGGATAGGTTTTGCCTTCTATTTCGATGCGGGCGATCTCGCATTTCCGGTCGCATTGGTCTTTGCCGCCCCGGCAGATAAAGGGGGCTTTCTGTTTCAGTTCACGGTTCGCCAGAGTGTTCAACGAGAAGGAATCTCTGTTGAGAAGCCCCAGTTCAAGGCGTTTCTTTACCTCGAGGGCGACGCCGAATGCGCCCATGAGACCGGGTTCGGGGGGGACAATGATGTGCTGTCCCGTGAGTCCCGCCATTGCGAGGGGAACGGCGCGGTTGTAACAGACACCGCCTTGCATCAGGATTTTCCTGCCCGCCGGGCGATTCTGTTTGACGCGATTCAGGTAGTTCATACAGATCGAATTGACAACGCCCGCGACGATATCCTCCCGCGCGAATCCCTCGTGGATTGCCGTATTGATATCGCTTGCGATAAACGCGGCGCATTCATCGCTGAAGTTGAGGGGCTGTACGGCCCGAAGGGCCAGGGGTGCGATTTCATCGACCGGAATCTTGAGATGTTCGCCCGCTGCTTCCTCCAGGAATGAGCCGGTTCCGGCGGAGCAGGCTTCGTTCATGGCGTAATCCGTGGCAACGCCGTTGACCAGATAGGTGTACTTGGCGTCCTGGCCGCCGATTTCGAAGACTGTTTCGACATCCGTGTCGATGAACCGCGCGGCGGCGGCGTGTGCGGTGATTTCATTGATCACCGAAGGAGTCAGCGCGTGAAGACCCGCAATGTAGCGTCCCGACCCGGTTGTTCCCAGGCCGACGATGTGAAGAGGCACGGAGCCAACTTGACGGGCAAGATCAGCGTAGCACTTGCGGGATGCCCCGACCGGATCGCCATCGGTGCGCAGGTACATGGCGGCGACAATGGCGTTGTCTCTGATGCGCAGCAGCACGGCCTTGGTGGTCGTTGAGCCGACATCCAGTCCCAGGACACAGTCATCCCCGGCACGAAGTTCCCCACGCTGCGACTGCCGGAATGTCACAAGAGATTCGTGCTGCGACAGCGGCGGAAGCAGTTCGAATGAGGAAGCCTGGTGAGGAAAGACGCGATCCGAATGAATGTCCGGTGTGGAACCGTTTCGAGAGGCGTACAGTGCGGCACCAAGCGCCTCGAACCAGGGGGCCTCGTCCGGGACGATCATCTGCGGGAATTCCCTGCGGAGCATTTCAACCACGGCGCGATTCTGTGCGACACCGCCGACCAGCATAGGGCGCTCGGAACCGCTCTTCTTGAGCAGGTCCACGATCTTTTCGGCCATCATTTCACATAGGCCTGCCACAACCCGCTGTTTGGAAGTGCCCTTATTTAATGCGTGGGTACAGTCACTCTTGCAGAACACAGAACATCGACCGGAAACCCTGTACGGAGACGGCTCCGAGACGGCGAGATCGGTTGCTTCATCCACCGAGAGGTTCATTCGTCGTATCTGCTGCAGGAAGAACTCTCCCGTGCCGGATGCGCACTTGTTGCCGGAGAACACCCGCGCGATATGTCCGGTCGGGTCCAGCCTGTACACGAAAAAGACCTCTCCGCCCGCGGAAACGATTGCATCGCAGTCGGAGCCGCTTTCTGCTACATATTCGTAGGCGTATTCGATGGCCTCCGGTTCGGTGAGAATCGGGATGCTGCCATTGGAAACGGAGGTTCGCCGGACCACGGCAAACGCGGTGGTGGTCTCGCTGGAATCGTCGGACAACAGGTCTGCCAGGCAGCTTCTTGGATCTCCGTGGTGAGGCTTGCTGCTGCTCGAAAGGACATGAGTTCGCCCGTTGCCGCTTGCGATCCGAACGCAGGAAACGGTGGACGAGCCGATGCAGATTCCCAGGTATGATTTGGCAGATTGATCTAAAGCGCGGTCTTGTTTCATCTCCGGAACACCCTTTAATTCACAAGAGTCGCGACTGCCTTTATTATACAGCTTCGGCGGTCCGGGATGCCATGGGGTGAACATCCGGTCCTGGACAGGGTCGCCGGGAAGTGAGACGATTGAAGAAGACGTGGATTCCTGAGAAAGCTCGCTCTGAACCGTCATTCTGAGCAGTCTTATGCGGTCCGGCCAACCCCCACCTCACCTCCCCCAATCTTGGGGGAGGAACCTCTCCCCCAAAGTTTGGGGGAGACACAGAGGGGGTTGCGCCTATCCAACATTCCTTTCGCTATCGCGGAGAGGTCGTGCTTTCTTTACGCAAATCACGGCTCTTCTGGAGTCGCATTCGCAGCAAGGAAATCAGATTATGTCGATTGTGTTTCGCACTTTGTGGATGGGATTCTGGGCCGGATGGACCGTGCTTGCGGTTTCGGCACATCCGCTGAGCCAATTCTCTATCAATCATTTCAGCACCCTGGAATTCCGTCCGGGTTCGATCCGCATTCATACGCTGATCGACATTGCGGAGATGCCGTGTTTCCCCGAATTGGGGCAGATCGACACAGACAACAATTCCCAGCTCACTCGCGAGGAAATTGCCACTTACCTGGACCGGCGAATTCCGACGATCCAGTCTGCCGTTTCTCTGACCGTTGACGGGCAGGAAATCCCGCTGCGGGTGGACCATCGGGATGTCCGTTTTTATCCGGGGCTGGCGCGGATTACCTGTTTGCAGCTCCTCGTGCAGTTTTCGGCAGATCTCCCCACTTCCGCCAATCCCATTCAGGTGGCTTTCCGGGACGGGAGTTTTCCGGAGAACAACAAGAATTTCGGACAACTGCGTCTCCGTTTCCTGGACGGTGCAACCATTCCGCTCGATTCCATCCAAAGCGCGTTCCCCGGAACCGTGGAGATCATTCCGGAGACGGCGGATACGTGGCTGCTGCCGCCGGCGGGTGTCGAATGCAGCGTTGTGCCGGGAACCGCCCAGGCCCGAACGGAATCGGGAACGGGATTCGCCTACGTGGACACGCTGGTTTCGGCGACGATTATCCCCGTGGAATTGCTTCAGGAAAATGAAACCGGTGTGATCCCGATTTTCCGCACCAATCAGAGTCAAAAGACCTCGGACCAAACCGCGCCGGTATTGAAGCCGCGCAGAATCCAATCGTTTCCCGAAGCGCCCGGTGCGGTCGCCACCCGCCGCGCCTCCGGAGGTCCGCCAGTCCAGAAGGGCGAGAAGGAGATGGGGGATTTTATCGCCCGGGAAAACCTCAACCCGCTATTTGTCCTGCTTGCGCTTCTGCTCTCGGCCTTTTACGGCGCGGGGCACGCGCTCACACCGGGGCATGGCAAGACCATCGTTGCGGCCTACCTGGTCGGATCGAAAGGGACGATCTGGCATGCGTTCTACCTGGGATTGATTGTGACACTCACGCACATGGGCAGTGTGTTCATCGTTGGGATTGTCGCACTCAACTTGCAGTCCTCCCTGGTGAACCAGGGAGACCTCGTCGTGATTCTGGAGGTCGTGTCCGGTCTGTTGGTAATGGGAATCGGCTTTTACATGTTTCTCTCCCGGTATCGGGACTGGATACGTTCTCAGACACTGTCGGCTGTCGGGATTCCCTATCAGCCCTATGTCCATCATGAGCACGTTGTGTCTTCTCACCATGACCATGACGACCATGACGACGATGATGACGAAGATCATGACCACGAGAATCATCCGCATCCTCATCCGCACCCTCATCCGCATGAGCATCCTCACGATCACGACCATGACCACGATCATGAGGACGATCATCACCACGATGATGAGGATGAGCACTTAGAGAGTCATACACATTCCCATCCGCATCCTCACGATCACTTCCATCCGCACAAGCATGAAGAGCATCATGCTCAT
>Ga0116141_10000849_pt1 | contig 25315 bp, 20 predicted proteins | sample AD_UKC097_MetaG_FD_89744 | JGI IMG/M metagenome (GOLD analysis project Ga0116141, IMG submission 89744) | Active sludge microbial communities of municipal wastewater-treating anaerobic digesters from USA - AD_UKC097_MetaG | ecosystem: Engineered > Bioreactor > Anaerobic > Digestate | place: USA...
GCGCGGTTGTCGCCGGTCAGTTGCTATACCTACCTTGTCTCCGGTCTCTGCGGCACCGGCGTCACCGAGCCCGACAATTTCGTCGCCAATGCCCGCAGGTTCCAGGGACAGATGGAGCAGGCCTTTTACGGGAAGACCATCTGGCGTCTTGGCCGACCCCAGGGATTCGTGAAGGAATTCGATCGCTACAAGCCGCCTCCTTTCCCGGATATGATCTACCACTACCCCGATCTGAAGGAAGCCATGCAGGGGCACTGGCCCGACCTGCTCCTGCTGGGTCTGTTCGACGTGTTGTTCTTCTCGCTGGCCTTCATGCGATTCAACCGCTACGACGTGCGCTGAGAGGCCGCGAACAAAGGAATTCGATGCTCAGGATTCTCGTGAAAAAAGAGATTGCCGACGCGATCCTTGACCTGCGGTTCGTGATCACGACGCTGCTGTGCCTGGTACTCATTCCTCTGGGGATGTACGTCAGCCGCAGGGACTACGAGCGGCGGCTGGACGCCTACCGGAGGGAACACCAGCAGTATCGGCAGCGCTATGGGACCGGTGTGGAGATCTACACGGAGGCGCAGGGCCTCAGACCGCCGTCGATCTTGAGCATCTTCAGTTCCGGCGTCGATCCTTTTCTGCCTGACAAGATGACGACGGCACGATCCGGGCTCTGGCGCACGATCAAGCAGCCCAGCACCGACAATCCCCATTCGCTCCTCTTCGGCAAAGCCGATCTGGTCTTCGGCGTGGTCTTCGTCCTGTCGTTGGCGGCATTGATTCTCACCTTCACTTCCATCTCTGGCGAGAAAGAAGCAGGCACACTGGCCCTGATGATCGCCAGTTCGGTCCCCCGCCACCGGATTCTTCTCAGCAAAGCCGTGGGGAACTACGTCGCCTTGCTCATCCCTTTCATCCTCTCGATGCTGATCTCTCTGATCGTGCTGGACCTGTCGCCCGACGTGTCGATCCTGTCTCCGGAGGTCTGGCCTGCATTCCTTGTCATCCTGGCTGTGACACTCCTATTCCTCTTCGGTATGGTGTGCCTGGGCATCTGCATCTCTGCACTGACAAAGCATCCAATGAACTCGATGGTGCTGGCCTTCTTCGTGTGGGCCGTGCTGATTCTCGGAATCCCCAAGGTAGCTCCGATGATCGCGGAAGTCCTTTGCCCCATGGAAAGCGCCGGCGTTCACGATCTCACTCGCAGAATCGCTGCTGAAGACATGGATCGAGAGATGATCGAAGAGAGGGAGAGTCTCCGGGAAAGATGCTTCAAGGAGTGTGCAGCCCCGGAGGAAGACATGCGTAGAACGAGTCCGGAGACCGAGGCGGGCAGGCAGGCGCAACAGACATTCGAGGAACTGTTTGCATCCGTGGAGCGCCGATATGAAAGGCGTCTTGCCGATGAACTCAGGAGAATCGACCAGGACTATGCACGCAGAAGGCAGGTGCAGTTCTCCGTCGCAACGGAGCTGTCCAGGATTTCCCCGATCTGCAGCTACACCTACGTTGTATGCGGGCTTTGCGGCACAGGAACGTCCGCATCCGATGACTTCACGGCCAACGCCCATAGGTACCAGGACCAGGTCAAGCAGGCCGTCTACGATAAAGTCATCATCCGTCGCTGGAGGGGCATGGAGAGCTACCACTATGTGGATGGTTTTGACCTGTCGAAGGCGGTGCTGCCGGAGATGAGATACACGTACCCGACCGTGTCGCAGGCGCTGCTGGCCGGTTGGCCGGACGTTCTTCTGCTCGTTCTTTTCGATGTGCTGTTCTGTGCCCTGGCCTTCCTGGGCCTGAGCAGGTATGACGTGCGGTGAGGCGATTTGCCTGAAGGGGTATGGCATGATCTGGCAAATGATGAAGAAGGAATTTCTCCTGAGCCTGATGACGTTCAAGTTTGTGGTGGGCGTCATCGTGTGCATCGTTCTGACGGCCGTGTTCGTGCCCATCCTGGCAAGGGACTACCAGGAGAGGCTGAAGACCTACCGCGACAATGTGACTCGCAATGAGGCCGAACTGCGCGTGGTCAAAGTCTATAAGAACGTCGCACCTACCGCGTTTCGCACACCGTCGGTGCTGTCGGTACTCAGCGGGGGCCTGGAGAAGCGGATTGCCGACGCAGCCGTTGTGGAACTGGATAAGGTGCCCAAAATCCACGGAGCGGCCAGCCAGGGCAATCCCTACCAATCCGTCTTCCCCGTCTTTGACATGTCGCTGATCTTCACGATCGTCTTGAGCATCCTGGCCCTGCTTGTCGCGTACGATGCGGTCTCCGGCGAGAGGGAGCGCGGGACGCTCAAGCTGATCCTCTCCGGCGCCACACGGCGTTACCAGGTGCTGCTCGGCAAGTTCCTGGCAGGTTTGTTCGTCCTTGTCATTCCCGTCACCATTACGTTTCTGGTGGGATTGGTGATCTTGCAGTCCTTTCCCATGATCCGCCTGTCCCTTTCGGATTGGGTGCAAATTGCTCTGATGTACGTTGCGTCACTGGTCTTCGTGTCCGCGATGTATAATGTGGGCCTGCTGTTCTCCTGCCTGGCCGGGAAATCGGCCATTTCTCTCGTGCTGGGGCTGTTTGTCTGGATTCTCTTCGCCGTGATCGTGCCCAACGGCAGTGTCTACCTGGCCGCGGAGATCCAGGAGCTTGAGCCCCAGGAGACGATCGATGCCCAGGTGGCGTCTTTGAAGAAGCAGTATCAAGCGGAACTGGACGAGATTCATATCGACGAGCCTTCGGAACGCGCGAGATCCGATGCGCGGGACGCCTTCGGGCGAGGCTACTATCGACTCATCAACAGGTCTTACTTGGAGTATCTGCAGGAGTGCAATCGACGCCAGTTCCCTCTGACGGTTGAATATGCCGATCGTTTCTGGGAGGCCGAGCGAGGTCGTTTCGACAGCCTGTGCGAGCAGAGGAGGTTGGCGGATCGTCTCGCGAGCATCTCGCCCATGTCGCTGTACGATGGCACGATGTCGGCCCTGGCCGGGACGGACTTGGCCGCCTTTCAGCGATTCATGGACGGAGTCCGAACATATCGAGCCCAAACAGTGGAATACGTACGCCTCAAGACGAATGGGTTCTCTTCGCCATCATTCTTCACGCCGTGTACCGACGAAGAGGTGGAGGAATACGAGAGATTCCTGGAACAGGCGCGCCACGTGAAGAGCCAGGAGGAGGCCGCAGCGCTCTACGAGGGTGTCAGGACGCGCTGGGAAAAGGCCTTCGCGAATACTCCGAGCCTGGATCTTCGCGATTTTCCGGCATTTACCATGCCCAAGGCTCTCGGAGGCATCGGGAGGGCGGTTCCATGTTTGGTCTCGCTGATCGTGGTCAATCTGCTGTTCTTCGGCCTGTCGTATGTGGGGTTCATCAAGTACGACGTAAGATGAAAACAAACACGGTTCACCGCGGAAAGGACATCTGATGAAAGCGACAATCGAACAGATCTCGCTCCTATGCGTGGTAGGTCAAGTGCTTGCGTTCAGTGGATGCTACAACTGTGCCACCTCGCTCAGGAAGACAATGGCAGAGTACAAGGTCGAGAAATGGGTGTGCTCAGACTTCGTGCCTGGCTCGCGACTCGTCGTTCGCGATAATGACGGTGCAATCAGGATCTGTGCGGATGACGGGACGGAATGCCGCGTGACGGGCACCGTCTTCGTCCATGCTCCTGCGAAACGCGAAGCGCGAGAGATCGGCGAACAGGTGCAGATTGCCGCCGAGCGGAACGATGGAGTGCTAATCGTCACCGTCAAGAAGCCGCCCATGTCGCAGAAGCATCGTTTCGTGTCCGTGGACCTTGACATCCTCCTTCCCCGGCAGGCCCATGTGGAGTGCGAGACCAGCTTCGGCCGGATTACGCTCACGGGGATCGAGGGCGACGTGGAAGCCTCGACGGAATTCGGCCGCATTCTGTGTGAGCATACACGGGGCGCCCTGGACGTGCAGACCGAATTCGGACGCGTCATCGGCCGGGAGATCGTATCGGATCATCTGGTTGCCAGTTCGCAGAAGGGCTCTGAGGATATTGTCTGCGCCGATTCGTGCCCGCCGGAGATCGTGGCCGACGTGAGCACCGAGTGGGGGAAGATCTGCTTCCAGGCGCCGCCGCATTATCAGGGCGCACTGGACCTTGACAGCGATCTTGGCTCGGTGAAGCTGCGAACCTCCGCGGACGTTCGGGGCACGATAACACGCCGCAACGTCTCAGGCAGGATCGGATCGGGCGAGGGGAGCGTGCGTCTTTTCACGAATCTTGGTTCTGTTACCCTGAGATGATCCCGCGGAGATATCGTGCACAGAAGTGGAGGATTGAACATGATTCGGCGGCTCATCGCCAAAGAGGTCTTGGAGCACATCCTGAGCCTTCGTTTTCTCCTCTCGTTGCTCCTGACGGTCTCGCTCTTTGCGGCCAACGGCGTGATCTTCGCGAGGCGATACGAGAGGCAGTTGGCACAGTACTCCAAGAAGACCAACGAGAATCTGGGACAGTTCCGTGAGCAATCGAGGCAGCTCTTCCGTCTGGCGTTCTACCGGCATGAAGTCTATGCGAGGCCGAGTCCGTTGTCGTGCTGCGCGGAGGGGTATGAGAAGTCTCTGCCCAACTGCATTCGTTTCACCGCCTTTGCCAGCGATCTGCCGCAAATCCGGGATCAGGGCAACTTCACTCTGCCGTACTTCAGGGATATCGATTGGGCTTTCGTCGTATCCGTGATCCTGAGTTTCGTGGCGATGGTCTTCACCTACGACAGCATCTGCGGCGAAAGGGAAACAGGCACGCTCGCCCTCATGCTGGCGGGCGCTGCTCCGAGACATGCCGTTCTCCTGGCCAAGTATGCCGCTGCCATGCTGACGCTAGGCATCCCCCTGGCTGTCGGGCTTCTGGTCAGCCTCCTGATCACGGTCTCCTCCCGAAGCGTGGCATTCGGACCCGGAGAATGGTGGAAGATCCTCGCCATCGTTTTCCTGTCATTTCTGTACCTTTCGGCGTTTGTCCTGTTGGGGATGTTCATCTCGGGCCGAATGGCGCACTCCGCCAACAGCATGGTGATTCTTCTCCTGGTGTGGGTCGGGCTGGTCATTCTGACACCGAGCTTCGGACGAATCATCTCGGATGTATCCACCAAGGGCACGACCCAGATCGAACTACGAAGGAAGCTCGACGAGGCGTCCGAGCGAGTGGATGAGCAGGCCGAGAGCGGGGCCTTCGGCGAGCACCCGGGCAGTATGAGTCCGGATCCAAGCGATCCGATGAACAACCCACCGGCGCGAGCCAAATGGACGATCGCAAAGACGAACGCACGAGACCAAGTGCTGGAAGAGCACCATCGCGAGCTGCTGGCGCAGGTTGCCGGCGCACGGAATCTCACGTGTTTCTCGCCCGTCGTGATCTATCGACGCGCGGCGGAAACCGTCGCCGGCACCGGGATCAATCACTGTGTGAGCTTACGCCGTCAGATCCAGCGGTATCAGGGCGACCTGTTACAATACATCCGCGACGAGGATTCCAAGGACCCCAACAGCCTGCATCTGATGTTCGATGAAGAGGGTTGTGCCAGGAGTTGGAAGACGATCTCCCGCAAGCCTGTGGATTTCGAGGCAGTGCCCAAGTTCCTGGAGCGAGAGCCATCACTGGGCGAATTCGTGACACCGGCCATCCGAGATATCGGCCTGCTCGGATTGTTCAATGCAGTCTTTTTCGCAGCGGCCTGGATCTCGTTCATGCGGTACGATGTGCGGTGAGTCGATTGGCGTGAAAGGGAACGGCATGATCTGGAGAATCGCGCAGAGAGAGTTCCTGCTGAATCTGATGACGTTCAAGTTCGCCCTGGGGGTCGTCGTGTGTATTGTCCTGACGGCCGTATTCGTCCCGATCCTGGCAAGGGACTATCAGCAGCGGCTCAGAACCTACCATGAGAACGTGGCACGCGATAAGGCCGAGCTGCGGAGGGTCAGAGTCTACAGGAACATCCGGCCCACCCTGTTTCGGCCTCCCTGCGTGCTCTCCGTCTTCAGCGAAGGGCTGGAGAAACGGATCGATGTCTCGGCCACCATCGAACTGGAGCAAGTCCCTCAGATGCGCGGGGCAGCGGCCCAGGGGAATCCCTATCAGGCCATCTTCCCCGTCTTTGACGCCTCGCTGATCTTCCGGATCGTCGTCAGCGTCCTGGCCCTGCTCGTGGCCTACGATGCCGTCAGCGGCGAGCGAGAGCGGGGCACATTGAAGCTGGCGCTGTCGGGCAACGTCCGGCGTTACGAGATCCTGCTGGGCAAGCTCCTGGCGGGGATGATGGTCCTCATCGTTCCCGTCACGGTCGTGTTCGTGATCGCGTTGGTCATTCTGCTGTGCTTCCCCCTCGTGCAGTTGACGGGCTCGGACTGGGGACGAATCGCCCTGATGTACCTCACTTCCGTAATCTTCACGGCGGCGATGTACAACCTGGGACTGCTGTTCTCTTGTCTGGCCAAGCGGTCCGCCATCTCGCTGGTTCTCGGTTTGTTCCTTTGGGTTCTCTTCGTCGTGGTGGTTCCGAACGCGAGTGTCTGTCTCGCCTCGCGAATCCGGCCCATAGAACCGCGGACTGAGTTGGATGAGCAGATTCTGGCGATGCGAAAGGAGTGTGACCGCCGAGTGTGGGACAGCATGCCGGAGTCTTCCGGCGGCAGTCAGTCCGATGCTGGAGACGCTTTCGGCAGCTACTATCACCGGAAGCTGGAGGGTGACGCCAGGAAATACTACAGCGTCTATTACCCGGTTCACTATCGCCTGAGTACCGAGTGTGCCGCGAAGTGTTGGGAAATGGAACGTCAGTACTTGGCCGGTCTGGCGGCGCAGAAGAGTCTCGCTGGCCGACTCGCCCGGCTTTCGCCGATCTCCGTCTATGAAAACACCATGTTGCGGCTGGCCGGGACGGACGAAGGCGCCTGGAAGGCGTTCCTTGATGCCGTCCAGGAGCAACGCGGCGAATTGGTCGGCTACGTCCGTGCCAAGACGAACGACTTCTCGGCCACCACCCTGTTCACGCCCTACACATTCGAACAGATGGAGCACCTGGAAAGGGAGGGGGAAGATCCTCCGCTCAAACTGGACGACCTGCCACGTTTCATCTACCGGGCGAAGGCCGTCCGGGATCTGCACCGGGCCATTCCTGACCTTGGGCTGCTCGTCTTCATCAACCTGTTGTTGTTTGCTTTGTCCTTCGTGGCGTTCCTGCGGTACGACGTGCGGTAAGGGGGCAGGGCATCGGGAGAAGCGAATGAGATTCTCGTCCCCAAGGGGAGGTAAGGCATGATCTGGCGGATTGTGTGCAAGGATATGCTGGAGAACATTCTGAGCCTGCGTTTCCTGTTGTCGATGCTTCTGGGTATCGCCCTGTTCGTTGCGGGCAGTATCCTGTTCCTCGATGGGTACAAGACGCAAATGGAGGACTACTGGAAACAGACCAACGAAAACCTCTCCACCCTGCGCGGACGATCGGACAAGCTGTACCGCTTGGCCTTCTGTTGGCAGGAGGTCCTTCGGAAACCCAGGCCGTTGGCCTTCTGTGCGGAGGGATTCGACAAATCTCTGCCCTCCCGCTTCCGATTCACGATGTTCACGAAGGAACTGGCCGGCGCCGGGGGGCGAAGCAACTACATCCTACCCCATTTCAGCGACATCGACTGGGCTCTGATCGTCTCGATGATCTTCAGTTTCGTGGCCCTGGTGTTCACCTACGACAGTATCTGCGGCGAGAAGGAGAGCGGCACGCTGCGTCTCATGCTGGCCGGCGCCGTGCCCCGGCACACGCTGCTTCTCGGGAAGTACCTGGCGGCCATGCTCACAGTGGGGCTCTCTCTGCTCGTCGGAATGCTGATGAGTCTCATCTTGGTGCTCTCGTCTCGGGACATTGCCATTCCCGCGACGGACTGGTTGAGGCTCTTGATCCTCGTTCTGCTGGCCATCCTGTACCTTTCCATCTTCGTCCTCTTGGGCATCTTCGTCTCGGCCCGCGTGGCTCGCTCGGCGAACTCCATGGTCATCCTCCTGCTGTTCTGGGTGGGTCTTGTCATCCTCATCCCGAGTCTGGGGCGGGTCATTTCGGACATGTCCCTCAAAGGCCCCACGCAGATGGAGCTCCAGAGGAGCCTTCAGGAAGCGGGCAAGCAGGTATGGGACAATGCAGACCAGTATGGTGAGCGGGCAGGGAGCATGTCCTCTAATCTGAGCTGGCCGGGGAATAATCCACCGGCGCGGGCCCGGCTGAAGACGGCGGCCATAGAGGCGAGAAACCGGGTGTTGGAGGATCACCACCGCCGGATGCTGGCCCAGGTGTTTGCCGGACGGAACTTCACGTCCTTTTCCCCAGCGGTGTTGTATGAGCGAGTGTCCGAGATCGCGGCCGGCACGGGGGTCAATCATTGCGTCAGCGTGTATCGGCAGATTGGAGAGTACCAGGCCGACCTGAACCGGTACATCCACGACGTGGATGCCCTGGACCCCAACAGCCTGCACTTGATATTCGATGAGGAGGGTTGCGCCAGGGGCTGGAAGGCTATCTCCCACAATCCCGTGGATTTCGAGACGGTTCCCAAGTTCCAGGAGCGGGAGCCCGCACTGGGCGAATTCACGAAACCGGCCGTCTGGGATGTCGGCCTGCTCGGGCTGTTCAACGCAGCCTTTTTCGCAGCGGCCTGGATTTCGTTCACGCGGTACGATGTGCGATGAGTGAGGAAGGAAACCATGCTGAAGTCCATTGTCCGACGAGAAATACTCAGCAATCTGCTCAGTTACAGGTTCTCGATCATGACGGTTCTCGCCACGATCTTGACTTTCGCCAGCGTATTCCTGATGTACCGCGATTTCGGCCTGGCGAGGGAGAACTACGAGACCCTTGCGTCCGAGGGTACGGCCGCCGTGATTCCGCCCACGCCGCTGTCGATCTTTGCCAAAGGCCTGGAAGAGAACTTGTGCCGCGCTCATGAGGTAGGGTTCGGCCAGCGCATCAGTGCCAGCAGCAGACAGCAGTCGGTGAATGATCTCTTCAAACTCTTCACCGTCCCGGATCTGCTGTACATCATCACGGTCATCCTGTCCCTGTGCGCTATGCTGTTTGCCTTCGACATGGTCTCCGGCGAGAAGGAGGCGGGGACCTTGCGCCAATCGCTGAGCGCCAGCCTGGGCAGGCCGATCCTGATCGTCGGCAAGTGGATCGGCGGCTTCACGAGTTTCATTCTGCCTTTCTTCCTTGCGGCGATCCTGGGCGCCGCGTTCGTGACTCTGCAACCGAAGGTGGCGATGAGCCCTCAGGACTGGGCCCGGCTGGGCCTGTTCTTCTTGAGCAGCGTGATCTATCTGGCCGTCTTCTTCTCGCTCGGGCTGCTCATTTCCTGCCTGACGCATGAATCCTCCTCCTCGCTGGTGGTTTCCCTGTTCGCCTGGGCCCTCCTGGTCTTTCTCATTCCGAACCTGGGGAGCATCCTGGCCCGCCAGTTCGTCGCGATTCCCACGGTGCAGCAGCTTGAGCTGAGACGCCGGGAGATCGCGATGAGTGCATGGCAGGAAGTCCACAGACTGCAGATGGTGAGCGACAGAATGGCGCGCCAGGAGCGCGCGCGCGCGGAAGGAGATCAACTCACGGAAGACTACCGCAACCGTTTCGAGCGTCTGGTGACCCTGTCGCAGGGGACCACCCGTGTTTCGCCGACGGCGGCCCTCACCTTCCTGGCCACCGACCTGATGGGAACGGGCATGCTGGAGGAAGGCCGGCTGAAGAGGGCCGTCGTGGAGCACCTATTCGCCAGCGGCAGTGACGAAGAGCGCGGTCATCCGCAGTTCAGCTATTCGCGTGCGTCCTGCCGCGAGGTGCTGGCTCAGGGAGGGCTGAACAACCTCCTGATTCTCATCCTGTTTGACCTGCTGTTCTTCGCGGCTACCTACGTCGCGTTCCTGCGGTACGACGTCCGGTGATCCCCGATAGAGGAGACGATTATGTGGAAACCATTGCAGGCCATCATCGCCAGGGAGTTTCTCAACAACCTGCGGAACTTGCGGTTCCTGATCGGTCTGGTCCTGTGCCTGGTTGTCACGGTTGCCTGCATCATGATCCTGTCCCACGATTACCAGCGGGAATTGGCCGACTACAGCCTGCGAGTCAATTTACAGGAGGAATTCCTGGGCAAGTACGCGCTCGAGGGTTGGGTCGGCCAGTTGATTCCCGGGCAGAAGCCGCCGGAACGGTTTCGGCCGCTCATCATCGGCATTCCCACCAACGAAAGTCAGGATTCCTTCTATGATGATCCTCTGCCCATCCTCTTTCCGCGTCTGGATTTTCTTTTCATCGTGACGATTGTCATGAGCCTGTTGGCGCTGCTGTTCTCCTACGATGCCGTGACGGGAGAGCGGGAACGGGGCACCCTGAGACAGATGATCTCCAACTCCGTCTCCCGGACCACGATTCTGCTGGGCAAATTCCTGGGGGGCGCCGCCAGTCTGCTGATCCCCTTCCTCCTGGCACTATTGGCGGGCGTGCTCTGTATCCACCTCACTCCCAACTTCCAGTGGGATGCGTCCGCCTGGGCGGAATTGGGGCTGTTGCTCGCCGCTTCCGTGACGTTCATCACGTTGTTCTATCTGCTGGGACTGATGGTATCAACGTGGTCTCGCTCCTCGGCGGTCTCAATGCTGAACTGCCTCTTCCTGTGGGTTTTTCTGGTTCTGGTCATTCCCAACGTCGGTCCCTACGTCTCCGCTCAACTGCGGCGTATTCCCTCGATCACAGCGACGGCAAGACGGGCGGAGGAAGTCCGGCGTGCCTGCCGCCAAACATGGCACCAGCGTAGAAACGAGCTCGTCGAGCAATTCCGAGGCAAGTACGGTGGACTCTTTGCCAAGCTCGAAGCGTTGGATTTTGGCCTGATCTTGTACGACGACAGGGGCGATGCAGAAAAGGTGCAGGAACTGGCGGCCGCCGATCCCCAGTTCAAGGCCATGGTCGATGACCTTCGTCGCGAGGTCAACCGGCTCGGCGGCGAGTGGCAGGAGGCTAGCAGCGAGGCCACTGGCGAGCTTTGGGATGACCTGGACACGAAGGCGGCGGCCCAGACACGGCTGGCGAAGAACCTGGCCGCCATGTCCCCGCTGGCGAGTTACGTCTACGTGGCCCGGGATCTCACAGGAACCGGCTTGCGGAGCTTGAAGTACTTCGAGGAATTCAAAGGCGAGTATCGCCGGCGCTTCGGGGAATACAGGGCCAAGGTCACGGCGGCCGTGGTGGCCGCGCACAAGAATGAGCCTTCGCCTCCGGGCGGCTGGTTTCTGGACTTGCGTGACCACCCCCGTTTTGTGTTCCGGGAGGAGCCGTGGAGAGACAAACTGGGCGAAGTGCTGCCTTACTGGGGGATCCTCGGCTTGTTCAATGTAGTGTTCTTCGCGGCGGCGTTTGCCGGATTCGTAAGATATGACGTGCGATAGAGAGATCAAGATTGAGTGACACAAGTGCTAAGGAGCGACTCAGATGATCGAATTGCAGGAGTTGACGAAGCGGTATGAGGACGGTGTGCTGGCGCTGGATCACGTCAGCTATGTGATCCAGCCGGGAGAGATCTTCTGTCTGCTCGGGGCCAACGGGGCGGGCAAGACCACCACGGTGAACATCCTGCTGGACTTCATCCAGCCCACCAGCGGCTCGGCCTTTCTCAATGGGCACGACTGCAACAAGTTCCCTCTGGAGGCCAAAAAGTACGTCTCCTATGTTTCGGAGAACGTGCAGCTCTACGGGATGTTCACGGCCCGTCAGAACCTGCGGTTTTTCGCGGAACTGGGCGGCAAATCCGGCCTGAAGAACCAGGAGCTGGACAACGTGATGCGGTCGGTGGGTCTGCCGGAGAAGGCCCTGACGATGCGTCTGAAGAACTACTCGAAGGGGATGCGTCAGAAACTGGGGATCGCTATCGCGCTGATCAAGGACCCGCCAGCGATCCTGATGGACGAGCCGACGAGCGGTCTGGACCCGAAGAGCGCCAACGAGTTCCTCGACCAGTTGCGGAAGCTGCGGGAACGAGGCAAGGCGATCCTGATGACCACGCACGACATCTTCCGGGCCAAGCAGATCGCGGACCGGGTGGGGATCATGAAGCAGGGCCGTCTGGTTGCGATTCGGGAGAAGGCGGACTTCAAGCACGCCGACCTCGAGCAGATCTATCTGACGGAGATGGAGGCGGCCGAAACGGTATGACCTTGCGGCCGGACCGTGATCTGGCAACTCGCCCGGCGGCAATGGCGTTGGAGAGTCCTGAGCCTATCCCGTTTGTGCACCGAGATGCCGACAGAGGAAGGACCACGCCCAAAACAGGTAATCGTGTCCCACTCCAGGCGTTGATTCAGCCGAACACGGTGGTATAGTGGAGGGTATGGCGTGCAAGGGTCCCGCCTGTTGAGGCACCTGAGAGGTCACGGCTTTGCGTCTGGCCTGTGCCCGCACAGACTGCGACCGCGTTCGTCTGGGGTCCGCCATGATCGATGTGAGCACAGCGTGTAGGGACGATGCCCATCGCCGGGCTTTTACGCTCATCGAGCTGCTGGTGGTCATTTCGGTCATCGCACTTCTCATGGCCGTTCTTATGCCGAGCCTGCAGAAGGCAAGAAGGATGGGGCAGGCGGTGGTCTGCCGGTCTCACCTCAAACAGTGGGGACAGATTTTCCACCTGTACGCTTCCGACAATGAGAATCGGCTGCCACAGAGCGTCCAAGGAGGCACGCTCAGCGCTCAAGACGCCTATTGGATCGTCGCCACGTTGTCCTACTACAAGGACAAGAAGATTCGTCTGTGTCCCTCCACGAAGGTAGTGCGAGATGAACCGGTGAACCGAAGCCACGGGGGCACCCTGGCTTGCTGGGGTCCCTTCGATCCGGCGACACCCGGCAACTGGTGGGCCGATTTCGACACGGGCAGCTATGGAATCAACGAATGGTGTTCGTCTCCGCCGGCCGACACGTCATCGTTCTGGGGGTTTCCGGCCGCGAACGCCTGGCGGACGATCGATGCACGCGGGGCCAGTGGCGTCCCGCTGTTCATGGACTGCGTCTACGTTGATATCTTTCCCGAGGACGACAATACCCCTCTGAGCGATGAACCGCCGCCGTACGAGTGGAATAACGGCTGGGGAGACTGGGGATTCGAAGCGATGAGAATGGCGTGCATCGATCGCCATGACGGAACGATCAATTCGGCGTTTCTGGACGGCTCGGCCTCTCCGATCCCTCTCCGCGCCCTGTGGAAGCTCAAGTGGCACAAGAACTTCGATACGAACGGGCCAATGACCGGCCCCGACGCGAATTGGCCGAAGTGGTTGCGGAGATTCGGCGACACTTACTGACGGGGTCCGCAAAAGACCACTCCGATAGGTGGTATCAACGTTGTCGGATATGACTTGTTACACCGACGCGCTCACAGAGCAAGGTCGCCGACGCGGGGTCGCTTCTTTGGCGGCGATTCCTTGTCCCAACGGACTTCTCATACACGTCCAACTCCCCGGCAACACCAGGCACATAGAAGGAGGAAACTCCAACTGGACTCGCTCATGGGGCACGCCGCTGACGTTCCGGGTGCTTGACATTCTCTGTTGAATTCCGCCTGAAAATGTGGTAAACATGGAGAGTATGGGAATCTGGAGCGCTTGCTCTGAGTCGGTTTTTGATCGGTATTTCTGCGGTCTTCGGACGTATAGCTGCATTCACATACGAACAGCCGGATGCGACAGCCACTGAGGGGAGTTGTGCTGCAACGGCCTTTGGAGAGGTGGGGCAATGAAGACAAGACTATTGAAGCTGGGGCTGGTTCTGAGCATTCTGGGAGTGAGCGGGATTTGTGGAGCCTACGAACCTGAGGGAGTTCCGTGGGCCGAGTGGAGATTCGCAGGGGACTTCGATCTGGCCAACGAGATTCAGGCCGTCAAGGCGTCGGACCCCGACAGCCTGATTCGCCGGAATCCGACGAGTGCCGCGATCAGCATTTCCGGAGGGACGGTCATTTTTGCCCAGACCGGTCCGAGTGACTATCTGCGGGTGGATGTCGACGACCTGGCGGCGAACGGAAGCGGGGAATACACCAATGAGTACACCATGATCTTCGACCTCAAGGCCCTGGATGCCGACTGGTTGCCCATTTACAACACGGGCTATGACAATTACAACGCCGCCGACTTCTGGGCCGCCGCCGACGGGTCCGTCGGGTCGGGCTCCTATTCCGATCCCGGCGTGCTTCCGCTGGGGACATGGGTTCGCCTGGTGGTCGTGCGCAGGCTGGAGGGTGGTAGTTGGGTCCGGGATGTCTACATCGATGGGACAAAAGTGTTCGACAACCTGGGTGCCGAGGGCCTGGATGGCAACAGCAGTCTGTACACGAATGCCCAGCAAGGCGAGGGGCAATTCACGATCCTCTCGGACGCGGACGCTACTCCATACGCCGGGTGCGAGCTTGACAACTTCGCCTTTGTGGCCGCCGCGCTGTCGGATGCTGAGGTTGCAGATCTTGGGCGATACAACCCCCGGGGAGTCTTCGGCAACTTGGGTCTCGCATCCGAACCCGGTCCCGCCAATGAGGCAACGGATGTTCCCTACGACACGGGCCTGAGTTGGGTGGCAGCCGAAACGGCCCGGACGCACGACGTCTACCTCGGGATGGACTGGAACGACGTCAACGACGCCGGCCGAGCCGATCCGAGAGGCGTGCTTGTCAGCCAGGACCAGGAAACGGCGACGTACGATCCGGAAGTCCCGCTCGAATACGGCCGGACCTACTACTGGAGAATCGACGAGGTCAACGGCGCCCCCGACTACACGGTCTTCAGAGGCGAGGTCTGGAGCTTCACTACTGAGCCCTACGCCTACCCGATTGCTGGCGTATTCGTCGCGGCCTCCAGCGAACAGGCAAGCTCGCCCGCGATCCGGACCGTCGACGGTTCCGGGCTCAACGCGGACGACCAGCACGGCGTCGATACGAAACAGATGTGGATCACCTCCGGCGGCCTGCCGGCCTGGATCGAGTACGCCTTCGACAGGACGTACAAACTGCACGAGATGCGGGTCTGGAACGCCAACTCGGAACTGGAAGTCTACATGGGTTTCGGGGCCAAGGATGTCGCGATTGAGTACTCGATCGATGGTGAGAACTGGTCCCAGGTGGAGAATGTGCCGCCGTTCGCACAAGGGACCGGCGTGGATACCTACACGGCGAACACCGTCGTCGATCTCGGCGAGGTTATGGCCAAGCATGTCAGGCTGACTATCGGCGACAACTGGGGTTCTACCGCGATGGTGAGCCTCAGCGAGGTGCGATTCTTCTACACTCCGGTGCAGGCATTCGGGCCCGCTCCGGCCGATGGGGCAACCGGTGTCAACGTCGAGACTGCGCTGGATTGGCGGCCCGGTCGGGAGGCGAGTTCGCACACCGTGTACATCGACACCGACGGTGCTGCCGTCGCCGCGGGCACCGCTGCAGCCCACACGGCGCCCGATCACGGCTACACTCCTTCGGCCTTGACATTCGCGACGGAGTACTTCTGGAAGGTGGATGAGACGAGCGACGCCGGTGTCTATCCCGGCAACGTCTGGAGCTTCACGACTGAGGAATTCGCCCCCATCGATGACTTCGAGAGCTACGACGATGATATCGACGCCGAGACTACGATCTGGCATGCCTGGATCGACGGCGTCACGAACGGCAGCGGCTCCTATGTCGGCTACGAGACCGCCAAGAACGGGACGTTCGCGGAGACCGTCGTCGTGCACGGCGGGAGGCAGTCCATGCCGTTGACCTACGACAACACGAAATCCCCGTACTACTCCGAGGTCGAGCGGACGTTCGGTTCGTCCCAGGACTGGACCGTCCGCGGGGCAGACACGTTGTCTTTGTATGTCCAAGGCGTGGCGACCAATTCGTCGGAGCCCTTGTACGTGACAGTCAAGGACAGCTCGAACAAATCCGAGACGATCGTACACTCCGATCCGGCAGTCACGACGACAGAGGAATGGCAGCAATGGAGGATCCCGCTGGCCGAGTTCACTGCGGCGGGCGTCAAGACCACTGCCGTCAAAATGCTGGTGGTTGGCGTGGGCAACAGGGCCAGTCCGGCCATGGGCGGTACCGGCGTTATCTATATCGACGATATCGGCTACGGGCGTCCGCTCCCGTAATCGCAGGGCGTACTGCGCCTGTAATTACGGCGTATTAGGAAGCCGGACTGCGCGTCGCAGATACCCGGATCGATGGCTCGGCCGGATTGGTGGCGATATCTTCGAAATCCTCTATGGTGGAATGGAGCGTCGGCTGTCCGAGAAGGACCTCGTCGCCCTCGGCGAGGGGGGTGGGCGGTCTGGTAGTTCGGCTCCGGCTGATGAAAACGCCGAACCGGTGGGGCTTCCGTGGTTCACATTGTGGTGAGCCGATCCCTGGGGGATCCGTCTCTTGTCAGGCAGCCTCACACCTTGCCCATAAATTCCATTTGACAGTACGGAGAAAGCGGCAGACCGAGATGTTGCGGGCCGTCGTCCCTGCTCGCATATTACGCAAGCTCGGCAACCACCAGTATTTAGAGCGGCACAAAACCGCGTCCGATGCAAGGCTTGACCAATCGTTCTCGCCTCTCCTATAATCAAACGCTGCCGGTTGTCGCGTCCATATTGCCATAGTTGTATTGCCGGGGACAGGACGTTATGAGAAAGATCGTCAAGGAGATCCTCGAGACGGAGTCGAGGATCGACGCGGTTCTTCAGCAGGCCCGTCAGAAGGCATCCGAGATGAGACAGGCCGCTGAGAAGGAGGTGTCCGAGCAAATCGGCGAGGCCAGGCAGGAAGCCCGTCAGATCATACAGAGCGCCGCGGAGGGTGCGCAGAAGGAAGCGGAGCAGATCGGGCAGGAGATGCTCCGGCAAGCGGATCAGCAGGGCAAGGCCCTGCTCGAAGGCGAAAACGGTGCGATCGACGTGCTGGTGGCCAGGATCTGCACGATCATCCTGGCTACGGAAGGTGAAATGGACGGTGCGTGATGCCGGGTCCCCTGTCGAAATACTCGTTCATCAACGCCAAGCTGCGTGCACGGATCAGCAAGATCGTGCCCGACCGCGTGTTCAAGCAGTTGGCGCGAGCCCCCTCGCTGGAGGCGGCGTTGTCGCTGCTGCGGGAGACGCCCTTTGCTCGTCTGGAGGAGGTCTACTCGGCGACCGGCGACCTCCGGCAGGCGGAACTCGAATTGCTCAAGGACGAAATCGACCTGTACAAGAACCTCAAGCCGCACGTCCACCCCAGTTCCGTCGAACTGGTGGATGCTCTGCTGTGCCAGTTTGAAATCGACAACCTGAAGAATGCCATCCGGGTCTACTTCGACAGGGCCATCCGGCACCGTCCCGCAGAGGCCGGCGCACACTACATTCTCTACGATCGCATCCTTCATGACATCCCGTTTGACATCGTTGTGAATGCACAGAGCTTCGATGAGATTGCCGGCGTCTGCGAGGGAACGCCCTACGCCTTGGTTGTCAGGAAATACAGCCACACGGTGGAGTCGGACGGCTCGCTGTTTCGTATGGAGATCGCCTTCGATCACTTCTACTATGCGAATCTCCTGTCTGCCATTGAGAAGCTGGATCGCTCGGACCGAGCCATTGCCCTGCGGCTCGCCGGCGTGAGAATCGATCTGCAGAACATCGACTGGATCATCCGGCTGCGCAGCTTCTACGATCTTCCGCAGGAGACCGTCATGGCGGCTATCGTGCCCGGCGGGTTCAATCTGGGCAGAGCCAGGATCAGCGAGTTGTACAGCGCCCAGAACGTCACGTCGGTCTTGCAGGGATTCGTCAAAGCGAGGTATCCGGGATTGTCGGCGCTGCTTTCCTCGCAGGTGTCCGACAGCGCATCGCGGCTACTGCTGATCCGTCGGATCATGGAGGAAATCATGAAACAGGAGGTCCGGCGGATTCTCACGGGGTACCCCTTCACGGTGGGCATCATTCTTGCGTACTTCGTCCTCAAGAAGAACGAGTTGGACAGCCTCAGGATCATACTCAACGCGCAGCAGCAGGGGATGCAGCCGGAACGGATCGAAGGCATGATATGATATTCACCAGCCCGATGGTACAGCTCTTTGCCGTGGTCCTGCGGAAGGATGGAGAGCGGGTCACGGAGGCCCTCCTTCGCGAGGGCGTCATGCAGTTCATCAGCACGTCGGAGATCAGTGCGGAGACGCCGGACCTTGTACCCCCAGCGGCCGGAGTCCAGGCGTCCCTCACGGAAATCTCGGATCTCAGAAAGCGAATCGAAGGGCTTCTGCACACGGTCGGCATCATCCCTGCACCGCCCAGTCAGGCCAATCTGAACGATCGGGCGGCCGTGGATATCGAAAGAGAGAAGGCCGGCCTGGCCCGGATTGACAGCGAGCGAACCGGCATCCGGGAAAAGCAACGCGTGATCCAGCAGGAGATCCTGAAACTCGAGGACATTCGGAGGCAAGTGGGGCTCTACGGCGCCGGGCTGTCCGACATCACCGTGTCGACGCCGCACCCCTTCATCGTCATGCAGACGGGCAAGATCGCCGCCTCCAACGTTGGCAGATTCGAGGAAGGACTCAGGGACTTCCCGTCTGTGAACATCCCCGTGGGCCAGGAACGCGAGACCGTCCACACGCTGCTGATCTACATGAAGCGGGATGCTGAGAAAGTCGGGAAGGTGCTCGATAGTGTAGGGTGGGCGGACATCGAGCTGCCGGAGGAGTTGAAGTCCCTCAAGGAGGGTGCATTCAAGGAACTCTCTGCACGACTCCAGACGCTGACGATTGAGCAAAAGCAGTTGGAGGCAGAGGCCGCGAATCTGGTCAGAAAGGATGTGGAGCGGCTCCAGATGGTCTGGGGGAACCTGCGGGTTGCCGAGCTTCTTCATAGGATTCAAACACACTTTGCATCTCTCTCGCGAACGACGCTCTGTACCGGCTGGGTCCCTGTGGAGAAGCAGGACCGGCTCACCGAGGCGATCCGTAAGGCAAGCGGGGGACGATGCTACCTGGAGTGGAGTGAGGCATCCGGCCAGGACATCGTCGCCGACGAAGTCCCGGTGCGACTCGACAATCCGCGACTGTTGGCCCCGTTTCAGATGCTGGTCAGCAACTTCGGAGTCCCTCGTTACGGCACCATCGACCCGACGCCTTTCGTCATGCCTATCTACCTGGCGATGTTCGGCCTCATGTTTGCCGACGTCGGGCAAGGTCTCGTTCTGGTGATTCTCGGTGTTCTGGGCATTTCCGCCCTGCGGGTGCCGGGGCCCCGGAAGGGGTGGTATCAGCTTTCGTGGCTGATCGTCTGGTGCGGCCTGTCCTCGGTGCTGTTCGGCGTCCTCTTCGGGTCTTTCTTCGGCCTGAGGTTGTTCAAGCCGCTCTGGTTCGACTTCCACGGTATCATCGCGGGCCACCATCCCGGCGGCTCGTCGGTCGAGAACGTATTTGACATTCTTGCCATCACCGTCTACTTCGGGATTTCAGTCATTGCGGTGGGGCTGCTCTTCAACTGGGTGAACATCATTCGCACGGGACGCTGGACGGAACTGCTGTTCGACAAAGGCGGCGTCTTAGGCGCGTGGATCTACGGGGGCGGCATCTACCTGGCGTTCTATCTCGTTTCGCACGAGTACAAGGCGTTCCCGCCCGGCGGCCAGATCTTCTTCCTTGTGGGTCTGCCCGCGTTGTTGTTGTTCCTCAAGGAGCCGTACCACCATTGGCGGCACCAGGGCGAGCACTCAGGGTCCAAGACGAAGCCTGCTTTCGCCGTGCTCAACGCTATGATGATGTGGGTCGTCGAGCTGTTGGAGATCTTCAGCGGCTACCTCTCCAACACGCTCTCTTTCATGCGAGTCGCCGGACTGGGCATTGCGCACGTCTGTCTGATGATTAGTTTCTTCACGCTGGCCGAGATGACTTCGGGCATCGGCTCGGTTCTGATTCTTGTTCTTGGCAACATCCTGGTCATCGCCCTGGAGGGGCTCTCCGCAGGGATCCAGGCATTGAGGCTGAGCTATTATGAGTTCTTCACGAAGTTCTTTCATGGAACGGGGAAACTATACACACCGATCTCGCTGGACAGCGAGTGGTAGGGAAAGGATCGGGTCTATGGACGATGCTGGAAGAAAACTGAGACTGAACATTACACAGAGCCTTGTCATGCTCGCTACGGTGATGGCCATCGTCACGACGGTGTTCTGCACAAGCGCGTTCGGGGAGGCATCCGCGGCCGGCGAGGCGCCTCAGCAGGCGGTGAAGTCGCCGGAGAACGTGAAGTGGGGATTGTTCGCCGCCTCCATAGCCTTCGGTCTGGGTGCGATCGGCGCCGGGATCGCGATTTCTCACGTCGGAGCGGCCGCCATGGGAGCCGTGGCGGAGAAGCCGCAGATCGCCGGCCAGGCCCTGATCTTTGTGGCGCTGGCGGAAGGGCTTGTCGTGTTCGGTTTCATCACGGCCCTGATGATTCTGGGCAAGGTATAGCGGCCTCATGAAGTACTCGATCATAGGCGATGAAGATACGGTCCTCGGCTTCGAGATGGTCGGGGTCTCCGGCCGGACGGCACGGGACCCGGACGAGGCACAGCGTGCCTTCCGTGCCGCGCTGGAAGAAAAGGAGACCGGCATCATCATCATGACCGAACGCGTCGCCGACATGATCCGGCCTCTCGTGGACAGGTACCTGTTCACGGAGAGCTTCCCGCTCATCGTGGAAATCCCGGACCGCAAAGGCAGAGAACCGGACAGGCCCGGAATCCGGGAACTGGTCAACGCCGCCATCGGAATACGACTCTGAGGAGGTGCGACACCGCATGGAGCCACAGGAACAGGATAAGGCTTCTCTGATTTCGGATATCGAGACCGACGCCCAGGCGGAGGTCGAAGCGATCCTCAAGGAAGCCGAAAAGCAGATTGCCGAGAAGAAGCAGTATGCCCAGAAGCAGATCGAGTCCATCTTGGACGATGCCCGCCTCAAGGGCCGCGAGCAAGCGGAGGAGATCAAGAAGAAGGCCATCCGAGCCGTCCAGCGCGAAGTGCGACGCCGGGCCATGCACCTGCAAGCCACCGTGGTGCAGAGCGTTATGGATCGAGTCGAGAGCCGGCTCGCCGCCATGATCCACGACGGCGATTATCGAACCGCCCTGGCAGGCTGGATCGCGGAGGCCGCCGTCGGCCTCGGCGCAGACTCGGCCGAGGTCAACGCCTCAGAGACCGAGCGGTCTCTGATCGACGATCTGTTGCTTTCGCACGCAGCGGAGAAAGCCCGGGCTGCAACCGGTTCGCAGGTCGCCCTGACGTGGTCGAGTGCGCCGCCTCTGCCGGGCCAGGGAGTTGTCCTGACGGCGAGCGATGGACGTACGGCTTTCAACAACCAGGTGAAGACACGACTGCTGCGGAACCGGCGCAGGATCCATATGCTGATACACGACGGCTTGTTTGCCGATACGCGAGAGAAACAGGTATGACGCAGAGAATCATTGGGCGCGTGAAACGGGTGAACGGTCCCGTCATCGAGGTGATGGGGATCACCGACGCCGAGATGTTCGAGCTGGTCAAGGTCGGGAAAGAGGGGCTCGTCGGTGAGTTGATCAAGCTCGAAACGGACAGCGCCGTCATCCAGGTCTATGAAGACCCCACGGGCGTGGCTCCTCACGATCCCGTCTATGGGACGGGCATGCCCCTGTCTGTGGAACTGGGCCCGGGCGTGGTGGGCACGATCTACGACGGGATCCAGAGACCTCTCGAAGCGATTCTCGCCATCTCGGATATCTACATTCGGCGGGGGATTTCAGTCCCTTCGCTGGACCGGGAGAAGCAGTGGCGTTTTGTCCCGGCCGCACGGGTGGGCGACTCTCTTCGCGGCGGGATGGTCCTCGGCACGGTGCAGGAGACCGGAAACGTCCTGCACAAGATCCTCGTGCCGCCCGGGACCGAAGGCCTCCTCGAGTCCCTTGTCGCGGAAGGGGACTATACCGTGGAGGAGGCCGTCGCGGTTTTGCGTACCGCAGATGGGCGGAAACAGGATTTGTTCTTGATGCACAGGTGGCCCATCCGCGTGCAGCGGCCGGTTCGTTCTCGTCTGGCCCTCGACATCCCGCTGGTCACCGGCCAGAGGGTTATCGATACGCTCTTCCCCGTGGCCAAGGGCGGGACCATCTCCATCCCGGGCGGATTCGGCACAGGGAAAACGATGACGCAGCAGGCCATCGCCAAGTGGTGTGACGCCGATCTCATCGTCTACATCGGCTGTGGAGAACGTGGCAACGAGATCACCGATGTGCTGACGGAGTTTCCAAAGCTGGTGGACCCGCGGACCGGGCGATCTCTGATGGAGCGGACGATTCTGATCGCCAACACATCGAACATGCCGGTATCGGCGCGGGAGGCGAGCATCTACACGGGAATCACGATGGCGGAGTACTTCCGGGATCAGGGCTATGACGTCGCCGTGATGGCGGACTCGACTTCGCGATGGGCCGAGGCGCTGCGCGAGCTCTCGGGCCGGATGGAAGAGATGCCGGCCGAAGAAGGATTCCCCGCGTATCTGCCGACCCGGATCGCAGAGTTCTACGAGCGGGCAGGCTCGATGGAGACCCTGTGCGGCAAGCGTGGCTCCGTGACAGTCATCGGCGCCGTCTCACCGCCGGGGGGTGATTTCTCAGAGCCTGTGACGCAGCACACGAAGCGGTTCATTCGTTGCTTCTGGGCCCTCGATCGGACTCTGGCCAATGCGCGCCACTACCCGGCCATCTCCTGGCTCGACAGTTACAGCGAGTATCTCAGCGACATCATGCCCTGGTGGGAGCGGCAGGTCAGCGCCGACTGGGTGGCGGACCGGACCGAGATCATGGACCTGCTCCATCGAGAGGTGCGATTGCAGCAGGTGGTGAAGCTGGTCGGCCCCGACGCGCTGCCCGATACACAGCGATTCATCCTCGAAGTGTGCACGTTGTTCAAGAACGCGTTCCTGCAGCAGAACGCCTACGACAAGATCGACGCCTTCTCGGTCGTCCAGAAACAGGCGAGGATGCTGCACGTCATCGTCGTGTACTGGAAGCGCGGCTACGCAGCGATCAAGAACGGCGCGACCCTGATCGAGCTCAAGAAGCTGAAGGTGTATCACGACATTGTGAGAATGAAGTTCTCGATCCCCAATGACGATCTCTCCGGCTTCGACAAGATCGAAGCTCGGCTGGAACGAGCCATGGACCAGTTGGAGGCCCTGCATGCCCGAGATAAGAGCCAGACACCTTCTGTCCGGACGTGAGTACATCGGCGTCGACAAGATCGACGGCCCCCTCGTGTTTGTCGGCCGGACCCACCCCGTGGGATATCGGGAGCTGATCGAGTGCGTCGACCGGCAGGGGAACGTCCGATTGGGCATTGTGCTGGAATCCTCGGCCAGCTTCGTCGTGGCCCAGGTGTTCGAGGGCACCGCTGGACTGACGCTCCCCAGTACGCGGGTGCGATTCCGCGGGGAGCCGCTCACCCTCTCCGTCTCCCGGGCGATGCTGGGGCGGGTGTTCAGCGGCCTGGGGCTTCCCATTGACGGCGGGCCGCCGCCCCGGAGCGATGTCGAACGGGATGTCAACGGCATGGCCATCAATCCAACTGCTCGCCAGTATCCCAGGGACTTCATTCAGACTGGAATCTCCGTGATCGACGGCATGAACACGCTGATCCGAGGCCAGAAGCTTCCCATCTTCTCGGGCAACGGCCTTCCTCACAATGAGCTGGCGGCCCAGATTGCACGGCAGGCGAAGATCCGGGGCTCGAATACCGAGTTTGCTGTCGTCTTCGCGGCCATGGGAGTCAAGCATGACGTGGCCCGGTTCTTCACGCGCTCCTTCGAGGAGAGCGGCGTACTGGACAACGTCGCGCTGTTTCTTTCTCTCGCGGACGATCCCTCCATCGAACGACTGATCACGCCGAGGACGGCCCTGACCCTCGCAGAGCATCTCGCCTTCGACGAGGGGATGCACGTGCTGGTCATCATGACCGACATGACCAACTACTGTGAATCCCTGCGTGAGATCTCCACGATTCGCGGCGAGATCCCGTCCCGCAAGGGGTATCCAGGCTACTTGTACTCGGATCTGGCCGAACTCTACGAACGGTCCGGAATGATCAAGGGCCACACCGGCTCGATTACGTCTTTGCCCATCCTGACGATGCCCAACGACGACATTTCTCATCCCATCCCGGACCTTTCCGGGTATATCACGGAAGGGCAGATCGTCTTCGAACGGGAGATGGACGGCAGGGGGATCTATCCACCGGTGGCGGGGCTGCCCTCGCTCTCACGTCTGATGAAAGACGGGATCGGCGAGGGCATGACCCGCGAGGACCATCCCCACCTGGCCAGCCAGCTCTTCGCCGCATACAGCCACGTGAAGGAGGTCCGCAACCTGGCCTCCGTGATCGGTGAGGAGGAGCTGACGCCGCTCGACCACAATTACCTCGAATTCGGCAAGGCATTCGAGCAGAAGTTCGTCTCGCAGCGCAAGGATGAGAACCGGAGCATCGAACAAACGCTGGACCTGGGCTGGGAGGTCCTGAGACTCCTGCCGGCCAGCGAGTTGCACAGGATCACGGAGGAAGAGATCGAGAAATACTACGGGGCCTGACAGAGCTATCATGGCACAGACCAACTACGCACCGACGAAGACGAATCTGCTCAAGCTCAGGGGCGACCTGAAGTTCGCCGAGCAGGGATACGAGCTCCTGGATCAGAAGCGGAACATCCTGATCGTCGAGCTCCTGTCGCTGGTGGATCAGACGGCAAACCACCAGGACCGCGTGGACCGTGCGCTGGCGCAAGCGTACAAAGCCCTGGAAGAAGCCATCCTCGACATGGGGAGGCTGAAGGTGCAATACCTGACCGGCTCGGTGAACGTCGGGACCGAGATCACAGTGCGCTCGCGGCGGGTGATGGGCGTCATCCTGCCGGTTGTGGAGACCGAATTCACAGAGCACAGTCCTTACTACAGTCCTATGGGCACCAGCTTCTGGATCGACAGCTCGGTTCAGTTGTTCAAAGAGGTCCTGCGACTGCTCGGCAAGCTGTCGGAGTTGAAGATCTCGGTGTTGCGGCTGGCCAACGAGGTCAAAAGGACGATCCGCAAGGTCAATGCCCTTGAGAAGATAGCCATTCCTGACCTGAAGGAGACTGTTCGCTTCATCGAGGCGAGGCTCGAAGAGAACGAGCGGGACATGTTCACCCTCATGAAGATGGTCAAGGAGAATCTGGACAGAAGACGAATGAAAGCCAGGGAGGCCGATCGTGAGTAAGCC
>Ga0116141_10000853_pt1 | contig 25238 bp, 17 predicted proteins | sample AD_UKC097_MetaG_FD_89744 | JGI IMG/M metagenome (GOLD analysis project Ga0116141, IMG submission 89744) | Active sludge microbial communities of municipal wastewater-treating anaerobic digesters from USA - AD_UKC097_MetaG | ecosystem: Engineered > Bioreactor > Anaerobic > Digestate | place: USA...
GATCTTCCTCATCCAGATGAAAGAAATCGCCGGAAAAATGATTGTCTGTAACATCCACAGACACTTACAATTTTTCATCCTGAATGTTTTCTACAGGGCAGAAAAACCATATAATGTGGCGATCTATGATTTTAAGCATAATGAAAAGTGAAAGCATTAGGCAAATTGGCTGCATACAAATGGAAATTGTAATAAAAATAAAAGTGAGTGAGTTGGATTTCAAGTCGAAATGTGCCGAGAGCGTTTAATCAATTCGTAAATACCCTACGATTAGTGATTCGTGCCTTCAAAACAACCCCCCAAGTTACGGTAACTATCGTAAGAGTGCGGGTAAATATTCATAAAATATGTCGTTATTTTCCTTTCCTGGTGAAACCAAAAAAATATCTATCATCGGGTAGAGGTTTCAACTATTATTGACATCTACCTGTTTGGCATATTTGAGGTTATGTAATGACAAATGTAGGAAGAATTCCCGCTATTGAAGGAGCACATCTATTACAATCTTTACGAGCATCGGATTTTGATATACCCAGTGCTATTGGTGAATTAATTGACAATTCAATACAAGCAAACGCTAAAAATATCCATATACTAATTGAGGATATTATTGCAGGAACACGTCGAAAATTTAAATTAATTGATAAGATCGTGTGCATTGATGACGGTTTTGGGATGGATGGGGAATCCGGATCGACCCTCCATAGTTGCATAAAATTAGGCTATTCTACCCGCTTTGATGATCGGAACGGCATTGGACGATTTGGGGTCGGAATGACACTTGCAGGTATCCGTTTCGCAACTAAAATCGAAGTTTATTCAAAGATGAATGGAAAAAATTGGTATTATATCATTTTTGACCTAGCTAATGATGACGATATCAATATCGGAATAGCACCTCCTATAAATAGAGATCCACCCAATGAGTATAGGAAATATACAATACATGATGTCGGGACAATTGTAATATGGTCAGGGTTCGATAAAATTGCAGAACAAGATTTGCATGCTGTTACTTATTCCGATGATTTTGATGCTCCAGAATCTCTGGATCCTTACGGATACCTAAATCACTGGATTGGAAGGACATATCGAAAATTCTTATGGGACAATATCCGAATATATTTAAATGATAAAGAGGTTCATAGTTTTGATCCCCTTTATATCAATAAAAATAAAAATCAATTTCCTAATGATACCCCAGCGAACATTATTTTTGAAAAGGAAATTGAGTGGAATGTGACATCGAATGCAAAGAATAAAACCAATTCATCTCTGTCAAAAATTAAAGTTCGAATCTCATTATTACCAGAAGAATATCGTCAAATAAGAAGTTTAGGAGGTCGTCAATTCAAAGGTCGATATATAGATGAAAATCAAGGGATTTCTATTTTAAGAAGCAATAGAGAAGTTTTTTATGATGAGATTCCTCACTTTGGTGAGGAAAGAACAAAAAAATTAACTTGGGATGACAAAGATCGCTGGTGGGGTTGCGAGATATTATTTAATCCCGAATTGGATGAACATTTTACGGTAAAAAATATCAAACGGGGTGCAATCCCTGCGAAAGAACTTAAAGTGGCTCTTTATCAATTAATAAAACCAGTTCGTGAACGTTGTATTGAAGAGGTTCAAGCATATTGGGCTCGTTATAAACTAGAACTAGAAGTGCATGAAACCGCATCAACGGATGGTTTACCCGCAACTCACCAGGTTGTTGAAACAATTGCAAAAACAACCAAAATACCAGAAAAACCTAAGGCCGGAAAAAATCTTTCACCTCAAGAACAAGAATTAAGACTTGACAATTTAACTCGAGAGCTCGACACAACAGAGGCACTCAAATGGCGAGCGAAATTCGATAGTCAGCCTTTTACTATCATGGATGGTCATTGGAAAGGGGATACGTTTATTGACATGAATTATATCGAAGGTAAATCTGTCCTTCAGTATAATTTAAGCCATGTTTATTTTGAACAGCTAAGTAAAGTCCGTCAACAATTACAAAATTTGGATGATCCTGTAAAAGCAGTGAAACTTGCCAAGAAATTGCATGAATTAATTGATATCCTTTTGATGGCATTCGTTCGAGCTCGGCAAGGATTTGATGAAGATAGCGAATACACCGTTAAACAATTGATGGAATTTGTGGTAAGAGATTGGGGACGGTATCTCCAGACATATACGACAACCTACGAAAAAGAACACTTATTTGAGGAAGATTGAGACTGAATGATTGACCGGCTCCAAATTCAGGAACTCCAAACATTAATTGGTGAAGATATTCTTGATAGATTAGCGACTATAATTCAATTTATACCTAAAAGTGGAGTAGAACACCCAAATGATATTTATGAGAAAAGGAATTTAGAGAGAATTTTTCTCTCATTCTCTGGTCAGGATGCATTCCAAAAAATTGCTTTTAGAGAAAAACTGGTAAGTCGATTATCGGATCGAGAAATTCGATTGTTGGCTGGAAAGATGGGAATATCCACTTCTCTTGAATTTAATCAATTAGTTGAGGAAATTTCTCAAAAGCCATGGCTAGATAATAATGAAACAAAAATCTTTATTGATTTTTTTAACTTACCCGACAGTTATCGCCCAAGTCCTCGCCAAATCATTCCAAATATCGAAAAAATAATTCGGCCGGAAGCTCCGTATAAATCTCTTAAGGATTTCCAAGTCGCAATTTTTAATAAAATAATGAGCTCCTTTGAAAATCCTCTTCAAAGAATCCTGATACAAATGCCTACCGGATCAGGGAAAACGCGAACCGCAATGGAAATCATTTGCTCTGTTTTAAACCAAAACCCGGGGAAATCGGTTATTTGGCTCGCAAATTCAGAAGAGCTATGTGAACAAGCAGTGGAATGTTTTAAAGATGTCTGGAGCCACATCGGCACATTTAATGCAGATGTTATTAGAGCATGGGGCTCTAACGATGTAAAATGCCCAATAAATAGCTCTTTTATTGTTGCAGGTTTTTCAAAATTAAATTCAAAATTTAAGCGAAATCCGGAGATTGCCTCACTAATTTCAAGCAATCTTATTTTAATTGTCATCGATGAAGCCCATCAGGTAATTGCTCCAACGTATAGGCAAGTGGTCAGCAAATTGCGAGAGAATAATTTTAATATTCACATGATAGGACTGACTGCAACTCCTGGTAGACGGAATATTGAGAATGAAGAAACGTATCTTCTAATCCAATTTTTCTCTGGCAATCGGGTGGATATCGATTCAGGTAGTAGGTCTGTGTTTGAATATTTAAGGAATAAAAAAATACTCGCAAATATCGAAAAAGATCCTCTTTTCACGAATATATCCTTTGAATTGACGAAACAAGAGCGGGAGTACCTTAGTACTCATTATGATTTCCCGCTTGAGTTCCTTGAAAGGATATCACTCAATGACATGAGAAATATTGAAATTATTAAAAAATTGAAGCGGGAATGCGAGCTGAATAAAAAAATTCTCTTCTTTGCAGGGAGCATTAATCAATCAAAATTCATCTGTGCCATTTTAACATTTATGGGATTCAAAGCCGAGCACATCGATGGATCAACAAGACGAGATCGAAGACGGACAATCATTCGGGATTTCAAGGATGGAGATCTAAATGTAATCTGTAACTTTGGCGTTCTCACAACAGGTTTTGATGCACCGAAAACAGACGTGGTTTTTATTGCACGTCCAACGATGTCCATTGTTCTATACAGTCAAATGGTTGGTCGTGGCTTACGAGGTCCTGCGATTGGAGGAAAATCCTCATGCAAATTGATAGATGTAATCGATAATATCGATGCATACCAAAGCCCTGACAATGTTTATGAATACTTCGGGGAATATTGGGAACATAATGAATGATCTGTTTTATTCGGAAAAAGAACACTTTTTTCACCATATAAAAGATTTCATAGACTTGGCAGAGAATGAAGTCTTGATTATCTCTCCTTATATTAAGACCGAAGTGTTAGCATCTCTTATAAAATCGAGTAAAGCAAAAATATCAATAATTACCACTTGGAAACTTCAGGATCTTCAGATGGGCATTTCCGAGTTAGAACTTTTTAATTTTTGCCAATCACATGGAAAGGTTTACTTGTATCTTAATCCCCGAGTTCACCTAAAAGCCTTCATAAACGATTATTCTTCGTGTATTTTTGGCAGTGCAAACATCTCTGAAAAGGGTCTTGCTATCACTCCGAATTATAATTATGAATTAGACGGAAAAGTGGAGATCCTCAATATCGCTTCAATTTTGTATTTCAAGAAGATTCTACAGGATTCGGTTCTTGTAAATGAAGCGATTGTTCAACGATATCGGGAAGCACTTGAGAAAATGCCACCTTTGCCGATTCTCCTCGAACCCGATATCTATCTCATTCCAAAAAAATCCGAATTTTTAATTTCTGCACTTCCTATGAGTTATGGTATCACCGAATTATTTGAGATCTATTCAAGTCAATATCAAGCGCCGTCAAAGGAAGTTCGTGATTGCGCTATTCATGATATTATTCTTTACAATATCCCAGACCAGCTTTCATATCAAGAATTTCGTAAAATACTAAAAAATAGGTTCTTTTCCTCTCGTTTCATTCAAAGATTGTTAGAATTTATTTCTGAAGAAGGTCGGTACTTTGGAGAGGTTAAGACCTGGATTCAACAAAATTGTGAAGATGTCCCTGTCCCAAGCCGGAGGGATTTAACCGGAAACATCCAGGTTCTTTACCGGTGGATTGTTGATTTAAGCGACGGCGACTATAGGGTTGACAGACCTCGTCATTCTGAGCGATTATATAGGGTGAAGGCCCCATGACGACTGATGATCCAACGAAAATTCGCGACAAAATATTTCCTGGACTTCATGTCGAAATCGTCACCAGGGACAACAGATCAAAACGAGTCAAAGGTACTGTAAAATCAATACTTACCCATTCCCCATATCACTCCCATGGCATCATGGTCCAATTAGAAGATGGTTGGGTTGGCCGGGTTCAAAAAATATTTTCGGATATCCCGATAGACGCAACAGCAATCCCAATCGAGAAACAGGTCATCGATATTAGAGATTTAATCGGAAATGGCGAAAACGAGAGTGTGGAATATAAATCAAGTGCCCTCTGGAGTAAATCACTTACAGAATACCAAATGAAAGCCCCAACAGCTTCAAGGGATATACGAAATTTTGGACGTGAAGCATCGAAAGTCATCATTGCAAAATCCATTGCAGGTTTTCTAAATACTGATGGGGGCCATCTTATTATTGGCATCAAAGAGAACAAATCGAAAAACCCTGATGAGATAATTGGAATTGAGGGAGAATTTTCAAAATTACAGGACCAATGTTCAGACGGCTATCGAAGAATGATTGTCGATGAGATTATCCGCAAATATTTCAATCCTGAAATTTACAATCATTTTAGTGACTATATAAAAATCTCCTTCCCCGAAATCGATGGAAAGATCCTTTGTTGGTTACAACTACAGAAATCAGATGTTCCGGTCTTCCTAACAATTCGAAACGATGATTATTTTTTTATCCGAATGGATGCGGAAACCAGAATACTTGAAGGAAAAGAGATGGTCGAGTATTGTAAAAAAAGATTCTAACGACCCACTCGTTATTTATAATTGGATAAATTAATGGATCTTCGAGAAACAGTATGATAATCAATATTGAAAACTTATCAATAGGTGACCTGTTATCTGTAAGAAATCCATTCATTGTTGAAAAATATCAAAGAGATTATTCTTGGGAATCTGAAGAAATTGAAGATTTTACCAAAGACATTCTTAGCCTTTATACCTCCTATGATTTCCAAGAAGGTGATCCAAAAAAGAAAAGACATTTTTTTGGAGGAATCGTGTGTATCTTAAAACATGTACCTAATACAGCGACTGGTAGGATATATGAAGTAGTTGATGGGCAACAAAGACTTGCAACATTCTTTATTTCAATTTCTCATATTATTCGTGGCTTAAATCAATTATCTACAGTTGCAAGAGAATCTGGTGAAAATAACATTGAAATTGCATCATCAAACCATTCAGAGCAAATTGACGAGGATTTTATTCATTACAGAGAAGTAATAGAAGGCAATCGAATCCCCAGGTTGAGAATTCAATTATCACAACCCGATTCAGTTGTTTTTGAAAATTTAATTAACGGTACAATTTTGCCTTTCACTCGAGAATCTCATAAAAGACTCTGCTATGCGTATAATACAATTAAAACTGAATTGATTGATCCCATTGCTAATGATAATACCATTACATCAGAACAAAAAATGAATAATTTGCTAAAACTTCTATCCTGTTTAGTTGATAATTGTCATGTAATTCAGATTGTTGATGATAATAAAAAAGATGCATACCGATTATTTACTATCTTAAATGACAGAGGGAGGGCCTTAAGCGATGGGGACTTATTACGATCGTATAGTCTTGAATTACTAGAATCAAATGCTCTAATACAAAATCAAGCGGAATCTTATTGGAATGAGATTTTATCTGTTGAAAAAGGTGAAATTGACACATTTTTAAGGAACTATTTTGCATCACAATTAGGGAAACGGGCAGGTAAACGTGATTTAAATGACCAATATCAAAAGGAATTTTTTAACGATATGAAGCCTCCGATTTCTGAAGAAAATAAGTCGTTAATAGAACGGCGAATTTTTAATTTATTGACTGAATCCACTTATCATCATCAATTATCTGAGGGTAAATGGCCATATGATAATAGTACGGTTTCTGAATGGGATAAGAATCGATTAGAACTTTTAATAAATATTTTAAAACACACATTATCTCTTCCAATACTTCTATCTGCTCGGAGTTGCTTATCAGAGGCGCAATTTTCACAAATTGTAAATGTTATTGAGCGTTGTGCATTTCGATATATTATTGTCATAAGAGGTCACGCAACAAAACTTGAAAAAAAATACCTAGAAAATGCATTAAAAATAAGGCAAAGGGGTGCTGGTTATCAGATTAATGAATTAATTTCCGATCTAAATAGCCTTTTAACAACTGACGCTCCTGATACCTTATTTGAGAGTAACCTTAAAGAAATGAAGTACACTAAAAAAGGATCTCAAAAAAATAGAATTATTCGATATTTTCTGATGACGTTGGATGATCACTATCGATGGTATTCCACGGGTGCGTCACACAATCCGAGGCCTGATAAAACACGAGTATATGACTTTGATGAATTATCAGTTGAACATATTTATGCTCAAAGTGCACAAGTGCGTGTGGCGGAATTAGAACCATTGATTGATGATATTGGGAATTTAACTTTTTGGGCTCCTGATGATAATAGGTCCGCTACCAATAGTGCCTTTTCCCAAAAGAAAGTAAAATACCTGGAATCGAGCATTCATCTTACCAGAGAAATCTCACAGATTTCCGAATGGACGGTTGAAGAATTAGATCGAAGACGGAATAGATTGATTGATATGGGAAAGAAAGTATTTCCCCAGAATCTCATTCCCTGATCCCCTTATCTTCTTCCTCCTTCAATCTAAAGAATATATCATCAATCTCTAAAAAGTCCACTGGTTGACGTCTAATACCAATTTGATAATCTATCAATAAATCAATTAGTCTATCCCCGTCAATAAGTGTAATAGGAGCTGCACCAGGGAAAAATGCAGCTTGTTCACATCCTTTACTAAATCGTCCTGTTGTAATAATAGTCCCACGGATTGCTTTAAAGTAAGGAAGAGCCCCTCTCAATTGATCAATCACCGAACGAGAAATATTTGCTCTGTGTCGTTTGACTTGTATTACCTCAGTAATGGTAGAGATGCCTATTTGAACGGTCCCAACAACATCAACTCCTTGATCCCCACTTTGTTTTGTTACAACTACATTTTCATAACCCATCTGTTCTAATAAATTCTTTATTAAGTGCTCAAACTGGAATGGATTTATTCTCGATAGTTTTTCATGAAACGCCTTTCTTTGACTTTGGTTATACTCTTCGATTGATTGTTTTGTGTTTTGTTTGGCCAATTGTTTTAATTCCCTTTCTTTTGGAAAAGACCCTGTATCAAAAGATTTTCGATAATTAAGGCCAGTTTCAGTAATTGTGTAAGCACCACGATCTTTAACGATAAAACCGCGTTCAATTAGATTAAACAAACGGGATCTTAGCATTTCCTGACTGGTTTTTGCTTGACCTAGACGAAAATTATACTTAATAAAATCTTCCCAGTCTGGCATCATATCCCGAATCTTTGCCCCTTTTTTAATTGAAAGAATATTTAATACATCGATTATTCCTTCCTTATTATCGATTTCAAAAATTGATTTTTGGTCGCCGTTTAAAAATTTTTCCCCTTTCTTGCTAATATGAAAAATCCCATTTTTATCAACCTCCAATAATTTATGGGTGTTAATAAAATTATATAGCAAATGCATGTATCTTGGATTGATTGACTGTTTACTGTCGAGCCAAACTTTTAATGCAATTTCCATCTCTTCTCCAGACAGTCGTTGAGGTATCCAATTTTCCGGATTCGACCAATCCATTGGATTTTCATTCGTCCCTATTTGTGAGAAAATTGCATTGATCGTTGATTTTATCGATTCTTTCTTGATATTATTCCAAATTGATAAAATTGATGTTATATTTGAATATAAGGGCATGTTTGGGATAGTGATTTTGTATTCCCTTTCCGTCATAAATGAAAATCTGTCTCTTCGGTAAAATTAATATCTCCAATAAAAATGATCCTAAATTTTAATATTTCTTATTTTTTTTAGAGAATTATCAATTTTTTCAATAATAATCTCAATTTCTCCCTCTGAATTAAATCTCCCAGCCCCAAACCTAACTGCAGAAAATAGATATTTTTCCGATAATCCAATCGCCTTTAGTACATGAGAAGGTTCTACACTTGTTGTAGTACAAGCGGACCCGGCAGAAATCGCTAGGTCATTTTGAATGAGATGTAAGAGCGCTTTACTCTCAATCCCTCCAAAGCTTACATTGAGATTGTGAGCTAACCGATTTGTACGATGACCATTTAATTTCACATCATCGTGGAATTCGCAAAACGATTGATACATTTGAGAAGTCCATTTTCGAAATCGAACATTCTCATCTTTCATTTCTCTTCCCGCAATCTCAAGAGCAGTGCCCAAACCGACAATACCAGGCACATTCAAGGTCCCGGAGCGAACTCCTCGCTCTTGGCCTCCACCTGACAATTGGGGAGTTAGTCGTCCTTTTGGATTTCGCCCTTTAATGAATAATGCACCGACGCCTTTGGGACCATATATTTTGTGCCCTGACATGGAGAGAAGATCGATATTCATTTTATTCACATCGATAGGGATATGGCCAACAGCCTGGGCAGCATCGGTATGAAATAGAACTTCATTATCATGGGCAATTTTACCAATTTCGTTTAGAGGAGCAATTGTTCCTATTTCGTTATTTGCGGCCATAATGGAAATTAGAACCGTTTTATCAGTAAGAGCCGATACAACATCCCCCGGATCCACCATCCCATATTGATCTACCGATAGGAAAGTGACCGACTTACCCTTCTCCTGTAATTTCTTCGCCGTATCGAGAACGGCCTTATGTTCGGTAACACAAGTAATTAGGTGATCACCTTTTTCAGAGAACTTATCCATCACTCCCAGTATCGCAAGATTGTCCGATTCAGTCGCCCCACTCGTGAAAATAATTTCATCGGAACGTGCATGGATGATTTTAGCGGTTTTTTCTCTTGCAGATTCGACCACCTCTGCTGCTTGAACACCATACAAATGGTCGATGCTCGATGCATTACCGAATTGTTCAGAAAAAAACGGAAGCATTGACTCAAGGACTCGGGGATCGACAGGAGTGGTTGCATGATAGTCCATGTAAATCGGGAATTTAGGTGTCATTCTTCTCCTCCGTAATCTCTGATTGATAATAAGAGAGATTCTGCCGGCAATAGACTGCGAAAATCACTTAAATCCTTTATACGTGAAAATATCGACATAACCCCACGATTCATGTGAGCACGAAATTGGGGGAAGAGATCGTTTTCTGGATCGAGGCCATCCTCAATACACCGTTCACGAATTAATGCCATGAATAGTGAGTCCCACTCGCCTGTCAGAGTGTACCGATTTATCTCCTGTCCTTCTTCATCATATTCCGCTGGATTGGGAATTTTTGGCTCGTTTAATGAATAACAAACCGCAATCCGAGCAAGGATATTGGGGGTCAATCCAGTTTTCCCTTTGAGCTGTTGAAGACGGAATGTTGCTGGTTTTGAGAGTTTAACTCTTTGGAAGGTCATGCCTTCACCTCCTCCGATTCATTATCCCAGAAGTATCCCTCGGTAATAGTAGTCGTCCCCTCATCTGGATGGAAAATGAGATGATATGCACGAGCGATCGCGGGGCTCATTTGATTAAAGTATTTCTGATCGATTTCAGTATCCGTCGAAAGGATAATCATTTGATGACTTGCAGTTGGGAAGAAATCTCGTATTAATTTTCCTCGGTGCATGCTATCCAGTCGCCCGAGAGGGGTATCGATTACGAAGGGTAAAGGCCGTTTTGATGCGATGGTAAGTGCCCAGAGCATTGCGATTGCATAAATCTGTTTCTCACCAACCGATAACTTGTTTTTCGGCCGTATTCCACCGCCGCTATCAAATAAATTAATTGAGAAATTGTCAACATCTATCTCAACATCGGTGATGAAATTCCCTTTCCGTAACAATCGATTGAAACATTCCAGGAAGATTCGTGCCAGGTCTTGGATTTTTTCCCTTTGGAGCTCATCTGAATATTCTTCAAGAATAACCGAGACCGTTTTTGCATAATCGATTTTTTTCGATACAAAATCGATTGAATGTATTTTTTCTTCGATTGACTGAATTTTCCTTTCAATCTCATTTAATTTTACTTGATATTGACGAAGCGCCTCTTCTTCCTTCACTATTTGTTCACTAACCTGTCCGAATTCTTTGTTCAATTCGTTTAAATCGGAGATGAGAGGGGAGAGCACGTCATCTTCGGGTGCTTTCGACAGATCACTCTCTATCCGCCGTCTTTCATTTGTAAAAGATTCTAAGCGAGTTGATGCCTGATCCATCTGCTGAGGGACATCATGGAGAGATCTATCAATCCAGGTAAGAATTTTCTGATGCTCTATCGGGGAGAGTTGATGGATCGGTTTAAATTTAGTAAATTGGGTCTCATTATTATTAGTGTCCTTAATCATTCTTTGAATTTTTTTACTAATTTTATGACGTGCATCTGATGAAATTTCCAAATCTTCCCAAAATTGTTCTGATTTGACACCTACATTAATTTTTTTCTGAATATCTAATACGACTGATTGAGTGGCTAAATAGCGTTGGAATTGTTCTTCTTGCCGTAATCGGCCCCTAACCTTTTCGCAATATTTCGGAGAGAGGGAAAAAGGAAAAAGATGGGAGCACAACTCACGAATTCGATTCTTTTCTCTTTCAATCTCATTTTCAATTTGTGACCGTCGACTTTTTAATTCAGTCCGTTTATCTGCAAAGCTCCCTCCCTCATGAGAAATTTTCAATTCCTGTCTTTCAATCTCCCCTTGAATTTGGGAGAGTTGTGCTTGTTTTTGGGCGAGATTTTGGTGGTGTGCTTCGATCTGATTTTCCAGCTCTTCCTTTTCATTCTTGAGCTTTTCGAATTGGTCTGTTAATACGGTGTGACCAGCATCCTTTCCTTTTCTTGCAAGAAAAATCCCAAGGTCATTCCTCAATTGATCTACAAGATTCAATCCCAGAAGCGATTTAAACGATTCTTTCAACTCCAGACTATCGGTATTATCCTCAGCGAGACTTTGGATCTTCTCCCCGTCAAAGAAAAATAATCGTGAAATTCCGGGGGGGATTAGTTCGTTAATAAAGTCCTGCCATTGTGTGGTCTCGATCTCATTCAACTCTTGACCATTTTTCTTAATAACGAGAGTTTCTTCGAGAATTCCATGGGAACGATGCCATGAACGGCTGACGAGATAGGTATCAGTGTGGCCGAGATAGGAATATTGAAATTCGATCTCGATATCTGCGGTATCAAGTTGGAGAGGAGAACCGAGGATTTGATGGATCTGTTCAGAGACATATTTCTCGTATGCTCCTTTTTTTAGCCTGAGTCCATCCATATTCGGACCGTAGAGACACAATCTAATCCCTTCGAAGATGGTGGTTTTACCTGCCCCATTCATGCCCCCTATAAGAATTATTGGACGGTTTTTATCCTCGGAATACATTGGGGTTAAGTTGAAAACATGTTTTCCCCGGAATACACCAAAATTCTCGAGCGTTAATCGAGTGATAATCATGTCGTCATCCCTTCAAAACTTCTTCTTCAGAACGCCATTCCTCACCAAGGACCTCTTCGATGCGTGCGAATATTGATGCTCGCCGACCCATCCCCTGGACCTGGTGCTCCATATCAAGTAACTTTGAAACAAGTCTTATCGGGACATGATGTCTATTGCAGATTTGTTCCAAAATCTGACTTTCAATATTAGAAAAACTCCCTTTATCTTCTTCAATCCAATCGAGATCCTGACCCATTATTTCTCGATAGATTTTTGGAAGGGTATCCTGCCAATCGCCTCGATTCAATTTCCATATGCGGCGAATCTCATGAAGTTCTTCCGGTCGAATTAAATTAATAGACATCTCGGGCTTTTCTTCGCGAATCTTCTTCTGAATTTTAAGCAGGTTTCTCAGTAAATCCTTACAATATTCGAATTTGTATGGCCCCCGGATCAGTTCGTGATTTCCATCTTTTTTGTACTTGATTTTACCATTTAGTCGTTTATGTTCTCGAAAGAACTGCTTTTTTTCAGGATCTTGCGTTTCAGCAAGCTTGTTTCGAAAATCAAGTAAGGGTTCTAGCCACTCCTCTCCATTGTCGATTAAAGCCTGAATACTCTTGTCTTTCGCTACGACGGTACAGACCCAACATCCAAATCTGCTATTGCCGCAGGGAGGTGTGACATCATCAACAACAAGGGGACACTCTCCATCGGCGCTTCGGTAGAGGGCCGCAAGATCTCGATTATTTGCTCCCCAGGGAGAGGGATTTTGAAGCAGGTAAGTCCAAACATCGTCCTTTGTGAAATCTTCGATGGGGGTGTAGACAAATGACTGTGCAAATTTTGAATGTCGGGAGAGTATACTCCCGGCGATTTTATAGAGGTTCATCATCTGCGCTCTTGTTGCGCTTTCAGATTTACGCACCCCTAAAACGAGAATAACCTCACCATGTTCAGAAGCTTTGGAGAGAATGAATCGATCAGAAGTCTTAATTTTAAGACGATCTGTGCACCAACGAAATGATATTGATGGGGTTGGATACCCGCGACCAATGAGGTTAACCCAAAATGTTTCTGTTATTTTTGGGTATAACTTCGTCGCCGTGATAGGGAGATCTTGCTGTTTTGCTGCAGTATTGATTTTGCTGATATTGGAATTTATGTAATCGATAATGACAGGAGTTTCAACATACGTATCAGAAGAAATCACATACACTGGTTTGGTTCGCTTCTCTTTAGGTAATTGAAGGAGAGCATTCCATACTAATTGAAGTGATGTGGTTGAATCCTTTCCTCCACTAAATCCAATGATCCAAGGACGAGAATCTTCTGCATACACTTCCTGAATTTCCTTATAAATATCACTTAAACTTCGAGCATCGAAAACTGACTTAATTTTCTCTTTTATTTGCGCTTCCATTGTTATTACCCTCACATTCCTTTTTGAAACGCATCTTCGGCCTGTTGTTCTTCAACCGAAAGAGGGAGACCCAATATGTTTTTAATAGCGTTGGAAGTCAATACCAAATTCATCTGTGCTTTGCTAATACGGCCTCCAATCATCGATCGGCCTTCCCAAAGAGAGGCATTTGACCGAGACCAATCAACACTTCGAAGTTTTATTAATTCTTGCTTCCATGTATCGGGACTTTTTTCGAGTAACGTTTTTCCCGCCATACCTAGAGCGTGAAGAATTACGCCATGGACGTGTACGTAGTCTTTTCTGAGCTCGCTACTCGTGACTTTTCTATCGATGATTAAACACCATTCCGGGATATTTTTTGCAACCTCGTCCCAATAATCAAATGCTGTTTGACGTTCTTCCGGTGAAATATTCAAGGAATTTTTTGTTTTTTTCAGAAGGCTTTGGGTTGCTTGATAAATACTACTCAAAGTGAATAACTTAATGGACCGATTTGATATCGTAGATTTTTCAAAGTCAGTCAATCCTTTAAAAATCGGAACGGTATCAGCAAGCTCTATTGCAAGCTTGGCTAATGGATCCCGACTATCATAGAGGATTCCCAATGATCTGGTTGGTTGAACGGCATGTTTATTAAGATCAGCAAACATCTGTTGGCTTCTTTTCAATCCCGAATCTAAAAACAAAACGACCGAAATGGATTCATTGCCAAGCTCGGGGCATGATTTTAACGCCTCTTCTATAGCAGCCCGTCGATGTTGACCATCATTAATAATGAATCGAGCAGTAAGGGGGATGCTTATGGTCCCAATTTTACTAAAATTTCCCTTTTCTCCAAAAGGAGTAAATTCAACCCTACCATCGATTGAGGCTGTTAGTGAGGAAAAGATGTAATCCTTAGGATTGGATATGATGTAATTCGCAATTTGAGGGATTCTTGCATGATTCAGTACCCTTTGAGCCCTCATTTTTGGGGGGATTTCACTCTCATCGAAAATGAAAATTTTTGGGATTAATTTCAGAGGAAACAAAGTTACATAATATTCCTTCCCTGCTTGAATTCCCCGAATAGCAGGGAATTGAAGATTAACCGATTCTAATGAATTAAAATTGTTTTGTATGGGAGAAACCATATTGAATCATATGTGGAAGTAGTATAATTAGTTTTGGAAGTATGGACATTCATTATTGGAAGTATCCTTTTTAAAATAAATGAGGTTTAAGATTTTAATGCGATTCATCACCTTCAAAATCAAGATTGGCTGCATTGATTGCTTTTTAAGATAAAATCCCAGGAAATAAATCCTGCCGAATTATAATAATATCGATTTTTTTTAAAAAAATTTTGGAAAGATCGATATTCAATAATAAATTTAGAATCGACACACTTATTGTTGCTGGTTGAAAAGATAGAACCTTAACTCGAAAATGAACGCGAAATTAACACATCTTTTAAAAAATGTGGCACATCAAAGGGGCATAACTCTCCAAGCGCTGAAGGAAGAGATCGATGAAAAAGAGATCCTGGATAGATTCACAGACTATCCCAACTTATCAGTTACCATCTTATCCGACGATATTGATATCGATTCGTTGAGAGTAATTGCAAATGACCTGCTTGTCTTCACATGGCGGGATAAATTCAAATTCCAGGTTTTTCTTAAGAATTCGGTTTTTGCTAAGAATGCGATCCAATCACTCCTTAAGAATTTTCCAAAGGATGATGTATCAGCAGCAAAAAGAATCGATGCATTCATTGAGAATCTGATTGCTTCTGACCTCTTGAAGGGAAAGGAAGAACTAAAAAAATCCCACGTTGCACTTTACTGTTCTATTTTCCTGACAGTAGCTTTCCCGGATAGATTTGTAGATTTCAGGCAAACCCGTTGGATAAAATTGGCGAAAAGGCTGGATTATGAGCTTCCGAACACTGCGGATACTTATGGCCAGATGATTGTATGGGCGGGGAAGTTTGCTCGGGAAATTGCGAAAACAACAATCTTCCAGAAATACTGGAAGACAGATCATCCCTTATGGGCTGTTGCCGGACTTTGCTGGAATTTAAAAGACGAGGATATTGTTCTTAATGGGGATAATCCAATGTACCAGAAGATGAAAGAATTGCTCCAGAATAAAAAACAGGTCATCATTTACGGTCCTCCTGGAACTGGAAAAACGTATCACGCAAAGAAATTCATATCGGAGTATAGTACCGAAGATTACCGGATCTCAGACAAATCCCTGACCGATCAAACCGTGTATATCCTTATCGCATATGGGCCGAGAGACGGGGACATCCCGAATATGAAGATCGGAGAGAAATTCATATACGAATGGACTGGTAACCGAAACTGGCAGAAATTCTTCGATGATCTTCAACAAGGAGACGTTGCCCTGGTATATTACCAGGGGACACACCGTTTAACATCAATAGCCCGGTGTATCCAGAAAGAAAAAGAGAGCATCACCTTCGAAATTATGCGCCATTTTCTGGGGCCGACTTATAGTGATCTGCATAAAGATCCAGTGTTAGGAGAAACTGCAATTGGCCGGGCTACCATGAGTTTCAGCTTGCGAGCCCTTAGTGATGTCGAACTGGAGAGATTGTTAAAAATTACACCGGAACTTTCCTATGAAGCCCTGGGAATCACCATAGATACTTCCGATATTCCGGTAACAAACCGGAAATTTGTAACCTTCCATCCCTCGTTCGGTTATGAAGATTTCATTGAAGGTCTGCGACCATATACCAGAGATGACGGAACATTGGGCTATCAGATCGAGGAAGGAATTTTCAAAGAATTCGCACGGCAGGCATTGAACGTATTATGTGCGGAAGCAGAGATTGAATGCGAATGGAACTGTAATGAAGAGATCCCAGAATTACCTCTTGAAGATAAACAAAAATTGCGGGAATTGGCTCCGAAATACCCCTTCTACCTCATCATCGATGAAATAAACCGTGGGGATATCTCACGGATTTTTGGCGAACTTATCACCCTGATCGAATGTGATAAACGATATGCAGAATCGAATGAAATGACGACCGTCCTTCCGTATTCTAAGCTAACCTTCGGTATTTCTCCAAATCTCTACATAATCGGCACGATGAACACCGCAGACCGATCGATTGCATTGCTCGATATTGCCCTTCGTCGCAGATTCGGTTTCATCGAGATGATGCCACGCCCGGAGATTATTAAAGAGATCGTTGAATCAAAAGAACCAAAGATCCGGGAGATTGCAGATACCGCAATAGCACTGCTCACATCGTTAAATGAAAAAATAATCGGGAACTATGACAGGGATCATCAGATAGGGCATAGTTATTTCACAAGACTCAATGACGCGAGGACGAGAGAGGAAGCAATTAAAATGCTCCATTTCATCTGGTATCACGAAATCATGCCACTTCTCCAGGAATATTACTATGACTCGCCCGTGAAACTTCAGGAAATTATCGGAAATGACTTCATCAAAGTAACAAACAGTGACCGCTCATTCCTGTTGAAAGATGAACTCTCCCCCGAAGATCTCCTGATTGCCGTCCAGAAGTTGGCTCAAAAAGGGTCTGTGACCAGTCCTCCAGTTACCAACGAGTGAAATGAAGACCGTTGTTACGCTGTTCGAATATCAACAATATCGGTTCGAATTAGCAGAGAGAGATCATTTCCATAACGATACTTTTTATTTCACCGAAAAAACCATGGGACTACTGGAAGATCTCAATCGTTCAAAACCATTCCTGGAATGTGGTCTCAGAACAATCCGGCCATTAAACTACGTCGGAATTGTCAGGGCTGGTGATTTCACAATAGAGATTTTCCCAAAACTATTCAGAGATGAAAAATACCAGGAACATCGTAAAAACATCGCAGCAAACCTGTTGAAAATGCTCTCTTATTCAGGAGATCTGCCTTTCAGGGAAATGGATATGGCAGATCTTCATCAGGATAAATATGATCTGTTCGAGATATTCATCCGTCTCTTTTCAAAAAATCTCTTATCAACCATAAAATCGTCCCAAAAAAAGGAATATATCAAAAAATCCGAAGAAATCAGGGTAATCAAAGGAAGAATAGATTTTAAAAAATATGTCAATCCCTGTCGTTTCCATATCATTCCTTGTGAATATTACGAATTTTCCATTGACAATATCATGAACAGGACGCTGAAGTACACCTGCCATCTCATGGCCAGAACTGTTGAGGATTTCGATACTGCAAGAACCCTGCGTTCCATCATTAACATTCTCGATCAGGTGACGCTTACCAGAATTACTGCAGCTGAAGCGGATACTATCACTTTTGATCGATTAAACCGGGTATTCGAACCGTATATTGAAATGTGCAAAATATTCCTTTCCCAGTCGACTCTTACCTTGCAATCTTCTGAAATCGAGTCATTTTCTCTGCTGATTCCTATGGAAAAACTCTTTGAAGGATTCATCACCCAGGTTCTCAAAGAAGATCCACTCTATTTCTTCGGCAGACCTGTTGTGGTGAGATCCCAGATGAGCGTCGGAAGGATGGCTTTAGATGAAAATGGAAAGGAATTATTCAATCTGATCCCCGACATTCTGATCGGTTCCCCGGTTATTGAGGCAATCATCGATACCAAATACAAAGCACTTGATTCCATGGATACGAAACTGGGAATATCTCAGGCTGATATTTACCAGATGTATGTCTATGCCACGAAGACGAATACAGACCGGTGCATGCTTCTGTATCCTGAAGTGATGGTAAACCAGAAAAAAGATCTCACCCTCTCTGTTCCCTCATCAGATGATAGTAATCGGGATGTTCTGCTTATGATTCGTTCAATCCGGCTCGCTTATAATATGATAAATAAAGAGGAATGGGAAGAGTTCAGAAAGGAATTGCGGACTATTGTGAGACCACTCTTCAGGGAAAGGGAAGGGTGGGATGATGTAAAGACTTCCATGATATTAGCTGATGGACGAGGTGATTGAAAAAGACGGGAATCATGAAAGACCATCCACAATCCATCACCGAAATCGATCAAAATGCATATGAATGGATCAAGAAAAAAGGAGGTTTAGATGAGAGTTTTACTGTCCATTAAACCAAAATACGTAGATAAGATTTTAGGTGGGTCGAAGAAATACGAATTTCGAAAAAATATATTCAGAGATGAAGAAGTTCGGGAAATGGTCATCTATTCCAGCAGTCCAATGAAGAAAATTGTCGGTACATGTGAAATAGGTTCGGTTATTGAAGATAGTCCACTGATTCTCTGGGAAATGTTCAGAGACGGATCCGGACTCTGTGAAGAGGAGTTCTTTTCTTATTTCGAAGGCAAAGAGAGGGGATATGCTATCGAAATTGAACAAATTATCAAATTTAAAAATCCGGTAGACCCGTGGGAATTCGACGAGAATTTCATACCTCCTCAATCCTTCCAATACATCACTGACTCTTTTTACTCAAAACTCTGTGATGCAGCCTAAGAAAAATTGAATTCTTTTTATCCCCCGTCCTGAAAAATTCCTAACCTCCTCCATTTTATTCATGAGTAGTCAGAATTAATTCAACATTTCTTGGTAAGACTAGCGACAAAAACAGAAAAGATTGTGCCATCACTCTGAAGAGTTCGTCTTTAGGATCTTGATTCAGTTCATCCTTCGGGATTTGATCTTCTCTCATTTGCGGCTCTATGTTTTTTTCAGAGGGCAACCCCCACTCAAGTGCACCATAATGAACACAAACGGAGAGATTGCCGACTTAAAGCAGGGGTATGAAATGTCGGTCGAAATCTCCAGAATATGGGTAGATATTTATAAAACTATTGGTTATAACTTGGCTAAAGATAGGGATATATTCACATAAGTTCTTCCCAAATAACCTTATATGCATCATTTTGGTAGATTCCGTCAATTACTCCATGGGAAATCTTTAGATTATATCTCGCAACGACCAAAACGAGAATAGTAACGATATCGATAATGATCAATTCAGCAAAATATTTCTTGATAACAACTGAATCAAAGACAGAGAAATAGAAGTAGTAAATTGCGATAATAGATAAGATAATCGTGATTACAGCAGTAATCCACACAAATATTTTGCGTTGTTGAGAATCCCAACCATCCTTTATTTTATCATATTTATCATCGAGGCTCAATCCTCGATAAGAAAGGGAAAATAATAATTCATAACATGCTATCGCAATTATTGCTATTAAGAATAGTATAATTAAAAGAAACGTATAGTTGAAAGTGTTTCCATCTTGAAAAGAATATTTTGTAAAGAGATAATACGACAATCCCAGGATGAAAAATGATGAATAGAAAAATATTGAAAAAACAATAGTTTGATACCGTGATGATTTATTTAGCGAGATAATATCCAGAGAAAATTTTTACTTCTCAACAAAACCTAAAGAGTTCCAGATATCAAATCCGGCCAACACTTTTTTGGCCTTTTTCTCATCTCTCGGCTTTTCACGGTATTTATTATTAGCATTCTCAAATCCCATGTAGTTTGTAATGAAGGTACAATCAGTATGATGCGTTTCTAAAATTCTGTAAAAGGCCTGCAAACGTGAAATTGATTTTGATTTGTCATTGAAAATACACCAGATGGGCAACACAATAAGGAGGGGTATCAAAGCAGCAAGTATCAATTCTGTCGAGAAGAATGATATACCTAAAATAATTGAAGGGATTGTAGTCACAATAAGTACATATTTGGTCTGGCATTCCTTCAGCTCGCTAATTTCATTTCTTACCAGCGTAAAATCATTTTTAATAAGAGAATACTGCATGGAAAAAATTCCGGGGATGAAATTTCCAGGAATCATGGATTTGTCGAAAATATTACAATAATTCCATTCTATTTAAGAAGTGCTGTTTTGTTCTGTAGCCGCTAATTCACCACCTTGGTAGATACGAATATTTTCCACGCTCTCTCCCCTCATCGCCACTCTCGGTAAAATTCCCATTTATCCAACCGATGAACATCCCCAATCCAAGGCCCAGATTGCTCTCGGTATCTCGAAAGCAAAGGAGTTCCTCTCAAACCAACGGAAAAAAATTATGAAGACCTAAACAAGGAGACCGGCATCTGGGAGATACCTTCGGCGCTAAGAAAAAATGAAAAGGATATAGCTGTCCCTTTATTGACCGAATTTCCACATAACTGCCATCATTCGATGAAATTCCAGTGAGCCTCTATGTCATGATACTCATTTAATACTTCTTGTGTGCGATCTTCCGTCTTTCCTTCAATCGGGTTTGGATTCACGATTAAGGCAAAGAGCTTAAACTCCTGACACTTCCGGAGTGTGCTGAGGTCCGGATCGCCATTTTCCTCGTCAAAAAGCCAGGGACTTGTGGTGTAGTTCCGGTCACGGATCACCTGTTCGAGATGGTGTATCGCAGTCTTTGCGTAATCATTTGCACGCTCTGTTCTTTGTTCAGCCCCTTGGGGATGAGTCCTAAGAACATTCAGGGCAAGAGCATAGAAACATGCTGCATTATAATGCACTTCCCAGGGTTCAGTACCTGACGGAACTACGATCTTCTCTACCTCCGATCGCAAGGACTCCAGGGTTTTCTCGTCGGCTGTTCCCCGGATGAACTCATAGCGGATCCTGGCACAACAATGAGCTAGTCGTACTACCTTGGAGAATTTTTTTAGGTCTGGATAGTCCCAGCAGGGATTATATGTTCGCTCACAGGGGACCGTATGAATCAGATGTAATCTCGTTCCCAGGCATCTCCACCACCCCGACTGCTCTTCCAGGTAGTGGTATTGAGCTTGTGCAAGCACCAGGAAACAGTCTTTCAATTGCAATTCATCCTGATGAGAGAAGATCCCCCCGGCGTGCTCCAGGTGTTCGAGGGTAGCGAGCATCTCTTTTCGTTTCTCTATGTCGATCAGCCTGCCGAAGGCGTAATCCTTCTCATCGGTGATGCATTTTTTTAAAAGGCGAGCCAGATCGCTCCTTTGCGATTGCTTTCCGGGTTTTTTACATTCCTCAATTAACTTATCGACGAACGTAAGATTCCCCGCCAGGCGATAACGGGGTTCCCATAAAACCGGCCATAAAGTAACCAGTTTCAAATATTCCACGACGGTGTCAAGGTATTGCTTTCCTTCCAGGTACTTGATTATGGCAAGTCTGATGCGGATGTTAACGGGATCCCGCTCAGCTGCACGTTGATATTTTTTCAGTGCTTCACTGCTTTTCTGATTGTCTTCTTTATCGATCCAGACTTTTTCAGCCGGGGTGTTCTTTCGCTCTCTGGCATTCTCCGTTTCGAGCTTTATTCCCTCCCGAAACAGCTCAAGAGAGTCCGATGAGGAGAAGAGCGACCAGGGGGGTACCTTCTGCATGACGTCCGGGTGCTCGTTCACGATGTACTGGTATATCAGCACCGCACCCTTTTTCACCGCTTCATCGGCAGACGTGCCTTCCGCGATATCGATCTTCTCTATCGTCTTCTTCCCGATAATCTCACAGATCAGCGAGTACCCGTTCTTATCTTCTTTTTTCCGCAGCGTGCACGTGACCTCGTGTCCTGTTTTGGGAAAGATCAATGACAACAAACCACTGATCGCTTTACCGATGGTGCTTGGCGCTCCAGGAACTACCGCAGCAATGGACTCCATCGCCGTCTCAAGGCTCTCATACGGTTTCGTGGCGGGCGGTAAAAGGCCAACGTTTTCCAGTTCGTCCCTCATCAGGGCGTTCAACCCATCGGTATTCCCCGCTGGATCTCCGCTGGCGTTTGTGATGGAATTTATTGTCACGGTGCCGGGGTCGCTCCGTTTTTTCCATTTCAGTAGTTTTCGAATCCCGCAAAAGCATGCGAATAGGATGAAGACTATCAGGATGGCAAGAGCAGCGTCACTGAGTACTAATTCATGATTGAGATAGTCCCCGGAAATTTGTTTCAATGCCGCCTGCATCCATTCCTTCGCGTAAGGCCCGGGCGTTGTCTGACTTGCCTCTGCTTCGGATGGCACGAAGAGCTTCAGGGGTGCACGCCTGCTCAACCCCTCCTCTTCGGCAGTCACCACGATATATCCGGAGTAATTCCCTGTCCGGAGTGCCCCCCCGGCAGCTGGCTGGCCGGTCAGATTGAGATAGAGAAAATCCACTTGCCCCGGCAGGATCGATACCGGCGTCTCAACCCTGGACTCATCCTCCGAGAGGAATTCCAGCGGAACCGGACTCCCCGTGGTATCGACCAGGTTCCCGAGAATAATGTCGCCGGTAAGATTCAGCTTTTGTTTGCCGGTGTTCTCGATTCCTACTGCAATCCGCCCATCGTTCATGAGCGTCTTGTAATCGACGTTCAGGGTTGTATCAGGATCAGGATTTTTAATATCGAACGATGCCGGCCCCGAAAGGGGAATTGAGGGTACCGCCAGGGTGAAGGCTATCGTGGTGTTGGTTTGATTGGTGAGGACAATGTAACCCCTGTACAGACCATGGAGCTTGTCTACATCAAGATCGGTCGGGCTCAATCTGAACGCAAGGAACTTTACTTCGCGAGGGGGAATCTTCACCTCTTGAGAGAGGCTTTCATAATCCAGAGTGGTGAAGTGCAGGGGAGTCCCATTCGTATCGGACAGGTTGGTTACGATGTCGACCTTGATCGAGGCAGAACTATTTCCACGGTTCCAGAGCGTGATCGCGATGGGATTTTCTCCGGATGCTAACTCGCGAAAATCATAAGTCCGATCCTCTCCATCGAGAATTGTGATCGTTTCAGAGTCGGTTGATTCAGCGGCAGCGGCCATTATTGTCGTGGCAGCGATGACACACAGGATCAGCAGGAGAGCCACAGAAGGAAATCGCCTGTTACCGGCCGACATCGACAACCCCCCCGTCAGATAGCGTGCCCGTCATGGTACTCCCACCGATAGACAAGTGGCGGGGGTACGATCCCATGGACATTGTATCGGATAAGAACGCTCTCCTTTTTTGGGATATTGGTTGAAAAATAAGAAATGTTCCGGCGATGTCCCATAACCTGACATACCATTCGTTCAAATGCATTACCCTATATAAGTTTGCAAGGGTAGTGCAGTGTTGAACCCCTACCCCCGCTCCGACACAACCGCAATAACCGGTTTCAGCAGATACTTACCCGATCCGGTACTGACCACCGATTTCTCCACGTTGAAATCAAGGGTGAGCATCCGGGTCTCATTGGGGACCAGCACAAATCCCCGGTTCAGCTTGAGCACCCCGCTCGGGACGGTAATGGAGTAATCCGTTCCATCGACGGTGATCGTTCCCGAATCGATCGTCAGGCGGATCTGGGTGTAGGTGCCGGCATCCAGGGTCTTTTCGCCGAGCACTTTGCTCACGTTCACGAACTGCAGCAGGTCCACGGACTGGGTCTTGTTGATGACCGTGATCCAGCCTGCGGTATCCGTCTCTGCTGACTCGGTTACCGATACCTCGTCATCGGTCTGGGTGATCGTCTGGTTTGGTGCTGCCTTCTGGACACTCACCTCAGTGAAGTTCAGAAGAAGACGGGTGATCGTGCCATCACCATCCTTGACCTTCGGGGCATCCTTTACCGCAATGATCAGGGTTGCCTGTCCGGGGAGGACGGGTCCCGGACCCGGGACCACCTGGCATTTCCCCTCGTTACAACGGCAATGGCCGGCACCACAGTCGAGGGGGCCCAGGCATGCTGCACTGCAGAGAACCGCACTGCAGTCGGGCTGGTACTGTTTATTGACACAACTTTCGGGATGACAGCATTGGGCAGGGACACAGTCGGCATCCCCCGTGCATGACAAGGGATCCCCTGTTGTGGGAGGAACCGGGGTGAGCGTCGGGGTGACATTGGGACCTCCTGGATAGGTAGTGCAACCGGAGAGGAGGATGAGTCCCACGACCAGGCACATAAGGATCAGGAACAGAGAGGAGTGCTTCATGAATGAGAGGAGCGGCTAAAGGAAGATAAAAGCTCGCCTGGGAAACATTCCTGGGGAGGGATGATTACGTCTCCATGAATTTTTAAAAATTGATGATGGTCATGATTCGTGAACAGTGTGTTCACGATTGGTGAATACTTTGTTCAGGAGACGTTAAATGGTAAGATGGCTACTATGAAAAAACAGACTGCCCCCTGGACCTCACGCTCTCTCACGACGGAGGTGAGCTGTCCCCGTCAGAAATCACGATATGCCTGTTTTCTGTCTTCGATCTCAAGCACCTGGATGATAAGAACGGTGTCATGGATTGACAGGATAGCCCGGTACTGGTAACCAATGCGGAAGGCATAGACCGGATGGCCCGGGTTCGTTCCTTTCAGTTTCTTGATCTGGGAGTAGGGGTGGTCCGAAAGCCCATGCAGTGCCCGGATGATTCGTTGGGCAGTCGCCAGGTCGATCTTATGCAAATCTTTTCGTGCCCGGGAAGTGTATTCGATCCGGTACCTCATTCCACACCGAACTCAGCCATGATCTCTGCTTCAGA
>Ga0116141_10000854_pt1 | contig 25222 bp, 29 predicted proteins | sample AD_UKC097_MetaG_FD_89744 | JGI IMG/M metagenome (GOLD analysis project Ga0116141, IMG submission 89744) | Active sludge microbial communities of municipal wastewater-treating anaerobic digesters from USA - AD_UKC097_MetaG | ecosystem: Engineered > Bioreactor > Anaerobic > Digestate | place: USA...
AAATCACCGCGGACCATTGGCAGAGAGTCGCCGTCCTAGTCCGCTGGTTCTACGGCATGGCCGAGGCCGTACTCGCCACCATCGGCGAGGGAGCCCACGTCAAGAAGATGGAGGATCGGCTTGATCGAATGTTGGCATGGATCAAGAAGCACCCGAGCGGAGTTTCCAAGCGGCATTTTTCACGATCCTTCCACCGGGGAAGCACCGCCGACGAACGCGACAAAGACCTCCGGGAGCTCCAAGACCGGGGACTAATCAGCATCGCAGCCGTCGGGCAAAAGACCATGTTGAGGCCCGCACGATGAACGCTTTTCGGGCAGTCATAGGGTTAGACACAGGGTTAGACAAAAACGCCCCCATGTCTAACCCTACGCCCCCAGGGTTAGACGTTAGACAATTTTCATGTCTAACCCTAAGCCCTGACTATTCCCCTGTAAATAGGGGACTTATAGAGAGGGTTAGACAGTTAGACACAGAGGAAGCAGAGCAGGAAAACGGGGGGATTGAGGGGGGTTATATAGAGACGTGTCTAACCCGTCTAACCCGTCTAACCCTGTCGAAATCCGAACCGAACAGCCCCGCCCGTCCCGCCCACCAGAAAGGCCCCCGCGCCATGACCGCAGCCCGATACACTCCCCGCACCGTCGCCGACTTGACCGCCCATCCCGACATATTCGGCCCCACCTACTGGGGGGGATTCGACATGGACGGAAACGCCGACGTTATCACCGGCGAAATCATCGAAAACCGGGACCGCCTTGTCGCCGACTATCACGTCCAGAAGCTGGCCGGAATCCGCGTTGACGTTCCATCCACCACCGGGACCGAGCTTGACCATCCCGAGGTGTACGCCCTCCGGGGAGGTGCGCTCTTGCTCATTTGCTCCAACTACGGGGACACCCCGCCGCCCGCCGCCCTGGGAATGTTCAAGACCTTTCCCGTCTATTCGGCGAGTTGCACCACATACGCGCAGACGTTCGCCACCACCCGCCACCTAAAGGCCGCCATCCGTGCGGCGGGAGGTCGGGCATGATCAAAGTCGAGACATACACCGTCGCCAACCTTTCCCGCGCCACCGTCGGCGAGCGGTTCACCTATAAGGGCGCCGAGTACACCGTCGAGGCCGTCGAGCCGTACACAAACCCAGCCGGCCGCGAGTGCGTCGCTGTCACCGTCTCGGGATTCTGTAGCCATTGTGGCGCGCTGTTTGAACACACAACCCGACGCCGGCCGAAGTGGCTGCCGAAGTCATGCGGGCGAGACCACGCCAAGGCGAGACGACCGAAGCCATCACTCAAAGAATATAGTCATAACCCGTTGCAGGGCAGCCCCCTAGCGGGTCCTGTCCCGAGGCTGGAAATCGACAACCCCGTGGCGCGATATCAGCATCCCAATCAAGTAGTTAGACAATGAGCCTTTTCCCCATAACCCCGCCGGCGCCGATAAACGGGACCGGAGCCATCCGCGGCCCTGGCCGGCGCAGTTTTGGCCTCGGGACGCCTGCCGTCGCCCTGGGCGCCGCCATCGGCCAGCTCCAGCCCGACGCCGACATCCACTTTGTCAGCGCCGGCGCTTGGAGCCTTCACGATTTAATCAGATACACCATCGACCAGACCGGCGCCCCGGCCGACGTGACGGCTTTCACTTGGAGCATAACACCTAGCGCGGTCAACGCAATCCTCGACTTGAAGGTCCGCGGGCAAATCGGCGCCTTTGCCCTGGTTATGGACGCGGCGCAAAAAAAAGTTAGCCGCGGCGCCTTTGAGACCATCCGCGGGCATTGTGATCGCGTGAGGCTGGCCCAGATCCACGCCAAGGGCTTTACCCTCGCCGCCGGCGACTGGCGCGTCGTTTGCGTGACTAGTCAAAATATGACCACGAATCCCCGGTACGAGGCCGGCGTCGTTTCGACCTCGCCGGCGGTCTATGAGTTCCATCGGGCATGGCTGGACCCGCTCCTCGCCGGAGGCGATCCGTTGAACGTCGAGGCCGTAGCCCGGACAGTCGAGGCTGAAGGAGGCGACTAAGTCATGGACGCCGAAACACTAGCCCAAGTCGAAGAGCTGGCAACGCTCCAATTTTCCATGGAAGAAGTCGCCGTCATTATCGACAAGCCCGTCGGCGAATTGTCCGAAGGCGACCCCATGCGGGCCTATTTGCGCGGAAGGTTGAAGGCCCAGGCCGACGTGCGGCGCTCCATTGTCAGCATGGCAAAGCAAGGCAGCGCCCAGGCGCACAAACAATTTTTGGAATTGGCCGAGGAATCCCGGCCGGAGATCGACCACGACCAAGAGGAGCCGGAAAAGTGAAACTCAGAATCCCAGGCCAAAAGACCCCCGCGGCCGGCCGCGATGCCGTCGCCGCCTTGAAGGTTCAAGACCGGCGCCGGAAATACGCCGAGCGGATCCGGAGCGCGGACCATGCCGTCGCCATCCCGGCGCCGAAGAATCCCCGCCGGCGAGCTGCAGCCTTAAAAGACCCGGAGAAGTTCCTCCGGACCTACTTCCGGCACGAGTTCCGGCATGAGTTTGACGGCAATATGAAGGAAGTCATCCGGATTGCCCGCATGGTCCTGGAATCCGGCGGCCGGTTTGCTTGTGTCCTTCCCCGCGGCGCCGGAAAAACAACCGTTCTCGCCCGCCTTGCCCTTTGGGCGCTCCTGGCCGGCTTGCGCGATTTCCTTGTCATCCTCGCAGCCACCGACCCCGCCGCCGCCCGTATTCTCCAGACCATCGCCGTCGACCTCCAGGCCAACGCCATGCTTGCGGAGGACTTCCCCGAGATTTGCAGCGTTTTCCGCGCCGGCGAACAGAAGCCGCAACGGATCCGGGCGCTTCATGCTGAGGGAGAACCGCTACACGCCGACGCGAAACGAGACCGGCTTGTCTTTCCGTCGATCGACCGCCCCGGCAGCGCGGCCCGCGGGCAAGTCGTAGTTTGCCGCGGCCTCACCGGCGCCTTGCGCGGAATCACGCACACGCGCCCCGACGGAGTGACCGTTCGCCCGAGTTGCGTCCTGGTTGACGATCCACAGACGGACGGAAGCGCCGCCAGCCAACAGCAAACAACCGAGCGCGAAAACCTAATCGCCGGCGCCGTCCTGGGCCTCGCCGGTCCAAAATCGACCGTCGCCGTCATGGTAGCCTTGACCGTAATCCGGCCCGGAGACCTTGCCGACAGGCTACTCGACGAAAAAGCGCACCCGGAGTTTCAAAGCCGCCGCTTCCCCCTGGTCGAAAAATGGCCGGCCGCCGTCGAGCTTTGGCAAGAATATACATCAGTTTGGCAATCACAGGGACCGACCGCCGCCACCGGCTACTATAAAAAACACAAAGAAGCGATGGACGCCGGCGCCATTGTGCCTTGCTCCTGGCGTATACGCCCTGGCGAGCTGAGCGCCCTGCAAACCGCAACCAATCTCCGGCTTGAAATGGGCGAGGCCGCCTTTGACGCGGAAATGCAAGGGCAGCCCCCGACCGTTTCGGCCGGCCTCTATACCCTCCGGCCCGAAATGATCGTTGCCCATGCAATCGATCTCCCCAGGCTGCATCTACCGGCGGCCTCCGTCTACTTCGGCGGCCATGTCGACGTAAACCGCTACGCCCTCTCCTGGAGTCTTGTCGCTTTTGACATCAGCATGAGCGCCCACGTCGTAGCCTACGGCCAGCACCCAGGCCGCGGGGAGGCAGTTTGGCCGGAGAACGCAACGCCGCAAATAATGGCGATCGGGATACAGCGCAACCTTGCCGAGCTATGCCGTCAAATCGCCGAAACCAAGTTTTTCCGCGACGGGCGCCCCGCCATGCTCCAGACCCTTTTGGTCGACGCGAGCTATCAGTCGGACGCAATCCACCGTTTCGCCGAAGCAGCCCGTTTCCCGTTCCGCGTTTTCCCAGCCATCGGCCGCGCAAGCCATAAATACAGCTTCCGGACCTCCGAGCTGGCAAGTCGGCCAGGAGAACGGTGTCACCTCCAAAAGACGTTGAAGCGCCACGAGCCCTACGTCGCAGGCGACGTGGACCATTGGAAGGCGATAGTTCAAAAGTCGTTTCTCGGGAACGTCGGCGAACCCGGATGCTGTACGCTCCACGCGGTCGAGAATCCCAAAGCCCACTTGCCCTACGCCGAACACATTTGCGGCGAGCGCCTAGTCAACCTCTACGAAACGCCCGACGGCCCCCGCTATGAGTTCAAGCCGGTTTCGGGAGCCCGCAACGACTGGCTCGACAGTCTAGTCGGCGCCTACATCGCCGCGGCCCTGGCGGGCGGCCTGAGCAGTACCGGCGCCCCGGCCCAACCGCCCCGCCCCCCGCGTCGCCCAAAGCCACCGCGGATAAGTTGGCAAAGAGTCGGACGCACTCCGGCCGCTGGATTTTTAGCATGAGCACGACGCCCACGCCGGAAAAAGAAACAACCACAACGCCGGCCCACGCCGGCAGGAGATAATACTCATGGAACAACAAGTCACTAAAGCCTGGGCGAGTCCTAGCATGAAAAACTACATCGCCGCTTGCAACGCGGCCATAACCGCGTTGAACACAAAGCAAGCTGCGAACGCGGCCGAATTGGTAGCCATTCAAACGGCAGCAAAAGCGGCAGCCACCACGACCAACGGCGCCGAGCTTCAAAGCCGCCACGAAAAACTCCAGGCGGCTGAGACAGACGCCCAGCTCGACGAGTTGCGGATCCTCGACCAGCTCCAGGCGCTCGACGTGCAAGACGCCCTGGACGCTACGGCCGCCGGCTACGAATCCGCCGGCGCTCCGGCCTACTACAACACCGCCGCCGCGGACCGCCGGTCGACGCTGGAGTCCGCGATCGACAGCGAGTTCGCATAAACAACCGATTGCAGAAGCACGAAGCCGAAGCAGAAACAAAACCGCCGGCCAACGCCGGCAAGGAGACCCTAAGAATGAAAACAAGAACATACGAAGCAGCCTTCTCCAAGGCCGCCGCGATCGAAAAGACGCGCCCCCCGGAGAAAATCCAGGCCGCCATCGAAACACAGCAAGGCATCCAAACGGAAGCGATCCGCGTCAGCATGGAGTTGACGAAAGCCAGCCGGAAAAAACTGCAAGGCCCGCTCCCGGCCAAGCTCGAAACGCTCGCCGACGATCCAATCCAGGCGCCCACCATCGCCAAACAGCGCGACAAGTACAACGCCGCCGCGGCCCGGATCGACGAACTCACTAAAGAGCTGATTATCGCCCAGCAAGCGAGGGCTTAGCCGTGAAACCCGTCCACGACATCTACACGCCGGAGACGCGAGCGCTTGTCGAAGCCTTCAACTCAAAGACGGAGGCCATCGACGCCGAACGCGCCGAGATCGACCGGGAGCGGTCCGCGGTTGCCGTGGACGCCCTGGACGGCAAGGCGCCCGCGGCCAAATTGCGGAAGGCGATGGACGCCCTCCGGACCCGCGCCCTGCAGGCCGACATCGACGAACTTGTCGCCCGCCGCGACTTGCCCGCGATCGATGCCGGCCACAAGGCCGACTGGAGCGCCGAACGGGACCGGATCCGCGCCCAAGTCGAGGCCCGCGTCGCCGTGCTGAATAAACACGCCGACGAACTTCGTCTCGAAAAGCCCGCTCGCCACGGTCTCATCCTCGCCGACGTGGATCGCCGCGACTTGGAACGGCGGGCGCAACAGGCCAGCGAAATGATCCGGAACGGCGCCCAGACTAACATGGACATCGCCCGCGCCGAACAGCTCAAAATGGAAATCGCAAAGGCGCTCCGGTAGGGCGGCCCAAGGCAGCGCGAGCATCTACTTTCCGCCGGTCCCGCCGCCCGCCGGTTCGCGCAAGGGCGGCACTATTTAGACCAGGAGAATCCACATGGCAACGAGTTTAATCCCCACCACCACCATCGAGCAGTTGAAGCAATACCAGCGCCAGGAAGAAACCCGCGCCTGGGATATTGTCATGGCCGAAGTCCGGCTATTGCGGGCGATCTACCCAAACGAACGAACAAAAATCCTGGCGGACATCGCCCTCGAAAATCCGTGCATACGGAAAGCCTACAACCAAGCCAAGGCAAAGGCCGAATCTTTAGCCAAGACAATCCGGAGACGCCAGCGCAAAGCCGCGGCCGAGGATTTACCCTATTGAGGCGCCGTCTCAAAAAAAAGTTGCGGGAAGGTTTCCCGTTGTGCTCCCGCGTCGTTTTCTAGGGAATCCGCGGGAGCGTGACAGGTTTGACGGATTGCGTGACAGATTTGACAGGCCACCCCCCTTGACAGATCCGCTCGCCGTAGGGCAAAACGGCAGGCAAGCTCGCCAAGGGTAGCGGGCGATGAAAGGGCAAACGATGAAAGCACGAAAACAGCGCAACAAGGCCATGACCGACAATCAAAGGCTGGCCGAACACCTCCGGACCGTGAAGTACATCGACACCGACGATCAGGAAGGCTTGCACACCATCATGGCGATGCTGGGCGGCCTGGAGCTGCTAAGAGTCTCAGCCGAGGCCGCGGAAGCCTGGGGACATCTTAACCGCGGACTTGTCTCCGAGTTGGTCGACCACTTCGACGCGGTTGAAGCCGTCTTGCAAAAACGCCGGGACGGCATCCTCTACGAGCCCGAGCCCGCCCGCGCCACAGCATAGACCCACCCCCGGACCGCCCAGCGCCGGGGGATTTTCATGCCGCCCGCCGCCTTTGGCGTCGCCCTGGTCCTGGCCCTTGCCGCAGGGAGGAGCCGTTGTCAGTCTCATAGGGCAGGCGGCCGACGCCCTACGCTATCGCCGGGGGAGGCGATAGGCCAGCCACGCGGACCCCCACGCGCCCCAGATTAGGACTTGTCCCGTTTTTCGATTCCGGGCATGATTCGGCCCACGATGAACGCGGAAACCAGAAAATTGATTGTGGGGTTTATGTGGGGGATATCCTTCCCGAACAAGGCACAACAAGCCATCACAAACAGCAACACGGCGACCCCGCAAGAATTGAAAAAAGCCCTTATAATAAGGCAAAAAACGCGGTTTTTATAGCATTCGGGCCCTTAGCTCAGTTGGTCAGAGCGGGAGACTCATAATCTTCTGGTCGCAGGTTCAAGTCCTGCAGGGCCCAAAAATTCTGGGTGGATAGTCGCTGCCTGGAGACAGCCGGCTGGCCATCTCCAGGCATGGATGATTGCGGTTTGCCGGGGGTCAGAACTGCACAGTGGGGGCGGTTTCCGCGCCCGAGGTGGCTTCGAAAGCCGTGCGGGTTGTGAAACCTGCCATCCGCGCCACGAGGGCGGCGGGCATCCGGCGGATGGTGGTGTTGTAGCCTTGCACGGCGCTGTTGTAGCGCTGGCGTTCCACGTTGATCCGGTTCTCGGTGCCGGCCAGTTCGTCCTGCAGGGCGAGGAAGTTCTGGTTTGCCTTGATGTCAGGGTAGTTTTCCACCACGACCATCAGGCGTCCGAGCGCACCTTCCAACCGGGAGGCGGCCTCCGCCTTCTGGTCGACCGTGCGGGCTTCGCCCCACTGGCTGCGCAGGCGGGTGACTTCCTCCAGGAGGCCTTTCTCATGTTCGGCATAGCCCTTGACCGTATTGACCAGATTGGGGATCAAATCGAACCGTCGCTGCAGCACCGATTCCACATTGCCCCAGGCTTTGTTGCATTCCTCGTCCTGCGTGACGATCCCGTTGTACAGGCCCATGAGCAGGAGGCCCGCCAACAAAACCACCGCGATCAATCCGATTCCCGTCAGCAAGCATCCACCTTTCATCGCCGTCTCTCCTTGGGTTCTGGGTTCCTGTTCATATTACCAGCCGCGACTGGCTCCGCCGCCGCCTGACCGGCCGCCGCTAAAACCGCCGAAGCCTCCACCGCCACGGGAAAATCCGCCGTGGCGGATGCCGCCGCCTCCGCCGCCGCCGCCGTGGCCTCCGCCGCCGCTTCCCCGGTGGCTTCTGACTGCCGCGACGACGATCAGGATGAAAATTCCGATGAAAAAGATAAAAAACACGATGGTGGCCACGGGGACCGGATTGCGGGCGATGGTGTCTGGCAGCGGTTGACCGGCCATGACGTCCAGCAGCAGCTCTGCCCCTGCCGTCAATCCGCCGGCATAATCGCTCTGCTTGAACTTCGGGATCACGGCGGAATCCAGGATCCGTCCGCAGCGGGCATCGGTGAGTACCGCTTCAAAGCCGTATCCCGGTTCGATTCGCACCCGGCAGTCCGCGATCGCCGCCAGCAGCAAAATGCCGTTGTCTTTGTCCTTTTCGCCGATCCCCCACTGCTGGAACAGCTTGTTGGCAAAGTCGTTGATTTCGCCGCCCATCAGCGACGGCAATGTCACCACGGCCAGTTCGGCGCCAGTGGTTTTCCGGGCTTCGGCGAGGCGTTGTTCCAAGGCGGATTTTTGCTCGGGGGTGAAGACTCCGGCCCAGTCGCTGACATAGCCCTGGGGTTGCAAGCCTTGTCGGAACCGGTCGGATTCGATCCGGCCATCCTGGGCGGAAGCGCCAATGGTCGCCCAGAGGCAAGTCCATGCCAGCCAGTGCCATGCCCGTGGTATCATGTTCGGAATCCTAGCTCTTTCTCCTGGTGGCGTCAGCAGGTTTTTGCGCGAAATGGCGTGGAGCGCTGCAAAAAAAAACAGCCGGCCCCAACGGGACCGGCTGCGATTTCAATGAATCGATCTTAATGGAATGGGCGGTGTCTGGGGTGGCGGCCATAATACACCGGTGGCGGTGGCTGGCGCCACTGATACGTCCGCGGGGGGGCGTAACGCCGCGGGGGCGGCGGACGCGGGCACCCATAATACACGGGCGGCGGGGGCGGGGGAGAGTAGCATCCCACGCTGACCGCCGGCGCACAGTCGCGGCTGGAAGCGGCGGCCGCTATGACCGTGCCGGCGATGGCGCCGACGACGACCCCGGCCAGGATATCCCCGGCATGATGATGGCGCGCCGAAGCGCCCAAGGGCACGGCCATGGCCGCAGCGACGGCCACGGCGATGGTTTTTGCGGACAGGGTTGTTTTCATTTTGAATCCTCCGGCTGTTTCGTCTTTCACCCACGGAAGTCGCCGTCAGAGATCAAAAGGTTACGGGTAGGGACGAGAAACAGCCGGCCGGCCCGCTCTACGGCGCTCAACGAGCCCCGCGCGCTCCGCTCAACCGCCCCGGAAAACAGCCCGAAAACCCCCGAAAACAGCCTGAAATCAGAGTTTTCCACAGTGTGGACAAATTCTTTCCATTGTGTGGAAAAACGGCGAAAAGTTTTTCCATTGTGTGGAAAAATCGGCCAAATATTTTCCATATTGAGTGTGAAAAACCTCATTGTAAGAACGGCTTACATATTGGTTCTGCGCCGTCTGCAAATAGAAAGACCGAGTCCGCCAATCCATATCAGCGTGAATGTCGCCGGTTCCGGTATAACCCCAGTTGCTCCGGCGGCTATACCGATGCCTGGAGTTGATTCGTATGCCCATTCATGGATGACTACATAGATGTCGTCATAGTCCGTCGTGATTCTCGCCCATCCATAATACGTTTGCTCGTCCGCCTCGAATTCCAGCCCCATATAGCCGTTGTCCACTCCGGCCCACGGCCCAAAACTCACTGTATTGTCGTCAAGCAACCTTATCCATTGCACCATGGTCTGCGAACCGCCTTGCCAATAGTCCGCAAGCGATTGATCGATCACGGTTCCAGAGGTCAACGGACCTCCGGTTCTGTTATCTCCTTGGGAATTCACGGAAAACTCCGTCATCAAAGTGAATGTGTACAGGAAATCCACGATGGAATCCTGATTCAAATCCATTGGCAAATATCCTGTGTCGATATCCTGTATTCCCGACCATACAATGCTCGGGAACGCACTTGCGCCGGAGCCCAAAGCCAGTACGCCGCATATTATCGACCAGGCGAGGAAGATGCGCATGGCGCGGCCCCCCCTTACTGAATTTCTCTTACCCTATAGAAATTCGTTATTGATTCCGGGTTTGAGTCTTCCCAGGTGAAATCATCTTTTGTGGCATACACATCGTCGGCGACGGCCCCCCAATCATAGGTGTCCATCATATCGCCAATCGCCTCGATTCGATAAAGGCTTCCCACCACACCCGGCCATTCTATCCAATGGGTTGCATTCGTCGTGCGGAAATATTTCACAATGGCCAGTTCGGGCGCATTGGTTGGCTGATTTCCGCTGATGATTATCGATACATCCTGGACCCCTCCCGCCAGCGTCCCCTTATGGGTGATCTTTATAGTGTACCAGTCATTGGAAGGCTGAAATATGGCGACCTGTTCCACATTGTCCCGAAAGTTGTCGCCGGTAGTGGCGGCAGTTGAGGGCGTGGTCGGGTCCAAAATCCAAGGGTAATTTGTGGCACCGGTCGGGCCGATCACTCGCAAGTCGAGGTCGTTCACCAAAACCAGATTGGTTGAATCAAGCGCAACGGGGTGCGCAGGTCCGGGGGGATCGGTCCATGCGATCGTTATTTTCAGGGGCGTGTTGGTTCTTCCTAAAACTTGAAACTGGATGTAATCGCCGTCCACCAACCGGGTTTCCTTGATGTGTGGTCGTGAATTCCAATCTGCATCTTCGGTCATCAGCTGCGCCGCGTGGAGTATGTTGGCCAAGCCCCAACCATAGCTATAATCAGGTCCGACACTTCCAGCTTCATCCGCCGTGTGAATCACAAGCCCCTTTAGGGTAGAGGCCAACAAAGGGTGATTCGTTCCGCGAATCGTGTTTTGCAATTCCAGCAACAAACCCATTGCGCCAGAAACTCCGGGGGCCGCCTGGCTGGTGCCGGTCAAGTAATCCCAATAATTTGTGGGCGGACTAACCCAGATGGGAGAAAGCAACGCAAACCCGTTTGCCACTACATCCGGTTTGATGCGGCCGTCATCGGTGGGACCGAAGCAACTGAATGAAGTCATGACGACATCTTGCGTCGATTGGTAGCCGTTGGTGATGTCGTATATGGCTCCGACAGACAAAATGTTTTTGGCGCAAGCATAATGGCTTACCGAATCGAAACCCGCCAACCCGCCATCTTTATCATGAACCACATTGGTGTAGACCCATCCGCTTCCCGGTATCCAGACGCGATGAGTTACGGGTTGCGTGATCGGTCCTTCGCCCCGGTCATTCCCTGCGGAAAATACGCACAAGTGATATGGTGCGCCATAGGCCACATAGTCGATATTGGTTGCCACGCTCGAATATCGGCCGAACTCGTAATCCTCATTTGTGCTTATGGAAACGCTGCCAAACCACTCCCATACTCCCAAACTGGAGTTCGAAGACCACCCTTGCACATAACCATATGAGTGATTGGAGACGCGAATCTCGTTGCTGATCGCCGCAATTGTCACTTCGGCGAGGTTATTGCTCCAATCGTAAGCGGAAAGCCGGGAAACAGGGGCCATCCCATGGGCAGCGGGATAAAATCCCGTGGCAACCATGGTTCCGGCAACGCTGGTCGAATGGTAGTGCACCGAAGGGGCGGCGTCTTTCTGTTGTACGCGAGTCACGCCGTTTTCCAGAAATTCAATGTGGCGGCTATCCACCGCCCCGGCATCCCATATGGCAAGCGTCGTTTGATTGCCCGTAAGGGCATATCCATTTGTACCGGAAGGCCAGACCCGATCCGCAGAAATCGTCCGCGCGGCGTTTGGGTTGTGGGTTGTAAAATATCTGGGCAATCCGTTCTCGAAAGCCACCAGCTCGCGCACTATGCCATTTGTGAATTCCTGCCTCATCTCCAATCCATATTGCCTTGCCGCCAACTCTGCCGCCTGCCGCTTGGCTTGATAGTCCGCGCCCAGCTGTTCGGCCAGCTTCGGCAAACGATCCTGCATTTCTTTCTGCCGCGCTTCGTAGGTCATTTTTTTATATTCGGTTTTTGGCGTTGCTGCCGTTGCCTTGTTATTGGCAATGGCGGGAGCGACAGCCTCGTTAAGCTGCCCTTCACTCGCCAAGGCTTGCTCATACTCTTCCTGGGTGATCATACCCGCGTCCACCATAGACTTGAGCAACACCGTCGAATCGCCCGTCGGTTCCTTGGCGATGGCCGCGCCGCAAAACAGGGCTGAGGCTATCAACAGGCTGCGGATGGGGCCGAGTTTGCCTCCCATATGTCGGCCATTGAACTGAGCAGCGGAAGAATTAGGCGGGATGTGCAGGATATTTCTCATAAGTCCGCTCCATTTTGAGACTGCGATGGGCTGCCTGTAACTCTCTTGAGAGTTGCAATTCTTACTGGGCAAAGGCATTTTCGCGCGTTTTTTCCCAGTTGGCGAGCATTTTTTGCCGTTTGTGGAGCAATGGATCGGTCATGCAGAAAATGATTCGGCCGTTTTTATCGCCTGCGCTCGCCTTGAGGCTTAATCCGATCTTAAACAGCCAAGCGACTATAAACCGCGCGCGCCCCCACCCGAAGCCCGCAGGGCGGAAGAGCGCGGCAGAACGCCGCGAAGAACCCCGCCGATCTTCACGCGGGCCGCTTTGCCCGCAGGGCACAGGCCCGCGTGGCCGCCGAGTCCCGACCTCGAAGAGAGTCGGGGCGAGGCGGAGGCGAGCGAGCGCACCGCGAGCGAGCTCCACCCGCAGCCGCGCCAGCGGCGAGGAAGGGCCGCCCCCTGCCAAGGCCGCGCACCGCCGCGCGAGCGGCGGGGCCGTGGCCGCCAGCGGGGGCGGCCATCCCCGAGCGGCGCCCACGCGCCGCGAGGGTCCAGCGTAGCGGCGCGGCAGCGCCGCGGCTTGGGGGAAGGCGGCGCGTGGGGGGAGGCGCGGCCAGGGGGGGGAAAGGAAAGGTCGCGGCAGAGGGGGGAAACTATTGCTGGAAGGTGTTCCTCATCCCATCCAGCATCTGCAATTTGTTAATGCTCAGCGAAGCGTTGCTGGCGCATAAAAGGCCCCTGCGCGTACAGGAGCCATTGGACCACTGAAAAATGGGCGGGGCGATTGGATTTCTCACCAATGGCGAGCCCGCCTGTGGCGGGGAATCAACGACGCGTTGCTGGGTGCAAAAAATCGGGGCGACTGGATTTGAACCAGCGACTTCTTGGTCCCGAACCAAGCGCTCTACCAGGCTGAGCCACGCCCCGTTGCTAAATTGTCTGGCCTCATCCGGAGGCTGAAACAAGGGGGGAATATAGACGGTTCGCGGGGGGGAGCAAGAGAATTCGTTTTGCAGCCAAGGGGACGGGTATTACTGGAATTAGGATTCAGAATGGAAAATCGCGTTATGGCGGAGGGCAGGAGGGGCGCATTCTTGTTTCATTGACAAGGATCGGCCCAATTTGGAGTGCGGCGGGAAGCGAGGCTTGGCGAGCGCCACGCCGCTTTTTTTTGGGGGGGCAGCCGAACAGTCAGCCGGAACAACCCAAACAGCCAAAGCGGGGCCGCCTCCCGTTGGTCGTTGTCCCCGCACTCCAAACCGAGCCGCACAATTCGGAGTACTGAAACGGGGGTGCGTCCGGGCAGGAGCCGTTGCGGCGTCGGGGTTGAAATCGGGCCCGGGGTGGGGCATATTGCCCCGAGTCCCATGGAACCCTGGCCGGCTTAGCTCAGTTGGCAGAGCAGCTGATTTGTAATCAGCAGGTCGTCAGTTCGAATCTGACCGCCGGCTCCACCGGGCAGAAAAGGATCACGACATCATGAAATATATTTTGGACATCGTGCTGATTGCGGCGTTGGCCTGGCTGACCTATCTGTGGAACGAGCAGCGGCTCGCCGGGCTGGCCCAGGGCGATGAGATCGCCCGCCTGACGGCCAACATGGCGCAACTGGAGCAGGTCCGGGATCAGGCGACCAATGAACTGGCCGCCGCCGCGGCCGAATTGGAAACGACCCAGGCCCGGTTGGCGCAGTCGGACCAGGATCTCCAGGCGAAGACGGACGCCCTGGCGGCGAAGGAAAGCGAGTTCAATGACTTGCAGGCGTCGACCAAGGTGCTCCAGGCGCGCGTGGATGAATTGCAGGGCTATCGGGACCGGGCGCGGGCGGCGATCACGGCGGTCATGCCCGAGCCCACCGCTCCGGCGGATCCGCAGGCCCCGGCCGCGGTTCCGGCGCTTCCCTAGGGAGCGGGCGGGCTGATGTCCAAGGTCCTGGGCGTGGATTACGCAGAACGCCGCACCGGCATCGCCATCAGCGACGAGGCGCGCGTGATCGCCTTTCCGCGGGAGACGCTGGAATGTTCCCGCGTGGAGCAGGCCGCCGCCGCCGTGGCGCGGATCGCCGCCGCGGAAAAGGTGGCCGAGATCGTGGTGGGCCAGCCTGTGAACATGAATGGTTCGCACGGGCCGCGCGCTGCGCGGACGGACGAGTTTCTGGCGGAACTGGCCAAACGCACGGACCTGCCGCTGAAGAAATGGGACGAGCGCCTGAGCACGAAGATTGCCGAAGCGGTCCTGCTCGAGGCGGGGGCCAGTCGCCGCCGGCGCAAAGGGGTGGTGGACAAACTGGCGGCGCAGGTGATTCTGCAGGGCTATCTGGATGCTGCTGCCGGGCCTGCGCCCGATGGCGGGGACGCGCCATGACGGTGCCGCCGCACACCGGCGCCACCCCGCGCGTACGGCCGCCCAAGGGCGGGCGGCGCTACCGCCTGTCCATTGCCTATGACGGCACGGATTTCTTCGGCTGGCAGGCGCAACCGCACAAGCCCACGGTACAGGGGGCGCTGGAGGCAGCCCTGAAACGGCTGACCGGCGAAGGGATCCGGGTTCACTCCTGCGGCCGGACGGATGCCGGCGTGCATGCACGCGCCCAGGTGGCGCATTTCGACCTGGCCCGGCCCCGGGTGGCCGCCAAACTCCAGCAGGGCCTGAACGCGCTGCTGCCCGAGTCGGTGCGGGTGTCGGATTTGCGCCGTACTCGGGCGGATTTTCATGCGCGCTATGACGCCCAGGGCAAGGAGTACCGGTATGCCATCTGGAATTCACCGGTCATGTCGCCGCTGCATCGGCATCAGGCCATCCATGTCCGCAAGCCGCTGGACCTGGCGGCCATGCGCCGGGCCGCCGCCATGCTGATCGGCCGGCACGATTTTGCGGCCTTTTCCGCGAATCCGCATCGCGACATCGGGGGTACCGTTCGGACTCTCTGGCGGCTGGAAGTGCGCCGGCAGGGGCGCCTGGTGGTGATTTCCGTACTGGGCGACGGGTTTCTTTACAAGATGGTGCGCAGCCTGGCCGGCCATCTGCTGCGCGTGGGCCTGGGCAAGGTGCCGGCCGAGGAAACTCCGGCCCTCTTGTCCAGCCGGCGCCGCACGGCCCGGGTGGAAACCGCCCCGGCCCGCGGCCTGTGCCTATGGAAAATTCACTACCGGGTGATTCCGGGGCTTCCCAAGGACCAGTGCCTGTGTTAGGGTAACGGGCAGTTGAGGATGGTGTAGCAACCACAACCTGAGGAATCCGATCATGGCCGATATCAATTTCAACTGTCCCCACTGCGGTCAAAACCTCAACGGGCCCGAAGACCTGGCCGGCCAAACCGTGGACTGCCCGGTCTGCAACAAGGGCTTCGAGGTGCCCGGCGGCATCATCGAAATGCCCAAGAGCCAGATTGCTCCTCCCAGCCGCCCATCCGCTCCGGCGGGTGCCCCGCCGCCGCCGCCGCCATCCGCCACCAGCGACGACAAAGGCAAGACCGTGCGCATCGAGCTGCCGCCGGAATTTCTGGCGGAGCCCGAGAAGCACATTTTCAAGATCAAGCGGATCCAGCACTAGGATGCGCCGCAGGACGACGGTGGGGGAGGTGGATGCCGAGGTGCTGGCCTACACGGCCGGCCGCGACCGCATCCTGGACCTGGCGCTGGTCGAGGCGGAATGCATGGGAACCGCCGCGCATGCCACCATGCTGGCGCGCGTTCCCGTCGAGCCCCCGCTGTTGACCCCGACCGCCGTCCAGCGCGTGATCGCCGAATTGCGCAAGATTCTGGCCGACTCCGCGGCCGGCCGGTTCGCCATCACCCTGGCCGACCAGGACGTGCATTTGGCGGTCGAACGCCGCCTGACGGAAAAGCTGGGCGAGCTGGGCCGGCGGGTGCACGCCTGCCGGAGCCGCAACGACCAGATCGCTTTGGACCTGCGCTTGTTCGCCAGGGTCCGCCTGGCGGAAACGACGGCCGCCGCCGCGGATCTCGCCCGCGCGCTGATCGCCTTCGGCCGGTGGCACCGCCGCACGCCGATGGCCGGGCGAACGCACATGCAGCCCGCCATGCCCTCGAGCGTGGGCCTCTGGGCCTCGGCCTGGGCGGAAGGGCTGCTGGATGACTGGATCCTGCTGCAGGCCGCCTACGACCTGAACGACCAATGCCCCCTCGGCTCCGCTGCCGGTTACGGCGTGCCCGTCCCGATCGACCGGCCGTTGACCAGCGCCCTGCTCGGATTCTCCCGGCCCGTCCACAACGTCCTGCATGCCAGTCATGCGCGGGGCAAGGTCGAGTCGGCCATCCTCTCCGCGCTGGGCCAGGTCATGCTGACGCTCTCGCGCCTGGCGCAGGACCTCATTTTGTTTTCGATGCCCGAATTCGCCTATTTCCGGCTGCCGGCGGAATTCACCACCGGCAGCAGCATCATGCCGCAGAAACGAAATCCCGACGTGCTGGAACTGGTGCGCGCCAAAGCCGCCAAGGTATTGGCGCAAGCGGGCCTGGCGGCCGAAATCCTGCGGGCGGCCCCCTCGGGCTATAACCGGGACCTGCAGGAAATCAAGGAACCCTTCCTCGACGGCTTCGAAGTAACCATTTCCTCCCTGCGCATTCTGACCGCCCTGGTCAAGGGGCTGGAAGCGGATCCCGAGGCTCTGCGGCGGGGATTCCGTCCGGAGGTATTTGCCACCGACCGCGCGCTGGAACTGGTGGCGACGGGCATTCCCTTCCGGGATGCCTATCATCAGGTCAAGGCCCAGCTCGACCGTTTGGTCGACAAAAGCCCCGACCAGGCCTTGGCCGCCAAGCGGCATTTGGGCGCGCCCATGGGTCTGGACTGGGCGGCTTTGGCCGCGCGGGCTCGCCAGGCCGCCACTTGGGCCCAGCGCATTTGCGCCCGGCACCGGGCCTGCCGCGACCGCCTGCTAAATCCGGAACCGGCATAAACCCGGAGGTTGCCCCATGGGTTTATCCATCCCGTCCGTTCCGCCGCGCATGCAACAGGTGCGAATCCATGGAATTGCCTCCGACCACGCCCCGGCCGCCCCGGAGGCCGAATGGATTGCGGTCGGAATCTTGATCCAGTTTGACAGGCCGCAAAAGTGGGGTAGTCTCTTCCTTACAGGAGGGGGGGAGTGTGTAATGCAGATTGAGCGTGTATGACGACCACAGATTATTTGTTTGGCGATTATAATGTTTCTTTGGCATCGGAAGCGGAAGCCTCCTTGGGCAAGCTGGATGAATTGCACATTTGCCATCTGGGCATGAAGTTCATCTCCGATCGCAAAATTCCGGAATTCAACGTCTACGAGTTTGAAATCGCGGTGAAACCTCTGGGAACGGCCACGGACGCCCTCAAGGTGAAATGCTGCGGCGTGGTCGTCAGCAGCGAGCCCGAAGGCGGCCGCTTCCGCACGGTGATCCATTTCTCCGACCTGGCCCCCTCCGACGCCAACTGCCTCGAGGCGGTGACCCGGGACAAGAAGATGCGCTGCGAATACTGCGGCAATTGCTGACCCCCCCCGGGCCTGTTCCGCAATTTCTGCTTGGCCCCGCCTGCGGGCATCCTTCCGGAACCGAACCCCGCCGCCTTGGCCCGCCGAAACGGGTTGCGCCGCCCCCGCATTCTGGCTTATAAGCTTCGGCGTTTGGATCAAGGAGTCACGCGATGATGAAACAGCTTCTGTTTGGTTTGACCCTGGCGGCGATCACGGCATCGGCGGCGGCGCAAGACCGGGTTTTTGCCCTGGTCCCCGCCGGCGAGGTCGATTCCGCCCTGCTCGCGCGCGTTCAGGCCTATCTGGAGGAAAATTCAACGGTGGCGGTACGCCTGGCGCCGGCCGTGCCCAGCGAACCCGGGCAGAACCTCGAGCAGATCGGGCGGATCGCGGCCATGTCCATGGAATCCAACGACCACGGCATCATCGTGCTGGCCCGCTCCACACTCGATCAGCCCCAGGGCGTTTGCCTGCCGGACGACCGCTTCGGCGTGCTGAACCTGGCCCGGTTGGAAGTCGGAGCCGATGCAGCCCGGATCGAACGGCGCGCCGGTCAGGAAGGACTGCGCGTGATGTCCATGCTGCTGGGCATGGCGCCCTGTCCCTTCCCGTTGTGCGTGCTGGTGGGCTACGACCAGCTCGAAGACCTCGACGAAATGAGCGGCAATTTCTGTCCGCCCTGCCTCGATCGCTTCGAACGCGTCGCCCGCAAGGCCGGATTGCGGATCATGGAGCCACCCCGGCCGGACAGCAATGAAGCCGCGGTAGCCGAAGAATTGCCGGCCGGCGAACCCGCCACCCCCGATGTCCCCGCTGCGCAAGAACCCGAGGCGCCGGCCCAGACTCCGGATGCCGCCGCGCCCGTTGCCGCTGACCCCGCGCCCCCGGCGGAGTGAACCCGGAGGGCCGCCCGTGCTGGATATCAAGCTCATTCGCGAAAGCCCCGACCTTGTCCGGGCCGGCTTGCAGACCCGCCGCGCGCCCGTGGACATCGCCGCCGTCCTGGCGCTCGACGAACGCCGGCGCGCCGCCATCACCGAAGGCGACCGCCTGAAAAACGCCCGCAACGAAATCTCCCGCAAGATCGGCCTGCTGAAGAAGGCCGGCGAAGACACATCCGGAATCCAGCGCCAGACGCGCGAGATGGGCGAGCGCATCGCCGCGCTAGACGCCGATGTGCGCGCCATCGAGGACGAGCAGCGCCGGCTCCTGCTGGCCATTCCGAATCTGCCGCATGCCAGCGTGCCTGTGGGCGAAGATGCCACGGGCAATGTTGTCATCCGCGAATGGGGCCAGAAGCGGCATTTCGATTTCCCCGCCAAGGACCACGTGGCGCTGGGCGAGGCGCTTGGACTGTTTGATTTTGCGCGCGCCGCGCGCATGTCCGGCGCGGGATTTCCCCTGTTGACCGGTCCGGGCGCCCGCCTGGCCCGGGCCCTGATCCAGTTCATGCTGGACCTGCACACCACCCGGCATGGCTATACCGAGGTTGCGCCACCTTTCCTCGTTTCCACCGCCGCCATGACCGGCACCGGGCAGCTTCCCAAACTGGCCGAGGACATGTACCACGTGCCCGGCGATGACCTCTGGCTCATTCCCACCGCCGAGGTGTCCGTCACCAACATCTACCGGGAGGAAATCATCCGCGACCCGCTGCCGATCAAGCTCGTGGCCCATACGCCCTGTTTCCGGCGCGAAGCCGGCGCGGCCGGCCAGGCCACCCGCGGCCTGATCCGCGTCCACCAGTTCGACAAGGTGGAACTCGTCAAGTTTGCCGATCCCGCCACGTCCTACGCCGAACTCGAAGCCCTGGTCGGGGATGCCGAGGACGTGCTGCAGACACTCGGCCTGGCCTATCGCGTCCTGCAACTGTGCTCCGGCGATATGAGTTTCGCCGCCGCCAAGTGCTACGACCTGGAACTCTGGGCTCCCGGCCACCAGGGCTGGCTCGAAGTCTCTTCCTGCAGCAATTTCGAGTCCTTCCAGGCCCGGCGCGCGGAGATCCGCTGGAAAAATCCCCAGGGCAAGACCGAATTCGTCCACACCCTCAACGGCTCGGGCGTGGCCCTGCCGCGGCTGTTGGTCGCCCTGCTCGAGAACGGCCAGCAGGCCGATGGTTCCGTCGTCTTGCCCGAGGTTCTCCGCCCCTATCTGGGCGGACTCGATCGCCTGACCCCCAAAACCTGAGGCGGCCGTGCTTGCCACGGTCCGTCAAACCGTCGCCGCCCGCTTCCCCGGGATCCTCGGGAAGCGCGTCCTGGTGGCCGCCAGCGGCGGCGCCGATTCCACCGCGCTGGCCCTCGCACTCAAGGAACTGGGCGGCCAGATCGCGCTCGCCCACGTCCACCACGGCATCCGCGGAAAATCCGCCGATGCCGACGCCCGCTTCGTCCGGGCGCTGGCCAAAAAACTTGGCGTCCCGTTTTATTTCGGCCGATGCGACGTGCCGGCCGAAGCGCGGCGAACCGGCGAATCGCTCGAGATGGCCGCGCGCAGGCTCCGCCGCGGTTTTCTGGTCGCCACGGCCCGCCGCGAAAAAATCCGCTATATCGCCGCCGGCCACACCGCCGATGACCAGGCCGAGACCGTATTGATGCGGATCGTCCGTGGCACCTCCGTGACCGGCCTCGCCGGCATCCCCTACGCCTGGCCCCAGGGCTCCCTCCGCTTCATCCGCCCCCTGCGCGACGCCACCCGCGCCCAAGTCGTCGCCTATTTGCAGTCCCGCCGGCAGACATGGCGCGAAGATGAAAGCAACGCCGACGCCTTCGCCTTGCGCAACCGCGTCCGCCACGAAATTCTGCCCCTGCTGGAAAAACGCCTGAACCCCGCCGTCCGGCAGGCGCTGCTGCGCCTGGCCGACATCGCTGCCGCCGAGGACGAAGTCATGTCCGCCCTCGCCCAAAAAGCCCCGCGCGGCGCCCGCGAACCCCTCGCCCTCCGCCGCCGCCGCGCCCTCGCCGAGCTCTACCGCCGCCATCAATCGCCGGCGAAGGTCGGCTTCGCCGCCGTCGAAAATGTTTTCCATTGTGCGGAAAAACCGCAAACATTTTTTCCATTGTGTGGAAAAAAACCGCAACTTTTTTCCATTGTGTGGAAAAACCCGAAAAATTTTTTCCATTGTGTGGAAAAAAAAGGCCATTTTTTCCACACCGTGGAAATTCCGGAAATCGGCCTGCACCTGCAGATCCGCCCGGGCCGCGGTTTTTCCCGGCGGCGGAATGAAACGTGCCTGTCGGCTGCGGCGGTGGCGGGGCGGGACCTCGTCTTCCGCTCCTGGCGGCCCGGCGACCGCATGAAACCGCTGGGCATGAGCGGCAGCAAGAAATTGTCGGACATCTTCACCGATCTGAAAATTCCGCGCGAAAAACGCAACTCGTGGATGGTCATCGAATGCGGCGGCGAAATCGCGGCCCTCGCCGGCTGGCGCGTCGCGCGCGCCATGGCGGTCCCTGCGCCGGATGCCGCCGCCATCCGGATCGCCATCCGGCGCGTCCGTCCGGGTCAGGACAGGATGCCCCGCAGGCGCAGTTCGTAGAATGCGGCCTTGCAGGCGCGGACATCGGCCAGCGCATCGTGAGCGTCGGCGAAGGCTTTATTGAACAGCTTGCGGTGCAGTTCGGTCAGATTGGGGTACTTGAAACCGTAGGAGCCCGGCAGCGCGCAGAATGGGGTGGACTCCTTCATCGTGCAGCGGGTCTTTTTTCGGGCGAGCGGATGGGGGCGGCCGAGGCGGAGAAATTCGACGCCAAGGATTTTTTCGTCGAAGGCGATGTTGTGCGCGATGATCACAGTGGCCTGATCGATCCGGGGCAGGACCTCGTCCAGCGCGTCGGCGAGGACAACGCCTTCGGTCAGCGCGCGCTCCGTGGTGATGCCGTGAATCCGCGCGGCGGCAGGGGGGATGGTGTAGCCCTGCGGGCGAATGATGCGGGAAGCACTGGCCAGTTCATTGCCAGCCTCGTCGCAGAGTAACCAGGCCAGTTGGACCATGCGCGGCCAGTTGGCCAGGGTGCGCGGGTTCAAAGGCGCGTTCCAGTTCCGGGGCAGCCCTGTCGTCTCCGTGTCGAAGAAAAACAGAAGATCGCCGCCGGCGGGTTCGAAATTGAGCACCAGGTTTTTCAACCCGATAATCATAGCCGGTTTCCGCTGGGGGAGCAACGCCGGGAAAACGGCTGATCGCCAGAGCATGAGTGACCCACACTTAATAAACTATGATTAAAATATTATCATCTATTAAATGATAATCAACATGGATAGATTGTGATAATAAACAACATGGTTAATCACACTTAATTAACTATGCTTGATTATGATGAATCAATTGTTCATCGGGCCGAATCTGGATTTTTGGCTCCATGGCCACACCTGCATGGCCAATGCGGATTGGATGGGGCGCGGGATTTATTGATCGCATTCCTCCCGGTTTATGGAGAAACGATCGGGTGGGCCGGCGAATAACTCAGGGGGCGGGAAATCGCTGGAGCGGTGCACGAGGGGGGGCTATAATGCAACAAATGGTTGAACAGGCGCTGAAGGTGCTGTTTGTGGCTTCGGAATGCGCGCCGTATGCGAAGTGCGGCGGGTTGGGCGATGTCGTGGCGAGTCTACCCAAGGCGTTGCGGAGCCTGGGGGTGGATGCGCGCGTGGCCATGCCGCTGTATGATTCCATCGCGCCGGCCAAATTCGGGCTGGAAGCGGAGCCTCCCTGTCTGGTGAATGCCGGCGGGGGAGAAATCAACGGGTGCGGGGTCTGGCGCCGGGCGGGGCCGGGCGAAGTTCCCGTGTGGTTCATTGAACACAACCGGTTTTTCGCGCGCGGGGGCATCTACGACGATCACGGAATTGAATTCGGCGACAACGCGTTCCGGTTCGGACTGCTGGGCATGGCGGCGGCCCAGGTGTGCCGCGACCGCGAATGGCTGCCGGATGTGGTGCATGTGCATGACTGGCCCACGGCGGTGCTGCCGGTGCAGATGGATGCGTGGCGCCGGGCCGGGGCGCCGTTGGGCCGGGCCGGCAGCGTCCTCACCATCCATAATCAGTCCTATCAAGGCTATAGCCATGCCTCGGCCCTGGGCTATCTGGGGCTGGGGCCGGAATATTTCACGGCAGACGCCCTGGAATCGTGGGGCAAAATCAACCTGCTGAAGGGGGGCATGGCATTTGCGGATGCCATTACCACGGTGTCGCCGACCTATGCGAAGGAGATTCTGGCGGAGCCCGGCGGCAACGGGCTGTCGGCCCATCTGAATAAACGCGCGGCGGATTTCACGGGTATTCTCAACGGGGCGGACTACGAAGTGTGGAATCCGGAAGCGGACCGGCTGATTCCCGCGCACTACCGGGCGGAATCGCTGATCGGCAAGGTGGTATGCAAGCAGGAACTGCAGGAGGAAATGGGGCTGGAGGAGGACGCCACGATTCCGCTCTTCGGGATCGTGGCCCGCTTGACGGCCCAAAAAGGCACGGGGTTGATGCGCGCCGTCCTGCCGGCGGCGCTGGACACGCTGCGGATGCACCTGGTCGTGCTGGGGGCCGGCGAGGGCGACGACGAGAATTTCTTCCGCTGGCTGGCCGGGGCTTATCCCGGGCGGGTGGCGACTACGATCGGCTATGCCGACGAACTGGCGCATCGGATCCAGGCGGGGGCGGATTTCTTCCTGATGCCGTCGCTGTTCGAGCCGTGCGGCCTGAGTCAGATGTATGCGCTGCGCTACGGAACGTTGCCGGTGGTGCATGCCACGGGCGGACTCGAAGACACGGTCGAGCAGTACAACGAGGGAGAAGGCACGGGCACCGGGTTCAAGTTCTACGAAGCCGCGGCCCCCGCGTTCCACGACACCCTGAGCTGGGCGGTGGAGACCTGGCAGGAGCGACCGAGCCACATCACCCAGATGCGCGAGCAAGCCATGCGCGTGCGCTTTGATTGGGAGATGTCGGCGCAGCGCTATCTGGAGATATACCGGCGGGTGGCGGCGAAACACGCCTCTGGCGCGGAGGCATGAAGACGGCGGGCATCGTGCTGGCGGCGGGGGCGTCGCAACGGATGGGACAGGCCAAGGCGCTGCTGCGCGGAGTGGAAGGCGGCGTATTGGCGGTACGGCAGGCGGCGCGGCTGCGCGCGGGCGGATGCCGTCCGGTCGCGGTGGTGCTGGGCGCCCGGGCGGAGGAAGTGCGCCGGGAATTGCCGGAAAACCTGGCGCAGGTCGAGAACCCGCGCTGGGCACAGGGCCGGGCGACATCGCTGCAGGCGGCCATTCGCGCGTTTCCCCGGGCGGATGGATTTTTATTTTTGCCGGTGGATGCCGTGGGGGTGCGGGAAGCCACCGTGCGGGCGCTCCTGGCGGCGGCCCGCAAGGCCCCGCAGGTCATTTGGCGCCCGGTGTATCGGGGAGCCAAGGGAAATCTGTTGTGGATTCCGCCGGCCGCTGCGCGCGACCTGCTGGATTTGGCTGCGGATGCCCGCGTGGACGAGTGGGCGCGGCCCCGGGCGCATGAACTGGAGGTGGATGATCCGGCGGTTTTGCGCAACATCAATACGCCGGAAGAATGGGCCGCCATGGCCGCACAAACCGGCGGCGCGGAGGCGTGACGCCCGGTCGGCAGGCAACCGCCTAGGGTCGTCAGGCAGGTTGCTTTCAGGGGCCGATGATGCGGACATGAAAAAAGCCGGTGGGCAGGCCCACCGGCTGGAACAATCCCCTCGGGGAGTTACCACTCCACAGGATCGTCCCATTCGGGATTCTTGATGCCGACCCGGGGCTTGACTGTTGGTTTCTTGATTTCTTTGGCGGCTTCGGCCGGAAGGTCTTCGACCTCGACCTCAATCGCTTCCGGAATATCCGCCGGAAGCTCTTCGGCCACCTCTGCAACGGCGGCGGGAACTACCTCCGCGGCTTCTTCCACGGCGGCTTCCACGGCTTCGGGCGTGTCTGCGACGGCTGCCTCGACCGCGGCGGGAACTTCTTCCGCGACTTCTTCAACGGCGGCGGGGATTTCCTCGGTGGCGATCTCGCCGGCTTCCTCGGCGGCGGTTTCGGTTTCGTCGAACAGATCGGCGAAGGGGTCTTCCACGGCGGCTTCCACAGCTTCGGGCTCGTCTGCGACGGCTGCCTCGACCGGGGCGGGAACTTCTTCCGTCACTTCTTCAACGGCGGCGGGGATTTCCTCGGCGGCGATCTCGCCGGCTTCCTCGGCGGCGGTTTCAGTTTCGTCGAACAGATCGGCGAAGGGGTCTTCCACAGCGGCTTCCATGGCTTCGGGTGCGTCTGCGACGGCTGCCTCGACCGGGGCGGGAACTTCTTCCACTGCTTCTTCAACGGCGGCGGGGATTTCCTCGGCGGCGATCTCGCCGGCTTCCTCGGCGGCGGCTTCAGTTTCGTCGAACAGATCGGCGAAGGGGTCTTCCACGGCGGTTTCCATGGCTTCGGGCGCGTCTGCGACGGCTGCCTCGACCGGGGCGGGAACTTCTTCCGTCACTTCTTCAACGGCGGCGGGGATTTCCTCGGAGGCGATCTCGCCGGCTTCCTCGGCGGCGGTTTCAGTTTCGTCGAACAGATCGGCGAAGGGGTCTTCCACAGCGGCTTCCATGGCTTCGGGTGCGTCTGCGACG
>Ga0116141_10000856_pt1 | contig 25210 bp, 21 predicted proteins | sample AD_UKC097_MetaG_FD_89744 | JGI IMG/M metagenome (GOLD analysis project Ga0116141, IMG submission 89744) | Active sludge microbial communities of municipal wastewater-treating anaerobic digesters from USA - AD_UKC097_MetaG | ecosystem: Engineered > Bioreactor > Anaerobic > Digestate | place: USA...
CCGCCGGCGTTTGATGGCCAGCTCCTCGGGATGCTGTCGCACGCCTGCATCGACCGGCATCAGGGCGGGATCAACGGCCTCTTCTGCGGTATGACAGTCCGGAAGGTTGGATTGAAGGAACTCTGGACCCTCAATTGGCACCCCGAATGGGACACGGCCAACCGCTGGACCAAGGCTGGCGGCGTGAAACCGGAGGATTGGCCGGCGTGGATGCGGGGGTTCAAGGACTACTAGGATGTGGCTCGTGACTCGTGCCCCGTGGTCCGCCGGATGCGGCATGACCGGAGTGAAAATCATGATCCGCACAAAGGGATGGACAAGGAGACACGGACCGACTCCGGCCGGAGCAAGCCGCCGGGCTACCTCCGCGTCAACCATCCATCATCCATTATCCATCATCAATCCCACTGGCTTCACGCTGATCGAGCTGCTGATTGTCATTTCCGTGATCGCGGCGCTGCTGGCGATCCTGCTTCCGACGCTCCAAGGGGTCCGCAAGCAAGCCCAGGCCGCAGCCTGCCAGGCGAATCTCCGCCAGTGGGGCCTGTACTACTCCATGCACTGTATGGAGAACAACGGCAAGATGCCGCCGCTGCTGAGCCGGTCGGGATGGTATATCTATCTGCCGTCCGTCCTGCCCGGTGATTTCTTCGACGTTCTCTGCGCAAAAGGGGATGACCTGGGTTGCTATGACGCCACCATGCGCGAGTTCAAAGAACTGCTGTTGTGCCCGGCAACGAGATGGCAACCGCTCGAATCCGAACCGTGCCTGACGGCCTGTATGAATGGCACGACTCGGTTGGCCTGGAGTTATGGAGCATATACGAAAATCAGCAATGTCCTGGGCTCAAGTTATGCACAGAACGCTTGGATTCCCCCGACGCGCGCATGGGCCGTCACGGGGGCTATCCCGGCCTTCTGGACCTCCTCTCTGGTGAAGGGTGCGTCTGGCGTGCCGGTCTACTCCGACTGTAGAGCAGGAGATGCTCTGCCTTGCGACGCGGATACGCCGCCTTCCTGCGAGGATGCGCCTCTGGGCTCCGCATGGGGACTCCCCCGGTACGCGATGAACCGCCACGGCGGCGGGATCAACACGTTGTTCCTGGACTGGTCTGTGCGCAAGGTAGGCATCAAGGAGCTCTGGACGCTGAAATGGCACGAGGAGTTTGATCCGGCGGGCGAATGGACCAAGGCCGGCGGGGTCCAGCCCGAGGATTGGCCGCAGTGGATGCGGCGGTTCAAGGATTACTGACCGCCTATGTGGTTTCGCGGAGTGGATGCGGTGCCAGGGGGGCTACGGAAAGAGCTTTTTGGTCAGTTCGGCGATCCGCTGGCCTCGGCGTTCGCACTGCTGCTTGACCCGGTCGTCGGGCTTGCCGACGGAGAGCGGGCCGTAGTGGGCGCCCTGCGGGTCGCCCTGGATGATCATGCCGGCGATGAGCATGGCCTGGAGGATGCCGACAATCGTGGTCTCGCTGCCGCCGCCGAGGTTGGCGGAACTGGCGAACGCGCCGCCGACCTTGCCGTTGAGCTGGCCGTGCCGGCCCACGAGGTCGTCGATGAGCTGCTTGACCGGGCCGGCCATCTGGCCGTAATAGCAGGGCGAGCCGATTACGATGGCGTCGTATTCGGGCAGACTGTCCGGATACGCCTTCTCGACGGACTTGCACTCGGTGCTCAGACCCGCAGCGTTCATCGCCTTGGCGATGGTCTCGGCCATTTCCTTGGTGTTGCCGCTTCTCGAATAGTACAGGACAATCCCTTTTGCCATGTTCCACCTTTTCGGCTCGTGTTGTCGGCCTATCGCCGCAGATAGATGAGTTGTTTGGGAAGGGGGATGTTGTTGCCGAAGCTGTCCTCTCCGTACCCATGCTCCGCAAGGATCTGGACGTCGGCCAGAACGCGTCTGTCGCCCACGAACTGGGCGTTCATCTCGATGCTGATGTCGATCTTTCCCATCGCCAACAGGCGGCCGGTCTCGCTGATGACCCGCTCGAGCAGGGTGCCTTCGCTGCCGCAGATTTGCTCGGGCAGCTCCAACGGTTGTTCATACATGACCAGCTTGCTCTTGTCGGCCAGGGCCAGGACGACCGTACGGACCAGGGCGACGGCGTCCTCCGATTCGCTGTGTTCCGGGACCAGGCCGAGCCGGACGATCTCCTTCGCGAGCCATCGCCTCTTCTGCGCGTTGATTTTCTCGTTGGCGCGGAACAGATCGAGGGACGAGCTGGCGTCGTAGACCTCGTCGCCGAGCAGCATCTGGACCTTGCTGCCATAGTGAAGGACCAGCTTGGAGATCAGCGTGGACGGCCGGACGTGGAACCCGCGATACTTCGGGATCGAGACATCGATTCGCCCCACTTCGGCGTATCGCTTGAGCATCTCCTGACACAGACTCACGGTTCGGCCGATGTACAGGTCGATGAACGTGACGGAGTAGTTCATCAGGACCGAGAGCAGCGGGTCGGGTTCCACCAGGCTGACCGAATGCGGGGGATGGGCACAGTGTTTCTTGTTCATGTGGCGTTCGTAGTAGTGTGCGAACAACGTGCCCGTCCGGAGCAGATGGAAGACCACGCTGACGTGGCCGCGCAGGACGGGCAGGTCCGTGTCTACACGCTCGGCCTCCGTGCCAGAGACGTAGGTGTCGTATTGCGACTGGAGGTTATGGAACTGGAACTCGAGGCTCCTGAGCCGTTCCTCGCTGAGTGCGGCAGAGGCTCGTGTTGCGTACTCCTCGGGTCGCGCTCGACTGGCCGCCCGGACGTCTTCGCTCTCCGAGGCCAGGTTCAGAAACGCGGTAGCCAGCAGGGCCACGGTTCCTGCGACCGTGTCGGTGTGGCGTGCGCCACAGTCGTGAGCCAGGCGGCCGGGCAACTGATACTCCTCGTAGGCGTCCGCGATCTCCGTCTTGTGCGGGATTCTCAAGTTCCGCTCGCGAGCGCGGTTCAGGATCTCTCGGGACGTCTGGGCCAGGATGCCGCCGGAGTACGCCAGGGCCTCTTCCGTTGCGGCCACGAAGTCCCGTTCGACGGCCATAAGCCGGTAGCTTGACACGCGGTGCAGGATGTGCATCAGCTCGTAGCTGGCGTCTGAGAACAGCTTGATCGTGGCCGTCAGGGAACGAAGGTTGCACCAACTGCAGCTCTTGCCTGCGTCGTAGGTATCCAGAAGCTCCTCGAACTGCATCGACTGGGACAGGAACTCGCCCAGCAGGGGCCGCGTGAGGACTGCGCGAGGATTCTCGGAGCCTGAAAGGTAGTCCGCCAGGGCCAGCAGCATGTCCGCCCGCTTCTCGATCAACCTGTGGAAATCCTGTTCGTTGACAAGGCTTGCATTCATCGTCGCGTGCCCCTGTTGTTGAGTGAGTGTCATGTGCTCCACCCCGCGTTTGGACTACGGTTCCTGCTGCTTTCGTTCGAGAGGGATCACTTCCACCGAGAACCCCCTGGGGACCTCGACCTGGAACATCTTGGGATCGATCCCTTCGTTGACCTTGGGATCGATGAGCCGAATCTCGTGAATATCCTCTTCCGTTGTGACGGCGATGATCTTCGCGGGCAGGCCGATCTCGCGGTCCACCCAGAAGTCGATCTGCGTGTAGTCTTCCTTGTAGACGGAGTCGGGCCGGACGTTCAGACGCAGGTGCTGGAGGCCCGCCGGATCGTTGGGCTCGGAGATCAGAGCCACGTCGAACTGCTTTCGCAGGTCGTCTATCTTCGAGAAACCCAGCACGGGCATGTGCTTGCTGGCCAGCGAGAACGCGTCAACGGGCTGGTTCGGCTCGGCCAACTGGCGCCGCTCCACCCGCTGGGTCTGGTGGTTTACGATGACCAGCCAGACCCCGTCGAACAGGAACTGCTCCACGTACCGCTCCTCGGGTTCTTCATCCTGCTGCAACGTCTGAAACTCGATTCGCAGGTCGGACCGGGTCTCCGACTTGGCGTAGTGAAGAACGCCCCGGCGACGGGCCTGGGATTCGAGCAGGGGCTGCTTCGTGACGTAATCGACACGTGCCTGGTAGGACCCCAGTCCGGCCGCCTTGTCCTGGAGGCTCTTGATCGCCAGGTCCACGTCATTGGCGTCGTCCGCGCGGACTTGGCAGGTCGGTCCATTGGCGTCGGCCGTCCGGCCAAAGCCCGCTGTCGTGGCCAGGAGGCTCACGAGGAATCCCGAGATGACGACTTGATGCATTCTTGCTCCTTGACTGGTCTCCAGACGGGGGAGACTCATTTCGGTTCTCAAACGGTGGGTCCGTGGACCCCGTTGTGATTATCGACAATCGGCAGCAGCTCATGGAGGGTCTGGACGGTGAAATCCGCGTGGTGGGCGAATTCGGAGGCCCGGTCGTGGTTTGCGATCAAGACGGGGATGGCCCCGGCGGCCCGGGCACAGAGCAGGTCGAAGAGGTAGTCGCCGACGAGCATCGTCTCCGTCGGCTGGACGGCGAACTGTTCACACAGGTGCAGTACACCGAAGGCGTTGGGTTTTACCGGTCCATCCTCTCTTCCGACCACGGCATCGAAGGACAGCCGGTGCTTTTCGGCGACCGCCAGGGCGTTGCACTTGCGGTTGCGGGTCAGAATGCCAATGCGGATACCTCGCCGCCGCAGCGCCTCCAGCGTATCCCTGGCCCCCGGATTCAACGCGGATTCCGACACGGCTTTCTCCTCATGAAACTGCAGAATGGCCTCGGCGCGCCGGCGTTGCTCGGCTGTCATGCTCTCCATGGCCTCCAGGATGGGCCCTCCGTCGCGGTGGATGCCGATTTCCTCGCGGATCGCATCGAAATCGAAATAGGGCTCGGTAATGGTTCCGTCCAAGTCAAAAATCACTGCTCTTATCGGCATGCTCCGGCCGGCCTCTTCCATCCAAATTCACCCCAAGAGATACAACAATCGCGTCGTGCTGCCTTCCCTTATTCATACGTTGGTCGCGGGGTGAGGTTTTGTCAAGTCTCTTGCGTCCTCTTTGCCCTCGATCTGACGGGCATCCCGTCCCAGCGGATCCGAGGCTTCGGTTCACCTGCGATGCTCCTTCAGGAGGTTCAGGAGAAAGCGGGTGGTCGGGCTGAACGCCCGCCCTTTGCGGACCAGGATACCGGTGGGGCGAACGAGCCGCTCGTTGGAAAAGGGGATGGCTTTCAGTGTGCCGCCCGCGACTTCCTGAACGATCGCCGCCTGGGGCAGGATGCTCACCCCGGCATTGATCTCGACGGCCCGCTTGATGGTTTCGATGTTGTCGAATTCCATGACCGGCCGAACCACCGTGTTGTAGCGGGTCAGGATTCCGTCGATCCACGTCCGGGAGGGTACGTCCTTGTCAAACGCGATGAACGGCTCGTGCTGCAACTTGTGGATGTCCGCCTTCTTCTCGCCGGCCAACGGGTGCTTGGGGCTGCACGCCAGGACCAACAGCTCATCCTCGAATTCGTAGACGTCCAGACGCCTGTCCTTCTTGGGGATGGCCACGATTCCGATGTCCACTTCGCCGTTGAGCACGAGTTCGTAGATCCGGTCGGCGCTGAGGTACTCGATGTGCATGTTGACGTTCGGATAGCGGATCATGAACTTCTTGACGTACTCGTTCAGGCTGTGCATCCCGATGCTGAAAATGGCGGCGACGTTGATCCGAACATCAATACCCGATGCGAGATTATGCAGCTCGTTCTTGAGCTGGTCATAACGTTCAATGATATCGCAGGCGGCTCGGTAGAAGACCTGTCCGGCCGGGGTCAGCTCGATGGGGCGCTTCCTGCGCGTGATGAGCTGGCATTTGTGCGTCAGTTCCAGTTGGGCCAACTGCTGAGAAACCGCCGACTGGCTCAGCAGATGCTTCTCAGCCGTCTTCGAGAAGCTGTGGGAATCCGCCAGGTCGCAGAACAGCTTCAGTGTTTCTAAATGCATTATTAACATTCCTAATGATATGTATCACCATAAGAGGGTTCCCTTATTAGGTATCGGCGGCCATAATATCAGTTCCGCTAATGTGACGCAAGTCCTAACAATGTTTGAAGGAGTCGCACGGTGAATCTGCAACAGCCCAATGCCAATGAAGCGACGCAGACCCTGAACCGCTCGCGCAGCGGCTCGCGCGTCTCGGGCATCTGTACGCGCTGCGTCGATGGGTGTCGAGGCAACTGCGAGACGTTCAAAGCCACGTTCCGCGGCCGGGAGGTCATCTATCCCGGGCCCTTCGGGGCGCTGACCGCCAGCGGCGACAAGAACTACCCCATCGACTACTCGCACCTGAACATCGCCGGCTACGCCCTGGGGGCGAAGGGTCTGCCGGAAGGGCAAATCGGCAACTCCGACAACACGCTGTTTCCCCTGGTGGACACCGAGACGCAGTACGGCGTCAAGACCAAGGTCAAGATGAAGCTCCCGATCTTCACCGGGGTCCTGGGTTCCTCCGAGATCGCCCACGCCAACTGGGAGCATTTCGCCACCGGCGCCGCGATTGCGGGCATCACCATCGTCTGCGGCGAGAACGTCTGCGGGATTGATCCGGCGCTGGAGCTGGATGCCAGGGGCAAGGTAAGGAAGGCCCCCAACATGGCCCAGCGCGTCGAACAGTACCGTCGCTACCACGAAGGCTACGGCGACATGATCGTCCAGATGAACGTCGAGGACACGCGTCTGGGCGTGGCCGAGTACGTGATCGGTCAACTCGGCATCGAGAGCGTCGAGCTCAAGTGGGGCCAGGGCGCCAGGTGCATTGGCGGCGAGATCCAGGTCGATTCCCTCGAACGGGCGCTGGAGTCGCAGAAGAGAGGCTACCTGGTGACTCCCGATCCGTCGAACCCGTCGAACCAGGCCGCGTTCAAGGACGGCGCACTGAAGCACTTCGAGCGGCATTCCCGGCTCGGTTTCGTCGACCAGGACGGCTTCATGAAGGAGGTTGAGCGGATCCGAGGACTCGGCGCCAAGCGCGTCACGCTCAAGACCGGCGCCTATCCGATGCGCGAACTGGCCATGGCGATCAAATGGGCCTCGGACGCGAAGCTCGACCTGCTCACGATCGACGGCGCTCCCGGCGGGACCGCCATGAGCCCGTGGCGAATGATGGAAGAGTGGGGCGTCCCGACGTTCTACCTGCAATCCATGACCCACGACCTATGCCGGAAGCTGGTGGCCCGAGGCAAGTTCGTCCCGGATATCGCCATCGCCGGCGGTTTCAGTTCCGAAGACCATGTGTTCAAGGTCCTGGCCATGGGGGCCCCGTATACCAAGGCGGTCTGCCTGGGCCGGGCCCCGATGATCCCGGGCATGGTCGGCAAGAACATCGGCTCGTGGCTCCAGCAAGGGCCCGACGCGCTGCCCAAAACCGTCAGCCAATTCGGTACGACGCTCGAAGAGATCTCTGTCTGCTACGAGGATATCGTGGCCAGGTACGGCAAGGAAACCGCCAAGAAGCTGCCCGTCGGAGCGATCGGCCTCTATACATTCTGTGACAAGATGAAGGTTGGGCTCCAGCAACTCATGGCCGGGAGCCGAAACTTCAGGATCTCCACGATCAGTCGCGACGACCTGATGGCGCTGACGCCGGAGGCGGCTCAGATCTCCGGTATTGCGTACGTCATGGATGCGTACAACGAAGAAGCGGAGAAGGCCATCAACAGCTAACGCTGGGCGTTCTGCACCAGATTGACAGAATCTCAAGGGGCCCCGGCGCAAATGGGCTGCGGGGCCCCGTTCTCCTGCGCGGGCAGGCAATCCCTGGTCTCGACGTGGTTCCGGGGAAGCGGGGCTGTTCGCATGCTGGCTGAACGGTGGTTATATTGCGTTTCCTGCCGGTTGAGGGCGAGTTCCCATGCAGATTGTCCTTGAAACGCCGTCCGAGAATCTGATATACATAGAGAGGTCACACCTGCAATTGTCGTTCTCACGAAGCCGAGCCCTGAGTGACTCGGAGTGAAATGGACGTCGTGATCGCGCCGTGCGAGACGCCGGGCGTGTTGCTTGGAGGTTCTGCACATCGCGCGATGAGTCTCCCTTATCAGAGTTCCCAAGTTTGTTTGGAGGAGGACGATCATGTATAGAAGGTACATTGGGCTGATTTCGCTCGTCCTGGTGTTGACGGTCGGCACATCGGCGGACGCGGCGGGCTTCAGCGACAACTTCGACGCCCCCCATGACTATCTGGCAGAGGGTCCCGGGGCATACGCCGGTATGCTGAGCGAGGGGATTGATGTCCTCGACGCATCGATCACGCAACCCGGCGCGTTGTACATGCAAACGACCGGCGCCAGTTGGGATCCGGGGCCCGGTCCCATGCTCTACGTCGAGGTGGTCGGCGATTTCGTCGCGACCGTGAAGGTGGTCGACTTCGGCGGGACGCTGGCGGAGATCATCGAGCACAATGACTCCGGCATCGTGGCCCGCGACCCGGCCGGCGTCGAGGGGGCGGAGAACTGGGTCACCATGAACTACTTCCCCACCTGGACGGCCTTCATCGCGAGGAGCACCGTCAACAGCGCACGCGGGGAGTATGGTGCGACCACGGGCACCTGGACCGGCGATGACACGTTCGCCATCGTGGCACAGTATCCCTACATCCAACTGGAGCGTAAGGGCGCCGATTTCCACTTCCGGATCAGTTCCGACGGCGTCAACTTCATCCCGTTGACCGACCCCGGATTCCTGGGCATCTACGACGGCACGCAGACCCCGCTGGTCATCAACCGGCCCGATCTGCCCGAAACCCTGCAAGTCGGCCTCATCAACGCCACCTACAACGTGACGACGGGTTACGTTGCGTTCGATGATTTCAGCATCGTGACTCCGGGCCCGAAGGTCGTCTGGGTCTCGGCGCAGCATGCCTCCTCGGCGGACGCCAACGTGCCCGGCGACGTGGGGTTCGTGAACCTGCTCCGGGACGCGGGCTATGACGTGGACTACGCGACGGCGCCCACCGTCGGCACCAGCTACTGGGAGACCCTGGATCCGAACAAGATGGCGGCCCTGGAGGCGGCGGACCTGGTCATCGTCGCGCGTGACTGCAACAGCAGCGGCGTGTCCAGCGACGCCAATGAGATCGCGTTCTGGAACGGCCTGAAGACGCCGGTCATGCTTCTGAGCTCGTACATCGCCGGGAGCAATCGGTGGAATTGGTTCAATACCACCAGCCAGAGCGCTCGTGAGTCTTACTACGATGTGAAGGCGGTTGATCCGAACGGTGCTATCTTCGCGGGCGTGGCGCTCGACGCCAACGATGTGGTTCAGTGGTACGACCCGAATGTCGCCAGCGGATATTGCAGCTTCATCGCGATGGCGGATGCCGGCAACGGTACGGCACTGGCCGTGCGGCCCGACAACGGCAATCTCCTGATTGTCGAATGGGCCAAGGGCAAGGCATTTTATGAGGGTTCCACACAGACCCCCGGTGGCCGAAGGATGTTCTTCAACGCCGGTACCCAGGAAATCTCGGGTCTCAAAACGGATTGGGGCGTCATGAACCTCAACGCGGAAGGCCAGCAGGTATTCCTCAACGCAGTCGCGTACATGGCGGCCCGGAACCCGATTGCGGTCCCCGTGGAAAACGCCAGCTTCGAGCTGCCCGGCACAGAGAAGATCAAGGGCTGGAACGGCGAAGGGGTCGCCGGTACTCCGGCTGTGGATGTTCCCGGCTGGGCCAGCGACAGCGTGGTCGCCGACTCCGGCGTGGAGACGGGATACAGCCCCACGGACGGCAGTTGGACCGCCTTCGTGAAGGGCGCCGATCCGTCGATATGGCAACTGACGGACTACGTCATCGACGCTGAGGATATCTTCGAGCTGCAGGTGGATGCCCGCAACACGTGGCAGGGGACGACCCTGCGGATGATCCTGTTCTATGATGAAGAGGGCATTCGCATTCCGGTCGCGTTCGTTGATGCAGCCGTCACAGACGAGATGCAGACCCTGTCATTGGCGTTTGCCGGCGAAGAGGCCTCCGACGCCGTCGGCAGGAGGATCGGCATCGAATTCGACAATGTCACGAGCAATGGCGAGAGCTGGATTGGTCTGGACAATGTTCGCCTGTGGGACCTTGAAGGCCGGTAACCTCGACGCAGCCGATCGGGGTATGTCAGAGTGAATCCGACAGGGCTCCTCCTCGTGTGGGGAGCCCTGTCGTTCTTATCGCCGCTGCCGGCGGACCGGCTTTTTGTGTTGTCTTGTGGTTCGGTCTCGGCTACAATAGATTGCCATGAGCCAGGATGCGGATTTGAACAAGGTGGTTCGGCAGCACCTCGAGATGGAGAGTTTCTTCACGGGATTTGCGGTGAAGGGTGGGGTCTGTCCCGAAGGCGGTTCGCCGTCGGCGAGTGAGCTCAAACGGCCTGCCGAACAGGGTTCATCACAGCCGGCGGCCTCTGTCCGCAGCCGGCAGGAGCCGAAGCCGATGCAGACCGCCGACGCGGCGAAGGAACTGGAGGCGATTGCCGCTGAGGTTCGCCAGTGCCGAAAGTGCGATCTGGGCTCGCTCCGGACGAACGCCGTACCCGGCGAGGGAAATCCGAGGCCTCGCATTATGTTCGTGGGCGAGGCGCCGGGGGCCGACGAAGACGCCCAGGGCCGGCCGTTCGTCGGCAGGGCGGGCCAGCTCCTTGACAAGATCATCGAAGCCTGCGGGCTCTGTCGGCAAGACGTGTTCATTGGGAATATCCTCAAGTGCCGGCCTCCGGACAACCGCGATCCTCGCCCCGACGAGATCATCAGTTGTCTGCCCTATCTCCAGAGGCAGATTGAGATCCTCAACCCGGAGATCCTGGTGGCCCTGGGGGCGCACGCTGCCCGGACCCTGCTGAACACCAACAAGGCCATCGGCCAGCTCCGCGGCCAGTTTCACGAGTACTTCACGGGCATTGGCCGGCCACCCATCAAGCTCATGGCCACCTACCACACGGCCTATCTGCTGCGGAACTACACCCCGGACAACCGCCGGCGAGTCTGGGACGACATGAAGAAGGTCCTGGCGGAGCTGGGACTGCCGGTCCCCGAGCACGGCAGGGCGTCTTAGATCCGGCCATCCGCAGTTCGCGGTTCGGCTTCGTGGATGGCCGGGCAGTGCGTCGAGAACCTCCCGGTTGTCCTCGGAAGGCGTGTGGCCCGCAGAATAATTGCGAATGGAGTCCCTTTTTGCCGTAATGATGTCGCACGGGGTGCGTCTGGTAACACATGAAGAGGTCTGGTCTCAGGTGTTCGAGAGACTGGCAGGGAGTCCGGAGGTAGGTTGTCTCTTCCCCTGCTATTGTTGCTAACCACGGCTGATGGTTCGGAAAGGCGCGAAAATGAAGAGGGCAGCGTTTGCAGGTGTGATCGCTTTGTGTTTTGTCGGTACCGTGGCCTCCGCTGCGACGCGCAGAGTGCCCAGTGAGTACCCCAGCATTCAGGCGGGAATCGATGCGGCGAACGACGGCGATACGGTCCTCGTGGCGCCGGGAATCTACTTTGAGACGATCAACTTCAGCGGCAAGGATATCGTCGTCACGGGCACGGACCCGAACGATCCCGGCATCGTCGGCTACACGGTCATCAACGCCGACCAGGACGGCAGCGCCGTAACCTTTGAGAATGGGGAGACTTCCGCCGCCGTGCTGAGGGGCTTCACGATCACCGGCGGCTTCGGCACGCTCAACAACAGCATTGAGGGCGGGGGCAACATCTTCTGGGGCGGAGGGATCTACTGTATCGGGGCCTCGCCGACGATCACGAAGAATATCATCGCCGGCAATCGCGGCCCGGTGGCGCCGGGGAACACCCAGGCCGACTCACAGATCTGCTACGGCGGCGGCATCGCCTGTATCCAAAGCAACGCCGTCATTACGCACAACATCATTCGGAACAACGTCGGCTTCGTGGCGGGCGGTCTGATCCTGTACGTCGGTCAGGCGACCCTCACCAACAATCTCATCTACGGCAACTCAGCCTATCTCGGCGGCGGCATCATCCTTATCGGTGGCACTCTGGTCAACAACACGATCGCGGCGAACGATTGCGACCAGCAGTTTGGCGGTGGCTATGCCGGCAACGCGTATATCATCTTCGAGCCCTCGTTGGGGAACGCCACGGTCGTCAACAACATCTTCTGCAACGCCGCTTCCGGCGGCGGCGTACTTCTGGTGGGCAACTGGCAGGGCGGGGTGATCTCCTGTAACGACGTCTGGAACAACTCGCCCGGCGACTATCTGTTCGAAGACAGTCAGACCGGCAGTGTCATCTATGACGGTGCGAACAGCCGGACGGGCCACAACGGCAACATCAGCGTCGATCCCATGTTCCTCAATGCGTCGTTCGGCAAGGACTACCATATCGTCTTCGGCTCGCCGTGTATCAACGCAGGCGATCCGGACTACGCCGCATTGGCGGGGGCTGCCGACATCGACAGCGACGCCCGGGTCTATGCCTCCCGAATCGACATCGGCGCCGATGAATACGTGGGCTACGTCAAGCCGATCGCCTCGGCCGGGTACGATCAGCATGTCCTCGAACCGTCTCAGGCCGTGACACTCGACGGCGGTCAGAGCTTCTTCTACGATCCCTGTGGGGTCAAGGTGTTCCATTGGACGCAGGTCAGCGGTCCCGCCGCGGCCCTGGACGACCCGAACTCGGTAACGCCCACATTTACGCCCGAAGTATTCGGCGAGTATGTCTTCGAGTTGGTGGTCGCCGACGACCAGCACGACGGCGAGCCCGATCAGGTTCTCGTACTCGTGGCGACCAACGTGGCGCCCGTGGCGAACGCGGGCGGCGATAGATTGTGGGGCGCCTCCGGCCGGGTTACGCTGGACGGCACGGGCTCCTACGATCCCGATGTCGTGGACCGGCTCACCTACCAATGGCGACAGGTCGAAGGGACGACCGTGGATTTGAAGGACGCCGATACAGCCGCTCCTTCTTTCTTCGCTGAGACGGAGGGACAATACGTCTTCGAGCTGGTCGTGAACGATGGCTTCGCCGCGAGTGAGCCGAGTCAGGTGCGGTGTATCGTAGTCCCTGTTGCGGCTGCTGCCGAAACCCTGGATGCCACACCGGGCTCCGGGAGTGGTCCGTTCCAGCCCGATGTCTCCGGGATGAAGATCGCATACGCGATGCAGACCGAGAACAACCTGGAGATCGTCTACAAGGACATGACGACGGGCAGGCTCGAAACCGTCGCGACGGGAGCCTACTATCTGGAGCCGAAGTTCGATGGTGATCTGGTCGTCTGGTTCGGCGGCGTCTCGTACACGGAATTGACCGGCCCCGTATGTTCCACCGTGTACGCCTACAGCGCCGCCGCGGGCACGCAGAAGACGTTGCGGCTTCGCAGCGACACCACTTCCTACAGCCATCCCGCCGTGTCGGGCAACAAGGCTGTGTGGGTGCAGCATGGGGATATCAACCGGAGCCTGTCCGAGAACTGGTACGACACGCCGTACGACATCTGCGGCGCCGATCTGACCAATTATGACAAGCCGGTCTTCTTCACGGTGGCCACACAGGTCGGGCGCCGAGATCCGTTCCCGATCAGCAGTCCGTACACCGACGCCGACAGTGTGGTCGATATCTCCGGCGACCTCGTCGTCTGGGAAGGCCAGGGGGACATCTATGCCGCCGACATTTCCGACCTGGATCACATCCGCATCGTTACGGTATGCGACCACCCGGCTCGCCAGTACGATCCGGCGATTTCAGGGCGGCTCGTCGTCTGGACGGACGAACGAAACGACGCGGGGGACATCTACGGCGCCGATCTGACCGATCTCGAGAACATCCGACTGTTTGACGTCGCCAAGGGGTCCGGGACCCAGCGGCAGGCGGCGATCGATGGGCCCCTGGTGGCCTATGCGGACGACAGCTCGCTTGGCGGCAGCATCAGGCTGGCCTGTGTGACGCGAAGGTACGGTGTTCTGAGCATCAACCCGCCCACGTCGATGACGGGTGTCATGCCGGCGCTGGACGGGACGACGTTGGTCTGGCTGAACAGTGCGTACGGCCCGATCCAGGGACTGACCCTCGATCTCGGTTACTCCATCTTCGACGGCCGGATCGAGAATGTGCGGACGGGCCGGCGCTATGACTACTTGCAGCACGCCGTGGCCGACGCCGAAGACGGAGACGAGATCGTCGCGACGGCAGGCGTATATGATGAAAGACTGGCTTTCCTGGGCAAGCCCATCACGATCCGCTCGACCGACCCGAACGACGCGGCGGCTGTGGATGCGACGATCCTGCGAAGCATCGGCAGCACCGTCGTGTTCGCCGGGCATGAGGAGATGGGCAGCGTCTTGGCCGGGTTCACCGTCACGGGCGGGACTGAGGCCGTCTACTGCTACAATGCCGCCCCCACGATCAATCGCTGCGTGATTACCGGCAGCGGGGGGGATGGAGTCCGGCTGGTTGGTCACTGCAATCCGACCTTCACGCTCTGCCGGATTGTCGCCAACGGCGCCGCGGGCATTGAGATGTCGGCCCCCTCGGAGGGACGCACGATCAAGCAGAACGAAGCGACGATTCGCAACTGCATCATCGCCGCGAACGGAGGCCAGGGCGTCCACGGCGGCAAACCGGTCGTCGTCAATTGCACGGTTTCCGAGAACTCGTTGCACGGCGTCGATGCCTACTCGCCGACGGTGACGAACTCGATCGTGTACTTCAACAACCTCGCGGATGGCGCGCAGGTCAAGAGCAATCGGGCGACCGTCGCGTACTCGGATGTCCAGGGCGGCTGGGAGGGCGACGGCAATATCGACGCCGATCCGCTGTTCGTCTCCCTCGGTCAGTGGCTTGACGGCGTCTGGATGCCCGGCGACTACCATCTCAAAAGCCAGGGATGGCGATGGGACGGCGGCGCGGGCGGCTGGGTGTCGGATGAAGCAACCAGTCCGTGCATCGACGCCGGCGATCCGGCCTCCGAGTTGGTCGAGGAGCCTGTGGCATCGCCGCAGGGCGACGCGACCGTCAACACGCGGATCGACATGGGCGCGTACGGCGGAACGGCTGAGGCGAGTCTGGCCCCGGCGAATCGATGATCTCGTCGGCGACCGAAGCCGAGAAGACCCGGAATGATGGTTGACAAGGGCATTGCGATGGTTTATCCAATCCATCGGAATGCGCCGAACCATCCGGCGCCAAGATCCTGTTTGCGACTCGAGAAGGAGCTTGGCATGAAGGTGCAAATTCGCGACATATGCACGGCTTGTGGGTTCTGCTGCGACACCTGCCCTGAGGTCTTCGAGATGGGGGATGAGATTGCCACTGTGATCGTGGACGAGGTCCCTGCCCAGTACCAGGATACCGCCGAGCAGGCTGCGGCCGAGTGCCCGGTGGAGGCGATCGTCATCGAGCGTGACTGAGCCGAGATGCCCGTGGCCCAACGACCTCTCTCGCGGTCCTCACAGTTGTTTGGGCCGCGCAGGGCGTCCGCCGTCGCCTGTGATTCAGGGCTGCTCCGTCACGCACCGCGGGTCCATGAAATGGAGCAGGTAGTCGGGCCCGCCGGCTTTGGTGCCGCCGCCGGACATCTTGAACCCGCCGAACGGCTGGACCTTCACCAGGGCGCCGACGCAACTGCGATTGAGGTATAGGTTGCCTACGCGGAAGTCCCGCACGGCCCGATCTAGGTGCTCGCGGTTCTTGCTGAAGATGGCCCCCGTCAGCGCGAATCGCGTCGAATTGGCCCACTGCAACGCCTGCTCGAAGTCCTTCGCTCGCATGATCGCCAGCAGGGGGCCGAACACCTCCTCCTGGGCCAGGCGATTGTCGGGCGTGATGCCCTCGACGATGGTCATCGGGACGTAGTAGCCGCTTGCCGGGACCTCGCTGCGGTAAAGAACCCTGCCCTCTTGGGCCCCCAGCTCGACGTATTGCAGAATCGTTCGCTGGGCCTTCTGATCGATTACGGGGCCCATGTAGTTGCCGGGGTCTTCGGCCGGGCCGATCTTCAGCTTCTTGGCCGCCTCCACGAGTCTCGGTACGAAGCGGTCGTATACCTTGTCGTGCACGATCAGCCGGGAACAAGCCGAACACTTCTGGCCCTGATACCCGAACGCCGAATACAGAACATCGCGGATTGCGGCGTCCTCGTCGAACTCTTCATCGAGGAGGATCGCGTTCTTGCCGCCCATCTCACACACGACGTGCTTGACGGACGCCTGGTTCTTGGGTGTTCGACCGGCTCGCTCGGTGATCCGCAGACCGACTCCCATCGAGCCGGTGAATGCGATCACGCTTACCTTGGGGCTGTCCACGAGATCGTCGCCGATCACGGAGCCGGGGCCCGGCACGTAGTTGAAGACACCCTCCGGCAGCCCGACTTCGCGGAAGATCTCGACGAGGTGGTGTCCCACCACCATCGACTGGCTTGACGGCTTGTAGACGACGGGATCGCCTGCCACAATCGCCGCGGCGCACATGCCGCAACCGATGGCGAACGGGAAGTTCCACGGCGCGATCACCACCGCCACGCCTTTGGGCTGATAGAAGTAGTGATTCGATTCCACGCCGTAACTGCCCATATCCTGCGGTACGCCCAGCCGAATCATCTCCCTTGCGTAGTATTCCAAAAAATCGATTCCCTCCGCAACGTCGTTGTAGGCTTGGGCCCATTGCTTGCCTTCTTCGAGGACCTGCCAGGCGGACAGTTCGAAGATCCGCCGGCGGGCCACGTCAGCCGCCTTGACGAGATACTGGGCACGTTCGACCGGGTCCGCGTCGCGCCAGCTCAGCAGCGCCCGTTCGGCTGCGGAAAGAGCGGCCTCCGCCTCGGCTTGACCGGCTTGATGCACGGCGCCGATGATCTCGCTCGGATTGGCGGGATTGACGGAGTCGAGAGTGTGATGCGTCGTGATCTCGCGGCCGTCGATGTACAGAGGATAGGTCCTTCCGAGTTGAGTGCGGACCTGAGAGATCGCGCGTGGGAAGGCCTCGCGGACCTTTGGATCGTCGATACCCGGAAAGACCCTCTCATTCTCGAACGGCGGCAGATTCCGACTGCCCTTCGACTGCGTGCTGCTCTTGGCCATCTTCGAAGTCTTCCTCAGTGCCGTCGGCCTGGGTTTGCGTCCCTGGGAGTCGACACCCTGCAGTTGTTCTGGTTTCATACATGCTCCCCAATCAGCCGGAGGAGAGTTCCCGGCTTCGCTCGGCGGCACGGGTCAGCGCGACCGAGACCGTCTCGCTGAACCCACGGGCCTGGAATACCTTGAATGCGGCCTCCGTCGTGCCGTTTGGCGTGGCGACCCGGGCGCTGAGCTGTGCGGGGGTGTTGCCCTCCGTAGCCGCCTTCTCCGCGAGCAGGGCGGCGCCCTTGGCCGTTTGCAGTACGAGGTCCTGTGCCTCATTCTCAGGCAAGCCCAGCTTGATGCCCGCCATGATCATCTCCTGCATGAGCAGGAAGAAATAGGCCGGGCCCGAACCACTGACCGCCGTCACGGCATCGAGCAGGTCTTCATCCTCGACGACCACGGTCTGCCCGACGGACAGCAGGATCAACCGGGCCTTCTCGACCTTCTTCTGCGCCTTCTCATTGGCGTACAGCACACTGGCGGCCTCCCGCACCCAAGCGGGCATGTTCGGCATGACCCGCACAATCGCGATGTCCCCGAGGATTGACGAGACGAGCGACGTCTTGATCCCGGCGGCGATGGAGATGACGAGGATATCTTCGTTGATGTGGCCCCGGATGGCTTCGAGAGCGGCCTTCATGTTCTGCGGCTTGACGCTGAGCACCAGGACGTCCACCTTCGAAGCGAGGTCCGCGTTGTCCGTCGTGGTTCGCACGCCGTAGTGCTCGCGCAGATACTCGATCCGCTCGGGGCGGATGTCGCTGACGTACACCTTGCCGGGCCTGTATACACCGGCCTTCAGAACGCCGTTGATCATTGCCTCCGCCATGTTGCCGCTGCCGATGAAGCCAATTGTATCCACGGGTTACTCCTTGTCAGACTCCTCGAAACCATCAGAATCACTGCCGAGTATGGGCCAGTAGGGTATCGTTCGCCCCGGAGAAAATCAATGCAAAAGCTCAGCCGGTCAGCATTTCGAACTGCTCTCGACTGAGGCACTGACGCAGCTTTTGCAGGGCCGATAGCTCGATTTGGCGAATTCGTTCCTTAGTCAGCTCAAGCTCATCGCCGATCTGCTTGAGTGTCTTGGTCTTCCTGCGGATGGGGCTGCCGATGAGGCCGAAGTGGTGGAGAATCACGTACTGCTCTCGTTCATCGAGTTCCTGGCGAATGACTTCCGCGAGGTCCTGCCGCGTCCGTTCGAGGGCCAGGACATCGGCGGTCGTACCCCGCATGTCCCGCTGGATACTGGCGAGAGACGCCGCTCGCTTGGGCGTCAGTTCCGTGCTCCGGCCGGAGGCCTTTGCGTACTCCTTGGCGATGTCCAGTGACGCTCGACGGCTGAACCGAAAGCCCTTCGTGTAATCGAACTCTTCGACCGCCTGGATCAACGCGAAGTTGCCCTTGCTTACGAGCTCCAGGAAGCTGGGACCGTCGCTCGTATGCTTGCCCGCGATGCTGACCACCAGTCGCAGGTTCGCCTCGACCAGCAAGGTGCGGATCTCCTCAGCCTCGTCGAGATATCCTTCCAGACGCGATAGCAGGGCGGCCGAGACCCGGGACAGCCTGAGCTGGTGACGCTCCTGGGAGACCAGGTGCTTGACGTAGTTGTACCGCCGGAACAGCTCGATCTCCCGATCCCGGCTCAGAACGGGGGTGATCTTCAACACCTGCATATACTCCGGCAGCAGATTGGGTTCCGGGCCCCACCCGTGGCCGTCTTCGCCCGCAAGCTCTTCCCAATCGGAACCTGCGGGGCCTGGAGTCCCATTCTCGCCGACGAGATCGAGCGGCTCGATCTTCCTCTGGGGGTTGGGCCGATCCAGAACCAGGGGCGCACCGAGGATCCGCTCGCTCGCGCCGTCCTGCAGGAACTCATCGCTGGCGACGTATTCGATCTTGCGGGCCAGCAGGGCGGCGGCTCGTCGCTGGTTGATGATCCTGTGTACCGTGGCCCGGCTGCGGTCGAATCGCTCCATGAGCTGATGGATGCCGACCCCTTGCCTGTACAGCCGGAACAGTTCGGCCGCCTCAGCCGGCTGAATACGCCCCAGGGGCCGCCGAAACACCGATTTCTCCGGGTGCTTCTTCTCGTACTGTTGCAGGATCGTTCGGACGGTCTCGCGAGCGATGCCCAGCTTCTCGGCGACCTGGCCGGTGATCTGATGGCGGGACAGCGAGGTCTTCGCTGCCAGGCTGCGAGCCTGCCGGATGGCCTGCTGGCGCTGGGTCTCGGTCAGGCGTCGGAACTGGCCCGCACTGGCGACCAACTCCGGATTCTCGCGGGCGAATCTCTCGACGACCGATTCAAGGAATCCCAGACGGTGGGCACCGTCGTCGAACACGAATCTCCGGGCCAGCAGGCCGCGCGACCGCCAGCGGCTGATCGTCTTCGTCGAAACGCTGAACCTCTCGGCCAGATCCTCCACCGTCCACACCTTCTCGCTTTCCTGGGCGACGGACACGGCCAGCCTGCCGCTGAGCTTGGCGATGAAGATCTGCAAGTCGGCCCGGAGGTCGCTCCCGGAGATGATCTCCTGTTCGAGCGTCCCCTTGGGCTGAAACCCCGTGATATGGAAGCAGACGAAGTCGTAAGGGTACTGCCTGTCTTTGTCGATCAGCGCGTACAGCTTCTCCGCCGCTTCGAGCTGGACACGGCGTTTGGCCTCCGGGGTGAATCGGAGCTGCATCAGCAACTGCGCCAGGTTGTGACTTTGGATCTTTCTCATTTGGCCAAGTGTCCATTCTACCGCACGGGGCGTCGAAGCAGAAGTCCCTTTCGTCTTCTGCATGGTCATGCGGCACTATGGATTGCATTCTTTGTACGACCCCGTCATACTACTTCGTGGAATGGCCGGATGTCCGCGGAAGCCCGCGAACCGAGACCAGGACTGCACGAGGCAGGCCAGCATGGCGATGAAAGCCGACTTCGATTATTACAACTCGCACTACAAGCACGTGAATCCGAACTTCGACATCGACCGATTCCGGCAGATCGTACTCCACGAGCACCAGGACATCCTCCACAGGGACAAACGCATACTGGACGTCGGCTGCGGGACGGGGTTCCTCCTGAAGGCGCTCGAGCTGGAAGGGTACGAACATCTGTGGGGTGTCGAGGTGGACGCGAGCCAGCTCGGCGAGGCCGGCCGACGTCTGGAACGCACGAAACTCGCGCACCAGGACGCCTTCGTCTTTCTGGAGAGCAACCGGGAACAGTTCGACATCGTTTTATGCTACGATGTGATCGAGCACATGGCAAAGGAGCAGATTGTCGCCTTGCTCCGGCTGGCGCGTGAATCCCTCGCGCCCGGAGGCACGCTGGTCGTCAAGACGCCCAACGCCGATTTTCCCTGCTTCGCGTCGCGAATGCGGTACGTCGATTTCACGCACGAGGCCATGTTCAATGAGGACAGTATCAAGATGGTCCTCAGACAGGCGGGATTCCAGCAGATCACGTGCAGAGCCACGAGACGCCCGCCGGGCTGTCGCCAGTTCATCGCCGGCATCCTCAGGACGGTAGCGAATCTGTTCCCAAGGTTCTATCTATGTGTCCACTTCGGCCCCTCGGCGCTGCGATGGATCCTCACGCCCAATTTCATCACCGTCGCCAGGAAGTAACGTTGGATTTCCGGCTTGAAGCCGGGGAGGCTGCAAATGTTCTGGAGGAATGAAGCAGAAACCTCTTGCATACTCGCCGCGGGCCCGTATCATGGTACATGGTGGTTCCGTGCCGTTGTGAACCTGGATGATCGCCTGATGAAGCCTTGAAGCAAGATCGCCGTGGACAGCAGCGCCGGCCTCAAGACCCATCTCCCGAGTTCTTTCTCTTGGTTTGGCACGCCTTCGAAATGCTGTCGTCGATACGGACGAAAGGGGTACAGAATGGATATCTGCGTGGACAACCTGCCCGATGGTGTCTCCGCCAGCGATCTTCGGAGGGTCTTTGAGCCGTTTGGCTGCGTTGAGACGGCGGATATCGTGAGACGCCGCCATGGCGACGAATTGAGTCGATTGGGATTCGTGGGCATGCCGACCAGAAGCGAAGGGGTCTGCGCCGTTCTCGGTGTTCATGGCAGGAACGTGGGTGGGCAGACGGTCACAGCCACCGAGGTCCGGCCGGGGGATCCCGCTTCCGGGGCCTGTTGCACCCGGTGTCGCTGCCGGGGCGGGAGGTAGGCGATGGGAGGTGCACATAGCCGGCAACGATGTTCGGACCGTTGAAACAAGTATCGTCTCGCTCTGCATGACGCGGAGCGAGGAAATGGATAATTACGTGAGGCTGGAACCGGGGCCTTCCCTCCAGGCAATGATGTCGAATATGGTTAACGAAGCATACCGCAAATCGCGAGGCACGGACAAACCCTTCACCGCTTCAGAGGAGCAGGCCAAGGCGATCTGGAACGAGCTGATTCGAAAGGAGAAGCCCCAGTACAGAAAGCCGAATCCCTCGCCCGAGACGCCACCGAAAGGGTGAAACGGTCAGGGACGCTCGCATGCGGCGTGATCGATCTGTCCGGCGCAAGAAGAAAGGACAGCGCGTCATGCACTGTCCTTCGGTTGTCTGAATGGCCGGAACCAGTTTCAAGCTCGAAGTGTCACATCTCAGGTTCTCGGGTGAGCACTTCGTACTTCGAACCGGGTTTCGTCAGGCGACGAGGCTCTTGGCCGTATCGACCGCCGAGGCGGCATCGGGGGCGTAACCGTGGGCGCCGATCCGGTCGGCGAAGCTCTTCGTCACGGGGGCGCCGCCCACCATGATCTTCGCCTGAATGCCCGCCTGCTGCAGGGCCTTGATCGTCTTCTCCATGCCGGGCATTGTCGTAGTCAGCAGGGCGCTCATGCCGATGAGGTTCACGTTGCGGGCCTTGGCCTCGGCGGCGAACTTCTCCGGCGATACGTCCACGCCCAGATCGATCACTTCGAAGCCGGCCCCCTTGAGCATCATGGCGACGAGGTTCTTGCCGATGTCGTGCAGGTCGCCCTGAACGGTGCCGATGATGAGCTTGCCGATCGGCTTGACGCCGGCCTTGACCAGCTCCGGCTCCAGCAGTTCCATGGCCATCTTCATCGCCCGGGCCGCGATCAGCACCTCCGGGATGTAGACCTCGTTCTTCTTGAAACGCGCGCCCACCACGTCCATGCCGGCGATGAGGCCCTCATCGAGGACCCGCTTGGGGGCCGTGCCCTCCTTCAGAGCCTCTTTCGTGACGTTTACCGCCGTCGCCTGGTCGCCCCGGATCACCGCATCAGCCAATGCCTTCAGGTCTGCCATTGCAACTCACCTCAAATTCAGTGTCCATTTGTTTCCCCTGATTTCACCAAAGCCGCAATTAGAACGCGCGCCGTGCTCGCCGACAAGGAAAAAAACGCCGCGTGACGGAGCGCGGGGGCGTACGGGCGACGGCTCAGATCTGCGAGTTGCTTTTTTCTGCCTATTTCGCTTGCATCCGCATCAGAGGCGTGCTATGTGATATACTCACATATAGGAGTCTCTCTCATGCAGGATCTGAAAGGTTGTGCGTGTACGGGCAAATCGCTCCCGCGGCTCTTGCGCCCGGCGATCCTGTCCGTGCTGGCAAAGGGCGGCTCGCATAGATACGCCATGATCGAGGAGCTCCGGCGACTTGCCGTCGTGGGCGATCATCCGCCGGATCATACAGGGGTCTATCGAACGCTCCAGGTCATGGAAAAGGAGGGGCTCGTTGCGTCGGACTGGGAATGCCCGGGCAGCGGCCCCGCGAGACACAACTACCGCCTGACGCCCCGGGGTCGGGCGTGCCTGGAGCGGTGGAAGCGGACCCTTGACGAATACCGACGCACCATCGACATGTTGCTGAGATCGCTGTAGCGGAATCCGGGGATAGCAGCGTGAGGGGATCTGTGACACTGTTGCGAAAATGCCTGGCCGAGGTGGCCGGCACATTCATTCTCGTCTTCTTCGGAGTCGGGTCGGTCCACGCCGCCGTGTTGACCGGCGCCCAGCAAGGCCTATGGCAGGTGGCGGTCGTCTGGGGTGTTGCCATCTCACTGGCGATCTACGCAACCGGGGCCCTTTCGGGCGCGCACATGAATCCTGCGATGACTGCGTCCTTCGCTGTCTTTCGTGGGTTTCCCTGGCGGCAGGTCCCCGCTTATGTTCTCTCGCAGTTCGTCGGGGCTTTCCTGGCTGCGGGGGTCCTCTACTCGCTGTTCTCCGGAATCCTGGGTCAGTTTGAGTCCGCACATGGCATCGTGCGAGGGGCCGTGGGCAGCGAACTGTCCGCGATGGTCTACGGGGAGTACTTCCCCAATCCCGCCGTTGCCGAGAGTCAGCACTGGGCCGGCAGTACGGTCAGTCTCACGCAGGCGATGCTGGCGGAGGGAATTGGGACCGCCTTCTTGGCGTTCTTCGTGTTTGCCGTAACGGATGCGAAGAACCAATCCGGCCCCGGCAGACGATTGTTGCCCGTATTCATCGGCCTGACGGTTTCGATTGTCATCTCTGTCGTTGCCCCGTTGACGCAGGCGGGATTGAACCCGGCTCGGGATTTCGGGCCTCGACTATTCGCGTATTTCGCCGGTTGGGGCCGCCTCGCACTGCCCGGCCCTCGCGGCGGGTTCTTCGCAGTATACATTCTGTCACCGCTGGCCGGCGCGGTCGTCGGTTCAGCCGTCTATCAGTACATCATCCAGCCTGGAATGGTCCACAGGGCAAGTGGGGGATCGGCGGAGGTCCCCCGGAGGCCCCAAAGGGAGGAATTGCATGGTGATCCAGTATGCAGATAGGGGATTGGAACCTCGCTTGCGCGATATTCTCCAGGCGGCGCTGGCCGGGAAGGCGCCGAGCAAGGAGGACTGTCGGTATCTCCTGGGGTTCGAGGCTCACTCGATTGAGGCGGGGACCCTGCGAGCCACCGCCAACACGATCTGCCGTCGGCGGTTTGGCAATGCAGGCCTGATGCTGGGGCAGATCGGGGTTCATATGGCGCCCTGTGACGGGGGCTGCGGGTTCTGTGCGTTCGCCAAGCCGCACACGACGATCCGGGAATCCACGCTGTCGCTGGGCGAGTCGATCCAGCGGGCCAACGCGTTCTCTCGCGGCGGCGTGACCGGCATCTTCATCATGACCATGCACCGATTTGGCTTCGACTGGTTCCTCAACTACGTCTCCGAGATGCGCAAGCACGTCCCCGCCGAGACGGAACTGCTGGCCAACGTGGGCGATGTCTCGGTCGAGCAGATGAACGCCCTGAGGGCCGTGGGGCTGACGGGGGCGTACCACGTCGTTCGCCTGGGCGAGGGCCGGGACACCCATCTATCTCCAAGCCAGCGTCTTGCGACGATTGAGCGGATTCGGGCTGCGGGCTTGGATTGGTACAACTCCTGCGAGCCGATTGGTCCGGAGCACACAAATGAGGAGATCGTGGAGCAAATCTTCGCCGGGGCGGCGCTTGGTTGCTGCCAGCACGCCGTGATGAGACGTTTTCCGGTCCCGGGCTCCCCGCTGTTTCATCACGGGCGATTGCCCCTGGCCCGTCTGGCCCAGGTGGTCGCGGTCGTCGCCCTGGCGACTCTGGAGGCGCCGACCGTGCGGAGCATCGCCGTGCACGAATCGAACGTGCTGGGGCTGATGAGCGGGGCGAACGCCCTGTATGCGGAGGCGGGCGAACCGCCGGAGACCCCGACCGATGGCGAAGATGGTTCGGCCAAGGGCAAGGAAGGCTTCAGTTCCGCCCTCTGGCGCCGCAGCCAGGAGATCACTACGGCGGACTGCCGGGGTATGTTGATCGAAGCGGGTTTCGAAGGAGTGGTCGTCGGCCCGGGAAGCAGCAGGGAACTGACGTGTCGCAAGTCGTGAGGGAATGAGGGGGCACATGGGCAGAACGCGGATCATATTCGTCGGCGGATTCCTCGGTGCGGGCAAAACGACGCTGCTGTGGCAGGCGGCCGAACTACTCACCAAACGCGGCAAGCGCGTCGGCCTGATCACGAACGACCAGGCCCCCGATCTGGTCGACACGAAACTGCTCAGCGAGAAGGGGCTGGCGGTTCGGGAGGTCGCGGGCAGTTGCTTCTGCTGCAACTTCGGAGGGCTGATCGATGCGGCCAAGGGCCTGGGGTCTCTTGATGCCGACATCCTGATCGGCGAGCCGGTGGGCAGTTGCACCGATCTATCGGCCACAATCGTGCAGCCCCTGA
>Ga0116141_10000863_pt1 | contig 25101 bp, 17 predicted proteins | sample AD_UKC097_MetaG_FD_89744 | JGI IMG/M metagenome (GOLD analysis project Ga0116141, IMG submission 89744) | Active sludge microbial communities of municipal wastewater-treating anaerobic digesters from USA - AD_UKC097_MetaG | ecosystem: Engineered > Bioreactor > Anaerobic > Digestate | place: USA...
ACTGTCGCCCTACCCCTTTGATCTACCGCACGTAGTCAACCAACTCTCCTTGTGCCAAGGAGTTGCCGGCCCCCCTTTCCCTTGAGCTTACTGCGCGACGTGGTATTGTCTGTCGTACGCCCGTGTTGTGACCGGTTATCGCTCTCCTATATCTTCCTGTGCCATTACGAGATGGCTTCGCATGGCTTGTTCCGCCTGGTCCGGATTTCCTACGCGAACGGCATCCAGAATAGCTTGATGTCCCGAAATGGCTCTGTCAACATCGACGGCCATGGTTTTGTCGCGGGATTCGCGCAGCAGTTCCGCGACCGGTTGCAGCATGATTTGAAAGACCTCGTTGCCCGCCGCCTCCAGCAGGATGCTGTGGAATTCGAGGTCCCGATCCACACAGAGCTTCGTGTCCTGCTTGTGACTCTGCATGTCGGTGATGGTCCGGCTCAATGCCCTCACATGCGCCTCGGTGCGACGCTGAGCCGCATAACGTGCGATGCCACACTCGATGTAAATACGCGCTTCAATCAGATGGGTGAGGGTCTGCACGGACCTCCGGATATTCAACGAGAGGAGTTGGGCGGCGGCCTGCGGAGAGGCTCGGCGACTCTCGGCCTGCATCCCTGGTTGATCTCGATCAGGCCCTGAGCCTGGGCCACCCGGAGGGCCTCACGCAGACTGTATCGGCCGACCCCGAAGCGGCTGGCCATCTCGCGTTCGGCCATGATGGGCATCCCGGGCTTCAGGCCGCTGTCGATAATGTAGTTCTGCAAGGCCCGGATGAGTGATTCCGTCTTGCGGGAACTCGGCAGCTTTCTAACGAACTCTCGTACAGGTGCCATAACCAAATGGTAACATATGTGTATATGTCTGTCAAGCAGGTTTTTTTTTCTCACCACCGATTTTCCCGACGACTATCGCCCCTTGGATGCGAACGCACCCGACACCTCTGCGGCTCCGCCCTATCCCGGCGCCTCCGCCGCAACGGTCGAAATCCGTCCTGCGTGTTTGCCCGTACCGACCTCCAGCTCGATCCAACGGCCGCGGGAGGTGAGCTTCCCAGGATCAACCAGCCGCCCGTCCAGGTGGATTTCGGCCTTCTCTCCCAGTCGAGGCAGCGAGAGCCTGGCCTCAACCGCGCTGGGCACGTCAAATGTGAAGTCCAGTGAGGCGCCGTTTGCGCCCGATGTCCAGGAAACCGGCACCGGACCGTGCTCTGTGACGACCACGCCGGCGGCCTGTTGCAGGCCGCCCAGATGCGGCTCGATTATGAGACGCTTGTCCATAGCCGGCCCGTCAAGGCGAATCCCCAGGACATAGGCGCTCAGGAGGTACGCCGGAACGGCCCCGGCTTCATGGCAAGTCTCACCCGGGCCAAAGCCTTCCCAGACCGTGCCGGTTTCTCCCTGAGCCATGGGGCCCCACCGCCTACGCAGCAAGTCGAGCACTTCACGGTCTGCCCGGTCGGTATCGGCACGATAGATCTCCTCGAGCAGGAACTGGCACGTATAGGGGAAAAAACCCTCCTTCTGGTAGTTGGCGAGGAGCCAGCGGCGGGCCGATTCACGGCGTTGCTGGGGAACCAGTCCGAAATGAAGGCAGCTCATCGTGGCGTGGGCTGTCGGCGGGGTGGCTTCTCCACCCTGGATGGAACCAGAATAGGCGCCGCCGGGTTCATCCCAGAGGTGCAAATTGATGGCGCCGGCGAGTTGGACAGCGGCGCCCGAGAACTGTTCCCGTTGGGCTTCCCGCCCAAGCACATGAGCCAGAAAAGCTGCGTCGCGCAGTGCACCGTAGACAAACGCGTTCAGGGTGGCGCCTTCGCATGCCTTGTAGAGCAGCGGGTTGCCGAAGTAGACAAACTCGCGCGCCTCGACCAGGCCGTTGGCGGTTCGACGCTCCAGGAACCACTGCAGTTGTCCTGTCAGCGCGGGCCACAGCTCTCGCACCAGTTCGGCATCACCCGTGTGGTCGTAGTACTCTCGCAGAGCCCGGACCCAGAGGCAGGCGTAATCCTCGATATAGCCGTGAACATCCCAGCGGTCGGAGGGATGGTGCGCCTTGAGTCGGCCGTCCGGCTGCCGGCTCTGGGCGATGTGCCGCAGGAGATTGCGCAGCAGCCGGGGATCGCTGTGAAAGAACTGCCCATCCGATCCCGGACCGGCCAGCGCGACGCGAGTCGTGCGATAGGCAACTGCGTAGCCATCTGCCATCCACTCGACGCGCTCCCGGGTCGCACAGTCCACATAGGCATCCTCGCTGCAGACGCACACGGTGTGGACGGCAAAGGACCAGAGCTGCTCCAGAAGCGGGTCGCTGCATCGGAATCTGCCAACGATGTCGAAGGGATAGACCCGCTGAACGACGCGAACCTGCTGCAAGCGGATGGGTCCTGACTTCGCCCGGATAACGAGGTATTTGAAGCCGAAGGTGTCGCCGCTCATGTAGTTCTGGCGTCCCGCCCTGGCGATGTACTGATTCGTGCGTCCGTATGAGCCGCTGGGACGCCGGCCCGTATCGTAGTAAGTCTGTGCATACTCCAATTCGAGGATGTTGCCCGATTCCGCTTCGAGTTCCAGGTCGGTGTAGGCCTGCACGAATTGACCGACGTCGACGACCACTTGATCGCCGGAATTCAACTGCAACGGCAGCACCTCGGCCAACGGCCGCGTCCCGGCGTCCTCCACCAACTCCAGTGGGCCAATCTCCGTCTCGCGCAGCAGCGGAATGGAGCGTGCCCGAAGCGGGCCCCATAGCCCCCCCTCAATGCGTACCGTGTTCTCCCAATCGGAGTCGTCGAATGTGGCGAGCGTCCAGTCGCCCGTGTCACGCCGGGCGTCGATCCGGTCCGGAAGACTGGCCCAGCAGTCCTCCCACCGATCCAAGGGACTAGGCGAGAAGCGGGTGACGGCGCTGCCACGCCAAGCCCCATCCGTGCGAACCACCTGCGTCTGTCCGGCCACATCCTTCACTTCCAGCAAGGCGCACAACCCCGGCGCGTGACGCATGATGCGGCCATTGAGCGAGGCCCGATCCGTACGGTCTGATCCATCGTGGAAATGATGCACCAGCACGGCGATTGCGTTGGCGCCGGCGTGCAGATGCGGCCGAATGTCCAGCGTATCGTACTCGGGGCCTTTCGGGTCGAACCGGCAAGGGCCACGCTCGACGTACCGTCCGTTGATCCACAGGATATATCGCGAGTCGGCGAAGATATGGAGGGCCGCGCTCGAAGGTATCGCATCCAGATCGAATCGTCGGCGAAAGACCACGTAGACCTGCTTGCCCTCCGGTGCTGAGGGCAGCCAGATCATGGATTCCCGGAGAGACTCCCCCACGGTCCTCTCGTTTGGATTCTCTACGGCCGATGATTCACCTTTCGCAAGCCGCCCCAGCGAGTCCGCGGCGGGTATCAACGCCATGACGGCAGACAACAACGTTAGACACGTTCGTTTCTTCATCGGGTGTTCCTTCCTCCCGCACCTTGTGCCCGGTCGTCATTTCTCTATGTCTTCGCGGGCCATCTCGCGTTCGGCCATGATGAGCGTCCCGGGCTTCAGGCCGCTGTCGATGATGTAGTTCCGCAGGGCCCGGATGAGCGATTCCGTCTTGCTGGAGCTGGGCAGCTTCGTGACAAAGTCACCTGCTGATTCCATATCCCAGTGATAACGCATGTGCGTGTGTCTATCGAGGCATTCCTTCATTGCCGCGGCACCCTTGCAGGACACCATCTCACCTACCCCTTCATGCCGTGATCGGTGGCGCGGGATAGTGCTCCGGTAGCAGCGAGTCATCCGGGGACCTCAGAGTCTTTTCCAGGTTGGGCGAAAGGAACCGTGAAACGGTAATCCCCGGACCCGAGCGTCAGAACCACCCAGCCGGGCGGGCTCGGCTGCACGTTGATCTCCGGATCCTCACCGAGCGGCCGGCCGGACTCCCGAACCCCATCGGGGCTGGCGGCAGGCAGGAAGACTCGAGTCTGCGTGTTGGGGGGCACCGTGACATCGAGGGCCAGGGTATCCCCACTTCGAGCCCAGTGGCTGATAATCATACCGTGGACAGAGTTGTAAGAGGCCCTCGCCCAGGTCAGATCAGCGACGACCTCGGGTCTGATGACAAATCGCTTGAAGCCGGGGCCGGCGGGATCGGGCCGAATGCCTCCCAGCGCCCGATAGAACCACGCATCCACGCTGGCGAGGGCGGGGTGATTGTGGGAGGCCTCGATGCCGGGCCATTGTTCCCAGACGGTGGTTGCGCCTTTGCCGAGCATATAGCCCCAGCCAGGATAATCCTCCTGCGTGGCCATCGTGTAGGCCAGATCGCTGTCGCCCTGTTCGGTAAGCTGGTAGAACACATAGAGCGTGCCGACAATGCCGGAGCTGATGTGATCGTTGCGCTTCCGGCGGATGTTGTGGCGGAGCTGCTCCTCCAATAGCGGGCGTCTCTCGGATTGGGCGACATCGAGATACAGCGCCAACGCCGGGCCGGTCTGGCTGTCCTCAACTCGCAGACCCTTGTCGGGATCGAGAAATCGCCGGTCGAACGCCGCACGGATCGACTCGGCCAGTCGGCCGTAATGCTGTGCATCACGCTGGTTGCCCAGCAACGTGGCGGTATCAGCAATGATCTGCGCGTACCACGCGTACGCGGCGGTGTTCGAGAGGGCCGGGGGCGTGCGTTTGGGACGGACGGCGTCCTCTTCGAGCCAGTCGCCCAGGCCGAAGTTGATGCAGCGGTCCTCGGCGCGGGAGGTGAGATAATCGACATACTTCTTCATCGGCTCGTAGCCTTCTTCGAGAATCCGCCGGTCCCCGTAGTATTGATACAGATTCCACGGCGTACGGACGATCGCGCCCGACCACCACGGCCCCGATGCCCAGGTCGGCGCATCGTCCGGCCCGCTATCGCCCCAGCCAGGGTCCGGGGCGATAGCGGCGACGTAGCCGCTGGATTCCTGGGTACCAACCATGTCGCGGAACCACTTGGCGTAGAAGGTGGCCATGGCCATGTTGTAGATCGCCGCCTCCTGGGCCACACAGCCGTCCTGCATCCAACCGACCTTTTCGCGATGAGGGCAATCCGTGGGAATGCTGTGGATATTGCATTTCACGGTCCGCAGACAGATGTCGTGTTCGCGGTTGATCAGGTCGTTGGAGCAGGCGAACGTTCCGGCCGGCTCCGGGTCGGTGTGGACGAATCGGCCGGTGATACTCTCCAGGTCGGGTTTCTTGTCCAGGCCGTCGATCTGGATGTAGCGAAAGCCGTGATAGGTGAACCGCGGTTCGAAGAGGTCCGTGCCACCCGAGCACAGGAACACATCGCGCTGGAAGGGACCGCAGGTGAACTCACGATTGATGGGACTCAACGTCCCGTCGGGATTGAGCCGCTCGTTATAGTGCAGAGTGATCATCTGGCCGGGCCGACCCGCGATCTTGAGCCGGGCCCAACCGGTCATGTTCCGACCCATGTCAACGACGTACACACCCCGCTTGGGTTCGCTGACAGCGACCGGCTTGATCGATTCGGTCATGCGGATGGGCGGCTGATCCTGGGAGACGAGCCGGCCGGCCGGTGGCGCCGTCTTGTCGACCGGTCCCCAGGCGGCATCGTCAAAGCCCGGCTGGTTCCAGCCTGCTTGCCTCTGGCGAGCGTCGATCACTTCGCCGCCGCGGACGCAGTTGTTCAGGATCTCGCTGGACGAGGACTTCCAGGTCTCGTCGGAGACAATCCGGGTGCGTTCTCCATTGGCAAGCTCGACATCAATTTCGAGCCGGAGCCTGGGCGCGGTCGTCCAGGGCGCCTGGTAGAAACCCCAGAGCTCGGCCGTCGGGGGACACAGCCAGCCGTTGCCTAAGATCACCCCGACGGCGTTTTCGCCCCGGCGTAACACATCAGTGACGTCATAGGTGACATACTGCACGCGTTTGCAGTAGTCGGTAAAACCCGGGTCCATGACATGGTCGCCCACCTTCCCGCCGTTGAGATAGAGTTCGTAATAGCCCAGCCCGCACACTGTCGCAGTGGCCCGGGCAACGCCCTGATCCAGCGTCACCTCCTTCCGCAGCAACGTCGCCGCGTAGGGCGTGGGGCTGAGGTTGTAGGGGATACTCTCATCGAGGAGATTGCGGTAGTCGGTCAACGCCCTGGGATTCCATTCGAGATGATCGACGGCGTCCAGGGCGCTGACCGGTTTGTTCAGGGCGATGTTCTGACCGTCGACAATCGCCTCCACCGCGCCCAGGGCGAAGCAGTAATAGGGTTTCTCATCCGTGTCCCGGTTCCACAACCGCGTGGCAGTGATGCGGACGTAACGGGCTTTCACTCCATCGATCGGAAAGACCTGAGGCGTGCAGGCAACCGGCCCATAGTCACGACCGGTGTGATCGGCGATCGTACGCCGAGCGGTGAAGGCCGGATCGGCGGCCACCTCGATGCGAAAACGAATGGGGAAGCCAAAGCTCACCTGTTCGAGCTCGTAAGGCAGATAGGCAGGGTGCAAACGGATCTGTTCGATCTCGGTGGTCTGCTGCAGGTCGATCTGCACCCACTTCTCGGCGTCGGCCTGCGCGGCCGGCTCGCTGTGGTAGCCGTTGAACTTGCGGCCGGGGTAGCTCCAGCCATTGTGGGCTGTGATCCAGAGGCTGCGCCAATCCTGAGGCCGCAGGATGCCCATGGACCAATGGGCCGTTGCGCTCCAGATCGAGGGCTGATCGTCGCGATCCCAGACCCGCACCCGCCAGTGACAATGCTGACGAGACGCCAGCGGCCTGCCGTCGTATGCGACATGAACGGACTGATCGGACAGGATCTTGCCGCTGTCCCACAGGTCCGGCGTGTCCGCGAGCAACGCGTCGGGCGTGGTGGCAACCTGCACCTGGTAGGCACGCTGATACACCGCGCGGCGGTCTGCGGTGAACTGCCAGCTCAGTCGCGGCCGCAGCGTGTCGATGCCCAGCGGATCGACGCGGTACTCGCAACGAGGGTTCACAGGATGAATTGAACCGGCGACACCTGAGGCCAGAGACACCAGGGCCCCCAGGCAAAAGGCGGGTATTCTTTTCATAGAGATGTCCTTCCCCTTTCCTCAGGTGGGCTACGTGCCGCCGACCACCTACAACTGCCGTCTGGCAGCTTTCAATATGGTCTGCTGAATCTCATCCAGGGACGGTACTGCCGCTTGCTCCAATCTCCTGGAGACCGGAGCCGGGATGTCACGACCCGAGACTGTGGTAATCGGTCCATCCAGATGATCGAAGAAAGTCGCCTGGCAGTGCTCCGCGATCCTGGGACCGATAGAGAGACCCTTGGGCGCCTGCTCCACGATGACCAGAATGCCCGTTCTGCTGAGAGATCGGCCGATCGTTCCATAGTCGATGTCGCGCGGGCTGATCGTGCGCAGGTCGATCAATTCGACGCAGACTCCCTGCTCTTGGAGGTCCTGGGCGGCCTGTCGGCACTCCTCGATCATCTTGGAGTAACTTACAACCGTGACATCGCTGCCGGCCTGGATGACCTTCGCTTTTCCGATGGGAATGAGGTAGTCCAGATCGTCCACAGGGACGTCGGACGGAACCGGGTACAGCGCGTGGTGCTCGATCATCAGGACAGGGTCTTTTCCTGTCATGGCGGAATTGAACAAACCGATGTAGTCAAACGCATTGGAGGGAGCGACAACGGTCCAGCCGCTGAACAGAGAGAACATACCGGCCGGGTCCATCGAATGCTGACCACCGTAACCGCAGCCGATGGCGACTCTCGTCCGGATGACGACCGGCATGTCAATCGCATTCCCGTACATATAGCGCAGTCTGCCGATCTGATTGAACAGTTGATCGGCCGCAACGAGCGAAAAATCCGGGAACATGATTTCCACGATGGGTCGCAGACCCCGCATCGCCGCACCGCCGGCAAGCCCCGCGAAACCCGCCTCTGAAATCGGGGTATTCAGGACTCTGTCGGAGTACCGCGGCAACAATCCCTTCGTCGCCCCATAGGGCCCGCCGCCGAAGTTGGCGACTTCCTCCCCCAGGACGAACACACGGTCGTCTTTATCCAGCCAACGGCCTGTGACGGACGCGATACCCTCCACGTACTTGATCTGTCTGCGTTGTGGATAGTCCTCGATTTCACGGAACGTGAGGCTGTGGCGCTCGTTCGCGGGACTGCGCAGTCCCTCTTCGATGGTCGCGACATCCGGCCACAGAGTCTCCTGCACGTGCAGCGTGCCATTGTTGCTGACCGTGCAGGACGCGAGTGCCGTACTCGGGGCAGCATTCGCCTTCTGTCTCAACTGCTGCACCTGTGTGTCGGACAGGAGTCCAAGCTCGATCAGTTTTTGCGGAAACATCACAGTGGGGTCCACACACTGCCAGTTCGACTCTTCCTCCTTCTCGCGATAGCCATAGTTGCTGCCGGGAATGGGGCCCGCATGGTGCAGGTAGCGGTAACATTTGGCCTCGATCAGAGTCGGACCATGGCCCTTACGAGCTTTCTCGACCGCGTGCTGCAATCCCATGTGCACGGACACGGGGTCCATGCCGTCCACGATTATCCCGTCGAACCCATAGGCAACCGCTTTCACAGCCAGGTCGCCTGTGGCGGTGGCATCGTGGATGGAGGTGGCAACCGCGTAGAGGTTGTTTTCGATGAAATACACGATGGGCAGTTTCCAGATCCCGGCCAGATTCATCGCTTCGTGGAACGCACCCTGATTCACCGCCCCATCGCCGAAGAAAGAGACGATGACCTCGCTCCCTCCGCTGCGCTTTGCGGCGAACGCGGCGCCCGTCGCCAGAGGGATCCCGCCCGCGACAATGGCATTGGTTCCGATGACACCGATCTGTCCGTTGCACAGGTGCATCGAGCCGCCGCGACCGCCGCAGCAGCCAATCGACAGACCCATGATCTCACCCATCAGATTGGTGATCTCCGCTTGGAGCTCGTGCGGAAGACTGTCCTGAAGGGCATTGAAGCCTCCGCAGGTGTGGTGTCCCACCGCTTTGGACAGATAATGATGATGGGCGCGGTGGGTGGAAGAGATCTTGTCCGAGGGATCCAACGCCGACATCGCCCCTGCCGCACAGGCCTCCTGACCGATGCTGGTGTGAACCGGCCCGTGAATACACCCGTCCGCCGAGAGTTTCAGCAGCGTCTGCTCGAACTCTCGTATGAGAAACATCTCGAACGTGATATTGGCCAACTGCTTCAGTGACAACCGGCGGTAGTCCGCATCGTCCGTGCATATCTTCTGTATTTCGAAGTTCGTGTTGACCTGAACGCTTCTCATGCTTTTCATCTATACCTGATATACGCGACTTTGTGTTCCGTGAAGAATTCCACGCCGGTGTCGCCTGCCTCGGGGAGCCCGCAACCGGACATCTTCACCCCGCCGAAGCTCAATTGCGGTTCTTTGAATGCGGTGGGAATGTTGACGTGAGTCAACCCGACCTCGGTCCGTTCCACAAAGGTGAGGGCCTTCTCAATATCCTTCGTATACACCGACGAGGAGAGCCCGAATCGGACGTGATTGGCGATGTCAACTGCGTCGTCAAGACCCGTTGCACGGATCACCGAGAGAACCGGGCCGAAGATCTCTTCCTGAGCAATCGCCATATCGTAGGTCACGTCGGTGAAAATCGTCGGCTCGATGAAACAGCCCTTCGCCAGCTCATCGTCTTTGATCTGGCTGCCCCCGACAACAAGCCGCGCCCCTTGATCCTTCCCTTTCTGGATATACTCGAGAACGCCCGCGAGTTGCCCCTTGCCGCACACCGGTCCCATGGTCGTGTCGGGGACAGTCCCTTTGCCCACTTTGATCTTCTTGACGCGTTCCAGGAGCATCGCGACGAACTCGTCATGGATACTCTGTTCCACGATTGCGCGGCTGGTTGACGTGCACCACTGCCCGGCACAAGCATAGGCCGCCACAGCAGCCGCTTCGGCCGCTTCATCAAGATCGGCATCCGCCAGAACGACAAGCGGATTCTTCCCACCCATCTCAAGCTGCGTTCGGGTCAGATTCTTGGCCGCGGTCCTGTGAATCCCTACCCCAACGTCCGTTGAGCCGGTGAAGGTGACCGCTTTGACCGCGGGGTCCTCTACGAGCGCCGGCCCGAGGACATCGCCGCAACCCGTCACGAAGTTCAACACTCCCTCTGGCAGGCCGGCGTCCTCAAACAGTGCGACGAACTCGGCGCCCACGCCGGGCGTCAGGCCCGCCGGCTTCAAGATGCAGGTATTGCCGGTGATCAATGCCGGCGTAATCTTGCGGGAAGGGACATTGAACGGGAAGTTCCACGGGGATATGACCGCCACAACACCCAGTGGAACGCGGACGCCATACGCCAACACCCCCTCTCTCTCCGACGGCATGATCCGACCGCCCAGGCGAATCCCCTCGTTGATCTGGTAGTCCATTTCCTTGATCGCAGAGACAATCTCCGCTCGGGATTCGGCGAGCGTCTTTCCGTTTTCGGCAGTGATGACGGCGGCAATCCGATCAATCCTCTCGCGCATTAGCGAGAGAGCTTTGCGCAGACACTCAGCTCGCCGGTAGACCGTCGCTCGTCGCCAGCCTTCAAACGCCTTGAGGGCCGCCTGAATCGCAGAACGAGCGTCCACTGCCGTGGATCTTGGCCACGTTCCCGTGATCTGCGTCAAGTCGGCCGGATTACGATGGTCATAGACAATCCCCTCTTGCGACGCCACCCACTTGCCGTTGATGTAGTTTCCTTCTCGCACGGAGCAACCTTCAATTCTCAGAATACCTGAATCACTTGGAGCCGGCGATCACCGTGGTCTTGCCCAGCCCCTCCGGTCCCATGCTCTGATAGCCCGCATCGATCGGCAAATCGGTCCCCGTGATGAACGAGGCGTCGTCGCTCAGCAGGAACAGCACCGGGCCGGCACATTCGACGGGCTCGCCGCACCGTTCCAGCATATGATACTGACCCCAGATGGGATCCCACTTCTCGCGTCCGCCGCCGTCTATGTTGGCCGCTTTGTAGACTTCCCGCGTCCATATCCACCCCGGACTGACGCTGTTGACCCGGATGTTGTACTGGGCCAGGTCCAGGGCCATGTTTTTGGTCATCGTATGGACGGCGCCCTTGGCGGAGTTGTACGTCCAGCGATTGGGCTGAGCCTGGAACGCGGAAATGCTGGACATGTTCACGATCGCGCCGCCCCTTGCCTGTCTCATGACCGGAACGACATTCTGCACCATCCTGGCATATCCTATCGGGCCGACGGTATAGGACCGGATCCAGTCGTCCGTCGTGGCGTCCATTCCTTTGGCGATGAACGAGAAGGCATTGTTGACGAGGTAGTGGATCGTTCCGAATGCCTGTGCTGTCCTGTCCACAACACTCTTGCAGAAGGCTTCATCGACCATGTCTCCTCGGCAGAACCGCACGTTGAAGCCGGCCTTTTTCAGTTCTTCGCTTGTCTTCACACCGATCTCGCTGATGCCGGTGAACGCGACGGAAGCGCCCTCTTTGCACAATTCTTCCACGATGGCCCGACCGATGCCGGAAGAACCGCCCGTCACGAGAGCCACCTTGCCTTTGAACCGATCTGCAATTGCCTTTCTTCTGTTCATTGCATGCCCTCTCATGTCACCATGATGCCCAATGACTCACCCGAGTTTTGCCGAAACGCCCAGTATCACGAAGGCCGACAGCAGGATGAGCACGCCGACGATCATGACCATCCTGGACCTGCGACCCGTTCCCTTCCATTCACCCGTCAGCGCGCCGGAGAGATTGCCGGCCAGGACTGCGCATAAGAGCATCATGGGAAACGCGGCATATTTGCCGAATTCCCCCATTTTTGCGCCGGCCATTCCCATGAGGACGATGCCCACCGGCCACGAGATGCCCATGAAGAGGGCCCATAGCCAGTACGCTGGCTTGCCGTGCGTCATCATGCGACCGACCGTCCCGTTCTTAAGCATGAGATACGTCGCATAGAGGAAGTTGACCAGATAGTTGCCCGTGAAAATCAGCGCCCACAGCGCGTTGTTCGCCGAGACGTCCGAAGCCCCAAGCAGCGTCGCGTTGTGGGCGATGTCCGTCCCAAAATGCAAGGACAGATTCACACACGCCGAAAGCAGGCCGGACACGAAACAGAGACCGAGCCCATACGCAAAGGGCACGGAGGACTTTGCATCACTCGCTCCTGCACCCGGGGCAAGTTCCTTTTCGCGTAGTCTTCCCGCTTTTGATATGACGATGATGCCCCCGACCATAACCGCCACGGCCAGCAGAAGGGTGAACCCTCCCGGCGTGAGCAGCTTCTGAGGTTCCTTTATGACCATGGGGCCCAACGATCCAAACACGTTGATGAATCCCATCAGGAGGGACACGCCGAGAGCCATGCCCACGGCGGCGATGGCCTTGCCCCAGAATATGCCGCCGAGCCCCCAACCGACCCCGAAGAGGAACGTCAGCAAGAGCACCCTGTCGGGGACGTTCGCGAACACCTGCCCGAGATGCGGAACCGTGAAGAACGCCACGGGCCAGGGTACGAGAAGCAAGGCGAGCAGGGATCCCAGGCCCCAGATATTCTCCCATTTCCATTGCGGCGTCCGCGTGACGCCCAGAGAAAACAGGCCTTCGCAGGCGCCGGCCAGTATCACCAGTATGATCCCAAGAAGGAATTGGTCCACGGTCACCTCCTGTTCATTGCGACAAGCGCTTGTCCGTGCCAGCGTGATGCAAGCCGCACGTTACCGATATGACTCCACGTCTTCAATCGCCATGGCCCGGACGGGCGAACCATCTCTGCCCTTCAGCGGCAGTGGTGCAGCGATGAAGAACACCTTCTGCTTCTTGATTTTGTTCAGATACGCCAGTCCTTCGACGATCACGATTTCCGCACCCAGCAGAATCTTGTGGACCTTCTCCCACTCGACCGGGTGTACGCCGGGGGTCTCGAGGCCAAGCATCGCGATCTTCTTTCTCGCCAGCCATCGGGCCAACTCCGGGCTGATCATGGGGCCGTCAGAGAAATACTCCTTCTTGGGAAAATGCCGCCACCAGTTGGTGCGCAGGATAATCCGTGATCCCGGATGGATGCGCGATTCAAAGGGCTCAAGATCCCTGGGCTTCAACGAGCACTTGGGACCGACGAGAGCCAGATCCAGGACATGGGCGTCCCCGACACACTTGTTCAAATCCAGCTTGTCGACCGTGATGCCGTCATTGAAGAAGTGATACGGGCATCCAAGTGCGTGCCTTGATGAGTACTGATGATCAACTGCGTGATGTTGTACTTCATGGATTCGATGGTGTGATGCACGATGACGGCACACTTCGGATCCCACGGCATCGTTGGGGCGCCGTGATAGATGGGCAGGGTCAGATCGATGATTCTCGCCATGTTCATGTCCTCTCGAGTCTCTTCAGATCGGTTTTGGCCATTCTCAGGTGTTCAGACATCGCGGCGACGGCCCCTTCAGCATCGTGAGCCCGGATGGCATTCAAGACTCTTTCATGTCCCTGGATGGCCCGGCTGACGCCGTCGGCCTTCATTGTCTGTTCCCGGGACTCTCGTAGGAGCTGGGCTAATGGGGCCAGCATGATCTCGAAGACCACATTCCCACTGGCCTTCACCAGGAGATCATGGAAGCGCACGTCGATCTCGGCACAGCTCGAGGGACGATCGCGGCTGCCCTTCAGATCTGCCAAGTTCTCCTCCAACGCGCGGATATCCGACGCCTTGGCGCGCTGGGCGGCGAATCGCGCAATCTGGCACTCCAGACACTCCCGGGCCTCGATGAGGTCCAGATAGGACGTTGTGGATCGCTCAAGGGCCACGCTCATGATCTCCGCGACTGCATGCGGAGATGGGTTGGCCACCTGCACCCGCTTTCCGCGACTGACCGTAATGAGCCCCTGGGACTTGGCCACCTGGAACGCTTCGCGGAGACTGAACCGACTCACGCCGAGTTGAGCCGACAAATCGCGTTCGGCGGGAAGCGAAGTGCCCGGCTTGAGCCCGCCGTCGATGATCATCTTCTTCAGGGAATTAACGATTTCCTCGATTTTGTTCTGATTTTGGATGGGGACCATTTTGGGGGTTGTGTTGTCCATGGCGTTATGGTAAGATATCCGGATATGTATGTCAAGGCAATCATGGAGAGTTTTTTTTTCGGTTCCAAGATCGTACTCTGTGATCTTGATGAAGATCAGCGGAACAAGTGGGCTTCTCGGGATCCCTTTGCCGATACGCTATGTGTCTGATAACGAATCTGAACAAGGGGGCCGAAGACGTATGGTGTACGATCTCAGGCCCGTGACCATCCGCAGGTCGGTAGATCGCCGTTTTCGCAGGAGGACCCTGCTGGCATCAGGAGGCGTCTCCAAGTGGAAGTAGTGTTCCCTTATGTGAATGTAGACTCGCTGACCATACCGGACGATATGCATCCTCGGGTGTTTTCTCTGCCGGCATATCAGCCTCCCGCAGAGGGCCTTGAGCTGGTTCAGGCCGCACTGAGCAATCCTCTGGGCGCCAGTCCCCTGCGCGAGTTGGCCGCCCACAAGAATAGTGTCCTGATCGTCTCAGACGACGTCTCGCGTCCGACGCCGGTGCGAGAATTCGTCGAACTCATCCTCGACGAACTGCACCAGGCCGGGTTCCCAACGGCCAAGATCGAGTTCCTGATGGCGCTGGGTACACATCGGGCCATGACACCCAAGGAGATAGTCGCCAAATTGGGGTCCAGGGTCGCCTCCACGTACCGGGTACACAATCATCAGTGGGATAACCCGGAACGCCTCGATTACATAGGGGAGACCGATCAAGGTGTCCCGGTGTGGATCAACAAACGGGTGCGCCAGGCCGATCTGGTGATTGGCCTCGGCTCGATCATGCCCATCGACATCTGCGGATTCACCGGCGGAGGCAAGATCCTTGTGCCCGGCGTGAGCGGCCAGGTCACCGTGGACCAGATGCATTGGACGCGAATCGATGTGCCCTCCCGTCATGTCCTGGGCAAGGCCGACAACCGGATACGAGAGTCCATCGACTCGTTGGCACGGGCCGCCGGTCTGGACTTCATCGTGAACGTCATCTTGAATTCCAGCAACCAGATCGTAGGCGCCGTGGCCGGGGATATGGTCACAGCCCACCGGCACGGATGCGGCATCGCCAGAGACGTATATGGCGTCCCGATTCCCCATGAGTTCGACATCGTCATCGCCGACAGCTACCCTTTCGACAACGAGTTCTGGCAGGCGAACAAGGCGCTGGACACTGCCGGCGAGATCGTCAAACAAGAGGGTGTCGTGATCCTCGTATCCCCTTGCCACGAGGGCTTCAGCCAGACGCACAGCGAAATACTCGAGTTCGGATACCCCCCCATCAAGCAGATCAAGAAGATGGTCGACAGCGGAGTGATCAAGCACAAAGTCGTCGGCGTACACATGGCCCAGGCCAGCGCCGTGGCGATTGAAAAGGCTCGGCTGATCCTGGTCTCCGAGGGTATTTCGGAACAACAGGCACACAAGGTCGGCTTCTCCTGGTCGGCAACGCCGCAGGAAGCATTTGAAAAGGCGATCGAAATGTGCGGTCCCTCTGCCACGGTGGCGGTACTGCACGATGCGGCCCGAATGTTGCCATTGAAACCCAACGAAGGACCAGATGATGGAATTGAAGAATGAAGTCGCAATCGTAACCGGCGCGGCCAAGGGGATCGGCCGTTCAATCAGCCGCCTTTTCGCCAAGGAAGGAGCGCAGGTTGCGTTAGTCGACATGGATCAATCGGCACTGGATGAAGAAGTCCGCAGGCTGCAGAATGAAAAGAAGCGGGTCCTTGGCATCGTTACGGACGTTTCTGACGAACGCGATGTGAAGAACGCGGTCGCGTCGACCTTGGAGGAGTTTGGCCGAATTGACACCCTGGTCAACTGCGCCGGAATCTGCAAGATGATCCCCCTTCTTCAGATCGAGGTGGCGGACTGGGATCGCACATTGGCCGTGAACCTGCGAGGCGTGTTCCTGTTCAGCAGGGAAGTGCTTCGCGGCATGCAGGCACAACGAAGCGGCAAGATCATCAACATCGCCTCCGCGGCGGGCAAGATCGGCGGGGTTGCCGCGGGCGCGCATTACTCCGCGAGCAAAGCCGGGGTCATGTGCTTGACCAAGAGCCTGGCCCTGGAAGCCGCTCCCTACAGAATCAATGTCAACGCGGTTTGCCCCGGACCTACTGCAACAGAGATGACCGACGCGTGGGGCGAGGAGACAAATGAGGCCTTTGCCGCCAAGATCCCCTTCAAGGAATACGGCGAGCCCGAGGACGTGGCCCAGGCGGTCCTGTTTTTGGCCTCCGACCGAGCCCGCTATATCACCGGGGAGATCCTCGACGTAAACGGCGGTTTGATTATGGATTGAAATGACCCGGCGTGGGAGTATACTCCATCATGGGTGGTTGGTTCTATTGGACGTGCGCGGCCATCCGATGAAAGCTCGTGCCCGGCGCGTCCCTTGATGTACCTCGCTCAGGGAAAGTACAATCATTCGTATGCTCGGAGAATCGAAAGTACTATCCGTCCGTTGGGTTCGCGCAACGGGCATCACGCCGGGTTGTCATCAACCGTGACCGGCTGATGTACCGCCCTTCCGGAGGGAATTCCCATGTCCGCCTGTCACTTCTCCACCCCTGCCTGCGTTCTCATGTCTGCCGTCCTCGTCTCGGCGGCTGAGGTCCAAACCACAAGTGAGAATTTCTCGGTCACCGAGAGCATGGAGCTTCTGTGGAGTATCCACGCGGACCCGCGCAACGTCATCCTCAATTCGTTCGAAGACTGCCAGGCGGATGGCTTCACCTACTACGAGAACGAGTACCGCTGGCCGGCCATGCAGAGGACCGCCGGCGAGGGCACGTTGACCGTTCACGCCCCCCAGGCCGGGCACTTTCACCTTGGCGTGGCTGTGTACGACGACAGGGGCCGCGAGCGCTTCGACATGGAGGTCGATGGCAAGCGCGTGGGCCGCTTCATCGCCGACACAGACAACCGACGGCAACGCCTGTTTTTCACGCCGGAACCGCTCGAATTCAAGGGCGGCGAGACGATCGTCCTGCGAGGGACCAGCGATACGGGCCTGTGCGTGGTCGAAGACGTCGTATTGCTCGCGGCCAAGCCGCCCACACTGGCGCCGCAACTCGAGATCCGCAATCTGGAGGTCGCGTACGATCGGACGGCCGAACGCGTGCGGGCCACGTGGCTCACGACGCTGCCCGCCAGGTGCATGCTCCACTACGACGGCCAGGAGATCGCCGAACAGATGGCCGTACAGAACCACCGTATCTACCTGCCCCAACTTGATGAGGGAAAGCGTTTCACATGTTGGGTGAACGCGGGCGACCTGAAAAGCAAGACCCTTGAGATGGTGGCAGGCCGCGGCGAGGCGCCTCAGGGATCTGCGCGACGCGAGCCACTGAAGCTCAGTATCCTTCACGAAGGCGACGCCAACTCGGTCGGTTATCCCCTCACCGGCGGTATCCCCTTCCCCCGAGGGGTACTGGGAGACAGCCTGAACATACGACTGTTGTTGCCGAACGGCGACGAGTGGCTCAGCCAGGCGCGCACACTCGCATATTGGCCGGATGGGACTGTGAAGATGGCGTTGTTGGACACGTCCGTCCCCACGGCGAAGGAGATCACGCTTGAGTACGGCTCGCAGGTCGAGCGTCGTTCGCCCGAGCGAGCCATCCACATCACCCGAGACGGCAACCGGGTCACCGTGACCACTCGCTGGCTCCTCATGGAATTCGACCGCACGGTCTCGGGGCTATTCACAAGCCTTGCGCTGCGGCCTTCTCCGCTCGATGAATCCACACCATTCGTGCCCGTCACGGATCAGCCTCCCAAGATCTGCATTGTGGACGATGCAGGCCGGCTCCACGACACGCTGGGCCCGGCCGAGACCCTGGTCGTGGAGGAGGCCGGACCGCTTCGGGCCGTGGTCAGGCTGGACGGTCACCACACGAACGACGCCGGCCGGTTCTTCACCTATCAGGTGCGTTTCACATTCTATCAATACCTGCGAGGCGTCGGTCTATCATATCGCTGGGGCAATGACGAGAGCCGGTCGGAACTCACGAGATTCCGGAGCGTCTGGCTGGAGTTGCCGGCGGATCTCGGCGAGAACGCCCGGCCCTCGGTCGGTAGGGACCATGCGCTCAGCGGCGGGCGGATCGAACAGTGGGATTACGACCCAAACCGAGTGGACCAGAGAGTGAATCCCTGGGCCGCAGTGTCCGACGGCCGGCGCCAGGTCGCGCTGTTGTGCCGCCATTTTGGGCAGCTCTATCCGAAGGCCATGGCGTCGATGCCCGGTCTGCTGCGGCTGGACCTCTGTCCCGAGCTAGATGGGACGCACTACGGTGATTGCTCCGAGATGGACCTCATCAAACTCTACTACTACCTTCAGGACCGCCGCTACAAGGTGCGTCAGGGCGTGACCAAGACGCACGAGATGCTGCTGTTGTATGCACTCGGGGCCGACGCGCCCGACGCCCAGGCACTCGGCATGCTTTCCAGAACGCTCGACAACCCGCCCGTTCTCGCGGCGCCGCCCGACTGGTATGCCCAAAGCGGCGTGTTCGGCGACTTCGTGCCAAAGACCGCTCTTCGCACGCCTGTCTACGACGAGACATGCGAGCGCTCTCACCGCGAATACGTGAAGCAGCGAGACGAGGGACGCATGTACGGCATGCTCAATTTCGGCGACCTGTTCGGCGAGCGGAAGGTCAACTGGTTCAACGGCGAATACGACCATCCCCACACCGCCGCACAGATGTTCGTCCGCGCGGCCGACGTCCGGTGGTACCGTCTCATGGAGGCCGTGGCGAGGCACAGCATCGACGTGGATCTCTGTCACTACCACAAGAACCACTACTTTCGCCACTCCTCCTAGATACACGCCATGGGGCACACGGGGGGATACTTCGACAAACAGTATCAGGGGCAATGGGGAATCCCCGAAGGCGGCACGACCGCGGACCACGTGTGGACGGAGGGGATGTGCGAGTACTACCTGCTCACGGGAGACCCGTCCGGCATCGAAGCCGCCCGGAACATCGCCGACCGCTTCGGCGGCGCCACCCTGAACAACTACGACTTCACCAACGGCCGCTTTCCAGGCTGGCAGTTGATCCATCTCATGGCCGTCTATCGCGTCACGAACGATCCGTACTACCTGAACGCCGCACGTATCATCGTAGACCGCGTGCTCGAACGTCGCACACCGGGCAGCGGCTGGGCACGGCAGTTGGTCCCCGGCCATTGCTCCTGCACCCCGCGTTGCCATGGCGCGTGCAGCTTCATGCAGGGCATCCTCGGCATCGGCCTGCGCGAGTACTACAGGGAGACCGCCGACGAGCGCATCCCCCCGGCCATCGTGGACATGACGCGATACGTGATCGAGCAGATGTGGGTTCCCGATCGCAATGCGTTCCGGTACACGTCATGCCCACACAGCGACATTACTCCAAGCCGTGCCGATGCGCTGGCCGGCCTCGTGCTCTTCGCCTACGAGTTGAGCGGCGACCCGCTGTTCGCGGACGTCGCCGTGCGCGGCATGAACGAGAGCTTCAAGGACACGGCCGATATCGCAGATCTGCGATGGATGCCCTACATCACGTACGCGCTCGACCGTCTGCCCCAGGCCCCCCATCGGTAGTCTGTGGTCTTTGAGTACCCCCCCAAACCGCCGGATGCATTCGCCATGTAAACTCACGACACTCGCCGGATCGCACCGACTCGGGTTGTCTGGATTCACGAATATGTGCGCAAAATGATATTATCGATGCGCAAAATGAACTCGTCGCCTCCTGGTTCCTGCCCATATACTGGCTGGGAGTATCGGCTGCGAAAACATAGTGCGGGTTTTCGAGATGCTGGGCGCGTGCACATACGTCTCACGCAACGGGAGTTCTGGTCAGCCTTCCGCGTGCCGGATCGGTCGCGCGGCCCTGTATCGAGCAAGGCCCCCCTGCCTGGCCGGCGCAGGGCCAGGCACAGGACAAGGGGGGCAAGGACAAATGGATATGTACCGACTACAGGCCCGTTGAATCGAATCAGCGTAGTTCTTGAAAGGGGATTCGTCATGCGTATGAAGACAGTTGCCGTTTGTATCGGTTTGTGCATCGCGGTCGGCTGCCTCTCATCCACCACGCCGGTGGTTGGGGCGAACACGGCATCGGGCAAGGAGTACCATGTCTCCGTGGGGGGCAACGATGCTCAGGACGGCTCGGCCGCTCGGCCGCTGCGGACTATCCAGGCGGCCGCGCAGCTCGCCCAACCCGGGGATGTGATTACGGTCCATCAGGGGCAATACCGCAAGCGCATCGATCCGCCTCGCGGAGGGACATCCGACGATCACCGTATCGTCTACCGGGCCGCCCCCGGCGAGAAGGTGGTCATCAAGGGCTCCGAGGCAATCAAAGGCTGGCAGAAGGTGCAGAATGACACCTGGAAAGTCACCATTCCGAATGCGTTCTTCGGGGGGTTCAATCCGTACGGTGATTTGATCCGCGGCGATTGGTTCAGTCCCATGAACCGGCAGCATCACACCGGCGCAGTGTACCTGAACGGCCACTGGCTGACGGAAGCAATCAGCCTGGAGGACGCCTTGAAGCCCATTGGCGAGGTCGCCGGTTCGTATGTCCCAGGAAGCCAGCAGACGCTGCTCAATATAGCCTGGTTGTCGCCGGGGGACGGCTCGCAGACCGCCTCCCGGATTCCAGCGGCGAGTTTTGCCTCTCAACAGGGGGTCCAAACCGCGCCTTGCACGGACGGCGGAGAGTGCGTCGGCTGGATCGAACAGCGGGACTGGATCCGATATGAGCAGGTGGATTTCGGTCATGGCGCAAGACAAATAGCGTTTCGCTCGGCGTCCGCCACAAACGGCGGGACGATCGAGATTCGCCTGGACACGCCGGACGGAGACCTGCTGGGCGCCTGCGAGGTCCCGAACACGGGCGGATGGCAGTCGTGGCGCACGTTCGTCGCCCAGATCAAGCCAACGAGTGGAGCCAAGACGCTCTGCCTGACGTTCCGAGCACCGCGTTTGCAGGACGTCTCAAGCCTGCGGCTGTGGTTTGCCCAGGCGGACGAGTCGAACACCACGATCTGGGGCCAGTTCAGGGATGTCAATCCCAACGAGGCCGACGTGGAAATCAACGTTCGCAAGGCGGTGTTCTACCCCGAGAAGCCGGGCGTCAACTACCTCACCGTCCGTGGCTTCACGATGATGCACGCGGCCACGTCCTGGGCGCCGCCCACCGCCGAGCAGGTCGGCCTGATCGGGACCCACTGGAGCAAGGGCTGGATCATCGAGGACAACGACGTTCGGTACTCCGTCTGCACGGGCATCACGCTCGGCAAGTACGGCGATGAATGGGACAACCGCGCGGAGTCTGCGGAAGGGTATGTCGGGACCATCCAACGCGCCTTGAAGAACGGCTGGTCCCGGGACAGCATCGGCCATCACATCGTTCGCAACAACCATATCTCCAACTGCGAGCAATCGGGGATCGTCGGCAGCCTGGGGTGCGTGTTCTGCACCGTCACGGGCAACACAATCCACGAAATCCACACGCGCCGGCTGTTCACCGGGGCGGAAATGGCCGGGATCAAGTTCCACGGCGCGATCGACACGGTCATTGAAGGCAATCACATCTATGACACCTGCCTGGGGATCTGGCTGGACTGGATGGCCCAGGGCACGCACGTCACGAGGAACCTGTTGCACGACAACGGGCGGGACCTGTTCGTGGAAGTCAATCATGGACCGTTCCTGGTGGACAACAATCTGTTCCTCTCGGGCAGCGGCGTGCTGGTCGATTCGCAGGGCGGCGCCTATGTCCACAATCTGATCGTCGGCAATATCGAAGTCATCCACACGGAGACGCGTCTGACGCCGTATCACAAGGCCCATTCCACCGAAGTCGTAGCGCTGCATCCCAATCCCAGCGGCGACGACCGCTATTACAGCAACATCTTCGTCAATGCGGCTCTGAACACGTACGACAAGGCCAAGCTGCCCGTGTTCATGGCGGGCAACGTGTTCCTCCACCAGGCCGCGCCGTCGAAACATGAGGCCGATCCCGTCGTGCAGCCGGAGGTCGATCCCGACGTCAAGCTCGTCGAAAAGAGCGATGGGCTGTACTTGCGAGTCCCGTTCGACAAGAATTGGGCGCAACGGCAACGTCGCATCGTGACGACCGATCTGCTCGGCAAGACAGATGCGGCAGGTCTTCCATACGAACATGCGGACGGCTCCCCCTATCGCATCGATACGGACTATTTCGGGCGAGCGAGGAATCTCGCCAATCCGTTCCCGGGTCCTGTCGAGCCGGTGAACGGTGACAAACAGGCGATGAAGATCTGGCCCATGGCCTCGTCGCGATAGCTTGTGTCGTCCGGGGCCGAGGGCGGGGCGCGGGCAGGCCCGCTGGAGCACGTTCGGCGTCGAAGAAGGGAGCCGTTCATGGAACGACCTTCCGTCGCCGCTGCCTGCAAACGCGGCAGCATGATTGCCTTCTGCACGCGGTACTGGTAGCCACGCTGGGCGGTTTGTTGTCCGGATATGATACGGGTGCAGTCTCCGGGGCGATTGGCTGTCTGCGTGGCACTGGTGCTGGTCGTGATCGCCGCCGTGCCGAAGACCAGGGGCAAGACACTCGATGAGATCGAAGAGCAGTGGATGCGAGGCCCTCTGGGCCGGCGGCCACAAGCGGATCGGGCACACAGGGGCTATTCCGCGGAGTGCTTCTTGCGATACTGTAGAGGGGTCAGCCCCATCCGCTGGCGAAAGTAGCGGGCGATGTTCTTCATCTCCGTAGATTGCAGCAATCGCGCGATCTCGCCAATCGACAGGTTGGTCGATACGAGCATGCGGGCCATGTGATCGGTCCGGGTTCGCTTGATTTCGTCGTGGATCGATCGTCCAAGGACCCGCTTGAACCGCTGTTGCAGAGCCCGGCGGGACAATGTGGTCGCCCCGGCCACGTCTTCCACCTGGATGCCTTCGCGGGCGTGCTCCCGAATGAATCGCAGCGCCGCTGCGATTTCCCGATCTTCTGTGGCTAAGACATCCGTGGACTGTCGCTCGACAACGTGCAGGGGGGCGACCACGACCCGCTCTTTGGTCTTTCCGACTCTCTCTCCCGCGATCAGTTTCTCCAACAGCGCCGCGGCGGCGTATCCGGCCGCCTCGACGCTCAAGGCAATGCTGGAAAGACGCGGGTACCCGATTTCACAGACCAGTTCGTCGTTGTCGATACCCAGGATGGCAATCTCGTCCGGCACCTGCAACTCCGCGATTTTGCAGGCGGCCAGGATCTGTTTGCTCCGATCGTCGTTGCAGGCCAGAAGAGCCGTCGGCTTGGGCAGGGACTTCAACCACGCGGCGATCCAGAGCATCTCCTCTTCGTCGGTGCGGGGCGGCTTGCTCTTGGGCTGCTCGTAGAAGGCGATCTCGCACCCGGCCTCTGCGGCCTTTCGACCGAAGATTTCGCCCCGTTGCGTCGACCAGTACATCCCATCGAGCCCACAATAGGCAAATCGGCGGAATCCTCGATCCAGGAAGTAATCGACGGCCATTCGCCCGATTCCTTCATTGTCGGTCACCAAGGCGTGGGCGTTAGCCACGGGTTCCCTGATGCCCGCAATGACGGCCGGAATCCCCAACTCGATGATGTTCTCGATGGCCCGCCTGTCCGCCAAGTGCGCAATGACCCCGTCTGTCTTCAACTCCTTCATCCACTCCCGGGATTGCCGGTGGGAGAGGCGGTAGAACTCAGGTTCCATGTGGAGCACCCACGGGCCGTGGATGGTTGCATAGCGGGCCGCACCCCGAAGGAGCCCTCGTCCATACGCCCGCGATTTTTCAACCAGAAGCATGACTCTCCGCGTCGTGAACATGCCTGTGATTCTACAAAGTCACGCCCGATGGCTCAAGGACATGTGCGCAGAATGATTGTTTTTATGCGCAAGATGAAGTCGGAGCGCCCTGTCCTGCGCCGATATACTATAGATGTGCGATGTGTGTCGCCCCTGAAAAGGAGGGTGTAGGTCTCGCGGGCAGACACTTAGTCGGCGGATAACCTGGCATCCCGAACGTCGGCAGGTGTCCTGGATTCGTCAGGTGGCGACGACATCCGCGGAGGATAAGTCTGTGCAACTGGACTTCGATCAGATAAGTCATCGCTTTTTCGCTGCCGCAAGCCGAATGGGAGCGCGTGGGTTGGCCTGCGGCGATTCCAGTGTTCCATCAAAAAGGAGGTAGGTCATGTGCAAAAGAGCGTTGTTCCACGTTTGTCTGTTGACGGCATTGGCCTTGGCCGCCCAGGCGGCTGAACCGGTGGGGTACTGGCCCTTTGATGGGGACCTTGCCGATGCCGTTGGAGGGCAGGATGGAACGTTCAGCGGAGGGACCACGGTGTATGTCAAGGGCCGGATGGGTCAGGCGATCTTGTTCGACGGGGTCGATGACTACGTCGCAGTCAAGGGAGGCAACCTCAATGCCTACACGATTACCGCCTGGGTCAAGCCCGCAAGGACAGCCGCGGCCAGCATCGTGGCGAGAACCGACTCCACTGGCCCGGGGAAATCGTGGTCGCACCAGATGCGCATCTCCTCGACCGGCGTGTTCGAGCACTACCTTTGGGACGGCGCCTCGAAGTCCGCTCTGGGGACGACGCCGGTGCAGGTCGGCGAGTGGTACTTCGTTGCCACCCAGGCGACCAACAACGCATCCATGGAGCTGTTCGTCGACGGTGTGAAGGAAGCCTCTACCACGATCGGCGCCTTCTGGGCCGGTGGAGACCGATATCACATAGGATCCAACTCCGGCAATAGCATGGGGTGGTATCAGGGAGTCATCGACGAGGTTCGGATCTACGACGGCGCCTTATCGGACGATGAGATCAAGGCCGTCATGCTGAGCGCGTATGCGACCGGCTCTTTCCCGACTCCCGAAGACAATGGCACAGACGTGGCCAGGGATACGACTTTCAGTTGGTCGGCCGGGGTATGGGCCGAGACGCATGATGTCTACTTCGGCACGACGTTCGATGAGGTCAGTCAGGCCACACGCGAC
>Ga0116141_10000866_pt1 | contig 25057 bp, 19 predicted proteins | sample AD_UKC097_MetaG_FD_89744 | JGI IMG/M metagenome (GOLD analysis project Ga0116141, IMG submission 89744) | Active sludge microbial communities of municipal wastewater-treating anaerobic digesters from USA - AD_UKC097_MetaG | ecosystem: Engineered > Bioreactor > Anaerobic > Digestate | place: USA...
CCAGACGCACGACGCCGCTGGCGGTCACCGGATTGAACCGCGTCTGGGCGGCGGTGTCCTGAAGGCGGGCGGAACGGACGTCGGCGGTGAGGGCCAGGTCGCCCCCGAGCGCCTGCAGGCTCAGGGGCCCGGCGGCTTCTCTCACCTGCGCTTCAAGGAAGGGCGCCCGGGCCGCCAGGTCGCGGGCCAGGCCGCGGACGCTCCAGCCCTTGTCCAGCCGCAACAGGGGCGCGCCGTCCGGGCACAGCCGCCCGGCCAGGTCGGCTAGGTCATTCGCGCCCAGTTCCAGCCGCCCGGCGGCCACGCTCGCGCAATCATCCGCAGTGAAGCTCAGGCCGCCGCCGGCGATCCGGGCCTGGCCCCGGGTCTCGACCCTGCCATCCACCACCGGGCCAATGGAGCCCGCCACCACCAGCCGGGCCTGCGCGGTCACGCCGGCCGCGTCCGCCTGATAGTGATCGACCACAAGGTCCGCGGCCGGCAGGCCGCCGCCGTCGGCGACCAGGCGGAAGCCGCCCTGGCCCTTGGCGTAGAGGGCGGGTCCCGCCGCCGTCAGGGTGACCCGCCCCCCGGTCGCGGTCAGCAGGTTGATCGGGCGAGGCGCCGCGATACTGAGCCCCTCGGGCGCCACCGCCAGGACAAGGCCCGGCGCGGTGACGTCAAACCTGGCCAGGGCGCGTTTCAGGGCCGCGTCCCCCGGCGCATCGCCGGCCTTGATCGCGCCCAAGCCCGTCCAGCCGCCGCGGGCGCCCAGGCGCGCGTCCAGCCGGGTCCTCAGGCCCTCGCCGCTGAACGCCGCCGAGCCATTGAGGGCCGCGGCCAGGCCGGTCAGCTTCAGATCGCCCTGGGAGAGGCCCGCCGCCGCCAGGGTCACCCGCGCCTGGCCGCGAGCCTGGTCGCCCCCGGCGCGGATCCAGGTCAGGTCGGAAAGGTCGAGCCCGAGGTCCAGGCCGTGCAGGCTGGCCCCGCCCGCCGAGGCGCGCTCGGCGTGGGCCGATCCGGTCACGGCGCCGTCCAGGGTCAGGCGATCCGCCCAGCCGCCGCCCTGGCCCCGGAAGGTGGCGGTCTGGCGCAGGCCTGTCGCCCAAATCTCGCGGGGGCCGTCGCCCCAGGCGGCCCGCCGCGCCGCGGTGGTCAGGGTGAGCACCGCCTCGCCCAGCACCTGCTTTCGCGCCAGGTCCGGATAGGGCAGTTCGCCGCTGAGCTTGATCTGGCCGGCTTCCATACGCCCGGCCTGGACCTGGGCGGCGTCGATCCGCGCCGCCGCCGCCACCGCCACCCGCGACCCATGGGTGACCAGGTGCAGCTCACCGCCGCTGAGGGCCGCGCTCCAGCCGCGCCCGGCCAGGCGGGCCGCATCCAGGCTGGCGTCCAGTCGTTGCAGGCGGCCGTGGTCGACCCGGGCGTCCAGGCCGCCGGCCAGCCGGCCCTGATCGGTGTCCAGCCGCAGCCGGGCGGCCTCGATGGAGATGTCAGGCAAGGGCAGGTTTGTGCTCGGCCGCGCCTTGAGCCTGGCCACCAGGGGATCGAGGGCGCCCAGGCTGAGCGCCCCGCCCTTCAGCCGGGCCTTCAGGGTCGGCCGCACGAGACGCACCGAGGTCACCCGCGCGCCTAAGGGATCACCGGTCCAGAAGCCCACCAGATCGTAGCGGATCTCCGCCACCTCGGCGGTCAGGTCCGGGTCCTTGGCCGGCCCCACTCGCAGGGAGCCGGTGAAGCCGCCGGGATCAAAGGCCTGGAAGGCGATCTCGGCCTCGACGCCTTGCGCACGCAGCCAGCTGGTCACCGCATCGCGCGCCAGGCTGCGGCGCGCGGCGTAGACGCCCAGCGCCCCGGCCGCCGCGGCGGTCAGACCCAGCACCAGGCCCACGCGCCAGACGGTGGGGCGCGGGCGGGCTTTCGGCTGTGGCGGGGCGTCGTGTGTCGTCAAGTCAGGGTCCGCTTCGGCGCTGAAGCTAGCTCAAATCGCGCCGAAGCGGAGTTGTTCCGGTTTCCGTGGCGCCAGTAGGGCGCCGGGACGCGTCCTAGAGCGGGCCGGTGGTGGCCAGGGCCACGCCGCCGTCCACCGCGATCGTCTCGCCCACCACATAGTCGCCGGCCCGGCTGGCCAGGTAGATGGCGCAGCCCGCCATGTCCTCGTCGCGGCCAATGCGGCGCATGGGGATGCGCTTGGCGATGATGTCGCCCTGGTCGCGGGCCACGCGGTTCATTTCCGAGGCGAAGGCGCCCGGCGCGATGCCGGTCATGACGATGCCGTCCTCCACCAGCCGGGCGGCCATGCGGCGGGTCAGATAGATCAGCCCGGCCTTGGAGGCGTGGTAGGAATAGGTCTCCTGCGGATTGAGGCGGATGCCGTCGATCGAGCAGATATTGATGACCTTCGAGGGCCGCTCATGGCTACCGGCCGCCTTCAGGGCGCCGTGCAGGGCCTGGGTCAGGAAGAAGGGCGACTTCAGGTTCAGGTCCATGACCTTGTCCCAGCCGCTCTCCGGGAAATCGTCAAAGGGCGCGCCCCAGGCGGCGCCGGCGTTGTTGACCAGGATGTCGAGCTTGGGCTCCAGCGCGGTCAGGCGCTTGGCCAGCTGCTGGCAGCCTTCCACGGTCGAGACGTCCTGGGGCAGGGAGATGCAGTTCGGCCCCAGCTCGGCGGCGGTCTCGTCGCAGGCGGCGGGCTTGCGCGAGGAGACATAGACCTTTGCGCCCTGGTCGATGAAGCCCTTGGCGATCATCTTGCCGATGCCGCGCGAACCGCCGGTGACGAGGGCCACGCGGCCTTCCAGGGAGAACATGTCGAGAGCCATGGGGCGCTTCCTTGCTTGACGTTATGGAAGGCTCATAGACCCGCTCCGGAGCCCCGCAAAGCCTCCGCACATTTGACTCGCGCCAAGCCAAGCGGGCCTATAACAAGCGTTTGAATCAAGGTCCGTCAGACCAAGAGCGGACCACCAGTCATTTCAAATCGAGGATCCGCCGCATGACCGCCATCAATTCGGTGACCGACCTGACGATCGAAGGCGACGTCGCCGTCATCACCCTGAATTCGCCGCCCGTGAACGCCCTGTCCGCCAATGTGCGTGAGGGCCTGTTCGAGGGCTTCAAGGCCGCCATCGCCGAGCCGGCCGCCAAGGCCATCGTGCTGATCTGCGAAGGCCGCACCTTCATCGCCGGCGCCGACATCACCGAGTTCGGCGGCGCCTCCAAGGGTCCGGGCCTGAACGAAGTCCAGGACATGATGGAAGGCTCGCCCAAGCCGGTGGTCGCCGCGATCCACGGCACCGCCCTCGGCGGCGGTCTGGAAGTGGCCCTCTGCGCCCACTACCGCGTGGCCGTTCCCTCGGCCAAGTGCGGCCTGCCGGAAGTGAACCTGGGCCTCCTGCCCGGCGCCGGCGGCACCCAGCGCCTGCCCCGCATCGTCGGCGCCCAGCGCGCCATGGAGATGATGACCTCGGGCCAGCACGTGCCGGCCAAGGAATGCCTGGCCATGGGCCTGGTCGACGAGCTGGCCGAGGAAGGCAAGCTGCGCGACGCCGCCATCGCCTACGCCCGCAAGCTGGTGGCCGAGAACAAGCCGCTGGTGAAGGTCCGCGACAACGACACCAAGGTCGCCGCCGACCGCGGCAAGCCGGAAATCTTCGCCGACTTCCGCAAGGCCAACGCCCGCAAGTTCCGCGGCTTCCTGGCCCCCGAATACAACATCCGCTGCATCGAAGCGGCGGTGAACCTGCCCTTCGACGAGGGCATGGCCGTTGAACGCAAGCTGTTCATGGAGCTGATGACCGGCTCGCAGTCGGCCGCCCAGCGCTATTCCTTCTTCGCCGAACGCACCGCGGCCAAGATCCCGGGCATCGCCGACGATGTGCCGCTGATCCCGGTCAAGAAGGTCGGCGTGATCGGCGCCGGCACCATGGGCGGCGGCATCGCCATGAACTTCGCCAACGCCGGCATCCCGGTGGTGATCGTCGAGCAGAAGCAGGAGCCGCTGGACCGCGGCCTGGCCACCATCCGCAAGAACTACGAGCGCACCGCCTCTCGCGGCGGCCTTACCGCGGCCCAGGTGGAAGAGCGTTGCGCCCTGATCACCGGCTCCCTGTCCATGGAAGACAGCTTCAAGGACGTCGACCTCGTGATCGAGGCGGTGTTCGAGCGCATGGACATCAAGAAGGACATCTTCGCGAAGCTCGACGCCATCTGTAAGCCGGGCGCGATCCTGGCCACCAACACCTCGGGCCTGAACATCGACGAGATCGCCTCGGTGACCAAGCGTCCCGAGGCCGTCATCGGCCTGCACTTCTTCTCGCCGGCCAACGTGATGAAGCTGCTGGAGATCGTCCGTGCCGACCACACCTCGGACAGCGTGATCGCCACCTCGATGAAGCTGGCCAAGCAGATCGGCAAGATCGCCGTCCTGGTCGGCGTCTGCCCCGGCTTCGTCGGCAACCGCATCCTGGGCGCCCGCCAGCGCGAAGCCCAGAAGCTGGTCATGGAAGGCGCCATGCCCTGGGATATCGACCGGGTGCTCTATGACTTCGGCTTCCCCATGGGTCCGTTCGCCATGAGCGACCTGGCCGGCCTGGACATCGGCTGGGTCAAGGAAAAGTCCAACGGCGAAAGCATCCGCGACGTGCTGTGCGAAGCCGACCGCCGGGGCCAGAAGACCGGCGCCGGCTACTACGACTACGACGAAAACCGCAACGCCAAGCCGAGCGCCTTCACCGAGAAGGTGATCAACGACTTCATCGTCAAGTCGGGCGCCAACCCGCGCAAGATCTCCGACGAGGAAATCCTCGAGCGCTGCATCTTCCCGATGATCAACGAAGGCCTGAAGATCCTCGAAGAGGGCAAGGCCATCCGCGCCTCGGACATCGATGTGGTCTGGCAGAACGGCTACGGCTGGCCGGTCTATCGCGGCGGCCCGATGTTCTACGGCGACCTCGTCGGCCCGGAGAAGGTCCTGGCGAAGATGAAGGAATTCCAGGCCACGATGGGCGACCAGTTCAAGCCGGCCGCCCTGCTCGAAAAGGTCGTCGCCGAAGGCAAGAAGTTCGGCCAACTCTAAGTTCTGAAGGACCGCCCGGGCGCTCTGCGTTCGGGCGGTTTTTTCGGCCCCTATGCTCCCCTTACGTCAAGGGGCGCGCTCCCCAACCGTAAGAGGAAGTCCAAAACATGCGGGAAGCCGTCATCGTCTCCACTGCGCGCACGCCGATCGGCAAGGCCTATCGCGGCGCCTTCAACAACACCTCGGGCGCCGAGCTCGCCGGTCACGCCATCGCCCAGGCCGTGGCCCGCGCTGGCGTTGATCCGGGCGAGATCGACGACGTGGTCATGGGCGCGGCCCTGCAGCAGGGCTCGACCGGCAACAACATCGCCCGCCAGGCCGCCCTGCGCGCCGGCCTGCCGAACACCGTCTCGGGCATGACGCTCGACCGCCAGTGCTCCTCGGGCCTGATGGGCATCGCCACGGCCGCCAAGTACATCATCAACGACGGCGCGACCGTCGCGGTCGGCGGCGGGCTGGAGTCCATCTCCCTCGTCCAGAACGACAAGATGAACCGCTATCGCACCAGCGATAAGTGGCTGAACGAGCACGTTCCGGAAATCCACACCTCGATGATCGAGACCGCCGAGATCGTCGCCGAGCGCTATGGCGTGTCCCGTGAGTACCAGGACGAGTACGCCTTCCAGTCCCAGCAGCGCACCGCCGTCGCCCAGGCCGCTGGCGTGTTCGACGCCGAGATCGCCCCGCTGACCTCGATCATGCTGGTCCAGAACAAGGAAACCGGCGAGTTCTCGGAAAAGGAAGTCACCCTGACCAAGGACGAGGGCAACCGTCCCTCGACCACCCTGGAAGACCTGCAGAAGCTGCAGCCGGTCTTCAAGGGCGGCATCTTCGTCAAGGAAGGCAAGTACGTCACCGCCGGCAACGCCTCGCAGCTGTCCGACGGCGCCGCCGCCGTGGTGCTGATGGAGCGCAAGGAAGCTGAACGTCGCGGCCTGACCCCGCTCGGCGCCTATCGCGGCATGGCCGTGGCCGGCTGCGGCCCGGAAGAAATGGGCATCGGCCCGGTGTTCGCGATCCCGAAGCTGCTCGAGCGTAACGGCCTGAAGATCGACGACATCGACATGTGGGAACTGAACGAGGCCTTCGCCTCCCAGTGCCTGTACTGCCGTGACAAGCTCGGCATCGACCCGGCCAAGTACAACATCTCGGGCGGCGCCATCTCCATCGGCCACCCCTACGGCATGACCGGCGCCCGCGCGACCGGCCATATCCTGCACGAGGGCAAGCGCCGCGGCCTGAAGTACGGCGTGGTCACCATGTGCGTCGGCGGCGGCATGGGCGCGGCCGGCCTCTTTGAAATTTTCTAAGAGGACGGAAAGCCGCGCCCATCTTCAAAGACTCGGCTGAAATCGCCAGGCGATTTGAGCGGGGCGCGGCCGGCCTTTTCGAAATCTTCTAAGCGATTTCGTTTAAGCTTGAACGATCCGAAGGGGCCGTCCGCAAGGGCGGCCCCTTTTCCTATTCCCCGAGAGCAAGTGTCAGCCCTTCGCCGCCTTGCGCCGCGCGATGAGGTCCGCGACGCCCGGCGACGATCTCCAGATCGCGCCATAGGCCGGGTCGGCGCGGATGGCCGGCGGGAACTCGTGCGCCCCATAGGGCAGGGCCCAGGGCAGGTAGAGGGACCCGGCGTTGACCGCGCCGCGCAGCAGCTCAAGCGCGCGCTTCGTCTCGCCGGCCTGGGCGTATTCGAAGGCCAGCACAAAGGCCTGGTCGCCCCAGGAACTGCCGAACTTGGCCTCCCCATCGCCGGAGACCCCGCCGGGATCGGCCAGGGCCCGGTCCTCGGCCCGCAACTGCGTCAGGAAGCCCTGGGGCCGCCCCTCCAGCGCGTCGGCGGCCAGGCGCATGCGGTCGAGCTGGGCGGCGACCGGGGCCGGCGGGCGTCCCCGCCAGAGGCTGGCCGCGATCTCGTCCGCCGTCCTGCGCAGGACCTTTGCATCCCGCGCGCCCAGCAGCATCAGGTAGAGGTCGTGCAGGACGAAGACATTGCCGGGGTCGCGGGTCAGCAGGGCGCGATAGCCCTTGGCCGCTTCTGCGGTGCGGGCCGCACAGTGCTGCATCCGCGGCACGGCCATCTGGCGCCAGCTGTCGCCGGGCATCAGGCCCGCCGCGATCCGGGCGTGGCGCAGGGCCGCCTCGCACCGGCCGGAGGTGGCCAGGGCGTAGGCGTACCAGGTGTTGGCGTCCGGCGAGTTGGGGTCGATGGCGACCGCCCGCGCGTACAGGGTCTCAGCCTCTTCCCAGCGCAGGGCGTAGGTGTAGTCCCGCGCCGTGGCCGCCAGGGCGTCCGGGTCATCCGGATTGGCGGCCAGCGCCCGGGCCAGCAACTGCGCGGCCCTCTGCCGCCGCGCCGCATAGTCGGCCTCCGTCTCGTCAGGACGGGGGAAGGCCGGCACGCCCTCAACCTGATAGCCCAGCATCAGGGCGGCGGAGGACTCCGGGTCCAGGGCCAGCACCCGGGCCTGGGCGGCCTGGGTCTGTCGCACCAGCCGGGCGAAGGTCGTCCAGTCGCGGTTGTGCCGGGCTTGGTGGGCCGCGGACAGGGTCTGGCGCGCCTCGTGAATCATGCGGGTGACTTCGGGGTCTTCCGGCTCGCGGGCGGCCGGCGCGCCTCGCACCCGATCGCCTAGCCAGATGGCCAGGTAGCGGGCCGCGGCCGACAGGGCCCGCTCACGCACGGTCGGGTCGGTCACCCCATGAGCGTCGAACCGCGCCGCCCAGACCCGCGCGCCGGTGCGCCGGTCGGTCAGCACCAGGCTCACCGCCGACTGCGGGGCGTCCGGCGACACGGTCCCGCTCAACACCAGGTCCGGCGGCCGGGCGCCCCCCTGGGCGTCCACCAGGCTCAGGCCCTGCATGTGGGACAACGTGGTCTGAAGGTCGGCGGTCAGATGGGCGGCCTCGGGCGTCAGCGCCGGCGTCTCAGCCCGCAGGGGCGCGACCGCCAGGCTGGAGACCTCCACCGGCCGCGGCGCCAGCAGCCGCCAGGCGCCAAGCCCCGCCACCGCCACCAGCAGCGCGGCCAGCAACAAGGCCCAGACCGGCGGCGCGCGCCTCGCCGGTTCGCGGCCCACCTCAACGGCAGGCGGCGCAGGCTCGGAGGTGTCGGCGACCTCCAGCCGCCAGCCCACCTTGCGCTGGGTGCTGAGATCAAAGGCCCCGGTCTCGGCCGCAAGCCGGCGGATGCGCGAGATCACCCGGTTGATGGCGTCCTCGCTCACCGCGCGGCCATCCCAGGCGCCGTCCACCAGGGCCTGGCGGGAGACCACTTGTCCCGGCCGCTCGGCCAGGACCAGCAGGGCCCGCATCACCTGGGGCTCCAGCACCAGGCGCTGACCCTCGGCCAGCACCTCGCAGGCGGACGGCCGCAGAAGCGCACGCCCCAGGTTCAGATCCGGCTGATCGGCGAGTCCCCCGGGCATGGCCCCTCCCCCACAACCTAGATACGCCATGTCCGTCAGGAAAAAATCAGTTTCCCGACAGGCTGCGGTCCTTTCGACCTCGCGCCGCCCGGACCAGCCTTCCCGCATCATTCGAGGGAGGCCCGCCATGACGGCGATGACGCAGAACGACACCCGGGTCCGATCGGACCGATCCTTCTTCCTGGCCATGGCCGGCGCCATTGCGGTCACGGTGGCTGTCGGCTTCAGCGTCTCCCTGGCCCGACCCCAGACCGCCTTCGCCGCCGCGCCCCTGCACGTCCACATCCACGGGGCGGTGTTCAGCCTCTGGATCCTCTTCTACCTGGTTCAGAACGCCCTGGTGGTGCGCGGCTCCATCGCCCTGCACCGGGCGCTGGGGATGTTCGGCGCGGGCCTGGCCCTGGTGATGGTCGCGCTGGGGGTCCTGACGACGGTCCTGGCGCTCAAGATGCACCGGGTGCCGCCCTTCTTTCCGCCGGGGGTCTTCCTGGTGCTGGACATCACCAGCGTGCTGACCTTTGCGGGCCTGACCTTCGCCGCCATCGCCCTGCGCCGCGATCCCGCCTGGCACAAGCGCCTGATGCTGTGCGGCACGATCATGGTCATGTCGCCGGCGCTTGGCCGCCTGCTGCCCATGCCGTTGCTGGGCCCCTGGGGCAGCTGGGCGGTCTCGGGGACCATGCTGCTCTATGTGCTGGCCGCCGTGCTCTATGACCGCGGGACCCGCGGCCGCGTCCATACGGCCTATGCCTGGGGCGCCGGCGCCATCATCGCCACCCAGCTGGCCATCGCGGGCCTGTCCTTCACGCCGCCGGTCCTGGCCCTGGCCGCCCGCCTGCAGGGGTGAAGCCGGTTGCCTCCCCCGCCCCACTCCCCCTAGGCTCCGCTCCAAACAGACGCCTAGGGGGGAACGGACTATGGCGGGGGAAACCGAGGGCCGCAGGCACGGCCTGATCATCGGGGCGGCGTCGGCCGGCACGGTGTTCGAATGGTACGACTTCTACCTCTACGGCTCGCTGGCCGGGTTCATCACCACCCACTTCTTCTCAGGGGTCAACGAGACCACCGGCTACATCTTCGCCCTGCTGGCCTTCGCCGCCGGCTTTGCGGTGCGCCCGTTCGGCGCCCTGGTGTTCGGCCGGCTGGGCGACCTGTGGGGGCGCAAGAACACCTTCCTGGTCACCATGCTCCTGATGGGCCTGTCGACCTTCGCGGTCGGCCTGTTGCCTGACTACAAGACCATCGGGGTCGCCGCCCCCATCGCCCTGATCGTCATGCGCCTGGTGCAGGGCCTGGCCCTGGGCGGCGAGTACGGCGGCGCCGCCACCTACGTCGCCGAGCACGCCCCGGACGGCAAACGCGGCCTCTATACGAGCTGGATCCAGACCACGGCGACGCTGGGCCTCTTCCTGTCCCTGATCGTCATCATCGCCGTGCGCACCCAGCTGGGCGAGGACGCCTTCAAGGCCTGGGGCTGGCGCATCCCCTTCCTGGTCTCCCTGGCCCTGCTGCTGGTCTCCCTGTGGATCCGCCTGAAGCTGAACGAGAGCCCGATCTTCCAGAAGATGGTCGACGAGGGCACCACCTCGAAGCGCCCGCTCACCGAGGCGCTCGGAACCTGGTCGAACCTCAAGCTGGTCATCCTGGCCCTGGTGGGCCTCACCGCCGGCCAGGCCGTGGTCTGGTACACGGGCCAGTTCTACGCCCTGTTCTTCCTGGAGAAGATGCTGCGGGTCGATGGCGTGCTCACCAATGAGCTGGTCGCCATGGCGCTCCTGATCGGAACACCCTTCTTCGTGGTGTTCGGCTGGCTGTCGGACAAGATCGGCCGCAAGCCGATCATCCTGGCCGGCTGCCTGTTGGCGGTGTTCACCTATTTCCCGATCTTCAAGGCCCTGACCGTGGCCGCCAATCCGGCCCTGGCCGCAGCGACAGCGACCTCGCCGGTGACCGTCGTCGCCGACCCGGCCGACTGCGCCTTCCAGTTCGATCCCGTGGGCAAGAAAGCCTTCGTCTCGTCCTGCGACATCGCCAAGTCGGCCCTGGCGGGCGCCGGGGTCTCCTATCTCAACAAGGCCGCCCCGGCCGGAACCCCGGCCCAGGTGCTGGTGGGCGACGCGGTGGTCCCGGGCCTGGATGGCAAGATCATCCCCAAGGCCGAGCTGGCCGAGGCCAAGAAGGCCTGGACCAAGGACCTGACCGGCGTGCTGGCCGACCACGGCTATCCCGCCAAGGCTGACCCGGCGAAGATCGACAAGGTGAAGGTCGTGGGCCTGCTGTTCCTGCTCGTGCTCTATGTGACCATGGTCTACGGGCCGGTCGCGGCGGCCCTGGTGGAGATGTTCCCGGCCCGCATCCGCTACACCTCCATGTCCCTGCCCTATCACATCGGCAACGGCTGGTTCGGCGGCTTCCTGCCCACCACCGCCTTCGCCATGGTGGCGGCGACGGGGAACATCTATTTCGGCCTCTGGTACCCCATCGTCGTCGCCGCCGTGACCGTGGTCATCGGCGCCCTGTTCGTGAAGGAGATGCGCGGCGCGCCCATCGACGGCTAGGCGCACGAAAAAGCCGCCGCAGACGTCCTGCGGCGGCTCGTTCAACTCAAGCCTGGTCAGCTCAGGCGCCGGTCTTCGGGGTCAGTTCGCCCGCGGCGTAGCGCTTGGCCATGGCCGACAGCGGCAGGGCCTTGATCTTGGAGGCGTGGCCGGCGGTGCCGAATTCCTCGAAGCGCTGGATGCAGATCTTGCGCATGGCTTCCTTGGCCGGCTTCAGATAGCTGCGCGGGTCGAACTCGCCGGGCTTTTCGGCGAACACCTTGCGGATCGCGCCGGTGATGGCCATCCGGTTGTCGGTGTCGATGTTGATCTTGCGCACGCCGTGCTTGATGCCGCGCTGGATCTCTTCCACCGGCACGCCCCAGGTCTGGGGCATCTCGCCGCCGTACTTGTTGATGATCTCCTGCAGGTCCTGCGGCACCGAGGACGAGCCGTGCATCACTAGGTGGGTGTTGGGCAGGCGGCGGTGGATCTCTTCGATCACGTGCATGGCCAGGACGTCGCCGTCCGGCTTGCGGGTGAACTTGTAGGCGCCGTGGCTGGTGCCCATGGCGATGGCCAAGGCGTCGACCTCGGTGGCCTTCACGAACTCGACCGCCTGGTCCGGATCGGTCAGCAGCTGGTCATGGCCGAGCTTGCCCTCGAAGCCGTGGCCGTCTTCCTTCTCGCCCATGCCGGTCTCGAGGCTGCCCAGCACGCCGAGCTCGCCTTCCACCGAGGCGCCGACCCAGTGGGCCATGTCGACCACCGCCTTGGTGACCGCGACATTGTAGTCGTAGTCGGCCGGGGTCTTGCCGTCGGCCTTCAGCGAGCCGTCCATCATCACCGAGGTGAAGCCGTACTGGATGGCGGTCGCGCAGGTGGCTTCGTTATTGCCATGGTCCTGGTGCATGCAGATCGGGATGTCCGGGTACATCTCGGCCATGGCGTCGATCAGGTGCTTCAGCACGATGTCGTTGGCGTAGGACCGGGCCCCGCGGGAGGCCTGCATGATCACCGGCGAATTGGTGGCCTCCGCGGCCTCCATGATCGCCAGGGCCTGCTCCATGTTGTTGATGTTGAAGGCCGGCACGCCGTAGCCGTACTCGGCGGCGTGATCCAGCAGCTGGCGAAGGGTTACGCGGGCCATCGGCCGTTCTCCATCAAATCTGTTCTATTTCGACAAGGCCGCCACGCCGGGCAGCTCCTTGCCTTCCATCCATTCAAGAAACGCACCGCCCGCCGTGGAGACGAAGGTGAAGTCGCCCACCACGCCCGCGGCGTTCAGAGCCGCGACCGTATCGCCGCCGCCGGCCACCGCCACCAGCTTGCCGGCCTTGGCCAGCTCGGCCGCGTGGTGCGCCGCGCCCATGGTGCCCTTGTCGAAGGGCGGCATCTCGAACACGCCCAAGGGGCCGTTCCAGATCAGGGTCTTGGAGGCGTCCATGGCCTTGTTGAGGCGCTCGACGGTCCCCGGCCCGGCGTCCAGGATCCGCTCGTGCTCGTCCACGGCGCCCAGATTGCGCACCCGGGCCGCGGCGCCGGGCTGCATCACCTCGGCGACCACGATGTCGATGGGCAGCAGCAGTTCGCAGTTGTTCTGGCCGGCGACGCGGATGATCTCGCGCGCCGTCTCAGCCATGTCCTTCTCGCAATAGGACGCGCCGACCTCGTGGCCTTGGGCGAACAGGAAGGTGTTGGCCATGCCGCCGCCGATGGCCAGCTTGTCCAGCTTGGTCACCAGGTGGCTGAGCAGGTCGAGCTTGGTCGAGACCTTGGAGCCGCCGACAATGCCCAGCACCGGGCGGTCGGGCTTGCCCAGCGCCTTGTCCAGGGCCGAGAGCTCCAGGCGCATCTGCTCGCCCGCATAGGCCGGCAGGAGGTGGGCCAGGCCCTCGGTGGAGGCGTGGGCCCGGTGGGCGGCCGAGAAGGCGTCGTTCACATAGAGGTCGCCGTTCGCGGCCAGGGCCTTGGCGAAGTCGGGATCGTTCTTCTCTTCGCCCGCATGGAAGCGGACATTTTCCAGCAGCAGCACGTCGCCAGCCTTGATGGCGGCGATGGCGTCAGCGGCGGCCGGCCCCACACAGTCAGACCCGAAGGCCACCGGCGCGCCCAGCACCTTGGCCAGGGCCGGGGCGATGGGCGCAAGGCTCATCTCCGGCACGACCTTGCCCTTGGGCCGGTCGAAGTGGGCCAGCAGCACCACCTTGGCGCCGCCCGCGCGCAGCTTCTCGATGGTGGGAACCGCGGCCTTAAGGCGGGTGTCGTCCGACACCTGGCCGTCATGCATCGGCACGTTGAAGTCCACCCGCACCAGGGCGCGTCGGCCCTGGAGGTCGGCGTCGTCGAGGGTCTTGAAGGTCATGACAGTTACCCGCTCACCCCGGCGAACGCCGGGGACCAGATGAAGGAGCGCCGCATTGGCCGGAATGTCAGGAGGGACCCGTCTGCGGGGCGATGCGCCCTGCGATCCGGGTCCCGGCGTCCGCCGACTTGAGCGGTGAACGCCGGGATCATGTCCCTTAGATCAGCTTCGCCAGGGCCAGGGCGGTGTCGCTCATGCGGGTCGAGAAGCCCCACTCGTTGTCGTACCAGGTCAGGATGCGGCCCAGGCCGCCGTCGATCACCTGGGTCTGGGCCAGGGCCGCCGTGGACGAATAGGCCACGTGGTTGAAGTCGATGGAGACCAGCGGCTCGTCGGTGACGCCCAGCACGCCCTTCAGCGGGCCCGACGCGGCGGCGGCCTTCAGGGCCTCGTTGATTTCTTCGGCGGTGATGGTGCGCCCCGGAACCCAGGTCAGGTCCACGACGGAGACGTTCGGGGTCGGCACGCGGATCGAGGAGCCGTCCAGCTTGCCCTTCAGTTCCGGGATCACCAGGCCCAGGGCCTTGGCGGCCCCGGTCGAGGTCGGGATCATGCTCATGGCCGCCGCGCGGGCGCGGTAGAGGTCCTTGTGCATGGTGTCCAGGGTCGGCTGGTCACCGGTATAGGAGTGGATGGTGGTCATGTAGCCACGCTCGATGCCGGCCAGGTCCTGCAGGACCTTGGCGACGGGGGCGAGGCAGTTGGTGGTGCACGAGGCGTTGGAGACGACCAGGTCGTCCTTGGTCAGGGTCTGGTGGTTCACGCCATAGACGATGGTCTTGTCGGCGTTGTCGCACGGGGCCGAGACCAGCACGCGCTTGGCGCCGGCGTCCAAGTGGGCGGCGGCCTTGTCCTTCGAGGTGAACAGGCCGGTGCACTCCATGGCGATATCGACGCCAAGGTCCTTGTGCGGCAGTTCGGCCGGGTTGCGGATGGCCGTCACCTTGATCGGGCCGAAGCCGACGTCGATGGTGTCGCCGCTGACCTTCACCTCGCCGGGGAAGCGGCCGTGCACGCTGTCATAGCGCAGCAGGTGGGCGTTGGTTTCCACCGGGCCCAGGTCGTTGATGGCGACGACCTCGATGTCCTTGCGGCCATGCTCGACGATCGAACGCAGGACCAGCCTGCCGATGCGGCCGAAGCCATTGATGGCGACGCGAACAGTCATCGAGATCACTCCTTTGAGAGTTTGGGCTGGCCCGTTGGCCACGAATTTTTGATTTGCGGGGGTTTCTTGAGTCCAGGGGGCCTTGAGTCAACCCCTCGCAGGGTCAAGTTCGGTCGCGAACTATGTCAGACAACGCTGTCATAGTTCATGACACCGGTTTCCTTCTATCAATGGTGTTTTGAAAGAGCTTCGCCGGGGCGGTTCAGCCGCCGCGCACCACCCGCACCTTGTCCGCCGCCGCCTTGGCCAGGCGACGGGCCTCGTCGGTGTCGGTGGCGCGGGCCAGGGCGACGCCCATGCGCCGCCGCTCAAAGGCTTCCGGCTTGCCGAACAGGCGCAGGTCCGCGCCGGGAACCGACAGGGCCTCGGCCACGCCCTCGAAGGCCACGCCCTCAGCCTCCATCCCGCCATAGATGACAGCGCTGGCGCCCGGCTCGCGCTGGGTGGCGTCCACCGGCAGGCCGAGGATGGCGCGGGCGTGCAGGGCGAACTCGCTATAGGTCTGGGTGGCCAGGGTGACGAGGCCGGTGTCATGCGGCCGCGGGCTGACCTCCGAGAACCAGACCTGGTCGCCCTTCACGAACAGCTCGACCCCGAACAGGCCGACCCCGCCCAGGGCCTCCGTCACCTTGCCGGCGATGTCGCGGGCGGCGGCCAGCGCCGCAGGGCTCATGGCCTGGGGCTGCCAGCTTTCCACATAGTCGCCCTTGACCTGGCGGTGGCCGATGGGGGCGCAGAAGGCCGTGGCGATCCCGCCGTCGGCCGTGCGGTGGCGCACGGTGAGCTGGGTGATCTCGTAGTCAAAGGCGATCCGCCCCTCGACGATCACCCGCGGCTGCTCGACCCGGCCGCCTTCCAGCGCATAGCGCCAGGCCGAGGCGATCCCTTCAGGCGCCTCCACATAGGACTGGCCCTTGCCGGAGGACGACATCACCGGCTTTACGAAGCACGGGAAGCCCGCGACCTCGGCCGCCGCCTTGGCCAGCTCCGCCTCGGAGGAGGCGAAGGCGTAGGGGCTGGTGGGCAGGCCAAGGTCTTCCGCCGCCAGCCGGCGGATGCCCTCGCGGTTCATGGTCAGTTGGGCGGCGCGCGCGGTCGGGATCACCGTCGCCAGGCCCTCAGCCTCGATGCGCACCAGCTCATCGGTGGCGATGGCCTCGATCTCCGGCACGATCAGGTGGGGCTGTTCGGCCGCGATCACCGCCCGCAGGGCCGCGGCGTCAGTCATCTGGATCACGTGGCTGCGGTGGGCCACCTGCATGGCCGGGGCGTTGGCGTAGCGATCCACCCCGATCACCTCGCAGCCCAGCCGCTGCAGCTCAATCGCCACCTCCTTGCCGAGCTCCCCGCAGCCGAGGAGCATGACCTTGACGGAGGACGGGCTGAGCGGGGTGCCGAGGCGCATGGGAGGCTCCTGAAAGGGTGCGTCGCACGCATTAGATCAGGATGGCTGCGAGCGGAACCGCCTCACAGCCTAGGCAGCCACATCCCCAGCGCCGCCAGCACCGTTCCGCCCACCGTCGCCAGCGCCGCAAGCGCCACGAGGGCCGCCCCGGCGAGACGCCCCGTCGGCCCGCCCCGCGCCTGGGCGAGGAAGTAGGTCTCCAGCACGGCGAGCGGCAGCAGGAAGTGCGCGAAGGCCAGGAAGATGTCCCAGGGGCCGTCGAAGGCGTCGGTATGGCCGACCGGTCCGCCCTGGGCGGCGAACCACAGCATCATCAGCAGGCGATAGTACCAGACCCCGAAGACGACGATGAAGGCCCGCAGCGCCCAGCGCCGGTGCTGGTCAATGGCCCGCCGCCGCGCCGCCCGCCAGGCGATGCTTGTGAAGATCAGCACCAGGACGGCGTCCAGCAGGTTCCCGGCCGCCATATAGGGTCCCGCAACCGGCCCGCGGGTCAGGGCGATCAGGGCGCCGCTCAGGGCCGCGCCCATGCCCAGGGTCAGGAACACCCGGCCGCTCCAGCGATGCAGGCGAGGCGCCCGCCGCCGAACCATCGGGATCAGCTGGATCGCGCCGCAGAGCGCCACCGCGATGGCGGCGAACACATGCAGGCCGAGCGCCAGGTTGCCCCTCACATCGCCAGGCACATAGCCATGCCCGGCCGGCAGCACGGCGTTCCAACGGTCCAGGTCGCCGGTGGCCACCCCCCAGGCGTAGAGGGCCGCGATATAGCCGGCGAAGACGACGAGCCCGGCCGCGGTCGCCCCGACCCAGAGGCCGGCGGCGAGGGCGAGGGCCCGGGACGACAGATCTGGCGCGCCGCCGCGGAGGGGCTGGCCAGGGTGGGGATTTGTGTGGCTCATGGCGTCCGGACCTAAGGACCTGAAGCCCCGCCCGTACATGACCGCAGACGTCAGGAATCCGACCTCAGCCGCCAGACCGCGGCGACGCGCCGGCGGCACGGTGTCCGCCGGCTATGCGCGGGCCTTCCTGGACTTCGCCGTCAGCCGGGGCTGCGACCGCGACGCCCTGCTGCGCGCCGCCGGTATCGCCCCGAGGCAGCTTGAGGACCAGGACGGTCGCGTGCCCATGGCCCGCTATGTGACCCTGGTCCGGGCGGCCAAGGCGGCCAGCGCCGACCCGGCCCTGCCCCTGGCCTTCAGCGCCGAGACCAATTTCGAGGCGTTCAGCATCGTCGGCCTGATCTGCCTTGCGGCCCCGACCATGGGCGAGGCGCTGGCCGAGCTCAGCCGCTATCGCCGCCTGATCGCCGAGGTCGACGCCGGCGGCGGCGAGGCGCGGTTCCAGCTGGTCCCGGACGCCGATGGCCTGTGGCTGGAGGATCGCCGACCCGACCCCAACGCCTTCCCGGAACTGACCGAGGCCGCCTTCGCGCGCTTCGCCTGCGAGTTCGCCCGCCGCAACGGCGACACGCCCTTCATCCTCGAGGTTCAGGTCACTCATCCAAGGCCGGACCACGCCAGGGCCTATGATGCGATCTTCAAGGTTCCGGTGACCTTCGGGGCGGCCCGCAACGCCCTGCGGATCGATCCGGCCTGGCTGTCCCTGCCGACCGCCAATCCGAACCGCTATGTCTTCGGGGTGTTCAACGAGCGCGCCGAACGGCTGCTGGCCGAGCTGGAGGCCCAGGGCTCGGTGCGGTCGCGGCTGGAGAGCCTGCTGATCACCCAGATGCATCGCGGCGCGGTCAGCATGGCCGCCTCGGCCAAGGCGCTGGGCATGTCCCAGGCCACCCTGCGCCGCAGGCTGTCCGCGGAGGACGCCAGCTTCGAGGCCGTCCTCGACGCCCTGCGCCGGGACATGGCCCAGGCCTATCTCAGCGACGGCCGGCTGTCGGTGAACGAGACCGCCTACCTGCTGGGCTTTTCTGATCCGAGCGCCTTCTCCCGCGCCTTCAAGCGCTGGACGGGGAAGGCGCCCCGAACCTGGACCCGCAGCGGGGCTTAGCCCAGCTTGGACTTGGCCGCGGCGGCGACGGCCTCGGCCGTGACGCCGAAGTGCTTGTAGAGCTGGTCGGCCGGGGCGCTGGCGCCGAAGCCGTCCATGCCCACGAACACGCCGTCCTCACCGATAAACCGCTCCCAGCCGAAGCTGGCGGCGGCCTCGACGGCCACGCGGACGGTGTCCTTGCCCAGCACCTTTGCGCGGTAGGCGGCCGGCTGGGCCGCGAACAGCTCCCAGCAGGGGGTCGACACCACGCGGGTCCCGACGCCCTGCGCCTGCAGCAGGTCGCGGGCGGCCAGGGCCACCGAGACTTCCGTGCCCGAGGCGAAGATCGTCACCTTGGCCGCGCCATCAGCGGCCCGCAGCTCATAGGCGCCCTTGGCGCTGAGGTTCTCAGCCACCGCCTCGGTGCGCACCGCCGGGACCTTCTGGCGCGACAGGGCCATGAAGGACGGGGTCTTGGCGGCTTCCAGGGCCAGACGCCAGCACTCGGCGGTCTCCACCGCGTCGGCCGGGCGGAAGACGTTCAGGTTGGGCATGGCGCGCATGGCGGCCAGATGCTCCACCGGCTGGTGGGTGGGGCCATCCTCGCCGACCCCAATGGAGTCGTGGGTCATGACGTGGATCACCCGCACGCCCATCAGGGCGCCCAGGCGGATCGCCGGGCGGCTGTAGTCGGAGAACACCATGAAGGCGCCGCCATAGGGGATGACGCCGCCGTGCAGGGCCATGCCGTTCATGGCCGCGGCCATGCCGAACTCGCGCACGCCATAGTTCACATAGCGGCCGGAATAGTCCGGCTCGTCCAGGATCTGGGTGTTCTTGACGAAGGTGTTGTTGGAGCCGGTCAGGTCGGCCGAGCCGCCGACCATTTCCGGGATCGATCCGAACAGGGCGTCCAGAGCCGAGCCGGAGTGCTGGCGGGTCGCCGCCGCCGGCTTGGAGGCCACGGCCTCGGCGATGTGGGCCTCCAGGCGCGCGAAGGCGTCGGCGGGCAGTTCGCCCTTCAGGGCGCGGGTCAGGTCGGCCTTGGCCGGCGAGGCGGCCAGGCGCGCTTCCCAGGCCTTGCGCAGCTTGGCGCCCTTGCGGCCAGCCGAGCGCCAGGCCTTGGTCACGTCTTCCGGCACGCCGAAGGGCTCAGCGCCCCAGCCCATCTTGTCGCGGGTTGCGGCGATCTCGGTCGCGCCCAGGGCGGCGCCGTGGGTCTTGTGGTGACCCTCCATGGTGGCCGCGCCCTTGCCGATCTTGGTCTTGCAGGCGATCAGGCTCGGGCGGTCCTGCTTGGTCGCCCAGGCCAGCGCCCGGCGGATCTGGCCGACGTCATGGCCGTCGATGGCCTTCACCGCCCAGCCGGCGGCCTTGAAGCGGGCGATCTGGTCGCCGCTCTCGGACAGGGTCACCGGCCCGTCGATGGTGACGTTGTTGTCGTCCCACATCACGGTCAGCTTGTTGAGCTTCAGGCGGCCGGCCAGGCTGATCGCCTCGTGGCTGACGCCCTCCATCAGGCAGCCGTCGCCGGCCATCACCCAGGTGCGGTGGTCGACCAGATCGGCGCCGTACTTGGCCGCGAGGTGCCGCTCGGCCATCGCCATGCCGACGGCGGTGGCCAGACCCTGGCCCAGGGGGCCGGTGGTGGTCTCGACGCCGGGGGTGTGGAACACCTCCGGGTGGCCGGGGGTCTTGGAGTTCAGCTGCCGGAAGGCCTTGATCTGGTCCAGGGTCATGGCCTTGAACCCGGTCAGGTGCAGCAGCGAATAGAGCAGCATCGAGCCGTGGCCGGCCGAGAGCACGAACCGGTCGCGGTCGGCCCAGTCGGGACGCGAGGCGTCGTACTTCAGGAACTTGGTCCACAGCACCGTCGCAACATCGGCCATGCCCATCGGCATGCCGGGGTGGCCGCTGGCGGCCTGTTCGACCGCATCCATCGAAAGGACCCGGATGGCGTCGGCCATGGTCTGCATCTGAACGGGCATGGGGGGCCTCTGAATCCTTCGGCGTCGCTGTTGGGGCGCGGGTTGGCACGCACGCCGGCCAGGGTCAAGCCAAGGTCAGGAACGTAACGGGTTCCGGCGGCGCCCCGGCCCGGTCTATAGATTAACGGTCACAGTTCGGAGCGTCGAATGAACCGGGAGTCCGGCGACAGCGCCCTCGACCAGGCCGTCAAGCGGCTGGATCGCGCGGTCGCCCTTTTGGAGCAGCGTCTGAACAAGGCCGACAGCGGCCTGTTCGGGGAGGATCGCGCCCGCCTGGCGGCGGAGCTCGATGAGGCTCGTGCGCGCGAAAAAGCCCTGGAGGCCGCGGGCGCCGAAGCCTCCGCGGCGCTTGGCCGCGCCATCGCCGAGATCCAGGCGGCCCTGGACACCGGCGCCGAAGAGGCGGCCGAGGACGAACCCGTCGGCGAGGAGGCCTGATCCATGGCCCAGATGACCATTGAGGTGAACGGCCGGCCCTACACCGTCGGCTGCGAGGACGGCCAGGAAGCCCACCTGCTCGAACTGGCCCGCATCTTCGACCGCCAGGTCCGCCAGGTGTCCCAGGATGTCGGCCAGCTGGGCGACACCCGCCTGTTCCTGATGGGCGCGCTTCTGATCGCCGACGAGCTCACCGACGCCAAGGCCCGGCTGGCCATGGCCCAGGCAGAACTGGCCCGGCTACAGTCCGACTACGCACGCGTCGAGGTCCGCGCCGCGCTCGCCATCGACAACGCCGCTCGCAAGATCGAAAAGCTGGCGGCGGACTAGGGCTCAGCCCCTCGGCAGGCGTCCCACGCCCAGGCTCAGCTCCCGCTCGGCCAGGTCCGCGGCCTCGGCGATCAGGGCCTGGGCCGAGACCTGGTCCCGCTCGATCTGCAGCGACATGAACACCCCGTCCAGCAGCTGCAGCACCAACCGGCTGATGCGCTGGACCAGGGCCAGGGCCGCCTCGGGGTCATAGGCGGCGAGATCGGCCATGAGCCCCTGCTCCAGGGTCTCGCGCCACATGCGGCGGACCGCGGCGGCGGCGGCGAGGATCTCCGGGCTCGAGGCCTGGTGTTCGGTCGCCACCACCATCAGGAGCCGCAGGAACTCCGGGCCATCCGCAAAGGTCCCCGCCAGCAGGGTCAGGTCCTCGCGCAGGGTGGCCACCCCGATCCGCCGGTCATTGGCCGAGAGCCGCGCGGTCTCGCCCCATTCGTCAGACGCCTGGGTCAGGGCCTCGGCGAACAGCTTCTCCTTGGATTCGAAGGCCCAGTAGATCGATCCGGCCAGCACCCCGGCGCGGGCGGCGATCTTGGAGATCGAGGCCGCCGAATAGCCCATCTCGGCGAACAGCTCCCGCGCCGCCGCCAGGATGCGCTGGCGGGTGCTGGCGGACGCAGCGTCGGCGGGATGGGCCTTGGTCATGGTCGCTTCTTCGAGACTTTCCCGCCCTAGATGGCGTGATTCACGGTTCGACCACGACCGGATTGACCAGCCGCCCCAGGCCCGGGATCTCGATGGCCATGGGCCGGCCCGATCGGGCCAGGTCCCAGCCGGTCAGCGTCCGGTAGCGCCCGCCCTCGGCCGGCTTCATGGCGGTGCCGCAGTGGATGATGTCGCCGGGCTCCAGGGTCATATAGGCCGAGACGTGGGCGATGATCCGCTGGACGCTGAAGGTCAGGTTGGCGGTGGAGTCCTCGAACACCAGCTCGTCTCCGTCATAGGACAGGATCGGCAGCGCGTTGGGATCGGCGATCTCGTCGGCGGTGACCAGCCACGGCCCCATGGGACCGAAGGTGTCCGAGCCCTTGGAGCGCGCGTGATAGGTCAGATAGATCGACCGCGCATGATCGGGGTCACGGACCTGTCGCCAGGCCAGCAGATCCGAATAGCCGCCGGTGGCCTGGGGCGGGGTGACGATCTCGATGGAGTCCTTCTCCTTCAGCCCCGGCGAGGTGATGTCGTTGATGATGGCGTAGCCGAAGACGTGGCTCAGCGCCTGGTTCTCCGGGATCGCCCGGCCGGCCTTGCCGATCACCACCGCGAGCTCCGGCTCCGGATGGGTCAGGCCATAGTCGCCCCGCACCACCACAGGCTGGCCATGGCCCACCAGGCTGGTGGAGGGCTTGAAGAAGAAGGCCGGGTCGGCGAAGGGCCGATAGGCGGCGGCCTGTCCCATGCGGTTGTTGATCGCCACGCCGATGATCTTGCCCGGCCTGCGCAGCGGCGGAAGCCAGGTCAGGGTCGCGGGGTCGAGCCCGGGCGCGCCCTGGAGGCGGGGCGCAAGCGCGGCCAGGTCGAGCCCGGCCTCGATCAGATCCTCCAGGGTCGGGGGCGCGCCGAGCCCCAAGAGGGCTCTCAGGTCGACCACCAGGCCGTCCTCGCGCTGGACGCCGTAGCTGCGGCGGCCTTGGGTCTCGTAGCTGCAGAGTTTCATCGCCCGCCCTCCTAGAAGATCGCCATGTCGGGTTCGAGCCCGAGCAGGTCGCGGCCCAGGCGCTGGGTGGCGATGTCATAGTCGGAATAGGCGTGCGCCCCGGCCATGTTGGCGTCGCGCCACAGCCGCTGCATCTCGTTGTGCAGGAACCAGGCGGAGCCGCCGGATCCGGCGAACAGCAGGTTCACCGCCCCGATCGCGGTGCGCGTCGCATAGGCCTGGTTGGTCCGCCACATGGCCAGCTCGGCCGCCGAGGGCAGCTGGCCGGAGCGGCTGCGCGAGGCGATCTCGCCCCAGTCCTGGGACAGGGTGGCCTGGGCCGCGCGGACCATGTGGGTGGCCTCGGCCAGCCGCATATAGGCCGGGGCGGTCTGGCCCACCTGGGCGCCGGTATAGGCCCGGACCCGGCCGGCGGTCTTGTCGGCGTAGACGTCCAGGAACCGCCGCGCGACCCCGACCGCCACGGCCGAGAAGCCGAAGGAGAAGTAGGGGACAAAGGCCGCGCGGTAGATGCCGCCGTCGTGCAGGCCATAGCCCTTGGACGCGCCGGTGTTCATGCCGATCACCGAGTCGATCCGGTGCTCGGGCACGAAGACCTCCTTCAGCTCCAGGGTCTTGGACCCCGTGCCCGCCAGGCCCGCCACGTGCCAGTCGTCGAGGATCGCATAGTCCTTGCGCGGCACGACGGCGTAGAAGGGCAGCATCATCCCGCCCAGCTCCGGCACGGCCTTGCGGAAGCCGAGGCAGGCCCATTGCGCGTGGTCGCAGCCGCTGGACCAGCCGAACCGGCCGGACAGGATCACCCCGCCGTCGACCGCCTTGCCCTCGTTGATCGGCGCCACCGACGACGACAGCAGGGCTTCGGGATCAGCCCAGACCTCGTCCTGCACCGCCTTGGACATCAGCGCCAGGCCATGGCCGTGCTGGGCCAGCAGACCCGCCACCCAGGCGGTGGAAGCGCAGGCCCCGGCGATGTCGACGATCAGCGGGCAGTACTGTTCGGGGCTCAGCTCCAGCCCGCCATAGGCCAGGGGCTGCAGGGCGCGGGTGAAGCCCGCCTCCCGCAGCAGCCGGATGTTCTCCTCCGGGACCTTGCGCTCGGCCTCGGCCTTGCCGGCGTTGGCCGCCAGGGTCGGCAGCAAGGCGCGGACGCGGTCCTGCAGCGCCTCGCCACGGCGGACCTGCTCGGGGATCGGGGGGATATGGACGTTGGCCACCTGATCGCGGCCGAAGGCTCCGTCAGCCATGGGTGTTCCTCCTGGTCGGCGGGCGCGCCCGCTCTTGTATGATCATTCAAGTAGGCCTTGTTTGAACGATCATACAAGCGCAAAGATGCGGACACGCGGCCGCCAGAGCCGCGCCAGAGGAAACCGCATGCAGCTCTTCATGGTCTCGGCCTCGCACTCGCCCCTGCTCGACTTCCCGGCCAAGGAAAGTCCTGCGGTGCTCAATGTCCGCGCCGCCCTGGCGGCCACGCGGGCGCGGATCGAGGCCTTCGACCCCGACCTGGTGGTGCTGTTCGGGGTGGACCACTACGGCGGCCAGCACATGGCCTGCATGCCGTCCTTCTGCGTCGGCGTTGAGGCGACCGCCCTGGCCGATGTGGGCGGGACGCCGGGACGCCTGGATGTGCCCCGCGACCTGGCGATCCAGGCTGTGGGCGCGATCCGCAGGGCCGGCGTGGACACCGCCGTCTCCTACGACATGGCCGTGGACCACGGCTTCTCCCAGGCGCTGAGCCGGCTGCTGGGCGGGGTGGACCGCTATCCGGTCCTGCCGATCTTCGTCAGCTGCATCCAGCCGCCCTTCAGCCCCTTCGCCCGGGCACGCGCCCTGGGCGAGGCGGTGGGCGGCTTCGTGAAGGCCCTGGACCGCCAGCGGGTGCTGTTCGTGGGCTCCGGCGGCCTGGCGCACAATCCCGCCGCCCTCTTCCCGCCCATCGACAGCGTCGGCCCCGAATGGCGGCCTTACATCCTCCACGGCCGCGCCCAGGCCGAGGTCCCCCAGCAGGCCTGGATCGACTTCGAGATCCAGGCTCACCAGATGGGCGCCCAGATGCTGGCCGCCGACCAGGTGACCCCGGAGATGGCCGGCCTGAAAGACGCCTGGGACAAGGCCTTCCTCGCCGCCTACTGCGCCGGCGATCTTTCGGTGTTCGACGCCTGGGATCCCGACCAGGTGATGGCCGAGGCCGGCATCGGCGCGGTGGAGACCCAGGCCTGGATCGCCGCCGCCGCCGCCATGCAGGCGGCCGGGGGCGCAAGGCCCCGCGCCGTCTTCCAGGAGATCGCCAAGGAGATCGGGATCGGGTTCGGCGTCGCCGAGGCCGGGCCTTCGCCCTTGAGCCCGGTGCCCTGAGCCCCTACCTTGCGAGACGGCGGGTCCTGCTGCGGCTCTCGTCGAAGGCAACTAATCCCAGAGACCTTAATTCTCTTGAAGGGAGCTGTCCCTGTCCGGTCCCGTGGGGCCGGGTATATGGCGCCCACCTGGTCTACCAGGTCCGAGGGGGTTTAAACCGTCCTTCACGGCTCACGCGGCGCCGCCACCCTTCTCGCCGCTTTCCTGCTATAGGACGGCGGTGAGCTCGACCGCCCCCAAATCCCAGTTGCGCAAGCGCCTGCGCAGCCTGCGCGCCGAACTGGCCAAGGCCAGCCCGGACGCCGCCGAGCGCGCGGCCGCCCACGCCCCGCTCCACCGCCTGC
>Ga0116141_10000875_pt1 | contig 24849 bp, 25 predicted proteins | sample AD_UKC097_MetaG_FD_89744 | JGI IMG/M metagenome (GOLD analysis project Ga0116141, IMG submission 89744) | Active sludge microbial communities of municipal wastewater-treating anaerobic digesters from USA - AD_UKC097_MetaG | ecosystem: Engineered > Bioreactor > Anaerobic > Digestate | place: USA...
CCCACCGGCAAGGTCCTCAAGCGTGCGCTGAAGCCGTGGGCGGAGGCGCTGCTGCGCGGGACGTGAGCGCCGGGCAGGCGCGCTCGCGTCCTGCCGGTGCGATCGGGTGCCGTCAGCGGCGGCGCTGCTGGCGCATCATGAACAGCCCGGCACCGATCAGCAGCGCGATGCCGCACCAGGCCAGCAGATTGGGCACGTCGCCCCACACCACGTAGCCGATCACCAGCGCCCACAGCAGGCCGACGTAGCGGAACGGCGCGACCACCGACACTTCCGCATGCCGGGTGGCGGCGATCACCGAGTAATAGCCGGCCGACAGGAACACCGACGCGATCGCCAGCAGGCCGACGTCCCGCCAGGACATCGGTTGCCAGCCTTCCCAGGCCAGCACCACCACCGCCATCAGCCAGACGACGCTGGCCGTGGACAGCGTCACCAGGATCGACGGGGTGGCCGGCGGCACCTTGCGCGTGAGCAGGTCGCGAAACGCGTAGATCAGGGTTGCGAACAGGCACAGCCACGCGTAGGCGTTGAATCCGTCGGCACGCGGCTGGATCACCATCAGCACGCCGGCGAAGCCGGCCAGGATCGCGAGCCAGCGCGCACGGTCGACGCGCTCGTGCAGGAACACCATCGCCAGCACCGCGATGAACAGGGGCGACGACAGGTTGATCGCGGTCGCGTTGGCCAGGGGCAGCTGGAACAGCGCAGCCAGGTACAGGAAGGTGCCCACGCCCTCGAAGCCGGCGCGCAGCAGCACCCAGCCGCGCGCGGCGTCGGCGATGCGCGGCAGCGCGCCCATCTTCCAGGCCACGACCGTGATCAGGCTGATGGCCATCACGCCGCGCACGACGATCATCTGCGCGGCCGGCAGGCGCTCGCCGAGGTTCTTGATCATCGCGTCGTTGCCGATGAAGGCGGTCATGGCGACGATCATCCAGAGGATGCCGATCCGGTTGGCGTGCGCGCGTTCGCTGGGGCTCATCGACGGGACGGTGTGGCACGCCGACATCGGCGCGCCGTGGACGGTAGCACGGCCACCCGCACGTCCGGCTGGGACGTACCGGACGCGGCGAAAGCGCCGGACGTACCGGACGTACCGGACGTACCGGGCGTACCGGACGCACCGGATGCACCGGATGCACCGGATGCACTGGATGCGGCGATCATGCCGGCAGGCCGCGACGGCATGTCAGTCGTTCGCCTTGATCCCCGTCAGCTGGATCACGCGTCGCCAGTACTCGATGTCGGCCCGCATGTTCGCGGCGACGTCCTCGCGCTCGCCCAGCGCCGGCTCCAGCCCCATCGAGGTCATCTGCGCCTGCGCTTCGGGGCTCTTCTGCACGCGGTAGACCAGCGCGCGGATCTTCTCGACCGTCTCGGGCGGCGTCCCCGCCGGCAGCATCAGCCAGTAGCGCCCGGACACGGCCATCTCCGGATACCCGAGCTCCTGGAACGTGGGCACGTCCGGCAGGAGGGGCGACCGCTTCGACCCCGTGATGCCCAGCGGGCGCACCTTGCCCGACTGGATGTGCGGCATCGCATTGCCGACGTCGATCACCGCGCTGGAGATGTGCCCGGCCAGCAGGTCGGCCATCAGCGGCGGCGTGCCGCGGTACGGCGAGTGGGCCTGCCCGAGCTTGTGACGCACGTTCACCACCTCGGAATAGATGTGCGACGTGGTGGCGTTGCCGTAGCTGCCGTAGCTGAACTTCCCGGGGTTGGCGGCGGCCTTCTCGACGTACTGCTTCAGCGACGTGATCGACGGGTCGGACGCCAGCAGCAGCAGCGGCAGGTCGACGATGCGCGCGATCGGAATGAAGTCGGTGAGCGCGTCGTAGGGCCGCTTCTGGCCGAAGGCCGGCGCCTGCACCAGGTGGCTGAATCCGAGCAGGATCGTGTGCCCGTCGGGCGCGGACTTCGCGACGTGCTGCGAGCCGATCACGCCGCCTCCGCCCGGCTTCTGCTCGACGATGACCGGCACCTTCCATTCGTCGCGCATGCGGTCGCCGTACATCCGCAGCACACGGTCGCCGGTCGATCCGCCCAGGGCGGGCAGCACCAGCACGATCGGCTTTCCGGGAATGGGGAACGGATCGGCGGCATGCGCGGCGGACACGCTGCCGAGCGCCGCAACAGCCAGGAGCGCGGCGCCGAAGCGGCGGCGGACGACGGACGGATGATTCATCAAGATGTCTCCTGTATTTCGTTTAATAAAATCACGATCATGTACCGATGTCTCGGAGAATACCGAATCACGGTCTTCCGACAGAGAAGTTTCGATTGGGACAGAATAGAAAATTCGTCTGTCGAAATATTGTCGCGGTTCCTCAGGCGCACCGGGCACACTCCGATCGCTGCGCATTTCGGACCCGCCCCGATCCGTGCTATGCTCGCCGCCTGACATCGACACGGGCGCCGACGCATGCCCGGCACTTCAGGAGATCCGCATGCCCCTCACCATCGAACCCTCCGGCCAGGCCTGCGGCGCACGGGTCCGTGGCGTCGACCTCACCCGCCCGCTGACGGCCGACACGGTGGCGCAGCTGCGTGCGATCTGGCTGCAGCACCAGGTGATCGCGTTGCCGGACCAGCGGATGTCGGTGACGGACCTCGAGCGGTTTGCACTCGAGATCGGCGACTATGGCGAAGACCCGTATCTCGAGGCGATGCCCGGCCACAGGCACGTGGTGGCGCTGCGCCGCGAAGCCGACGAGACCGCGCCGGTCTTCGCCGAGGCCTGGCACTCCGACTGGAGCTTCCTGCCCGATCCGCCCGCGGGCACGGTGCTGCTGAGCGCGGTGATTCCGCCGGTGGGTGGCGACACCCTGTACGCCGACCAGTACGCCGCCTATGCAGCGCTGCCCGCTGCGATGCAGCGGCGCCTGGACGGGCTGATGGGCGTGCATTCGGCCCGACGCGGCTATGCCCCCACCGGCGTCTACGGGGAACGCGACAAGGGCAGCGGCCGTTCGATGAAGATCCTGTCGGACGAGAGCGCGCTGAAGACACGCCTGCATCCGGTCGTGCGCACGCACCCCGAGACCGGCCGCAAGGCCTTGTTCGTGAGTCCCGGCTATACGATCGGCATCGACGGCATGCCGCGCGACGAAGCCGCGGGGCTGCTCCAGGAGCTCTTCGCCCATCAGGTGCGCCCGGAATTCGTCTACACGCACACGTGGCAGCCCGACATGCTGGTGCTGTGGGACAACCGCTGCCTGCTGCACCGGGCCACCGGGGGCTACGACGGGCACCGCCGCCTGCTGTACCGGATCACGATCGCGCAACGCAGCGCGGCGCGCCACTGAAGCAGCTCGGACGCGCGGCCGAAGCGGCGGGCCCCGATGCGCACCGGGGCGACCCGATGCGCGGAGGGACGCAGCTAGGAGTACCGCGCCTCGACCGTCGCCCGCACGTCGGGCTGGGCACGCACCGCGTCGACGACCGCCCGCAGATCGGCCAGGTACTGCGCCGCCGTGTCGACGTGCAGCATCGACATCATGCGATGCACGGCCTTGGGCCGCCGCAGCAGGCTGGGCAGCCACCCGCGCTCACCCATGCGCAGGCCGATGGTGTAGGGGTCGAGTTCGTTGGACCCGTACGCGACGATGGCGAGGTCGGGCGCCCCCACGATCCGGATGCCGGTGATGGCCGACAGGCCCGCGCGATACGCATCGACCCCGTTCAGCAGGCGCTCGGCCACACGCAGGTAGCCATCGATCCCGAGGTGGTTCAGCACGGCCCACGACGCGGCCACGCCGCCCGCGGGCCGCGTGCCCACCACCGTCGTCGTCATGAACCGACCACTGGGCCAGCCCGCGAACTCGAACGGCTGCAGCGCCGCCAGCGCGGCATCGCGATAGAGCACGGTGGAGGCCGGCTTCGGGCAGAAACCGTACTTGTGCAGGTCGGCCGAGATCGAACGCACGCCCGGCAGCGAGAAGTCGAAGTCGGGCACCGGCCGCCCGAGGCGCTGCGCGAACGGTGCGAGGTAGCCGCCGACACAGGCGTCGACGTGCAGCCACAGGTCGTGGCGCTGCGCGATCTCGGACAGTTCGCCGATGGGGTCGACCATGCCGTACGGGAAGTTCGGCGCCGAGCCCACGAGCAGGATCGTGTCGGCGTCGATCGCCGCCTCGATGCCGGCCACGTCCGCCCGCAGATCGGAGCGTACCGGCACGCGCCGGATCTCGAGGTCCATCAGCGCAGCCGCCTTGTCGAACGCCGGGTGCAGCGTCTCGGACGCGACGAGATTGCCGTGATGGCGCGCATCGCCCCGTCTGGCCCGCGCGAAGCGGCGGGCCGTGTGCACGGCCAGCAGGATGCTCTCCGAACCGCCGGTGGACATGAACCCGGCCGCCCCCGCGGGGGCACGGAACAGGTCGAGCGCCATGGCGACCACCTCCTGCTCGAGCCCCTTCACGCTGGGAAACGCACTGGATCCGCCCAGCGCGTTCTCGGCGAAGTACTCGACGAACGCCTCGCGCCCGACGCGGTCGACCTCGTCCTCCGCCTTGAACACGAAGGCGGGCGAGCGCCCGCCCTGCCAGTCGACGTCGCCGGCCTTGCGCGCACGCAGTTCGCCGAGCACCGCGTCGACGGAGCGCCCGGCCGCGGGAAATGGCGTGGCCGGCGGGATCAGGTCTTCAGGCTTCATCGATGTCCTCGCGCCATCGTGGGGGAAGGGCCGCGCGCCCGTGCGTGGCGCAGGAGTCAGTCCTTGGCCAGCCCGGCGCGCACCAGGGTGGGCTTGATGTCGGTGAAGTAGCGCTCCGCCCAGGCGCGGTAGTCGGCGGAACTCTTGTACCAGCGCACCTGCAGGAACTTCTCCAGCAGCGCGTCGACGGGCGGGTCTTCGACCGCCGTCTTGAACGCGTCGTGCAGCGTCTTCACCACCTCGGGCGCCATGCCCTTGGGACCGACCAGGCCATAGGGGCTCCAGCCCACCGCGTCGATGCCGCGCTCGCGCAGAGTGGGCACGTCCTTGTAGCGCGCGATGCGCTGCTCGGTGGCCATCGCCAGCAGACGCAGGCGTCCGTCGTCGACCAGCGGCGCCCATTGCGCGCCGTCGGTGATGAAGTCGATGTGCTTGCCCAGCAGCGCCTGGATGCCGTCCGGCCCGCCCTTGAACGGGATCTGGTTGAACTTCGCACCCGTGGCCTTCTCGATGTCGAGCAGCACCAGGTGCCCGGTGCCCCCCTGCCCGGTGGAGCCGCTGGTGAGCTTGCCCGGCTCGGCCTTGCCGGCCGCGATCAGGTCGTCGATGGTCTTGTACGGCGAATCGGCGTTGACCACGATGCCGAAGGTGAAGTTGGACAGCCCGATGATGAAGGTGAAGTCCTTCAGCGGGTCGTAGGCGGTCTTCTGGTAGTACGGATAACGCAGCGAGTTCACCGTCATCGCCGCCAGCAGATGCCCGTCGGGCTGCGCGTTCTGGATCAGCGTGGGCGCCAGCGTGGCGCCGGCGCCGGGCTTGGCCTCGATCACGATCGACTGACCGAGCACCTTCTGTGCGCGCTCGCCCAGCGCACGCAGGTGCTGGTCCATCACACCGGCCGCGGGCAGCGCGCCGTAGATGGTGATCGGACGGGTCGGAAACTTCGGCTGCGCACGCAGCGACGGTGCGATGAGGGCGGCCGCGCCGGCGGCGCCGGCGGTGAGGACGGAGCGTCGATCCATGCAGGTCTCCTCGTGCAATGCGGCAGGGTCATGGGACGCCCCGCCTCGAACGAGTAGGCCATGCGGCGCCCGGCAGGACAAGTCCGGGCAAGTGCGGATGCCTCGGGGCCGCGGGCGTCAGGATCCGGGCGCGGCCTGCACCTGCGACAGCCAGGCCTTCGCCTGGTCCGGCTCGAACACGGGGATCACGTCGAACTCGGCCGGGATCATGTCGGCCCACTGGTTGAGCAGCGCATGCAGCTCCTCGTGCGAGGACACGGAAAAGGCCGTGACCACACCGCGTCCGACCTTGGGATAGGCCCACAGCGCCTGTCCGGCGTCGAGCTTCGGCTGCAGCCAGCGCCAGAACGCCTGCCGGCTGCCGGCGACGGTGGACGGGCGCTCGGGGCGGGGATGACTGATCACGACGAACAGCATGATGGCGGATGGCGAGGTGGTGAATGGGGGGAGGTGAACGGCGTCGCGCCGGAAGGCGTGGTGTCCGAACGCGCGGGGCCGGAACGCGTGGGGCCGGAACGCATGGGGCCGGAGATCGTGGTGCGGGATGACATCGCGATCGCGGCGGTCATGCGATGCGCAGGTCCGTCAGCACCGTGCCCACCTGGTGCGCTTCGAGTTCGTGCGCTTCGTCGCGCCAGGGCTCGCGCAGCGCGGCCTCGTACCAGTCGCGCATCGGTGCGAGCTGCAGCAGACGCTCGGCATACGCACGCGCCGCATCGGACAGCGCCGGGGTGTAGGTCTGGACCCGGAACGCCACCGGCGCGAAGAACGCGTCCACCGCGGTGAACCGGTCCCCGGCCAGGAACGGACCGCCGGACCGGCGCAGGCCTTCGCACCACAGCGCGTCGATGCGCGCCCACTCGGCGAGCAGGTCGGCCGGCGTCGACGACAGCCGGATGCGCAGCCCGCAGTTCATCGTGCAGAGGTTGCGTACGGTGGCGAACCCCGAGTGCATCTCGGCCGCCGCGCTGCGGGCCCAGGCACGTGCGCGCGGGTCGGCCGGCCATACGGCAGGCACCCGCTCGGCGAGGTACTCGGTGATGGACAGCGAGTCCCAGACGACCGTGTCGCCGTCGACCAGGCACGGCACCTTGCCGGTGGGCGAGAACGCATGGAACCCGACGCCGGCCGGGCCGCCGCCGAAGGGCACGAGTTCCTCGTCGAAGGCGATGTCGAGCATGCGCATCAGCACCCAGGGGCGCAGCGACCAGGACGAATAGTTCTTGTTGGCGATGTAGAGCTTCATGGGCGTTGCGTGCGGGGTTGGCGATGCGTACGGGGTTGGTGTTGCGTACGGAGGCAGCGCGGGTCGGAGGGCAGCCGGTCAGGCACGCGCCTGCGGCGCGCCGTAGACGATGAACTCGAGCAGGTTGCCGTCCGGGTCACGGGTGTACACGCTGGAACCCCGGGCGCGACCGCCGTCCCGGCCGCCGACGCGTTCCACCGGCCCCTCTTCGACGGCGGCGCCCGCCCGGCCGAGCGCCTCCTGCAGCGCGGCCGCGGTGCCGCCCCACACGAAGCAGAAGTCGCCGCACCCGGGCACCGCCGTGGGCCCGCGCAGCGTGAATGCCGGATCCTTCCAGCGCGCGGGCGCATGCACGTTGATCTTGTTCTCGCCGAACTGGAGCGCGAAGTGGGTCGCGCCGGAGGCCTGCCACTCCTGCGGGGCGGGCGCGCCGAAGCCGAGGGCCCGGTAGAACGTCAGCATCTCCAGCGGACGGTCGGTGGGGATGGCAACGTGGTCGAAGGCAACGACGGTCATGACGGATGCTCCGGATCGGATTGCGTGATGGTGCCGCAATCGGACGCGCGGTGCAGCGCGCACGGCGCGCCGATCACTTGGCCGGCCGCACGTCGGACACGCGCGTCGGCAGTTCCCACGCACCGCCGGCCGACATCAGGCGGCACAGGCCGGTCGTGGCGCTCGACGTGTGCACGAACCGGCTGCCGTCCCAGGTCCAGTCGTCCAGCGACCAGCAGTCCCCCACGCCGCGCCCCTTCTGCCCCGACGACACGACCCCGTCGCTGAAGTCGACCCCTGAGGTCGTCACCAGCACCGGCCGGGCGGCGGGCGCGGCCGCATCGATCACCCAGTAGCCATCACCGGTGTTGTAGGCGGCCTGCCAGCACGGCGCCGACACGAGCCACTTCGTGCGGTCGAGCCGCACGGCCGACCAGTGGGCGCGATCGTCGTGCTTCAGCAGCGGACAGCCGTCGGCCTCGACGGTCGCCGCCAGCGCCGCCTGCCACGGGGCCGCGGCGGCGAGGAATCGGCGCGCGTCCTCGGGCGGGGTCGGCGGGATCGCCACCGCGCGCACCACCGGCGCCGGCCGCGGCGGCGGCACCGACTGCTCGGCACGCGCGCCCGTGCGCACCAGGGCGCCGGGCGTGTCCAGCCGCCCCTGGAACGCGTCCATCTTCAGCAGCACCGCCGACGCCCCCGCATCCGACAACCGCCAGCGTCGCGCGCCCAGCACCCACTCGATGCGCGTGTCCCGCCGCAACGCAGCGGTCAGCGCCCTCACCTGATCGGCCGACAGCGCACCGCGCAGTTCGTCGCGCCCGACCGACACCGTGCCGACGCCGCGCCCGTCGATGCGCATCTCCAGCGCAATGCGCGGCGACCGCGCCGGCAGCGTCCGGCGGTCGTCGTCCTCGCCGAGCATCATCATGCCCGCCACCGGCCGCCCCGGCCCGGCCGCACGCGTGAGCAGCACCGACACGCGCCGGTCGTCCGCCTCGGCGTGATAACCCGCCGCGCGGCAGGTCCCCGTGTTGTCGCAGGCGATCTCCCAGTCGCGATGCTGGAAGTACAGGCCGGTCGCGGACTGGGCACGGGCCGGCGCCGCGATCGAAGCGATCGAAGCGATCGAAGCGACCGACGCGACCGACGCGACCAGGGTGGCCGACGACATCCTGGCCAGCCACACGACCGGTTTCATGCGCCGACGACCTTGCGCCCGACGGCACACGCCGCGTCGTACTCCTGCGCGATCTCGTCGACCAGCTCCGCCACCGAGCAGACCCGCTCCACCGCCGACACCGTGTGCCCGGCGCTCCACAGGTCGACCCAGCGCTTGGGACCGCGCATCTGCCCGGCGTAGGCGCTGAACAGCTCGCGCGACTTCTCCTTGGACACCGGCTGCGACACGACCTCCGGATCGAGACCGCAGGCGACGATCGACGGCCGCAGGAAGTTCGCGTCGATGCCGCTGATGCCGCGCGTGAGCTGGATGTCGTCGATGCCGCTGTCGATCAGCATCGCCTTGTAGCGGGGGTCGGCCATCGCCTCCTGCGTTGCGATGAAGCGCGTGCCCATCAGCCCCAGGTCGCAGCCGAGCACCTGCGCCGACAGCAGCGCATGACCGTCGGAGATGCCGCCCGCCAACACCAGCGGGCCGTCGTACATCTTGCGCACCGCACGCACGAACGACATGCCGTTGGCCCAGCCGGTCTGCCCGCCCGCGCCGGCGCTCAGCAGCACCAGCCCGTCGACCCCCGATTCGAGCGCGCGTTCGGCGTGCCGCATCGAGCCCACGTCGGCCAGCACGAAGCAGCCGACGTCGTGCAGCTTGCGCACGTACTTCTCGGGCGAGCCCACGCTGGCAAGCACCATCTCGACCTTGTGCTTGACCAGCACCTCGACGTCGGCGTCGAGCTTGGCCGGATCGGTGCGCATCAGCACGTTCGGGCACACCGGCGCCGTGGGTCGCTCGGCGCGCGCGCAGCGCTCGGCGATCTCGGTCATCCAGAGGTCGAGCTGCTCGGGCTCGCGGGCGTTGACGGTGGGAAAGGAGCCGATCACCCCTTCGATGCAGGCGGCGGCGGTCAGGTCGACGCCCGAGATGCGCAGCATGGGCGCGGCGATCAGGGGCAGGCGCAGGCGAGAGGCGATGGCGTCGGGAAGGGGCACGGCGGGACTCCGGGAAAGGGTCGGGAACGGGAAAGAGGCGCGCCTGCGCGCACCGTTTCGGGCTCGGTTCGCGCAGGCACGGGCCGACGCGACCGGCCGCCGCCGGAAGTTCCAGGAGTGGAACGACGGGCACGGGGTATCGCGCATCGGACTGCGTACGATACACAGCCTGGACAGCGTCGGGACGCAGTCGCCTGGCGATGCCTGCGCAGGCCTGCCGGGGCCGCCTGCGCTGCACCGACCTCCTGACGCCGGAGCCTCGCCGAATGCCCGATCTCTTCACCCCCTACACGCTCAAGGGCGTGACGCTGCGCAACCGCATCGTGATGTCGCCGATGACCATGTACAACTCGGTCGACGGCAGACTCGACGACTACCACGTCAGCTACCTGGGCGCGCGGGCGGCCGGAGGCTTCGCGCTGGTGTTCGGCGAGCAGATGGCGATCACGCCCGATGGCAGGACGACCACGTCTTGCGCCGGGATCTGGAGCGACGACCAGATCGAAGGACACGCGCGCGTCACCGCCATCATCAAGCGCATGGGCGCGGTGCCCGCGATCCAGCTCGGCCATACCGGGCGCAAGGGCAGCGAGCTGCCCCCGCACAAGGGTGTGAACGCCGACCGCACCAAGAAGCAGCTGCCGCCCGACCACCCCGATGGCTGGACCTGCGTGGCGCCCTCGCCCATCCCCTACGGCACCGGGGGCCACATCCACCCGGTGCACGCGCTGACGGTCGACGAGATCAGGGGGCTGCACCGGGCATATGCCGATGCCGCCGTGCGCGCCCGTGACGCCGGCTATCAGTGGCTGGAGATGCACTATGCGCACGGCTACCTGGGTGCGAGCTTCTTCTCGCCGCTGGCCAACCAGCGCACCGACCGGTACGGGGGCAGCGTGGAGAACCGCGCGCGCTTCCTGGTCGAAGCGCTGGATGCGGTGCGCGCCGTCTGGCCCGACGAATACCCGCTCACCATGCGACTGGGCTGCGACGACCTGCACCCCGAGGGCATCCAGTTCGAGCATGCGCTCGTCGCCGTGAAGATGATGAAGGAACACGGCCTGGACCTGGCCGACCTGTCACTGGGGTTCAACACCGATGCGATGGTGGACCCGCCGATGGGCCGGCAGAGCTTCATGATCGAACGCGCGCACCGCGTGCGCAGCGCGGTCGGCATCCCGGTGGCCACGAGCTGGAACCTGGGCATTCCCCAGGAGGCGGACCGCGTGATCCGGGAGGAGCTCATCGACCTGGTGTTTCTGGGCCGGCCGGCGTTGTCGAACCCGCACTGGCCGGTGTGGGCGGCCCGCGAACTGCGCCACCCGTCCCCGTTCTCGCTGGTGCAGGAAGACTGGCGCTGGTGGCTGGAGAACTTCCGCGGCCACGCACCCAGCATCGGGTGGCCGCAGGTACCTGATGCATGACCCCCGACGCCTGAATTCAAGACCTCCTGAAGACGAGACCATGAGCCCTACCCCCGTGCACGTCGAGATCGCCGACGCCATCGCCACCGTCACCCTGAACCGCCCCGACCGCCTCAATGCCGTCGATGCGTCACTGCGCGCCGCGCTGACCGAGGCGCTCGGCCGGCTCGGCCGGGACGACGCCGTCCGGGCGATCGTGATCACCGGTGCGGGCGAGCGGGCATTCTGCGCGGGCCAGGACATCGAGGAGACCGTTGCGCTGCCGTGGGAGCGGCTCGTGGCCTGGCTGACCACGCAGCATGCGATGTACCAGTCCGTGCGCGACCTCGACAAGCCGTGCGTGGCCGCGATCAACGGGGTGGCCGCAGGCGCCGGGTTCCAGATCGCGCTGTGCGCGGACTGGCGGGTGGCGTCGCACGACACGCGGATCGGGCAGCCGGAAGTGAAGGCGGGCCTTGCGAGCATCGTCGGGTCGTACCTGATGACGCACTTCACCAGCCTCACGCACAACATCGGCCTGTCGCTCACCGGCGAGCTGGTCACGGGCCAGCGCGCCTACGAGATGGGCCTCGTGTCGGAACTGGTGGCGCCCGGCGACGTGCTTGACGCGGCACAGCGCCGCGCACGCGCGATGGCGGCGCTGCCGGTCACGGCGATGCGGGTGTCGAAGCAGCGCTTCCGCGAACTCACGCAGCCCGGCTTCGACGAAGCGCTGGCGGCCGCCGTGCGGGCGCAGCTGGCCTGCTTCGCCAGCGGCGAGGCGCAGCAGACGATGCGTGCATTCCTGGCCCGCCGCGACAAGGGCGCGGCGCGCGGCACGGACGCGCAGAAGGCGTGAGCGTCGGGGGCCGACGGCCCGTATGGGCGAGCACCGTGCAGGCGAACGAGGCTGCGATGATGCGCGTGCGCCCCGGGCGTGCACAACGCCGCGCGTGCGCCCGCGCAGCACCCGGCGCGACAGCGTGCGCAGGCACTTCCTCGGCGTGCACAGAGGCATTTGCACACGCCCCGGAAATCAGGCTATAATCTTTTTCTCAGACGCGGGGTGGAGCAGTCTGGCAGCTCGTCGGGCTCATAACCCGAAGGTCACAGGTTCAAATCCTGTCCCCGCAACCAGACAAGGCAGCACATCGGCTTCGAGCCGAACATCGGATGAAGAAAACGGGTGAATCCAGGGATTCGCCCGTTTTTTTTTTGCGCCGGGCTCGGACAGGCGCCCGCGGGTGCGCGTTCAGGCGACTTCACCCGCCGGCGGTGTCGGCCCCTTGCACTTCTGCGCAAGGGGCTGGGGACGCTGATGCGCCCCCTTCGTGCACCTCAGATGAGTTCGCCGCCGGCCGCCGGAGCGGTCGTGCCGAACGTCTCGAAGGCCCTGATCACATTGCGCCCCACCGTCCAGTTGTGGACCTCGTCCGGCCCGTCCACCAGACGTTGCGAGCGGATCAGCGTGTACCAGCCGGCCAGGGGGGTATCGAGACTGAACCCGAGCGCGCCATGCAGCTGGATCGCGGTATCGACCACCTTGTGCACCATGTGGGCCAGATAGACCTTCGCCATCGAGTTCTCCTGACGGAGATCCATCCCTTTCTCGGCCTTGTAGGCAATGTGCAGCAGCATCAGCCGGGCCATGTACAGGGAGCTGGCGCAGTCGGCGAGCATCCACTGCACCCCTTGCCGATCCGAGAGCTTCTTGCCGAACGTCTCCCGTTTCGTCACGTGCGCGGTGGCGAGATCCAATGCGCGCTGAGCCATGGCGACGTTGTGCATGCCATGGCGCAGCCGGCCGTAGGCCAGCCGGTGCTGGCCCATGTCGAAGCCGTTTCCTTCGCCGCCCAGGAGATCCTCTTCGGGCACGACGAGATCCTTGATCTCGACCTCGGAGTGGCTGCGTCCGACGTACTGGTACATCGGATGCTGGACCGCCATCGTCTCGATGTCACGAACGATCCGGTAGCCGGGATTGGGCAGTTCCACGATGAAGGTCGAGAAGCGCTTTCGGCGCGGCGCATTCTCGTCCGTCTTGGCGACGATCACGGCAATATCCGCAACCCGTGCCGCGGACGAGAACCACTTCTCCCCGTTGAGCACGTAATTGCCCTTGCCATCCTTGACCGCCCGGGTCTGCATGCCGGTGGCGTCGGCGCCGGCAGCCTTCTCGGTCATCGAATAGCAGATCCTCTTCTTTCCCTCCAGCAAGGGTCGCAGGAACTTCTCCTTCTGGTACTCCGTTCCATGCGCCAGCAGCGTCAGCATCGTCGCGTCGTCCGGGCCCTGGGTGTTCATCGACAGTGCGCCGAGATGGCTTTCGTTCAGTTCCATCTGGACGAGCGCGTTCGCCAGAGGGCCCAGTCCCATGCCGCCGTACTCCACCGGGATGAACGGGCACCAGAGTCCGCGCTCGCGCGCCTTGGCGCGCAGTTCGGCGAGCACGGCCTCATAGGGCTCGCCCGCCAGCACCCGCGCTTCGGCAGGCTTGCATTCCTCATGCACCCACGAATGCACCCGCGCGCGAAGTGCCTTTGCCTCGGGTGGGATCTCGAAATCGATTGCCATTGCCTTCTCTCCAGTCAACGCGAACCTGCGCGTGTCTTGTCATCGCCGACGCGTGCGCGCACTGCGTGTTCGCAAACCGGCAGAAACCTACTCGCCGGTAGGATCACCGACAACGAACGGACTGGTCAAGCGAGCGGCCGGAAGCGAGAGGATCGGCGCGTGGCGAGGGATCGGCGCGTGGCGAGGGATCGGCGCGCAGCCGCCGGCGCGCGATCGGGGCGCTGCTACACTCGCGCTGCTCCAGTCATGGCGCCCCGGGCGCCTCGTTCCAACCGCGGCGCCGCGGGCGCCCCGTACCAACCGAAGCGCCCCGGCGCCCTGTTCGCGCACGCACTCCGATGAGATTCTGCTCCGCCTGCGGCAACTCCGTGGAACAGTCCGTCCCGCCCGGGGACAACCGGCCGCGCCACTGCTGCGGCGCCTGCGGCACCATCCACTACCAGAACCCGAAGATGGTGCTCGGCACCATCCCGGTCTGGGGCGACAAGATCCTGCTGTGCCGCCGCGCGATCGAGCCGCGCTACGGCTACTGGACCCTGCCGGCCGGCTTCATGGAGAACGGCGAGAGCACGGCCGAGGGCGCGGCCCGCGAAACCAGCGAGGAGGCCGGCGCACGCATCGAGCTGGGCGAACCGTTCTCGATCATCGACGTGCCTCAGGTGGACCAGATCCACATGTTCTTCCGGGCACGCATGACCGAGACCACCCTCGATCCCGGCCCCGAGAGCCTCGAAGCGCGGCTGTTCGACGAGTCCGAGATCCCCTGGGACCGCATCGCGTTCCGCACGATCTCGCAGACGCTGCGCTGGTTCTTCGAGGATCGCCGCAGCGGGGTGTACCGGCTGCACACCTCGGTGATCCGCTACGACCGCCGCACGCTCGACTGACGCGTGCCGCTCACCTGGATCGCCCCGGGCCAGCCGCTGCCTTCGCCGGCACGGGCGATGCGCGAGCCCAACGGTCTGCTGGCCGCCGGCCGCGACCTCAGCGCACAGCGTCTGATCGAGGCCTACACGCGCGGCATCTTCCCGTGGTTCTCCGACGGCCAGCCGGTGCTGTGGTGGTCGCCCGATCCGCGCATGGTGCTGTTCGTCGACGAGTTCAAGGTGTCGCGCTCCCTGGCCAAGACGCTGCGACGGCTGCGCACCGAGGGCCGCTGGCGGGTGACGAAGGACCAGGCCTTCGAACGCGTGATGCGCGCATGCGCGGCGCCGCGCCCGGATCAGGACGGCACGTGGATCACCGATGCGATCGTCCACGCGTACTGCGCGCTGCACGCGCAGGGCCTCGCCCACTCGGTCGAAGTGTGGTCGGACGGCGACCTGATCGGCGGGTTGTACGGCGTCGGCCTGGGTCGGATGTTCTACGGCGAGTCGATGTTCGCGCGTGCGACCGACGCCTCGAAAGTGGCGCTCGCCGCACTCGTGGCGATGCTTCGCGACGCCGATTTCCGCGTGATAGACTGCCAGCAGAACACGCGTCATCTGGCTTCGCTGGGCGCGCGCGAGATCGGTCGCAGCGAGTTCCTGCACCTGGTGTCGACGCTGACGGCCTTGCCCCCTCCCGACTGGCGCAGGCTGTCCATCGAGATTCCCTACGCATGACGCAGCTCAACGAACTGCCGTTCTCCACCCTGCAGTTCTACGCGACCGCGCCGTATCCGTGCAGCTACCTGCCCGCCCGGCAGGCGCGCTCCCAGGTCGCCACCCCGAACCACCTGATCAACGCCGACGTCTACAGCGAGCTGGTGCGTGCCGGCTTTCGCCGCAGCGGCGTGTTCACCTACCGGCCGCACTGCGACGGCTGCCGGGCCTGCGTGCCGGTGCGCGTGCCGGCGGCGCAGTTCTCGCCCAACCGCAGCCAGCGCCGCGCGCGCCGTCAGCACGCGGACCTGCGCGTGCTGGTGGCGCGTCTGGGCTTCTCGCCGGAGCACTACGCGCTGTACCTGCGCTACCAGGCCGCACGCCACTCGGGCGGCGGCATGGACCACGACAGCCGCGAGCAGTACGCGCAGTTCCTGCTGCAGAGCAAGGTCAACACACGGCTGGTGGAATTCCGCGACGCCGACGGCACACTGCGCATGGTGTCGATCATCGACATCCTGAACGACGGGCTGTCGTCGGTGTACACCTTCTTCGATCCCGACATCGCCGGCGCCAGCTACGGCACCTTCAACGTGCTGTGGCAGATCGAGCAGTGCCGCCAGCTCGACCTGCCGTACCTGTACCTGGGCTACTGGATCGAACACAGCCCCAAGATGGTCTACAAGGCGCGCTTCCGGCCGATCGAGGCGCTCGTCGACGGGCAGTGGCGGCCGCTGCTCCAGCCCTGAACCTCCCACCGTTCCCGATGAGCCTCTACCACCTCGCGCGTCCGCTGCTGTTCTGCCTGGATCCCGAATCCGCCCACGATGCAACGCTGGCCGGCATCGACCTGGCCGCCCTCAGCGGCGCCCTGCGTCTGGTCGCCGGGCCGGTGGTGGACGATCCGGTCGAGGTGATGGGGCTGCGCTTCCGCAACCGCGTGGGTCTGGCCGCCGGGCTCGACAAGAACGGCGCCCACGTCGACGCCTTCGCGACGATGGGCTTCGGCTTCGTCGAAGTGGGCACGGTGACGCCGAAGGCGCAGCCGGGCAATCCGCGTCCGCGGATGTTCCGCATTCCGCAGCGCAATGCGCTGATCAACCGCATGGGCTTCAACAACGACGGTGTCGACGCGTTCCTGCGCAACGTGGGGCGCGCGAAGTACGACGGCGTGCTGGGGCTCAACATCGGCAAGAACGCGGCCACGCCGATCGAGCACGCGCTCGACGACTACCTGCTGTGTCTGGAGCTGGTGTACCCGCGTGCCGGGTACGTGACGGTCAACGTGTCGTCCCCCAACACCAAGAACCTGCGGCAGCTCCAGGGAGCCGACGAACTCGACCGCATGCTGTCGGCCCTGCGCGCCCGGCAGCTCGAACTGGCCGACCGCCACGGGCGCTACGTGCCGATGGCGCTGAAGATCGCCCCCGATCTCGACGACGACCAGGTGGCGGTGATCGCCGACGCGCTCACGCGCCACGGCATCGACGCGGTGATCGCCACCAACACCACGGTCGCACGGGACGCGGTCGCCGGCCTGCCGCATGCCGACGAGGCGGGCGGACTGTCGGGCGCACCGGTGTTCGAGAAGTCGAACGCCGTGATCCGGGCGCTGCGGGCACGGCTGCCGGCAGCCTTCCCCATCATCGGCGTGGGCGGCGTGATGTCGGGCGCCGACGCCCGCGCGAAGATCGACGCCGGCGCGACGCTGGTGCAGCTCTACACCGGCCTGATCTACCGCGGCCCGGCCCTGGTGCGCGAGTGCGCGCTGGCTCTGGCGGCGCAGGCGCGCACGGCGGCTACTCCGCGCTGAGCCCGGCGCGCCGCAACGCGGCGGCGCCCAGCGCGACCGGCTGACCGTGCGGGGTCTTCTCGGCGGCGATGCGCCACGCGTTGCGCAGCGACGTCATCACGAGCGGCTGCGCCAGCCCCTTGTCGAGCAGCAGCTGCTCGAGGGCCGACAGCCAGTGCGCGTAATAGGTCTCGCCGGTGTCCGGATCGCCCTGCGCCTGCGCATTGCGGATGGCGCGCGACAGGTACTGCACCCACTCGGGCCAGGTGAACACGCCGCGCTGGTGCAGCGCCAGCGTCATCGCGAACGCCTGCGCCTGCCAGGGTTCGGCGAATACCGGCCCCTCGCTGTCACACGGCAGGTGCGGCAGCTCGGAAAGCGACGGCAGGGCTCCGGCGGGGGGCGCGGCCGTGCTCATGCGGCCTTCAGGTAGGGTTCCCAGCAGTCGACGCAGACGCTCGACGCGGTGGTGTCGGGGCCCCACAGGTCGCGCGCCTCGAACTGCACGGTGTACAGCCAGTGCGGCTGCTCGCCCCGGCCGGTGCCGTTGGTGTCCGGAAACACGTGCACACCGTGACAGTGCGTGACGATGCCGGGCTTGTCGCGCACGTAGCGCGGCAGACGGGTGTGGGTGGCCGGATGCATCTGCAGGGTGCGCACCGCGTCGCCGACGGCGAAGCGGGCGGGCGCCTGCGCGGGCCGCTCCGACGGCGAGCCGCGCATCAGCGCCGGCACGACGGCCTCGGCCTGCAGCCGACGCACGCCGTCGACGCCGGGCCGCACGGCCGTGCCGGTCTTGAGCTCGTCTTCCGTGACGAGGCCGCGCTCGATCATCATGCGGTCGAGCGCATCGAGCCAGATCTGGTAGTAGGAATTGGACAGGTAGCGCAGCGGCGGCAGGCTCTCGCGGGCGGCGCGGGCCTGGTCGATGTTCCACTGGCCCGAGGCGCCCATCAGCACCGTCAGGGCCAGCGCCTTGCGCTCCCAGTCGGCGTGGAAGATCGGCTCGTCGACCTCGGGACGCACCGGGCCGAAGTTCATCGTGCCGCCCATGTCGTGCAGGCTGTTCATCCGGAGCTCCTTCAGGCGGCGGCCAGGGCGTCGGGCGACAGCGCCAGACCGGTGCCGATCATCGAATCGCGCGTGACGAGCCGGGCCAGCTGCGCTTCGGACCAGCCGTCGGTGCCGGCCGGCCGCATCGGGATGACCAGATAGCGGATCTCGGCGGTCGAGTCCCACACGCGGATCTGCGTGGAGGCCGGCAGCTGCACGCCGAACTCGGCGATCACGCCGCGCGGATCGATCACCACGCGCGAGCGATACGGCGCCGACTTGTACCAGACGGGCGGCAGGCCCAGCACCGGCCACGGGTAACAGGAGCACAGCGTGCAGACCACGACGTTGTGCACGTCGGGGGTGTTCTCCACCGCCACCATGTGCTCGCCCTGGCGGCCGCTGAAGCCGAAGCCCTCGGCCGAGCCGATGGCGGCCGTGGCGTCCTCGAGCAGCCAGCGCCGGTAGGCGGGATCGGTCCAGGCGCGCGCGACCACGCGGGCGCCGTTGTGCGGACCGATGCGGGTTTCGTACGTCTCGATCAGGACGTCGAGCGCGGCCGGATCGATGTAGCCCTTCTGGACCAGCAGCGTCTCGAGCGCGCGCACGCGCAGATCCATCTCGGAGAGGGTCGAGCCCGGGTGGGTGTGACCCGGGCCGTTGGCGGGGGTGTTGGTGTCCATGCGTATCATTCTGCCGGAACCCGCGCGATGCGTGCAGGCGCACCGCCGGGCGCGCCGCGCTACCGGCAATCGGCAACATCATCACCACCTCGATGCCCGACATCGTCCTTGCCACGATCAACGCCCGGTACGTGCACGCGTCCCTGGGCCTGCGCTGCCTGTTCGCCAATCTCGGCGCGCTGCAGGCGCAGGCGCGCATCGTGGAGTTCGTGAGCGGAGGGGGCATCGAGTCCATGCTCGAGCGGATCCTGGCGCTGCGGCCGCGCATCGTGGGCTTCGGCGTGTACGTGTGGAACGTGGACGAGACGACGCGGCTGGTGGCGCAGCTCCGGTGCGTGGCGCCCGAGGTGCGGGTGGTGGTGGGCGGGCCCGAGGTCAGTCACGAGCCCGACGCACAGCGACTGTGCGCGCTGGCCGACTTCGTGGTGTCGGGCCCCGGCGAGCTGGCCTTCGCGCAGCTCTGCCGGCAGCTGCTGCACGGGCCGCGGCCGCTGATGAAGTCCATCACGGGCGCCACGCCCGACCTCGACGCGCTGGCCTCGCCCTATCCCTACTACGACGCGCGCGACGTGCGCGAGCGCTTCGTGTACGTGGAGGCGTCGCGCGGCTGCCCGTTCAAGTGCGAGTTCTGTCTGTCGTCGCTCGACCGGACGGCGGAACCGTTCGCGCTGGAACCCTTCCTGGCGGAGCTCGATGCGCTGCACCGGCGCGGCGCGCGGCGATTCAAGTTCGTGGACCGGACCTTCAACCTGAAGGCCGCCACCGGCGCCGCGATCCTCGAGTTCTTCCTGCAGCGCCTGGCCGCCGCGCCCGACGACCCGGTGTTTGCGCACTTCGAGCTGGTGCCCGACCACCTGCCGCAGCGGCTGAAGGACGTGATCGTGCGCTTCCCCCCGGGCACGCTGCAGTTCGAGATCGGCATCCAGACCTGGAATCCGCAGGTGCAGGCGCTGATCGGGCGGCGCCAGGACGACGCGCGCGCGCAGGACAACCTGCGCTGGCTGCGTGCGCACACGCATGCGCACCTGCACGTGGACCTGATCGCCGGCCTGCCCGGCGAGGACCTGGCCAGCTTCGGCGCCGGCTTCGACCGCCTGGTCGCACTGGACCCGCACGAGATCCAGGTCGGCGTGCTCAAGCGTCTGCGCGGCGCCCCCATTGCGCGGCACACGACGTCGCACGGACTCGTCTTCAATCCCGATCCGCCGTACAACGTGCTGGCCACGGCCGACCTGCCCTTCCCCGACGTGCAGCGCATCAGCCGGTTCGCGCGCTACTGGGACCTGATCGGCAATTCGGGGCGCTTCCCGCGGACGCGCCCCCTGCTGCTGGGCGCGCAGCCCTTCGATCGCTTCATGGCGCTGTCGGACTGGCTCTACGCGCAGACCGACGCCACCCACCGCCTCGCTGCGGAACGGCAGTTCGAACTGGTCCGCGCGTGGCTGCTGGGGCCGGGGGGCACCGGGGCCGGGGACGTCGATGCGGCCATCACGCACGACTATGCCGCCAGCGGACTGCGGGGACGACCGTCGTTCCTGTCGCGCGGCCTGTCGGGCCCGGCGCGGTCGTCTGCGACGCCGGTACGCCAGGCGCGTCACCTGGGCTGAGCGCGCCCGGGCGCCGATGCCCGGGCGTGGCTATACTCGCGCGGCCCGGTCGGCCCGACGTCGCCCGGTCCGCCGCCTGGCCAGACCGGTCACGCGCCGCCGACGCACGCTGCGTGCGCCACATCCGCCCCCAACATCCGCGAAGGTCCTTCCATGTCCGTCCATTCCCTGCCATCCGCGCGTGCCGTCGATCCGGTCACGCAGGCGAAGATCCAGCTCGCCGCCGCGCATCGCCTGGCCGTGTACCACGAGCTCGAGGAAGGCATCGACAACCACTTCACCGTGACCGTCCCCGGCCACGACGACCGATACCTGATCCTGCCCTTCGGCCTGCACTGGTCCGAGGCGAAGGCCAGCGACATGATCGTGTTCGACGAGACGGGCGCGACGCTGGACGGCGAAGGGGTGGTGGAGCTGTCCGCGCAGTGCATCCACGCGCCGATCCACCGGATCACGGGCAAGCGCGTGGTGCTGCACACCCACCAGACCTGGGCGGTGGCCCTGAACATGCTGCAGAACAACCGCCTGCTGCCGACCAGCCAGACGGCCGCGTTCTTCCACGGCCACGTCGCCTACGACGATCACTATGCGGGGACGGCCGACGTGCTTGAGGAAGGCGAGCGCCTGGCCCGGCTGATGGGCGACAAGCACGTGATGTTCATGAAGAACCACGGCGTGCTCGTGGTGGGCGACACGATCGCCCAGGCGTACAAGCGCCTGTACCGGCTCGAGCGCGTGTGCCGCACGCAACTCCTGGCGATGAGCACGGGCCAGCCGCTGCAGATCATTCCGGACGACGTGGTGGCCCTGGTGCAGGCGCCCCACCCGGACGACCGCCACTCGCGCGGCGAGCGCGACCGCCTCTATTTCGAGGCGATGATGCGGGTGCTCGACCGCGAGATGCCGGGCTACGCGGACTGAGCACCCGGTCGGCCGGGCGCGGCGCCGGCCGCGCACTGCGCCGGCAGGACGCGCGGCCGAATTCTCAGGCCATCGCCAGGGGCATCAGGCGCTCGGCCGACTCCCGCGCCGATGCGCGCGCACTGCCCAGCACGGCCGCGATGCCGTAGCCCGAGCGCGCCGTGTCCCGGCGGATCGGCTGCGGATACGACAGCCCGGTGGCGTCGCAGAGCGCGGCCACCGCCGGCGTCGTGATCGTGGCCCCGCGCTTGAGCACGATCGCGGTCTCGCCGGAAGCCAGGCGCACGTGGCACCCGGGCGGATAGACACCGAACTCCTTGACGAGCGCGGCCGTCATCGGATGGCCGGGGTCCTGCATGAACATCTGGCGCCCGGCGCGGTCGGCTGCGATCGCATCCCGGTTCGCGCGCGGGCTCAGCTTGGCCGTGTAGACGTCGGCGCGGTGCAGCAGCGCCGCCAGCTCGTGCACGTCGGTGCGACCGCTGGGATACCCGCTGCCGTCCTGCTCCTCGTGATGCTGGGCGACGGCCGCGAGCCAGTCCGGATCGGTGACCCCGGCACGCTCGAGGATCTGCACGCTGCGCATCGGGTGCGCGCGGATCTCGGCGCGCTGCGCGGGGGTGACCGGCGTGAGCTGCCGCGCGAGCACGCCCTGCAGTTCGAGCATCGACAGGTTCATCGTAAGCGCCGCCTTGAGCGCGCGGCCGCTTTCATCCACGTTCCAGCCCAGCCGACGTGCGACCAGGAAGCTGGTGACGGCGCTCTGCAGCGAGCGCTTGACGCCGTAGGCCAGGCTTTCGCCGGCCTGCTGCTGCACCACCTGGAAGACGGCCAGATCCGGATCGCGGCGGATGAGCATCTGCACCGGCTCGACCGCGTCGTCGAGGGCCTCGCGGAAGCTCTCGCCTTCCGCCGACATCAGCACGTCGCCCACCTTGTTCAGACACTGCGTCCACAGCTGCGGCAGCTGGGACGGCGCGGCCGCCTCCACGTCGAGGCGCACGTCGCCGAGCTCGGCAATGTCGACCAGCGCCCCCCGCTGCATCAGCGCGCCGAGCTGCTCGGCATCGGCGATGACCTGCCCGCGCGCCAGCAGCAGCGTCTGGTCGGCCGCACGCACGTTGAACGGAAGCGGCGCGCCCAGGCGGACACGATGCTTGACCAGCGAGAGTTCCGTGAATCTCATGGCGTCTGTCTTGTTCGAGGTGTTCGGGAAAGGGGACGAACGACCGGCACAGCGCGCGGTCCCGTCCGGACACGAGGAATATCGGCACTCCAGCCATCCGGCTTGAGCCGGGGGGATGCCGTTCCCCCCTGGGAATCGCGCGCGTGTCCGCCCGGCCTGGCGGCCGAGGCCGGGCGCCGATCGGGCACACTGCCGTCTGGAGCCCCCCGACCGACGACCGCCCACGATGACCACCGCCCTGCCCGTACTCGACGCCGCGCGCACCGCGGCCGCCCTGCCCTGGGACCGCCTGCTGCCCGCGCTCTCGGACATGCTGCTGCGCAAGCACCGCGGCCAGACCCTGGCGCCCGAGCGTCTGGCCGTGCCGCTGAATGGCGGCATCCTCCTGGCGATGCCCGCCACCGACGGGACCTTCGCATCGACCAAGCTGGTGACGGTGCACGCCGGCAATCCGGCGCGCGGGCTGCCCAGCATCCTCGGCGAAGTGCTGCTGATGCGCGCCGACACCGGCGAGCGCGTGCTGATGCTGGACGGCCCCACCGTGACCGGCCGGCGCACGGCGGCCCTCTCCGCGCTGGCCGCGCGCACCCTGCTGCCCGACCCGTACGCATCGGCCCGCGGTCCGATGCTGATCATCGGTGCGGGTGTGCAGGGCCGGGCACACATGGAGGCGTTCGCCGCGGTGCTGGGCGTGCGCGACGTGCAGGTGGTGGCGCGGTCGGCGCTGTCGGCCGAGTCGCTCGCCGCGCACGGACGCTCGCTGGGCCTGGATGCACGCGCATGCACCGACCCCGATGCGGCGCTGGCCTCGGCGTCGATCGTCGTGACGGCCACCACCAGCCTCGCGCCGCTGTTCGCCGACCGGGTGCGCGCCGATGCCTTCGTCGCGGCGGTGGGCGCCTATCGGCCCGAAATGTGCGAACTGCCCGGCGCGCTGGTGCGCCGCGCCAGCGTCTTCGTCGACGACCTGGAGGGCGCCCACCACGAGGCGGGCGACCTGCTGCAGGCGGGCCTGCCGTGGGAACGCGTGACCGCGCTCGAGTCGGTCGTCGCCGGCGAGGCGCCGCGCCCCGCGCACGGACCGATCGTGTTCAAGAGCGTGGGCCAGGCGCTGTGGGATCTGGCGGCGGCGCGGCTGGCCTATGAAGGCACGATCGGCGCCCGGCCGGAGCCGTCCCGCGTGCCGGGTGCACTCGCGGCGGAACCCGCACCGGGCGCGGACGGTCGGCGATGACACGCGCACCGGACACCGACCGCGCCGACGTCATCGTGATCGGCGCCGGCATCGTCGGCGCATCGTGCGCGTTCCGCCTCGCTGAACTCGGCCGGCGCGTGATCGTGCTCGAGCGCGAACCCGCGCCCGCCGGCGGCTCCACCGGCCGCAGCGCGGCGGGCGTGCGCCACCAGTTCAGCGACGCGGTGAACGTTCGCCTGTCGCAGGCCAGCATCGCCGAGTACCGGACCATGGCGGCGGCGGCGTACAAGCCGATCGGCTACCTGTTCTACGTGCCACCCGATCAGTGGGACGCGCAGATGCGCGCGGTCGCGCTGCAGCGCTCCCTGGGCATCGACGTGCGCGTGCTCGACCCGGCACAGGCGCAGGCGATCGTGCCGGCCGATGCGCAGGGGCTGCAGGGCGCGACCTGGTGCACAGCCGACGGGGTGGTGGATCCGCACGGCATCTGCATGCACTACGTGGCACGCGCGCGGGATCTGGGCGCACGCGTGCTGGTCAACCGCGACGTCACCGGAATCGGACGCGTCGGCGCCGACGGTCTGTGGCGCGTGCACGCCGGCGACCGGGTGTTCGAGGCGCCCCAGCTGGTGAACGCGGCCGGTGCCTGGGCCGGCCGGATCGGCGCCCTGGCGGGGCTGGACGTGCCCGTGCAGCCCGCCCGCCGCGTCGTCTTCGCCACCGCGCCCCTGCCCGAGGCGCTGCGCCTGCCCCACCCGTATCCGCTGACGGTGGACCTCGCCAGCGGCCTGTGGTTCCGCTCCGAAGGCGAGCGGCTGATCTTCGGCCTGTCGAATCCCGAGGACACCGGCTTCGAGGAAGGCATCGACTGGCCCTGGCTGGAGACCACCTACGAGGCGGCGATCACCCATTTCCCGTGGTTCGAGCACCTGTCGATCGACCGCAAGGCAAGCTGGTGGGGGTACTACGAGGTCACGCCCGACCACAATCCGGTGCTCGGCCGGATGCCGGGTGCGCCGGGCTGGTTCAATGCCTGCGGATTCTCCGGACACGGCGTGCAGCAGGCGGCGGCCGTCGGCCGGCTGATCGCCCAGGAGGCGAGCGGACAGGTGCCGTTCATCGACATCGATGCCTTGCGCATCGAGCGCTTCGCGCGTGGTGCGGCCCATGGGACCGAGCGCCTGATCGTCTGATGCGCGACGCCCGTCGCGCGTCCACACGAGGGATCGCGCGACCATGCGGGGATCGCGCGCGCATGAG
>Ga0116141_10000882_pt1 | contig 24782 bp, 33 predicted proteins | sample AD_UKC097_MetaG_FD_89744 | JGI IMG/M metagenome (GOLD analysis project Ga0116141, IMG submission 89744) | Active sludge microbial communities of municipal wastewater-treating anaerobic digesters from USA - AD_UKC097_MetaG | ecosystem: Engineered > Bioreactor > Anaerobic > Digestate | place: USA...
AGGAAAAAGAGAAGGCAACTGTTACTCCTAAGAAAGAAGAGCCAAAAAAGAAAGAGGAGCCAAAAAAGAAAGTATCTAAGACTGTAAAGAAAACAAAGAAATAAATATGAATAGATTACAAGAAGAATACAACAAAACAATAAGTAAAGAATTAATGAAGGAGCAGAACTATACTAATGTTATGCAGGTTCCAACATTAAAGAAAATTGTTGTTAATGTAGGTGCTGGAGAGGCAGTTGACAACAAAGCTGCTTTAGATGAGATAGTGGAGATGTTAACAAGAATTACTGGTCAAAAACCAGTTGTAAATAAAGCTAAGAAAGCAGTATCTGCTTTCAAAATAAGACAAGGTATGGAGATAGGTGTTTCGGTCACATTAAGAGGAGAAAGAATGTGGCAGTTTTTTGACAAATTGGTAAATATTGTTTTACCAAGAACAAAAGACTTCAGAGGTTTAAGTCCCGAGTCATTTGATGGTGCTGGAAATTACTCTTTGGGTATAGAGGATCATACCGTGTTTATAGAAATTGATCCTAACAATGTATCAAAGATTCGAAGTCTTGAAGTAACAATTGTTACTTCTGCCAAGAATGATAAAGATGGAAAGGCCCTTTTAGATAAATTTGGATTCCCATTCACAAAGAATGTCAACAGCCGCTAAAGAATACAAAGCAAGAAAGTTAAAGAAAAGCTCTAAGTATAGTAGTAGAGTCTATAACAGGTGTGAGTTATGTGGAAGGTCAAGGGGATATATAAGACATTATGGATTATGTAGAATTTGTTTTAAGAAACTCGCTGGTGAGGGTAAAATCCCTGGAGTAAAAAAATCTATTTGGTAATTTTAAGAGTAAAAAAATGAACGATTTAATAGCAGATATGCTCGCAAGAATACAAAATGCAATAATGAGAAACAAAGACTTTGTTTCTGTTATAAATACAAATATTAATAGGGACATATTAAAAGTCCTTAAGAGGGAAGGAATGATAAAGGATTATAAATTGGATGAAGATGAAAAATTGATTGAAGTCGAACTATTATATGATAACAAAGAGCCTGTTATATCTAAACTTCAGAGAGTAAGTAAACCAGGACAAAGAATTTATGTATCCAAAAAGGAGATTAAACCAATAATGAATGGAAAAGGTATCTCAATTATTAGTACTTCTAAGGGGTGATGTCTGGTTCTGTGGCCAAGAGCAAAGATCTTGGAGGTGAATTTATATGTAAAGTTTGGTAATTATGTCTAGAATAGGAAAAGAGTTAATAACAATTGAAGAAGGAGTAGAAGTTTCTCTAAATGACTCGATAGTGCTAGTTAAAGGGCCACTTGGAGAAATTAGTATTACACTTCCAGAGCATTTAGAATTGACGATTGAAGGAAAGACCTTACAACTAAATAGGAAGAATGATACAAAACAAGCTAAATCAGATCATGGGACATATAGAATGTTGTTAAATAACGCAGTATATGGTGTTAAAAATGGTTTCTCTAAGAATTTAGAATTGGTTGGTGTTGGATACAGAGCGAGAATGGAAGGTGGAGATTTAGTAATGAGTTTGGGTTGGAATCATCCAATAAGGATAACTCCAATTGAGGGAATTCAAATTGAAGTCCCCGAAGAAACCAAAATTACTGTCAAGGGATACGACAAGCAGAAGGTTGGAGAGGTCGCTGCAAAGATTAGAGAGGTAAGAAAGCCAGAGCCATATAAGGGCAAAGGTATTAGATATGAGAACGAATATGTAAGAAGAAAGAGTTCAAAAGCAAGTGTAACATAAAATATATTTTAAATAGTAATGGCTAATAAAACCAAAAAAGAAAAAAGAATAAGAAGAAAGGCACATATTAGGAAGAAGATTCATGGGACTGCTTTAAAACCAAGAGTTTTTGTTTTTAAGAGTAACCGGTATTTTTATGCTGGAATTGCTGATGACGATAGAAGTGTTGTTGTAAAGTCACTTATGTCAAAAAAGAATGAAAAAGATATTCTAGCTATGACTAAAAAATTTGTAACTTTATGTAAAAAATATGACTCATTGGTTTTCGATAGAAGTGGATACAAATACCATGGATTAATTAAATCCTTTGTAGAAGAACTTAGAAAAGAAGGAGTTAAAATTTAGAAAGAATAAAATGGAAGAAAAGAAATTTAAGAAAAATAGAGAAAAAAAGGTGTTTGAGAAGAAGGCTCTTCCTGTTAGAAGGGTTGCAAAGGTTACTAAAGGAGGAAAAAAACTGAGATTTAGTACGGTAGTTGTTGTTGGGGACAGAAACGGAACTGTAGGTGTTGCTTTAGGAAGAGGTGCCGATGTTAGAACAGCAGTAGAACAAGGAGAAAGACTTGCAATTAAGGAAGCAACAAAGATTGAACTTATTGGCGATACAATACCTCATGAAATACTACAGAAGTTTGGTGCTGCAAAAGTTTTACTTAGACCTGCAAGACCAGGTACTGGTGTTATAGCTGGCTCTTCTGTAAGAACAGTCTTAGAATTAGCTGGTGTTGATAATGTCTATGGAAAGATTCTGGGGAGTTCAAATTCAAATGGTAATGCTTACTGTACATTTAAAGCCTTAAAAGCTTTAAGGAGTGAGAGAGTACTCTCAAGAATGCAAAAGATGAGAGATAGAATAGTCTTGAAGGAGGAAACAGAGAAAGAGAGAAGAGCAAAAGAGGAGAAGAGGAGAAAGAAAGAAATGGAGAAGAAAAAAACTCAGAAAAAGAACAGATTTGAGAAGATAGATCGAAGAAAAGCTTCAGCAAAAGCAGAGGGGAAAAAAGAAAATAAAGTTAGTAATAAATAGAAATGAAATTAAACAGTATACCTAAAAGAAAAAACAGAGTAATGCCAGGAAAAAGAATTGGGAGAGGGTATGGATCTGGTGTTGGAGGTCATACAGTTGGAAGAGGGACTAAGGGTCAGAATTCAAGAGCTGGGCATAAGTCAACAAGATTCTTTGAAGGAGGGAATGTGCCTTTCTTTAGAAGAATGCCAAAATACAAAGGATTTAATCAACCTCAAAAAATAGAAGCTCAAGCAGTAAATCTTGAAATTTTAGAGAAGGAGTTTAAAGATGGAGATTTGGTAAATTTAGAAACGCTAGTTTCAAAGGGGATTGCAAGAAAGAATTCAAAAGTAGTTAAAATCCTTGGAAAGGGTGACATCACCAAAAAGCTTACGATAGAGAATCTGAAGGTTTCCGAGAGTGCTATTGAGAAAATCAAAAAGGCTGGTGGTTCAATAAAATAACCTTCTTATATCATGAACAAATTGATAGAGAGAATTAAGCATATTTTAAAGACAAAAGAGATTAGGAGTAAAGTACTTTTCTCCTTGTTGATTTTGTTAATTTTCAGATTACTTTCCTCTGTTCCTGTTGCGGGAATCTCTGCTGATGCAATCAAGAGTCTTTTTGAAGGTACTAGTATGGGAGATGTTTTGTCTGCAGTCTCCGGAGGTGTTTTAGAGACAGCTTCTATTGTTGCTATCGGATTAACCCCATATATTAATGCGTCAATTATTTTTCAACTATTGGGTACGGTTATTCCTGCTCTTGATGAAACAAGAAAAGAGGGGCCAGAAGGTAGGAGAAAGATTTCTATGTACACAAGGCTTCTAACAGTTCCCTTAGCAATATTGCAATCATTCGTAATCTATTCTACTTTGTTGGGTTTTGGCCTAATCACTAAATTAGGACCTCTAGAATTGGCAACTATGGTATCGACCTTTACTGCTGGCTCAGTCATTATGATGTGGTTTGGAGAACTAATTTCGGAGAGCGGTCTTGGAGGTGGGACTTCGTATTTAATAATGTTGGGAATTTTAGCTGGAATACCTGGATCAATTCGTTCAAATTTCTTAACAATGGATAGTCTCCAAAAAGCTTTGTTTATTGCTATTTCTCTTTTGATGGTTATATCTGTAGTTGTTGTTACAACTGCAGAAAGGAGAGTGAAAGTACAATACTCAAGAAGGGTTCGAACAGGTGGAGCATTAGAGAGTTATATTCCAATAAAATTGACACAATCAGGAGTTATGCCTGTAATTTTTGCTATGGCATTTCTATCTTTCCCACAACTTGTGGGGAAATTTCTAGTAAGTAAAAATTACAATGAGGGCTTAACAAACGTAGCTCAGAAAGTTATGGATTTGATTAACAACCCATATATCAAGGACAGCTTAACATTCTTGTTGGTTATTGCTTTCTCTTTTGTATATCTTTCGGTTGTATTTAAGACTGACGAATTAGCAGAAAATCTTCAAAAGCAAGGAGCCTTTATTCAAGGCATAAGACCAGGAGAAAATACGTCAGAATATCTACGAAAAATCAGCCTTAGATTGGCTGTAGTAGGGGCCATTTTCCTTGCCATCTTATCAATTCTTCCTGACTTATTTGTTAGAGTAGGCCTAGTAAATGGTACAGTATTTTCAGGAACTGGACTACTTATTGTTATAGGTGTAATTCTTGATGTAAAAAGACAAATAGAGTCAATGGTCACAACAAGAAGTTACGATAAATATCTTTAATGAGTTCGAGATAAATTCATAAAATTTAAAGATGAACCCTACTCATACGAAACCAAGAACTATACTTTTTCATGGACCTTCTGGATGCGGTAAAGATACACAGGTAGAATTACTTGTTAAGAAATTCAATTTCGAAAATATCGGAACAGGCCAGATGATTAGAAAGCTCTTTGAAGAGAACGATAAAGATGCAATAGTAGCGACGACGAAGTATACTTCCAAAGGACTTTTTGTTCCTAACTCATTAATTTACAAAGAAATGTTTCCTAAATGGCTGAAAAGGTTTGACAAGGAGAAGAATTGGGCATTTGTCTCAGTGGTAAGAGAGGTCGGTCAGATAAGTCTTTTTGATAATCTATTAAAAACTCAAGGTAGGGAATTAGACCTATTTATTCATTTTGTTCTTTCTGATGAAGTTGCCATAGAAAGGATGTCGTTGAGAAAATTTTGTCCTAACTGTGGAGCAACATACCATCCAAAGTTTAAAAAAGAGAAAAAAGAAGGTAAGTGTGATTTGTGTGGAACTGCTTTAATACAAAGAGATGATGATCAGCCAGAAAAGATAATAAGTAGGCTTGAGGAGTATAACAGGACAATACGTCCGATACTAAAAGTATATGAGGATAGAGGCATGTTAGTTGAGGTTGATGCAGCACCAAGTATTCAAGAAATTCACAAAGAAATTGTGAAGATTTTGCACTTGTAAAAAAAATCTTTTTTTGCTATTCTTACCTAGTCTCTTTCAAGAACTTGAAACAATCTAGTTTTTGTACTATTTTGTTGATTTACTAGTCTTCTTTTGGTATAATTCCAAAGATTCCACTAGTGTGGATTATTGACTAACTATGAACGAAAGTAAGAAAGTTTTTGAATTTGATGGAGTTGTAAAGGAGTGTTTACCAAATACTCAATTTATTGTTGAGTTAGATGTAAACGGTTCTAAGCATGAAGTTATTGGTTATCTCTCTGGTAAAATGAGGATGCACTACATTCGAATATTAGAGGGAGATAAGGTAAAGATAGAGATGACGCCTTATGATAAAGAAAGGGGCAGAATAACATATAGATATATGAATTAAATGAAAGTAAGAGCTTCTGTAAAAAAAAGATGTCCGGATTGCTATTCTGTTAAAAGAAAAGGAAGGGTGTATGTTTACTGTAGGAAAAATCCAAATCACAAGCAAAGACAGGGTTAATTATTAATTTTTACTTTTTTGAAATGGCAAGAATTGCGGGAATTGAAATACCAAATGATAAGAGACTGTGGGTCTCTTTAATGTCAATATATGGGATTGGAGAAATTACGGCAAAAAAGATTTGTAAAGGGGCTAATGTTAATGAAGTAGAATTTGTAAAGAATCTTTCTGAAGCTGAGTTGGATAGAGTAAGGAAATACATTGAAGAAAATTTGAAAGTGGAAGGAGAGTTAAGACAGGAAAGGTTTAGAGATATTAAAAGGTTGAAAGATATGAGGTCATATAGGGGGATTAGACATAAATTGGGTCTTCCAGTAAGAGGTCAAAGAACTAGACACAATGCCAGAACAAGAAAAGGAAAGAGTAGACCTGTCGGAGGATTAAAGAGAACTTTAGATAAAACATAGTACAGAAAATGGCAAAAGATAAAAAAACCAAAAAAACAACTAAAAGTAATGTTCAGAGTGGGATCGCTACCATTCAGTCAACATTTAACAACACAATTATCACTTTGGCCGATGAGAATGGTGAAGTTTTAGGACAGGGGAGTCCATCTATGGTTGGATTCAAAGGAGCAAAGAGAAGTACTGCATATGCTGCAACTAAGGCAGCTATGGATGTTGCAGAGAGAGTTATTAAGAAGTATGGACTTCGAGATGTTAAAGTTATAATTAAAGGTCCCGGTGCAGGAAGGAATGCTGCTGTTAAGGGCCTTGATTCTGCTGGCTTGAAAGTCACTATGCTTATGGATAAGACACCTATTCCACATAATGGTTGTAGACCGAGAAAGATTCCGAGAAAGTAATTTTTATTTGTATTTTTAAGATTAATGGGTAGATATACAGGACCAAAAGACAAATTGAGTAGAAGAGAGGGAGTTGAATTGCATCTTAAAGGTGCTAGGTCATTCTCCGAAAAATCAGGTCTTAAAAGAAAGCCTTTTGCTCCAGGACAGCATGGAAATCAAAGAAGAGCTAGATTATCAAACTACGGAATTCAATTGAGAGAGAAGCAAAAAGTTAAAAGGACATATGGATTAAGAGAAAAGAATATGGTCGCAGCATACAAAGAATCTGATAGAAGATCAAAAATTAGAAATACAGATAAAGGTTTAGAATTCTTGAGATTATTAGAATTAAGAATGGATAATGTTCTTTATCTCGCAGGTTTGGCTCCTTCAAGAGCTGCTGCAAGACAATATATTACACATGGTCATGTGAAGTTAAATGGGCAGAAAAATTCTATTCCTTCTATAGAAACTAAAGAAGGAGATACTATTGAGCTAAAAAAGGCAAAATTAGCTCCAAGCGAAAAGTTGTTTAAGACTCCTGATTGGATTGAGACAAAAGGATCTTCATGTAAAATCGTAAGATTGCCTATAAGAGATGATATTGATGAAGGAATTAAGGAGAACTTAATAATTGAGTTCTATTCTAGATAATTTTATATTTTTACTAAATGGAAGCGTTTAAAGATATTAAGGTTACAATTAAGGAAGAGGCTGATAACTACGGTCTTTTTGAAATCTCACCATTACCAAGAGGGTATGGGAATACATTAGGAAATGCCTTAAGAAGGATTTTGTATTCAAGTTTAAAAGGGGCTGGAATCACATCTGTTAAAATTAAGGGTGTTGATCATGAGTACTCTACAATCGAAGGTGTTCAGGAGAACATGATTGATGTTATAATGAATTTGAAACAGGTCAAATTTAGCACAAAGTCTTCAGAACCGGCAGTTTGTAAACTTTCTGTAAAAGGTAAAAAAGAGGTAACTGCAAAAGATATTGAAACTTCAGGTGATTATGAAGTTGTCAATAAAGATTTGCATATTGCAACTTTAACAGATTCATCTTCATCTTTGGATATTGAACTTACTGTTGAATCAGGTGTTGGATACAAAATGATTCCTGCTGTTGGAAGAAAAGAGATTGGAGTTATACCTTTGGATTGCGACTTTACCCCTATTGAAAAAGTTAGTTTACTTGTTGAACAGGCTCGAAAAGGACAGGAAACAGATTTGGATTCAGTTCTTATTGGAGTAACAACAGATGGAAGTATTACTCCTAAAGATGCATTGCTTGAGTCTGCTAAAATTTTACAAGAATTTGCAGGTAAAGTTATGATTGCAATGGGGATGGCACAAAAAGAGGTCGAGGCTATCCAAGAAGAAGTAAATACCCCTCAGGTTGAAGAGGTTGGTACTGTTGCACAGGACGATGAAATTGGTGCATGGAAAATCGAGGAGTTACCAATATCAAAAAGATCAAAAACTGGATTGCTTGCTGGTGGATTCAAAACTGTAGCTGATCTGAGAAATACTACAGCTACCAAATTGTTAAATCTCCCAGGTTTTGGCAATAAATCATTGAATGAAATCTTGGAGCTATTAAATGAGTATGGTATTAATATTAACAACTAATTTTGAATGTATAAAAGAGTAAAGAAAGCAAAATTAGGGAGAAAAACTGCACACAGGAAATCTTTGAGGCAGAATCTTTTGATTTCATTGTTGCAAAGAGGTCAAGTTGAGACTACATCGCCAAAAGCAAAAATCTTAAAATCTGACATGTCTTCTCTTTTGGAGGAAGGTAAAACAAAATCAGAGGATTTAAATTTCTTGAAAAAGATATATTCCATACTTGGGAATTCTGAATTAGTAAAGAAATTCTTTGAATATGTTAAAAGTGAAAAAGTAGGTGTAACAATTGTGAAAATTGGTTTTAGAGCAGGAGATAATGCAGAGAAATCTAGGGTGTCTTTGATGGGAATGGAAAAGAAGAAAAAAGCAGGAGAAAAGAAGGCAGAAGAAAAGGAAGAAAAGAAAATTAAGAAAGAAGTTAAGAAAGAGGATACAAAGAAATTACTTGATGTTGATAAAAGGGTAGATAAAACGGCTGTTGTTAAGCATGCAGACAGAGTTAGAACAAGATCAGGACTTTAATTATTAGTAACTATATATGAAATACAAAACAGTATGGACAAAAAAAGAGGATATTGAAAGAAAGTGGTATGTTGTTGATGTTAAAGACCAAGTTCTTGGTAGGGCTGCAACAAAGATTGCTTCATTATTAATAGGTAAAGAGAAACCAGAGATTGTTCCTGATGTAGATTGTGGAGATTATGTTATTGTAATTAATAGTGATAATGTCAAATTGACAAGAGGTAAAGAGTTAAAAAAGATGTATTATAGGCACTCAATGTATCCTGGAGGATTTAAAGAAACTACATGGCAAAGACAGATGGAAAAAGATTCAACAAAAATTATTACAGATGCAGTAAAGAATATGTTACCAAACAATAAATCTAGGGATGCCAGACTTGCAAGATTGTATGTCTATAAAAATTCTGTTCACAAACATGGAGGACAGAATCCAATTGAGATTAAATTTAATTAATTAAACAGAAGTGAAGTATTTTGAAGGAATAGGAAGAAGAAAAAGGTCAACTGCAAGAGTTAGAATTTATGCAGGGGATAAAGCTTCAACTGTAAACAATAAGCCAATTGATGAATTCTTTGGTGGGAAAGAAAATGTTGAGAATATTATAAACAAGCCCCTAATTGTTACTGGTCTTGAGAAGAAATTCTTTTTTACAGCAAAGGTTAGTGGAGGTGGGATAACAGGACAGTTAGAAGCGGTGAGATTGGGTTTGGCAAGAGCAATTTATGAAATGGACCCTGAATTAAAACCCACTTTACGAAAGGAACATCTTGTTACAAGAGATCCAAGAGAAGTTGAGAGAAAGAAATATCATCATGTAAAAGCAAGAAAGAAACCACAGTTCTCAAAGAGGTAATTTCTTCTTTTCTGTTAATTTCACATTTGAGTTATTGTAATACGTAAACTTATCTTCTATTATGAAGTATCTTAATTTTTCATTTTGATTAATATGGAAAAGAAAAAGTATTACAGAATAATTGGAATTGGTATTCTCTCATTGGTTGGATTAGGGATACTCTTTTTCATTGGTATTTACTTTTTAAGGAGTGTGGCTACAAATGATGGAGATGAAAGTTTACAAGAAGGTTCTTATTCTATGGATGTAGATTCAGTTGGAAAGGCACCTGGTGTATCCTCTTCAACCCAATCTCCCCAGAAAGGCTTAGTTTTAGATAAGACGGCATCGAATAGTTCTAATGAGAAAAATATAATAAGGAGAGGACAGGTAGGATTTAGTGCTGAGGATATTGATAAGACTAAGGATGAGGTTCAAACCGTCATAGATAAATACAATGCAGAAATATCAAACTCCTCTGATCAAGGAACTGGGAAATCAAGAGAAGTAAGTATTGTAATAAAAGTAGAAGAAGAATCTTTCGATGAGATGTTAAAAGATTTGGAAGGTGTCAAAGCTGAAAAAATCTTCTCTTCTGTTAGTTCAGAAGATGTGACTGAACAGGTAATGGACTTAGAGGCAAGGCTTCACACATATCAAAATACCGAGAAGCAATTACTTGAGATTCAGAAGCAGGCAACAAATGTAAAAGATACAATGGAGGTCTACAAGGAATTAAATGAGATTAGGTACAAGATTGAAGCAACTGAGTCACAACTAAAGTACTATGCTAATCAAACTAATTATTCAACTATAGTTGTATCAATCTCTCAAAGTAGTGTTGGAACTTTTGAGCCAGAGGAAAAATGGAAACCACTTGGAGTTTTGAAAGATGCAATCAGAGCCCTTGGTGAGTTTGGAAAGGTTTTAGTGAATCTTGCCATTTGGTTAGTTGTGTTTGGAATTCCGATTGGATTTGTAGTTTTACTAGTTATTTACCTTGCAAAAAAGGCTAAGAAATAGTAAAATCCTGTTGTATAAGTACTATTAGATGGTTGCATTTGCTCTTTATGAGTAAATGAGGAAAGTCCGGACTTTATGTCTGTCTCGAACATGTCGAGATAAGTGCCAACGAGAGTTGGGAGGGAGTGATCTTTCGGAGAAAAGGGCAACAGAAAGCAAACCGCCTAGTTTACTAGGTAAGGGTGAAAAGGTAGTGTAAGAGACTACCGGGCAGTGTAGTAATACATTGTTGCATTGTAACCCCCACTTAAAGCAAGGTTGAACCGCATAGATAGATAACCATCGTTATACAGAATCCGGCTTATTATGTACTTATACATCTTATTTTTTGTAAATTACAATGAATCCAGAACACGAATTAGAACCAGATGAGCAGAACGATTTGGAAATTAGAAGAGATAACATTGCTTTTTCCATTGCGTTTGAACTTAAAAGGGGCACAATTACTACAGATAATATTTCGGAAGAAAATCGTTTGTCAGGATTAGATTCAGTTTGCTTCTACTTTGCCAATGCTTTGGATTTAGCTCCTGAGGAATTAAGGGATCTTGTTTTACACCACTACAAAACATATGGGGAGAACATCCCACAGGGAAAACCCCCAGTCGAAACAGATAGTGCTGAGAAAGAAATTGATAACTCAGCTACGCATAATTTAGAAAATGATGAGAAAGCTACTGCTAAGGCAATTGCAATGATGATACGAATGGGTTTAGTTGCAGATGATACTGAGTCTTTGTTAAATGGGAGAACACCTTTAGAGCAGTTGATAAGTTATCTGTATTGGTCATATGAAGATGAGGAGATAATGGCACATAAGAAGGAAATAATTGGTGAATTCTGGCTTTTGGGAGGTGGGTATTATCTTAGGTCTGGGAACTTTGGCGTGGATTTTAAGTTAATATTTCGGGATGATTCTCCCGATTCCGTTTAGGAATTCTTTGCTTCTCATTTTGTTTCTTCCTTCAATTTGAAAGTCAATGAGTTTTAGTGAAATTCCTTTCTCTTTTGTTGAGATAAAGGTCTCTTTCCCATCTGACCAAAGTAGGCCAGGAATTAATTCTTTCTTACCATTTGTAATCTCAGCTTTATATATCTTCATTATTTTTTTAGAAAGATTTTTGTTACTGCTCTCTGGAAGGATTGTCCATGCAACAGGCCATGGGACAAATGCTCTTATCATTCTCTCAATATATTTTGCATCATATTTATCCCACTTAATTTCAGCGGCTTCTTTAGAGATATCTTTTTGCCAACAGTAAGTTGCCAAAGTACTATCTTGAGGTATTGGGACTATCTCTCCGTTAATCCATCTTTTCAGAACTGGGATTAAAACCTCAGTACTTTTCTTCACGAGACGCTCTCTAAGTGATATGTTTGTATCATCATCTTTAATCTCTTCAGTGTAAGTATCCAGAATATCTCCTTCGTCTAAACCATCACTCATTAGCATTATTGTAATTCCTGTTTCTTTCTCACCATTTAACAGAGCTTTTTGTATTGGGACTGCCCCACGATATTTGGGAAGAATGGAAAAGTGGATATTAACACATCCGTACTTAGGATATTCCAAAAATTCTTTAGGTACAATTTCTCCAAATGCTTTGCATACTACAATCTCGGGTTTATACTGTTCAGCAACCTTCATATATTTTTCTTTCATTCTTTCAGTATGTTCAACAGGAATCCCATTCTCTAATGCATATTTCTTTACATCAGAAGGTGTGATAATTTGTTTTCTACCCACAGGCTTGTCAGGAGTAGTAATTACAGCAACAACCTCAAACTCATTACTTTTGTGTAATGTCTTTAAAGTCTCAACTGATTCCCAGCCAGTACCAAGAAATATTGTTTTTACTTTATCCATAGAGAATATTCTACTATAATACACAGGATATGAAAATGTCAGAATTTAAATACAATTTACCTGAAGATAGAATTGCAAAATTCCCACCAAAGAAAAGGGGCACAACTAAACTCCTAGTACTTAATAGAAGGGACGGAAGCATTCAACATAAAAAGTATTCAGATTGTATTGAATTCCTAAATAAAGGGGATGTTGTCGTTATTAATGAGACGAAGGTTGAAAAAAGGAGGACTTTCTTTCAGGATGAAAAAGGAAGGTCATTTGAAGTACTTTTTTTGAACAAGCAAAATAATGGTAATTGGCTTACATTAATAAAAAAAAGTAAACTTCTTAAAGATGGAGTTGTTTTAGTAAATGAGATGGACAAATCAATAAGAGTTTGTATTAAAGAAAAAAAAGGAAATGGTAGGATTGTTGAGTTACTCTCATCATTCCCAGAGGATGAGATTTTTGAAAGAATTGGGCATACTCCAATCCCACCATATTTGAAGAGATTAGACACAAAAGAAGATTATGAGAGATATAACACTGTATATGGAAAGAATTTTGGTTCTGTGGCATCTCCAACGGCAAGTTTAAATTTGACAAAAGAAATATTAAATAAAATAGAGAGAAAGGGAGTTAAGATTGTTAAAGTGGAATTAAAGGTTGGTTGGGGGACTTTTGCACCAATAAAGGAAGAGAATATTGAAAATCATGTTATTCATGAAGAAGAGATTATTTTATCAAAGGAAGCTGCTAGTGAAATAAATAAAGTAAAAGAAGGGGGTGGTGAGGTTTGGGCTTTTGGAACAACAGTAACGAGGTTACTTGAGAGCTGTGCTGATAAATCTGGGAAGCTATCAGAATTTAAAGGGACAACAAATCTGTACATATTTCCAGGGTATCAATGGAAAGTTGTAGATCATTTAATAACAAATTTTCATATGCCAGATTCATCATTGATATTGTTAGTCTCATCTTTTGCAGGGAAGGAGTTAATAAAATATGCATATCAAGAAGCTTTAAAAAATGGATATATGTTCTTAAGCTATGGAGATAGTATGTTGATTATCTAGCCACTTTATTCCGAAGAAAAGAGATTTTTGTACCTCACATTTAGTTACTTGTTTTTACACTCTTTCTCAACTGGGAAAAGAAGATATTTTGAGGAAGTTTAATTTTCTTTAAATTGTCTATTGTTCTTTATCGCCAATCTTCTCATTTATATCTTGGATTTTTTCATTTTATCAAATGTCTTGTATAATACACAAAATGGAGAGTGGATTAAATAACAAGGAATTTGGTAAAAAATTTGTATTTATGCCTGATGCTACAAGAGGGGCTGTTAGGGCATTAACCTCTAAGCAATTGGAAGAAACAGGAACAGAAGCAATAGTTACCAATACTCTTCACCTATTAATGACTCCTGGTTTGGAGAAAATGGAGAAGTTGGGAGGTATTAAAAACTTTATGAATTGGAAAGGTATTGTACTAACAGACTCTGGAGGGTTTCAAGTATTTTCTTTAATCCATTCAAAAAAATGGAAGGGTGTAGTTCATGAGAATGGTGCAACATTTAAATCTCCAAGAACAGGTGATATGTATGAATTGACTCCAGAAAGTTCAATAGATATGCAGATGGCAATAGGATCAGATGTACTTGTAACATTAGATGATTGTAGAAGTGCAAATATTGAAAGAACTGAAGCTGAAGAATCAGTATCTAGAACTGTAGATTGGGCAAGAAGATGTAAAAAGCATTTTGAAGAGAGATATGGGGGAACAAAGGAAACCGGGAAACTATTAAGCTGTGTGGTACAGGGAGCAAATTACCTTGATTTGAGGAAAAGATGTGCAGAGGAGCTTAGTGAAATTGGCTTTGATGGATATAATTTTGGTGGTTTTGTTGTTGCTGATAATGGAGAATTAGTTTTGGATGAAATGAGAATTGTTGTAGAAAATACACCAAAGGACAAATTTAAGTATGCTATGGGAGTTGGGAAACCAGAAGATATTAAATTGGTGGCACAGTTAGGGTACAAAGTCTTTGATACTGTACTTGTTACTAGAAATGCTAGACATGGAACTCTATACTCTGATGATTGTGAGAATGGTGTATTAAGGATAAAGAATGCAGAATATTCAATAGACGAAAAGCCGATTGATTCAAATTGCGATTGCTATACCTGTCGAAATCACTCTAGGGCGTACCTGCATCATCTTATTAAAGTAGATGAAATTACGGGATTAACTTTGGCTACTATCCACAATCTTAGGTATTACCAAAGAATAATTGAAAGTTTAAATCAGTAGATTGTTGAGGTGATTTTGAAAAAATGGTATGATTGCTTATTCCTTATAGCAAAAGGTTCTAGGGGAAAACAGATTTTTGATAAAAGTAGAAAATATAATTATTTGTATATGAAATTTGAAATTTTTAGAAAGCTTGTTTTTTAAAGTGTTGGGTCTTTTCAGACCTGAATTTCCTAGGATCTACTCTTAAGGGGTATGATAAATTTTAAAATTGGTTGATATGGATAATATATCTGGAATGGTATTACTTTCGTTGGGAGTGGCACTAGTTGTTGCTCTCGCTACGTTTTTAATATTGAAATTCGTTTTTAAGTGGGTAAATGTTAAGGACATCCCAGCTAGCGAGATAGAGATTGCGGCAAAGCGAATATTGGGAGATAGAATGAAAAGAGCAGAACAGGAAATAGATGAAATGAAGTTAAGAGAGGAGAAGAGAATTAAGGAGATGAGGAGAGAGAGTACGGAGCATGAAGAGATTCTGATTGAGAGAGAAAAGAAGCTTAACCAAAGATCAAGGTTGTTGGATGAGAAAAGTGAGGATTTAAATTCAAGGGAAGTTAAGTTAAAGGAAGGACTTGAGAGATTAGAAGAAGAGAGAAATGAATTAAAAAAGGAATTAGAAAGGATTTCCGGATTGTCAAAAGAAGAGGCTAGAGAGAAGTTGGTTGAGGAGATTGATCAGGATATGAAGGAGTATGAGGCAAAGAAGATTAGACAGGCAGAAAAGAATATTGAAATTGTTGCCGATGAGAAAGCACAAAAAATTCTTGTAGAGGCTATGCAAAAAGTAGCTACAGATTATGTTGGAGAGACAACAACAAAGACTATTAAAGTGGATGATGAGAAAGTTAAGGGAAGGGTAATTGGGAAGGAAGGTAGAAACATTAGATCTTTTGAGCAGTTAACAGGTGTTGATGTTATTGTAGATGAATCTCCAAATGCTATTGCCCTTTCATCGTTTGATCCTTTGAGAAGAGAAATTGCCTATGTTGCGATGACTAAATTAATTGCCGATGGAAGAATTCATCCAGGATCAATTGAAGAGTCTGTTAGAAAAGCAAAGAACGATATCTCCGCTGAAATAAAGAAAAACGGTCAAATTCTTGCTGACGAAGCAGGATGGCCTGATATGGACTTAGGATTGATGAAATTAGTAGGAAAGATGAAGTATAGGAGTAGTTATGGCCAATCTTTAATGTCGCATACTATCGAAGTAATTAGATTAGCTGAAGTATTAGCTAATGAGATAGGGGCAGATGTTGCATTGGTAAAGAAAGCTGCCTTGTTACACGATGTAGGAAAAGTTTTAACACATAAAGTTGATAGCCCTCATCACCATATTTCTGGACAAATCGCTCGTAAATATATGCTTGATGAAAAACTTGTTAATGCTATTGAGGCGCATCATTTGGACATTGAGCCACAATCTCCAGAGGCTGTAGTTATTTATCTTGCAGATGCAATCTCAGGATCAAGACCAGGGGCAAGAAAAGATAGCTATGAGCAATATATTCAGAGAATAGAAGGTATTGAAGCTGCAGCAAAGGAAGTAGGTGGAGAAAGAATTCAAGATGTCTTTGCAATTAAAGCTGGGAGAGAGATTAGAATAATCGTAAACCCTAAAATGGTTACTGATGACGAAGCAATTGTAATGGCACGAGATATTGCGAAGGAGATAGAATCCAAGCAAAGTTATCCAGGAAATGTCGAAGTCACAGTTATTAGGGAAACTAGAGCAACAGATGTTGCAAAATAGTGCTGCAATAGCATTATCTTCTAGTAGGGAATTCTATAGGGGATGTTTGTATTATTTACGACTTTCATTGTATTGCTGGTATTAAGCAATTAATTGTGATAAATAGGGCGGTTTGATAACACAAGCAGAATTTGTTGTCATAGCACTATTTTTAGAGCATCTCCCTTGGGTAAATTAATTGTTTCTTTTTTTGTAGAAAGGTTCCTAATACTAAAAGAGTATAGTAATAAAGGATTTTTATTAACCTCACTTAACAACTTATAGTGTTTTCTTACTTGACCAATGGCTTTCTTTTTCATATTTTAGAAGTGGATATACACAAATATCTTTTACGAGAGCCATTTGTGTATATATCAAAAAAGAAAGGAGGTTATCGCAATGTTAAAAAAAGATTTAATCGACAAAATTGCAGCAACAGGCCTTACAAAGAAACAGGCTGGTGCAGCATTAGAGGCAGTATTGGATGCGATCTCTGATTCTCTTAAGAAGGGAGAGCCAGTACTTTTGACAGGCTTCGGTAAATTCGAAGTTAGGACAAGAGCAGCAAGAACAGGAATCAATCCTAAGACTCTTGCTAAGATCAAGCTCCCAGCAACAAAGGTTCCTGCATTCAAAGCAGGGAAAGCTTTGAGAGCTGTTGTTAAGTAAGACTGCCGGTATTTCTTTGTAGATAAAGAAATGAGGAAAAGGATCCGTACGGGTCCTTTTCTGTTTACTAAAACAGAAAAATACATTAAACTATACTAGCTCATGTTAAACGACTTTTTAGTTCCAACAAGTAGAAATAAAAGTAAGCCTTATCTGTTAAGGAAAATTGCCATTATTGCATATACAATTATGCTTCTTGTAGTCAACTACTTTGGTGGTATATTTGGTATTGACCAAGCATATGCAAGTTCGATTACTCCTGCTAATATAATTTCCCTCACTAACCAAGAAAGACGTGTTGCTGGGCTTCCTGAGTTAACTAATAATGCTAAACTATCGACAGCTGCACTGGCTAAAGCAAACGATATGTTTGCAAAAGACTATTGGGATCATTTTGGTCCTAATGGTGAGACGCCGTGGCAATTTATAAGGGCTGCTGGTTATAACTATGTTTACGCTGGAGAGAATTTAGGAAAGGGTTTTAGAACTTCTGAAGGTCTAGTTGAGGCGTGGATGGTTAGTCCAACACATCGGGACAATATGTTGAGTCCCCACTATAAAGATATTGGAGTTGCTGTAGTCGAAGGAACACTACTTGGGAAACAGACAATTTTGGTAGTACAGATGTTTGGTAATTTAACTAGTTCGGTTCAGGGAGTGACTTCAGTTCCGACCACAACCCCTAAAGTAGTAACTGGGAGTCAGAAAGTAATCACCCCTACAGAGCAAGGAGAGATTAGAAGTATTAGAATAACTTCACCTGAAATGGGAGCCATGGTGACTGATCCGGCTGTTCAAATAAAAGGTGAGACTACTAATACGGAGGGTCAATATTCTGTTGCGATAGTGGAGAGTAGTCAATTAATAGGAACAACCGTATCAGAAAGCGACACATGGGAATTTAGCAAAGAAAGCGATTGGAGCGAAGGAGAACATAAAATAACTGCTAATATCCAAGGAACCAATGTTAAATCTCCGGAGACAACATTTACCATAGATTCAAAACCTCCAATTGTTTTAAAAGAGAGCGTTAATGTAAAAGATTCTTCAGAGGATTTTACTCTTTCTTTTGAGATAGACGGGGAGTGGAATCATACCGATGTAGTGATAGGTTCTGAAATTCTTCCAGTTGCGAAATCTCCAGAGAATGCAACTGTGAGGATAGGAATTCCCAAAACAATGGATACTAAAAAGGTTGAAATAGTCGTCTCCGATTCGTTAGGTAACTCTTCAACTTTAGATGTCTCAGAGTATTTCAAGGAGAAAGAAGAGGAAAATATTAAAATTATTCCTACCTTAGGGTTAAGTGTAAAAGATGGAATTAATATTGGAATTGTATTATTTGTCTTCTTGCTCGTTTGTGCACAAGTGATTTGGTATGCAAAGAGAGGGAGAATTAAAGATTCAGTCGGAGAATTGTTTACTATCGGAGTGTGGTGGCTTGTTATTGCGGTTGCAATGTTTAATGGCTTTTCTGGTGTGATAACATAAGAAAGAATACTGCCTATGAAAAATGAAAAAATGGAAATTAAAAATGAATTGCTGTACTTGTTTCTCCTAATATTAATTACAGAGATTTTCCTTGATTCTGTTTTTTCAGCGAACCGTTCAACCTCAATAATAATTGGTTTAGTGGGTTTTATAATATTGGAGTTTTGGTTTGCTATTACTTTTGACCAATATTCTAAGAAAAAAATCTCAAAATACAGTAATGTGCTGATGAAGATATCCCTTAGAAAGAGATTCTTCTCTTATTTTATCCTTCCTGGAATATTCTATCTCTCCCTGTTAGTTTTTTTGTATTACAACCGAAATATACTTCTAGGACATTTTGTTCTTGGGATGTGTATGATTCTTCTTTTAGTTCTTTTTCTTAATGTAAAAAGCTCAATGAGGAAATTTTACACAATACATATAGCTACAAAAGCAATATTCGATTTTATATGTATAACAACACTATATCTGTTACTTAATGCATTTCTTAGAATTGGTTTCTCTATGACAGAGTTTCTTCTATTAAGTTTTATAACATCATTTATTCTTTATCTCTTTGTACTTAAGTTACATGATAGGTTCGGGAGTTTAGAGATACTAGTTGCCTTGGCAAGTTCTGCTTTTGTTTCGGCATCCTTACTCCCTTTTTGGAATAGGAGCATATTTATGTTGCCAGCCGTAGGGGCTTTGGCTTTCTATTTAATTATTTCGCTATGGAATATTAGATTCTCAGGGAAGGTAAAATTTTCTGATTATCTTGCACCTGTTCTTTATGTTATTTTTGCTTTAGCACTAATTTTTACTTTGTAAAACAATGAATAAGAAAGATATTGTATTAAAAATAGGAGGTTCAGTCCTTTATCAAGAGAATCAGGATATTAATTTTGGAATAATGGGGAAATTAAAAAGCTGGTATGTTGAGAACAAAGAACAATATGAAAAGATAGTATTTGTAACAGGTGGGGGAGCTATGTCTAGGCATCTTCAACAAAGGATGCAGGGAAATATCTCAAATCAATTAGCCTTACATAATATAGCTATGTCGGTTACTCAGACAAGTGCTGAGCTTCTTGCAGGCTACTTAGGAGACAGTAATATATTAATACCTAAGACATTGGGCGATGCTTACGAATATCTCGTTAAGGATGGTCCAGGGACGATTGTAAGTGGTGGTCTGAAGGCTGGCTGGAGTACAGATATGGATTCAGTTGTTTTTGCAGATATTCTCGAGGAGAAAAGAGTATACAAAATTTCCAATATCGATTACATCTATGACAAAGATCCAGGTGTAAATCCAAACGCCAAACCATTCAAAGATATGAGTTGGGAAGACTATTTTGAGCTTTTCTCAATTACAGAGAATGATTCTCACGAAGCCAATGATAATATCCCAGTCGATAAAGGATGTGCTAACTTCTGTAGGAATAAAGGGATATCTTTCTTTATCTGTGGTGGTAAGAATATCTCTAAGAAACAATCCATTGCTGAACTATTCTCGGATGGCACATTACTTCATCCTTAACGGATTGAAGCAATTATGTAGGAAATGCTTCCTTTAGGAGTATCAATTTGAATTTTATCACCAATCTTTTTTCCTATAGCTGATTTCCCTATTGGGGAAAGATAAGAAATCTTGCCTTCTAAAGGATTAGTTTCTTCTTCACTTACCAATTGATACTCAAGTTTCTTCTCACCTTCTAGGACAACAGTATCTCCTACTCCCACCTTGTCTTTCTGTTTATCCTTAACTACTTTTGCATTCTTTATCTTCAATCTGATTTCTAAGATTCTTTCCTCATTAATATGCTGTTCTTCAATAGCCATAGAATATGCGTCATTTTCTCTCAAATCTCCCTGATTTCTCATTTCATCTAAAGTATTTGCAATATGTCTTCTTATCTTGCCTTCCCTCTCTTTGAGTTCAATTTCAAGTTTTTTTAAACCTTCTTCTGTTGTTAAGAAATCTTCATTACTATCCATCTTGTAAATGCTAACTTAAATGCGACTGATAATATACACTGAGGAATTTGTTGTCAATACCATATGACAAATAGGGAAGAGAAATAGTATAATTAACATCTTTATTATGTAGTATGATAGAATTACTTGGTTAAGTAATGCCGCTATCGTCTAACGGTTAGGACATAGGATTCTCAATCCTACAATCGGGGTTCGATTCCCCGTGGCGGTACCAATAATTCTGTTTTTCTAGGAGATATTCTGTTGATTGATAATTCATTTTGTGCTACCATATCCCTAGCATTATTTAAATTAGTATTTAATAAAAATGAAAAAAGGATTATCCGTATTCATTCCAATAATTGCTATCGTTTTGATAGTAGGAGGGTATCTTGTTTCAACACATAATAGATTAGTTAAGGCTAATGAAGCTGTTGATGCAACGTGGGCCCAAGTTGAGAGTCAGTATCAAAGAAGATTTGATTTAATCCCTAATCTTGTTGAATCAGTAAAAGGTGGGATGGCTCAAGAAACAGAAGTGTTTTCTGAAATTGCAGAAGCAAGAACAAGATATGCTTCAGCTAATACAACAGATGAAAGAGCAGAAGCTGCTACTGCTGTTGAGAGTTCTTTTGCCAGACTTCTTGTAATAATGGAAAACTATCCAGAATTGAAATCAATAGAGACTGTCAAGACTTTAATGGCAGAATTAGAGGGGACAGAGAACAGAATTTCAGTTGAGAGACAGAGATTCAATGATCAGGTTAAAGAATTTAATTCAGATATTAAAACCATTCCTACAAAGTGGGTTGCCTCCTTATTTGGAATGAAAGAAAGAGTGTATTTTGAATCAGCAGAGGGTACAGAGATTGCTCCAGAGGTTGATTTAACTGATTAGGCATTCTTTGATGAAAATTAAAAACATTGTTTTATCTTTAATACTTGTTTTGTTATGCATAGTACCTGCACTAGGTTACTATGATTTAGGTTCCCCGAAAGGTTATGTGAATGATTATACAAATACTCTTACTTTAGAACAAAAAAATTCTCTTGAGGGTAAGATATCCAATTATGAAAAAGAAAGTAGTAATGAAGTTGTTGTTGTAATTATTGATAACTTGGAAGGAGATTACATTGAGAATTTTGCTGTCAAACTGTTTGAAGCTTGGGGGATTGGAAAAGAAGAAAACGATAATGGAATCTTACTTTTAGTTGCTCTTCAAGAGAAGCAGATGAGGATTGAAGTTGGGTATGGATTAGAAGGAGCTTTGACTGATGCAGAAGCCAGTTGGGTTATACAAGAGATGATTCCTTATTTTCAACAGGGAGAGTATTTTCAAGGAATAGATATGAGTGTGGATAGAATGATTGCAATAACTAAAGGGGAATTTGAAGTCCCTCTTGATGCACAAGAAGGAGATTCTCCTACATCTTTGACGATTGGTTTTATTTTGTTTTACTTTTTTGGGTTTTTTATACTTCCTATTATTCTTTACAAGCTATTTCCTCATTGGACAATATGGAATCTGGCTAGAATTAGTTCTGGTCATGGTTTTAGTGGATGGAGAGGTCCGGGTGGTAGTAGCGGAGGTGGAGGCTTTGGAGGATTTGGAGGTGGTCGCTCTGGTGGAGGAGGATCAAGTGGGAGTTGGTAGATGAAATTTCTTGTTAGAAAATATATAATACCCTCATGATAAAGTTTGATATAATAACAATTTTCCCTAATGTCATTGAGGAATATATCAATACAGGGATTCTGAGAATTGCTCAGAAAAAAGGTCTAGCTGAAATCAATGTACATGATTTAAGGAAGTGGACAGATGACAAACATAAAACTGTAGATGATACACCGTATGGAGGTGGCCCAGGGATGATAATGAAAGTAGAACCGATATACAAAGCAATTAATGAATTAAAGAAGAAAGATACCATAGTTGCGATAACGACACCAAAAGGTGAAAAATTTGTTCAGCAAAAGGCATTAAGTCTCTCAAAGGTAAAGAATCTGCATATGATAATTCTTTGTGGTAGATATGAAGGGTTTGACCAAAGAATTCATGATAACTTAGTTGATTATGAGTTTTCAGTTGGAGAGTATGTTCTTTCAGGGGGAGAATTACCCGCATTAATACTAGTTGACAGTGTAATTAGACTTATTCCAGGAGTATTAGGAAATGAGCAGTCATTAGAAGAGGAGAGCTTTAATGATAATTTATATGACTTCCCTCAATATACAAAGCCAGAAGTTTTCAATGGGTGGAAGGTTCCAGATGTTCTCTTATCAGGGAATCACAAAGAGATTAAAAAATTTCGAAAGAATAGTCAAAAAATGGTATAATTCTCTATTATCATATAAGTGATTTTCTCATAGTATTTTATTTGTTTTTGATGTTAATATGAAAAAGAACAATGATATCATTATTTCTCAAGATAAGTATCTTGAGCTTAAGGAGAAGCTTTTAAAGCTTAAAAAGACGAAGAAAGAACTTGTTAAAAATCTCGAGCAAGCAAGACTGAGTGATGTTAGTGAGGATACAGACGCTATTAATGCTGTTACTTCAGAAATACAAAATATTGATCAAGAGATAAGCGAAACTAAAGAGATGATTTCAAATGCCAAGATAATCAAGAAAACATCTTGTAAGAACAAAATACAGATAGGCTCAGAAGTAAAGGTAAAAGTAAATGGAAAGATAGTTACATATACAATTGTTTCTGATGTAGAGGCAGATCCATTGAAGAACAAGATCTCAAATAATTCACCAGTTGGAAAGGCTTTGATAAAAGCGAAGAAGGGAGATAAACTTGAAATAGCAGTTGGTGAGAATAAGGTTCTGTACGAGGTTCTTGATGTTTGTTAGCGGAGTATTTCGTCTAAATCCTCTACCTTTACTCTTTGTTGTTTCATACTGTCTCTGTCTCTAACAGTAACAGTATTGTTTTCAAGAGTTTCGTAATCGATAGTAATGCAGTATGGAGTTCCTATTTCATCTTGATACCTGTATCTTTTGCCAATATTACCTCTTCCATCCCATACAACTTTGTAAGAATCTGTCAGCATATCAAAGATATCTCTTGCCTTGTTTACAATTTCTTCTTTGTTTCCAACCAGTGGGAATATCGCTGCTTTGTATGCCGCAATATCCTTATGAATTTTTAGTACTACTCGACTATTCCCCTCACCTAAATCTTCCTCTTCGTATGCATCTAGAAGAAGGAAAAGGAATGTCCTAGTTAATCCACCAGATGTCTCAACAATATTAGGTATAAAGCTTTCATTTGTAATTGGATCTTTGTATGTCAAATCAGTTCCTGAGAACTTCATATGTTGAGATAGATCATAATCTCCCCTCCAATGGATTCCTTCATTCTCAGCCCAACCCCAAGGAGCAAGGTATTCTATATCGTAGGCATCTTTTGCATAGAAAACTAATTTTTCCTTTGGATGTTGATAAAATCTTAAATTTTCTTTTTTGTTGTAAAGATGTTTGTAAAATTTCATCCTTTCTTCTTTCCAGTATTCAAACCATTTTCCCATCTCTTTTGGGTGAACAAAGAATTGCAAATCCCACTGTTCAAACTCTCTTGTCCTAAATGTAAACCTTCCAGGAGTCACTTCGTTCCTAAAGGCTTTTCCTATTTGTGCGATACCAAAGGGTATTTGTTGTCTTGAGCTATCTAATACATTTTTATAATCAAGATAGATATTTTGACATGCTTCTCCTCTTAAATATGCTTTCATCTTTGTTCCATCTATTACACCAACCTCTGTTTGAAAAAGGAGGTTGTAAGACCGTGGTTCAGTAAATTCACTTCCTCCACAGTTTGGACACTTTTTGTCAACATCCTCTGGTCTAAATCTTTGATGACATTTTTTACATTCAATTACTTCATCTCCGAAATTCTGTACATGTCCAGATGCTTCCCAAACTTTTGGGTGTGTGATAATTGAGCCATCAATTCCTACTACATTTTCCCTTTTATCTACAATATCTTTCCACCAGTACCTTTTAAGATTATTTAGCATTTCTACTCCTACAGGTCCGTAATCGTAGAAACCTCCAATTCCACCATATATTTCAGAATTCTGGAATATAATTCCTCTCCTTTTAGAAAGAGCAACTACATTTTCTAGTAATTTTTGATTTTCCATATTTTGATTATATATGAATATTTTGAATTTGGGTATTAGTAGCTTTGGGAAAGTCTATATAAATTGGATGGATTCCTAAATTTA
>Ga0116141_10000883_pt1 | contig 24780 bp, 21 predicted proteins | sample AD_UKC097_MetaG_FD_89744 | JGI IMG/M metagenome (GOLD analysis project Ga0116141, IMG submission 89744) | Active sludge microbial communities of municipal wastewater-treating anaerobic digesters from USA - AD_UKC097_MetaG | ecosystem: Engineered > Bioreactor > Anaerobic > Digestate | place: USA...
GCTGGATGACGATCCGGTCGTTCCCCTGGGGCTGGATCGCCGGCTCGGCGACGCCGAGCGCGTCGACGCGGTTCCGGATCGTCTCGACGGCCTGGCGGAGCGCCTGCCCTTCGATCTCGATCCGGGCCGGCTCGCGGAACGTGACCCGCATCTCGCGGCCGCTCTGGTCCGAGGCCCAGTCGGTCGGCGAGAGGGCGCTCTTGACGAGGTCGGAGACGGCGGCCGGGCTCACGTCCTCCCCCATCGTGATCGTGAACCCTTCGTGCGTGGCCGGGTTCACCGTCCCGATCGTGACGCCGCGCTTGCCGGCCTCGGTCTTCAGGTGCTCGGCGGCGTCGTTCGCCTCCGCGCGGAGGGCGTCCTCCGCCTTCACCTGCATGACGAGGTGGATGCCGCCCCGAAGGTCCAGCCCGAGCTTCAGGCCGTTCTTCAGGACGTCACCGACCGTGGGGTTCGGAGGTGCCGTGGGGTTCTTCTTCAGGGCCTCGCGGCCCCTGTAGACGTAGGCCGCGATGGATCCGATAAGGACGACCAGCGTCAGGGCGAGACGCCAGCCTGTGGGCCTTTTCACGAAACGCAACCTCCGAAGGCGGACCGGCCCGGACGAGGAAGCGCTCGCCTCCTGAAGACCTGGGCCCCCGACTGGAATCGGCCCGGCTCGCCCGGGCCAAGGCGGGGAGTCTATTCGCCGCCCGGCGCCGGCGTCAATTCGCGATCCGGGCCCGCCCGGCGCCGGCTCGCGAGCGGCACCCTCCGGACGCGCGCCGCCCGCTCCGTCGAGAGCGTCTCGAGCCAGCGCTCGTGCCGCGATCGGTGGCAGGAGACGAGGAGGACCGGCCTCTCGGTCAGGACGTCGTCGAGGAGGAACTCGAGCACGGCGTCGAACCGGTCGTCGTCCGCTCCGACGAGGGGGTCGTCGAGGAGAAGCGGCAGCCCGCGCGGTCCGGTGCCGAGGTGGCGAAGTGCGGCCAGGCGAGCCACGAGGTGGAGCTGCTCGCGCGCGCCGGTGGAGACCGACGCGCCCAGCTCGGCCCGCGTGACGGGGCGCCCGCCGCGGCCGACGACCGAGACGGAGAGGTCTTCCCCGAACTCGAGCGCCTCGTACGGCAGCCGGCAACGGGCCAGGATCTCCCGGGACGCCCGGGCGAGACCCGCGCGGAAATCCCCGTAGGTCGTCGTCGCGGCGGACGCCAGGACCTCCCGGGCGGCGTCGAGGGCGTCCCGGTAGAGCACCGCCCGCTCCCGGGCGACGTCGAGCGCCGCGAGCTGCTCCTCGGCCTCCCGGCCCCGCTCGCCTCCCTCCAGCGCCCTCTGGGCGAGCTCCCGCTCGGCCCCCTGCCGTTCCTCCTCCAGGCGGGCGGCCCGCTCGCGCAGCACCTCGGCCGCGCGACGTGCGGCTTCCGGCTCGGCCGGGACCGAGAGGTCCGGGAGCGCCGCGCCGAGGACGTCCAGTCGCATCTCGACCTCGGCGGCGAGGAGCCGGACGCGCTCCTCGACGGTTTCGTCCCCGTCGGGCGGCGACGCCACGGCGAGCGCGGGCAGCTCGACCTCCTGGATCTCCCGCCGCCGGGCGGCCCGGGCGCGGCCCGCCTCGACGAAAAGGAGCGACTCCGGAAGCGAGAGTCCCGCAGGGACCTCGAGCCGGGACAGGAGACCGGCGAGCTCTTCCTCGAGCCGGCGGAGCTCGCGCTCCTCCGTCGCGAGGCGCTCTTCCTCGCGCTCCGCGGCGTCCCGCCGCCCCGCGAGCGCCGAGTCCGCCTTCTCGAGGTCGGTGAGCATCTGGAAGACACGCCTCGACTCGTCGTCCGAGGGCAGGCCCGTCGCGAGACCGAGCGCCGCGCGGTAGGGCTCGAGCCCTTTCGTGGCCGCCGCGAGGCGCTCTCCGGCCGCGAACAGGCGCACCCGCTTCTCGACGAGCCGCTGCCTCTCCTCGTCCGCCGCGCGCGCCTTTCGCTGGGCCTTCAGGAGCCCGAGCGAGTCCTTGAACCCCGCGCCGCGCGCGATCTGCTCGAGGCGCAAGCGCACCTCGGACAGGCGCCGCCGCGTCTCCTGGGCCTCCGCGCGGGCGGACGCCTCCTCCTGCCGGAAGCGCGCTTCTTCCTCCCGGCCGTAGCGGTTTCCGCGGGCCCAGGCGATGCCGCCGTACAGCGCGAGGACGAGGCCGAACGCGAAGAGCATCAGGACGAGCGGGTCGTCCAGCCGGCCCCGCCGGAAGAGCGTCCCGACGGCGAGGGGCGCCACGAGGCCGGCCGCGACGACGAGGACCCGGGCCCTCCGGACGAGGACGCGGCGCTCGCCCGCGACGATCGAGGCGCGCGCGCCGGCGTCGGCGAACCGGCGGTCCAGCTGCACCCCTTCGAGCTCGAGGCCCTGGCGGCTCTCCTCAGCCCCGGCGACGAAGTCCCTGTCGGCCGCGTCGAGGCCGTCGAGCCGGCGGAGGTCTTCGGCGAGCCCTTCGCGGCGAAGCTCCTGCCATTCGGCCTCGAGGGCCTTCTCGGCCGCCTCGGACTCGACCTCCGCTTCCCGGGCCGCTTCGAGATGCCGCCGGAGGAGGGCCCGGGCTTCCGGGTCGAGATCGGCGAGGCCGCCCGCTCTCTTCCGCCGCTCCCGGTCCTCGGCCTGGGCGGCGGCGCGCTCCGCGGCGAGCGCCGCGCGGGCCGCGACGAGCGCCTCGGGCCGGGAGCCACGAGAGGAGCGGAGGGCGTCGACCGCCGCCAGCGTCTCGGGCGCGAACAGGACGGCCTCCCGCTCGAGCGACCGCGCCTCGGCCTCCAGCTCGACCCGGCGCCGCTTCTCGGTCCGCCTTCGCTCCAGCTCGGCCGAAAGGCTCCGTCGCTCGCTCTCGACGACGGCCACCTCCGCGAGCGCGGCCGCTCTCCGGGCGGCGTCCCGCTCCGCGGTCCGCGCGGCGAGCCTCCCGGCCGCCTCCGCGGCCGCCTCCCGCGCCTTCGCGAGGCGGGCCACCTCGGCCCGCTTCTCCTCCACCCGCCGGCTCGCCCGCACGATCTCGGTCTCGACCGACACCTGGGCACCCGTGGTCGCCTCGGGCATCCGGGCGCGGGCCGTCTCGAGGAGCCGGAGGGCACGGACGACGCTCGCCTCGCCGCCGCCAGAGTCGGCGATCCGCGCGAGCTCGACGGTGAGGGAGGAGTCGAGGGCGTCGCCGTCGAGGACGTTCTGACCGACATAGGCCGTCGTCCGGAAGAGCGCCTCCGTCAGCCCGGTGAGCTTCTCTCCGACGGCATCGCGCCCGCCCGCGCGGAGGAACTCCGCGGTCCGGTCCTCCCCGCGATCGCGGTCCACGACGCGCAGCGTCCCCTCGTCGAAGTCCCTCTCGATCGAGAAGCGCCCGGCCGCGGCCGCCACGTCGAGGCGGAGCCTCGCGGGCGCGCCGCTTCTCGGCCGGCGGGCCTCGCGCGAGCGGCCTCCCGCCGACCGGCCCTTCGGCAGCCCGTAGAGCGCGGCGGTGATCGCCTCGCAGAGGGTCGACTTGCCGGTCTCGTTCGGCTCCAGCACGAGGAGGAGCTCACCGTCGCCCCAGGAAAGGTCGATCCCCTCGAGCGGCCCGAAGCCCTCGACGACGACGCGCTCGATCCTCAGAGGTCCTCCTCGGCAGGCGGCGCCGGCACCCGGCCGAGGAGCGCCTCGCGCCCCAGGACGGCCGCGAGCTCGAGGACCCGTCGCGCCCGGGGGTCCTCCGTCGCGGCGAGGCGCGACTCCAGATCGAGGACGAACCGTCCTTCCGCCGTCCCCCGGTCGGGCCGTGCCTCCCCGTCGCCGAGGGTCCGGTCGCGCAGCGCCAGGTGTGCGACGAGGCCCTTCAGGTCGCCGAGCGTCTGGGTCGTCCGGGTCGCGGGGGCGGACCGTCCGACGACCGTGAGCCGCACGAGGTCGCCGGGCGTCGCGCCGGCCTCAAGGAGGAGCGCGAGGGCGGCGTCCCGCAGGCCCTCTCCGTCCCGGCCCGCCGCGTCGAGCTCGAGGTCGAGCACCTTCCGGCAGTCGGCCGGCAACGTCTCGACGCGGGCCGGCGCGCCGGCCTCGAGCGTGACCTTCACGAAGTGCCTCGGCCCGGTCTCGTCCAGGCCCCGGCCCGTCGGCGAGCCGCTGTAGGCCCCGGCCGGGCTCCCGTCCTCGCGCGTCACGACCTCCATCCGGTGGTGATGCCCCAGGGCTGTCCAGTCGAAGCCCGCACCGAGGAGCTCCTCCCTCGAGAACGGCGCGGTCTTCTTCGAGCCGGAGGGGGCGTCCGGGCCGCGATAGCTCTCGAGGGAGCCGTGAAGCATCAGGATCGCGAGCTCGGCCGCCGGACGCGCCGGCGGGGGCGCCAGGGGCCGGCCGGTATCGACGAGGGGCGAAAGGAAAGCCCGCCCGGTCACGGTCGCGTCGTCCCGCCCCGGGACGGCCGCGGTCTCCCACGCCGAGCTCCGGAAGACGCGGACGTTACCGGGCCAGTCCGGCAGGCCCAGCGCGTCGAGGAAGGCGTCGTCGTAGAAGCCTCCGGGCCCGGCGAAATCGTGGTTACCCGGGGCGACGAAGACGGGGACGGGAGCGAGGGCCTCGAGCGCCTCGACGAGCCTCCGGAAGAGCGTCGGGGGGACGCTCCCGGCGTCCCAGAGGTCCCCGGGCAGGAGGATGGCGTCGGGACCGGCCTCGCGCGCGGCCCGGACGAGACGCTGTGGCGCCTCGTCGACCTCCCGGCGCCGGAGCGCCCGGAGCTCCTCTCCCAGCCCGAGGCCGCGCCCGGTGAGGGGCGAGCCCACGTGCCAGTCGGAGCTCTGGAGGAGAACGAGGGGCGCCACGACGATGGCGCTCGGGCGCCGCGCGGCCTCAGGCCGCCGAGCCCTGGTCCTTGCCGCCCTCGGTGTCCGCGACGACGCCCGTGATGGCGCTCTTGGCCATCTTCACCTTGAGCGTGTCGGCGAGCTTCACCCAGACGATCTGGTCCTCGACCTGGGCGACGGTCCCGTAGATCCCGCCGGAGGTCATGACGCGGTCGCCCTTCTTCAGCTGGGCGAGCATCTCCTTCGTCTTCTTCTGCTGCTTCCTCATCGGGGCGAGGAGGACGAAGTAGAAGACGACGAAGATGAGGAGGAACGGGACCATCTGGAGCAGGCCGTCCTTCATCGACGGCGCCGCCGGGGCGGCCTGCAGGAGGGCGATCGGATTCATCTCTTGTCCTTCCCGAAATCGAGGCGCCCGGCGGCTTCGGCCGCAAACGCCGCGTAGCGTCGTGCGGAGAGAGCCTCCCGGATTCCCCGCATCAAGTCAAGGATGGCGTGGAGGTTGTGGACGGTCACGAGCGTCGCCGCCGTCGGCTCTCCGAGCATGAAGAGGTGGCGCAGGTAGGCGCGCGACGCCGTCGCGCACGTCGGACAGGCGCACGCCGGGTCGAGCGGGGCCCGGTCGGTCCGGAAGCGCGCCTGCTTGAGGACGACCGTCCCCTCCGAGGTGTAGGCGAGGCCGTGACGCGCGGCCCGCGTCGGGAGGACGCAGTCGAAGAGGTCGAAGCCGCTCGCGACCGCGTGGAGGAGGTCGCCGGGGTGCCCGACGCCCATCAGGTAGCGCGGACGCCCGGGCGGAAGGAGCGGCCCGGTGGCCTCGACGATCGCGCGCATCTCCTCCTTCGGCTCCCCCACCGAGACGCCGCCGCACGCGATCCCCTCGAAACCCTCCGCGGCGACGGCGGCGGCGCTCTCGCGGCGCAGGTCGGCGTACATCCCCCCCTGCACGATGCCGAACTGCGCGCCCCGGCCGCTCCCCTCGCGCGCCGCGAGGAAGGCCGCCCGCCCGCGGCGCGCCCACCGGTGCGTGAGGGCCATCGAACGGGCCGCTTCGTCCCTCGTCGCCGGGTACGGGGTGCACTCGTCGAGGGCCATCGCGACGTCGACCCCGAAGTCGCGGAGCTGGAGCTCGGCGGCCCGCTCCGGTGTCAGGAGGTGCGCGCTGCCGTCGAGGTGGCTCCGGAAGACGACTCCTTCCTCCGTCAGCTTGCGGTTCGCCGCGAGCGACATCACCTGGAACCCTCCGGAGTCGGTCAGGATCGGTCGTCCCCAGCCGACGAACGCGTGGAGACCGCCCATCTCGCGGATCAGCTCCCCGCCGGGCCGGAGCATCAGGTGATACGTGTTCGCGAGGACGATCTCGGCGCCCGCGGCCGAGACGTCGCTCCAGCGGACCGCCTTCACCGTACCGGCCGTGCCGACCGGCATGAAGGCGGGCGTCTCGACGGTCCCGTGGTCGAGCGTCACGCGACCTCGCCGCGCGGCCCCGTCCACGGCGAGGAGCTCGAAGCTCAGCACGTGCGCTCCGCACGGGCGAAGCGCCGGGAGAGCGGGAGGAAGGAGCGGCTCACACGGCGAGTGTAAGCGCCGCCCGCCACGCCTCCGGATCTCGTTGACCGACCTCGGACCCGATGCTATGTTCCGGCGTCTTTTTTGAGGGAACGAATGCCCGATCTCGGCCAAAAACACGAGTGCTTCCGCTGCGGGACGAAGTTCTACGACCTGAAGAGAACTCCCGTCTTCTGCCCGAAGTGCGGAGCCGACCAGAAGGACGCGCCGCCGCGCGACACGTCGCCGGCCGCGCTGATCGCAGCTCGTCGCGCCAAGCGCGACGAGTTCGCAGACCCGGATCTCTTCGAGAGGAACCGCGACGAGGACGACCTCGGCGCGGAGCCCGAGGACCCGAACGCCAAGGCGGCCCTGGACGACGAGGAGCTTCCTCTCGGAGAGGGGCCGAGCCTCGAGGCAGGCGATTCGGAGAGCGAAGACGACTACTGACGGGCCGGCCGAGGTCGCGATCGGCCTCGGCGGGAACGTCGGCTCTCCACGCCTCGCGTTCGAAGCGGCCCTCGCGGGCCTCTCGTCCAGCGTCCACGGCCTCGTCCTCTCCCCGGTCTACCGGACCGCCCCCGTCGGCGGGCCGCCCCAGCCCGACTTCCTGAACGCCGTCGCCGTCGGGCGGACGAGGCTCGAGCCCGTCGCGCTCCTCGCGACCCTCCTGCGTCTCGAGGCGGAGGCGGGCCGCAGGCGCTCCCCGCTCCGCGACGGGCCGCGGCCGCTCGACCTCGACCTCCTCCTCTACGGGGACCTCGTCCTCGAGCTCCCCGGGCTCGTCCTCCCGCACCCGAGGATGGCGAGCCGGCGGTTCGTCCTCGCGCCGCTCGCGGACCTGCGGCCCGACCTCGTCGTGCCGGGCACCGGGCAGAAGGTCTCGGCCCTCCTCGCCGCGGCTCCGCCGGCGAGGGTCGAGCGCCTCTCGACCGCAGGGGACTGAGCCTCAGGCCGGCGCGCCCGGCCCCTTGCCGCGCGCGGGCGGGGTCCGCGGCTCGAACCGCAGCTGCTCCCCCGCGAGCGTCACGCGCGTGAAAGCCGGCACCGAGGTCGTCAGCCAGACGCTCCCGCCGATGACGCTGCCGCGCCCGATCACGGTGGAGCCGCCGAGGATCGTCGCGCCCGCGTAGATCACGACGTCGTCCTCCACCGTCGGATGGCGCTTGACGCCGCGGATCAGCTCCCCGTGCTCGTTCTTCGGGAAAGAGAGCGCCCCGAGCGTCACCCCCTGGTAGATCTTCACCCGGTCCCCGATCGTCGTCGTCTCGCCGATGACGACGCCCGTCCCGTGGTCGATGAAGAACGAACGTCCGATCGTCGCGCCGGGGTGGATGTCCACCCCCGTCTCGTTGTGCGCGAACTCGGTCATCACCCTGGGGATCAGCCGCACCCCCATCCGGTGCAGCTCGTGCGCGATCCGGTAGGTGAAGATGGCCTTCACGCCCGGGTAGGCGAGGATCAGCTCGTCGAACCCCTGGGCCGCAGGGTCGCCGTCGTAGGCGGCCTGGACGTCCTCGGCGACGCGGTCGGCGACCTCGGGCATCCGCTCGAACAGCTCGGTGACGACCTCCCGCGCGTGGCGGCGCGCGGCCGGCCGGCCCTCGGAGGCCTCGAGCGCCTTCTCGACCTCCGCGGAGAGCCGGAGGTGAATCCGGAACAGGACGTCGCCGAGGTGGTCGCGGAGGTTGTCCCGGTAGAGGACCGTATCTCCGAAGTACCCGGGATAGACGACCTCCTGGAAGAGCCGGAGGATCTCGATGATCTCCTTCTTCTGGGGACGGGGGGCGGCCTCCACCGCGGAGAGCTGCGGGCGACTCTCGGCGGTCGCGACGATGCGCGCCATCGCGCCCCGGATCCGCTCCTTCATCGCCGTCCCTTCCCGGCCCACGCGGCCAGGAGGGCACGCGCGTCCTCCTGCGCCCGGGCGGCCTCCACCTCGAGGCCCGGCGTCGGCGCTTCGCGGACGAGCGCCTCGAGCATCCCGCGCGCCTCGTCCTTCTTCCCCTTCTCGTAGTCCCAGATCGCCTCGGCGAGGTAGAGACGGTTGACGAAGTTCCGCGGCCCCTTCTCCACGGCGCGTCGGAGGCTCGCGAGCGCCTCCGCCCGGGACGCCCAGCCGGTGACGAAGGGGATCGACGGCGTCTGGTGGTGGAGCCGGCCGAGGACGCGGTACCCGCCTCCTTCGTCCCACGTCGGGTCGAGCGCCACGACCGCGGCAGCGTAGTCGCGGATCTTCGCGGCCGCACCCTGCCGGGCCGCCGCCGTCTTGCCGAAGACGAGCGCCCATTTCCCCCAGTTCACCCCGGCCCAGAGGAACGCCGGGACGGCGTCCGGCGTCTGTGCGAGATACGGTGCCAGCTCGACCGGCGAGGCGCTCGTGAGGTCCCGGCCCGCCGACGCTCCCGCGGTTCGCCGGAGGAGCGCGAGCGTCTCTTCACCGACCCGCTTCCCCTCGTCGAAGACGGCCTTCTTGGCCGCCTCCCCCGGCGTGGCGTGCTCCCCGAGGAAGTAGAGCGCCCGCATCAGCCGCCACCGGGCACCGACGGACTCGGGCTCGGCGGCGACGGCGGCGCGGGCCGCGGCGACGACGTCCCGGGCGGCCGCATCCGCGGCGGTCCCGCCCGTCGCCCCGGCGGCCCGGCGCGCCCAGGTGGCGTCGGCCGCCGCGACCGTCGCGGATGGGTCCGCCGCGAGGACGGACGCCGGACCGAGGAGGAAAGAGACCAGGATCACGGAGGCCGGAACGCCCCGGGTCGTACGCTGCATCTTCAGATCTTACGTTCGTCGCGACCCGCAGGACCCGTCCCGCGCGCGTGCCGGCGGACGGCTAGAATGGCATCCTTCTTGCGCATCCCGGGAGGATGCGCATCGTGAGGTGTCTCAATGGCTGAAGCCCCGCCAAAGGGCGAGGGGGCCGCTCCCCCGGCCCTGCAGTTCTCGATGGACGACTCCGTCGCGAGCGGCGTCTACGCGAACTTCGTCAACATCATCCACAACCCGGCCGAGTTCGTCTTCGACTTCGCCCGGACCGTCCCCGGTCGGAACGACGTGCGGATACTCTCCAGGGTCCTCACGACGCCCGTCCACGCCAAGCAGCTGCTCAACGCGTTGGCGCAGAACATCGCCGTCTACGAGAAGAGCTACGGCCCGATCCGCGTCGACTTCGAGGCTCCGCGCCCCGGAGCCGGGGCACCGGTCCGACCGAACTGAACACCCGCGCACGGAAAGGGAACGATGACACCGACCACCCGCCTCGCCGCCGTCTTCCTCCTCGCCGCCGCGCCGCTGGCCCTCGCCGCCGAGCCGCCTGCGCCGGAGGGCCTCCCGATCTACGACACGACGAGCGTCGGCGCGCTGGCGATCGACGCCGCCTCGAAGGCCGCCACCGAGTCCGGCCGGCGGCTGCTCGTGAATTTCGGCACCAACGACTGCGCGCCGTGCCGCGTCGTGAACGACGCGATCTACGAGGAGCCCTTCCTTTCGGCGTTCTTCAGACAGTTCATCCCCGTCTTCGTCGACGTCGCGCCGGGCTCGCCGAACCGGGCCCTCCTCGAGCGCTACGGGATCGACCCGGCGAAGGGGTTTCCGGCGCTCGTCCTTTCCGACGACTCGCTCAAGGTCGCGGAGGTAACGAAGGGCGGCGAGGTCGCGGCGCTCGGCGCGAAGGGGAAGGACGAAGTCCGCGCCTGGCTCCTGAAGCGATTCAAGGCCGACGCACCGAAGTAGTCGTCCCCTCGGACCGGGAGGCGGCGCCGCCGGGCGCCTCCTCCCGGCCGGAGCGGCCCGCCGGGAGCGCGCTCGGAGGGAGGGAGGCCGCGGGGCTCAGCGCCCGGCGGCGGCCAGCGCGCCGAGACTCGCCTGCTGCGCCTCGAGCTTCGCGATGAGCGCGGCGCGGCGAGCGGCGTCGAGGTTCTCCGAGCCGGCCCGGAGGATCGCGGGGTTCCCGTCGATCGAGCGCCGGAACAGGAAGTCCTGGACGGCCTTCGCGTCGATCTTCGTCGTCGTGCGCAGGAGGCTCGCGACCTCCCGCACCAGGACCGGGTGGTCCTCGTTCAGGAGGATCTCGCAGAGGTCGAGCGCCAGCGCCGCGTCGCGCCTCCCCTCGGAGACGAGGCCCGCGGCGGCCAGGAGCGCGAGGCGCTTCCGCCCGACGCTGCGGAGCCGGGCCCACTTGCGGATCGTCGTGATCTTCGACGGGTCGAGCGCGAGGACGAAGGCCGCCACCTTCTCACCCAACGCCTCGGCGACCTCGAGGTCGTCGGCGACGGAGCTCCACTTGTCCATCCGGACGAGGAGCGCGGGCTCGAACTCCTTGCGGAACCTGTCGAGGAGCTCCACCGCGACGAGGATCTCCTCGCGCACCTTCCGGGAGGCGGCGGCGTCGAGCAGCTCGGCGACGAGCGGATAGGCGAGCGTCGCCTTGTGCCTGACCGCGATCTCCCGCGCCACGGCCTTGACGCTGCCGGGACGGACGCCGATCACCTTCAGCGCCCCCTTGGCGACGGGAACCGAGCGCGCCTTCTCGTCCACTCTGTCGTCGAGAGCGGCTCGAATGTCCTTTAGGAGGGAGGCGACGTGCGGGGAAGCGGTCTTGGCCATACGCGGACGACGCGAGAGTTTATCACGTCGGCGAGCGCTCGGACACCTCACGCACGGCCCGCGCGCCGGGCGGCCACCACCTTCCCCGGCCGATGCTACACCGTCGTCCCCTTCGCGCAACCCTGAGCGCCGGTCTCGCCTCCCGTCCCCCCGGGCGACACGGCACGGTCGATCCGGCCTCCGCCGAGCAGGAGCTCGGGCCGGTCCGGATCGTAGAAGACCGCCGACTGGCCTGGCGCGGCGGCGCGAACCGGCTCCTCGAACACCAGTCGGGCCCGCCCCCCCCGCCGGCTCTCCCCGTCCGGCAGCTCGAGCCGTGCCGGAACGTCCGGGTGCCGGGACCGGATCCGCGAGAGGACCGGGTACGACGTGCCGGCGCGCGGGACCTGCAGGTTCACGTCCCGGAGGAAGACCACCCGCGAGAGGAGCTCTTCGCCGCTCCCGACGACGAGCTGCCGGTCCTCGACGCGAATCCCGACGACGTAGAGGGGCTCTCCGGCGGCCACCCCCAGCCCCCGGCGCTGCCCCACCGTGAAGCCGAGCGTTCCCGGATGGGCTCCGAGGGGCGTGCCGTCCGCCCTCACGAGGTCGCCGGGGAGCGCCGCCGGATGGCTCGGAAGCGCGAAGCCGAGGCTCGCCGCCTCCTTCCGGATGAAGCCCGCCGGCCCGTCCTCGGCGGAGACGAAGCAGATCTCCTGAGAGTCGGGCTTCTCCCAGTTCGGCAGTCCCGCCTCGCGCGCGAGCTCGCGGACCTCGGCCTTCGTCAGGTCGCCGAGCGGGAATCGGGCCGCGGCGAGCTGCTCGGGCGTCAGCTCGTAGAGGAAGTAGGTCTGGTCTTTCGCGGCGTCGCGGGCCTTGAGAAGCCGGAGCTCTCCCGTCCTCTCGTCCCGCTCGAGGCGGGCGTAGTGTCCCGTGGCCACCGCCTCGCATCCGAGCGCCCGCGCCTTCCGGAACAGGGCGTCGAACTTCACCTCCGTGTTGCAGGCGAGGCACGGGACGGGCGTCTCGCCGGCCAGGTACGACGCCACGAACGGGCGGACGACCGCGTCGAGGAACTTCTCCCGCAGGTCGAGCGTGTAGTGCGGCACGCCGATCGCCTCGGCGGCCCGGCGCGCCGTGCGGAGGTCGTCGAGGGTGCAGCAGCGTCCCTCGCCCGCCCCGGTCCCCTCCCGGTCGTGATCCCAGAGGTGCATCGAGACCCCGATCACCTCCGCCCCTTCCCTCGCGAGGAGGAGCGCCGCGACCGAGGAATCGACTCCACCCGACATGGCGACCGCGATCCTCATAGACTCCGCAGTTTACGTGCCGGGGCCACGCGCCCCGTGGAGGTGCCGATGCCCCGCCCCCCCCAGCTCTCCCCCGGCGAGATCACCGACCGCCTCGCCTCGCTTCCCGGCTGGACTCTCACCGACGGCGCGCTCCGCCGCGAGTTCGTCTTCGCCGACTTCCCGGAGGCGTTCGCGTTCATGACCCGGGTCGCCCTGGTGGCCGAGAAGATGGACCATCACCCCGAGTGGACGAACGTCTGGTCGCGCGTCTCGGTCAGGCTCACGACGCACGACGCAGGAGGCGTCACGGCGCTCGATCTCGAGCTGGCCGGAGTGATGCATCGTCTGATGAGAAATGGGGATTGAGACTGGTGCATTCGCATCAGCTCCGAGGGTAGAATCCGCCCCCGGAATGGAAGCTCCCGACAGCCACGAGGACCTCCTCGAGCTCCTCTCCAAGAGCGGCAAGGCCGTCTTCGCGATCGACTCCTCGGACCGGATCGTCCTCTGGAACACCGGTGCCGAGAGGCTCCTCGGCTACCCCGCCGCCGACGTCCTCGGGCGGAGCTGTCATCAGGCGATGTCGGGCCGGGACGTCTACGGCAATCGCTACTGCTTCGGGGAGTGCCCGATCCTCCGGATGCGCGACCGGGGCGAGACCATCCAGCCCTTCGAGATCGTCCTCGAGTCCCGCGACGCCGGGCCGAAGCGACTCCGGTGCTCGATCCTCTCGATTCCCGGTCAGCGCCCGGAGCTGACGACGCTCGTCCACATCCTCGCCGAGACGAACGGAGCCCATCCCGACCCGGGAGGGTTCTTCCAGCGCTTCTCCGGTCCCGTTCAGCACCCGAGCCTCGCGCCGCTCGTCCCGCCCCGCCCGGCCTCCTCTCCGCTGACCAAGCGTGAGCAGGAGGTCCTCCGGCTGCTCTCCGAGGGGAAGAAGACCGACGAGATGGGCGAGCAGCTCTTCATCAGCGACGTCACCGTGAGGAACCACATCCAGAACATCCTCCGGAAGCTGAACGTCCACTCGAAGCTCGAAGCGGTCGTCTACGCGTACCAGAACCAGCTGATCTGAGGTGTCCCCGGGAGGACTGACGTGTTCCCGGGGGGACCCCGCGCCTGCGGCGCGGCGGCCGGTCCCCCCGGACCCCCTCCGAGCCGGCCCGTTTCCTTTCGCGCTCCCGCCGCATCCACCGCGGGACCCCGCGCCTGCGGCGCGGCGGAGAATCCTCCGATGAACGCGAAAGCGGCGGCCGAGGCCGCCGCTTCGCTCACGGACCGGGCGCTTTCCAGCGCCCGGGGCTCACTTCCCCTTCTCGAGCGACTCGACGACGTCCTCGAGGCCGTTTTCGATCGCGTCCTTCACCGTGGAACCGCGGGACTTGTGGCGGATCTGGAACACGATCTTCCCCGAGGCGTCCTTCCCGATCAGCTCCTGGACTGCCCCCGGATTCGCGTACCAGCCGCCCCAGAAACGGGCCGCGCCGCTCGGCTCCCAGGCGTGCGCGACGTTCCCTTCGATCGTCAGGTCGGCCTTGCCGTCCTTCACGACCTCCCAGCCGAGCTTCTTCGACTCCTGGATCCACTGCTCGAGGTACTCCCGGCCGTACTCGGCGGCGTGCCGCGCCTCCTTGTCCTTCTCCGTTCCGGAGAAGTCCTTCACGGCGACGCTCTTGAAGCTGCCGGCCGAGTAGCCGTCGAAGAAGACCCAGTCGGCCGCCTTCCCTTCGACGAGCTTGTCGTAGTCCTTGAGCCAGGTCGTCGGCTCGTCCTTCTCGCGGGAGGCGTCGTCGTTCTGGAACCGCTTCTCGGCGGCGGAGGCCGGCAGCGCGACGAGCGCGGCGGCGAGGAGGAGGATGCCCATCCGAGGCGAATGCGCGTGCGTTCTCATGGCGCGAATGCTCCTTCAGTCTGACCCGGGTCTTCGGTGATCTTAGCAACAGCTTCGGCGTTTTCGGGAGCGGACGGCCCTCCGGAGCGTGCCCCCTGGGTCCGCTCGGCTCGCGCGCTTAGAATCGCTCCCGGCGCCCCCTTTCCGGGACCGCGCCCCGCAGGATGAAGAAGCTCCGCGCCTCCTCCCTCGCCCTCGGGCTTTCGCTCGTCGTCTCGTTCCTCGCGCTGGCCCAGGCCGCGCGCCGCGAAGCCTCCGCGCCCCCGGCCCGGTCACCGCGGCTCGCCGTCCTCGTCTCGGTGGACGGCGTCCAGATGAAGCGCCTCCTCGACTACCGGCCCTACTTCGTCGCCGGGCTGAAGCAGCTCCTCGACGAAGGGCACGTCGAGAGGAACGCGCACTACGCCCACCTGAACACCGAAACGGGGCCGGGGCACGCCTCGCTCGGCACCGGCGCCCCGCCCCGCGTCACCGGGATCGTCGCGAATCGCTGGTTCCAGCCGCGCGCCGACGGCTCCCTCCGCCCCGTCTACTGCACCGATCAGCCGTACGTCGACCCGGAGACGAGAGTCGAGGGCTTCCGCCCCGGGCCGGGCAACCTGAGGGTCCCGACCCTCGGCGACCGGCTGCTCGAGAAGTACCCCGCCGCACGCGTCGTCTCGCTCTCGGGCAAGGACCGCGGCGCGATCTTCATGGCCGGCAAGCGCCGGGAGCATGCCGTCTACTGGTGGGACCAGAGGACCGGACGCTTCGTCAGCTCCCCCGCCTACGACGTCCGCTCGCCGGGGGGCGCCGTCGTCGCCGGGATCGTCGATCGCTACAACCGGACGCGGGCGGGCGGGCACCTGCCGCGACGGATCGGCCTCGCCTGGCGGAAGATGGCCGACCCCGCCTGCCTCCCGCCGCCGTCGCCGGGCACGCCCCGTCCGGTCCCCGAGCTCGAGATGCGTCCGTTCCAGATCCCCGTAAACGGCCTCGGCTGGGACAAGGACATGTCCCTCGCCTCGAACGGCTACTTCCACGGCCTCTACTACAGCCCGTTCATCGACGAGCTGACGATCGACCTCGCCCTCGAGGTCCTCGCCTCGAAGGAGCTCGAGCTCGGGCATGAGGAGCAGCCCGACATCCTCTGCCTCTCGCTCTCGGGGCAGGACACTGTCTCCCACGCGTACGGCGCCGAGTCCGAGGAGAACCTCGACGCGCTCCGGCGGCTGGACGTCCAGCTCGGACGCCTGCTCGAGACGCTCGGGCGTACCTTCCCCGACGGCAAGGTCGTCCTCGCGCTCTCCGCCGACCACGGCTTCCAGACGATCCCCGAGCGCGAGGCCCGGGTCGACAAGACGTTCACGGGCGGCCGGATCCTGACGGGAAACGGCGCCGTGACGAACTTCGAGGAGCGCCTCAACCGCTACGTCTGCGAGGAGCTCTGCCTCCCGCCCGGCTCGCGTCCGATCTTCGGGAACGAGGGCTTCGACGTGAAGTACAACCTCCCGGCCCTGCCGACGATGCGGACCGTCGCGGGCCCGTGCGGCGAGGCCGGGCGGCCCGTGACGCGGGACGACGTCGACCGTGTCCTCCCCGGGGCGATCGCCCGGCTCTGGCACGAGGAGTTCCGGACGGTCCTCCTCGCCTCGAAGAAGGAGAGCTGGGACCGAAGCGATCGCGACGTCCGTTTCGCCCTGAACGACCACGACGCGGAGCGGTCGGGCGAGGCGATCCTGATCCCTCGGCGCGGCGTGATCCTCTACCCCGACGCGCGCGGCGGGACCCACGGCTCCCACTACGTCTACGACACGCACGTCCCGCTCCTCTTCTGGGGCGGCGGCGTCGCGGCCGGGGTCTCCGACGCCGAGCGAACGCCGTACGACTTCGCTCCGACCGTCGGGAAGCTGCTCGGCGTGGCGCTTCCCGACGCCGTCGGGACGGCGATCGAGCTTCCCCGCCAGACCGCGAAGCCCTGAGAGTGCGGTCTGCTGCGACGGAACCGTCGCGGCGGACCGGACCGCGGCCGTCGCACAATCGGACCGTGGACGAGCCCCGACCCCGCCGGCGACCTCGTTACCCGGGACGCAACCCACGCCGGTTCGAGGAGAAGTACAAAGAGCGTGACCCGGCCCGCTTCCCGGAGACGGTCGCGAAGGTCGTCGCGTCGGGCAAGACGCCGGCCGGGACGCACCGCCCCGTCCTGGTCGAGGAGGTCGTCGCGGCGCTGCGCCCGGCAGCCGGCGAGATCGCCGTCGACGCGACGCTCGGATACGGCGGCCATGCCGCGGCGCTTCTGCCGCGCCTCCTCCCGGGCGGCCGGCTCGTCGGCCTCGACGCGGACCCCGTCGAGCTCCCCAGAACCGAGGCGCGCCTGCGCGACCTCGGGTTCGCCGAGGAGGCCCTCACCGTCCGCCGTTCGAGCTTCGCGGGGCTCCCGAAGGTGCTTTCCAGCCTCGGGCTCGACGCGGTCGACCTCCTCCTCGCCGACCTCGGCGTCTCCTCGATGCAGCTCGACGACCCCGCGCGCGGCTTCACGTTCCGGGAGGACGGCCCGCTCGACATGCGGATGAACCCCGTCCGCGGCCTCTCCGCCGCGCAGCTCCTCGCGCGCGTCTCCGAGGCGCGCCTCGCCGCGCTCCTCGAGGAAAACGCCGACGAGCCGCACGCCGCGGCGATCGCCCGGGCGATCGTCACCACACGCGCGGCCTCACCGGTCGACACGACCGCGGCCCTCGCGGACGCCGTCCGTCGGGCCCTCGCCGCGCTACCGGAGCGCGTCCGGCAGGAGGAGGGGGACGACCCCGTGCGGCGGACGTTCCAGGCGCTACGGATCGAGGTGAACGACGAGCTCGGCGCCCTCCGCGCCCTGCTGACGGCGCTCCCCGCGTGCCTCGCGCCCGGCGGGCGCGCCGCCATCCTGACGTTCCACTCCGGCGAGGACCGGCTCGTGAAGAAGGCGTTCCAGGCCGGGGCGAGGGCCGGCGTCTTCTCCGACTGGTCCCGCGAGCCGGTTCGGCCGGGCCCGGAGGAGGTCCGGGCGAACCCGCGCGCGCGGCCCGCGAAGCTGCGATGGGCTCTCCGCGCGGAGACGGACGCTCGTCCCGCGTTCTAAGATCGCCCCATGCTGACTGCAGAGTGCGCGACCCCCAGACCCCTCCTCGGATCGGCCCGCTGGGAATGGTGGGAGTGGTGGCTCGAACGGAAGACCCGCTGGGTGCGGGACGAGGTGAAGCAGCTCGACGAGGGGGTCTTCCGGACCCTCGCCGCGGGCACCGGCCTCCCCGCGATCCACCAGCGCTCCACGTTCCCGTTCAAGGACGTCCGCGACGGCGCCGACCGCTTCCTCGGGATGGCGAAGGGAGGCGAGCGCCCCTACGCCCGGATCTACACACGCCTCGGGAACCCGACGACCGAGTACCTCGAGCGTGTCCTCTTCCAGCTCGAGGCCCACCACGTCATCGAGAAGGCCCTCGCGGTGGACGAGAAGGAGCCGACGATCGGCGCCCTGATCTTCGGCTCGGGGATGGGGGCGATCTCGACGCTCGCCCTCGCGGTCTGCCGGGCCGGCGACGCGATCCTCGCGGGGAACGTCTACGGCTGCACCGACAGCCTCTTCCGGGGGCTCGGGAAGTTCGGCGTCGAGGCGGTCTTCTGCGACATGGGGAACGTCGCGGCCGTCGAGGCCGCGCTCGAGGCGCACCCGAACGTCGCGATGGTCTTCCTGGAGTCGCCGGAGAACCCGACGCTCCGGATCGCCGACATCGAGGCGATCTCGCGCCTCACCGAGCCGCGCGGAGTCCTCCTCGTCGTCGACAACACGTTCTGCTCGCCCTACCTCCAGCAGCCGTTCCGGCTCGGCGCCGACCTCGTCATGCACTCGCTGACGAAGTTCGTGAACGGCCACTCGACCTCGATCGGCGGCGCCCTCCTGGGGCCGTTCCGGTTCATGAAGACCGACTTCTTCCCCTGGTACAAGGACGTCGGCGCCACGCCTTCCCCGTTCGACTCGTGGCTGAACGGCATGACGGTCCAGAGCCTCGCCCCGCGGGAGGCCCAGCAGAGCGCCACCGCGCTCGAGGTCGCCCGCTTCCTCTCGACGCACCCGAAGGTCGCGTCGGTCGGCTACCCCGGCCTGCCGGACTTCCCCCAGGCGGACCTCGTCCGCCGCCAGATGCGCTCCGGCGGGGCGATCCTGACGTTCGAGGTGAAGGGGGGCGTCGCCGCCGGCGAGACGGTGATGAACTACTTCGGCCGCAAGGACACGCCGATGGAGCTCGCCGTCTCCCTCGGCTCCTGCATCACCTACATCCAGCACCCGGCCTCGATGACGCACGCCGTCGTCCCGGAGGCGGACCGGCTCGCCCGCGGGATCACGCCCGGCCTGATCCGGCTCTCCGTCGGGCTCGAGGGGGCGGAGGTCCTCACCGAGCACCTCGGGAGGGCGCTCGACCTGACCTGAGCTCGCGCTTCGTCCGCCCTGCGGGGCGGGAAGGGGGACGCATGATGGCCCGAGTCCGGAACATCGCGATCAACACCGGGGGCGGCGACGCCCCCGGCCTGAACGCCGTGATCTGCGGCGTCGTGAGCGCCGCCCTGAACCGCGGCTGGCGCTGCTTCGGCATCCGCGACGGCTACAACGGCCTGCTCTTCCCCGAGCAGTTCCCCGACGGGGGGCTCGTCCCGCTCAGCCGGACGCGTGTCGAGGGGATCGCCTCCCTCGGCGGGACGATCCTCGGGACGACGAACCGCGGGAACCCCCTGCGGTTCCCCGTGAAGCAGCCCGACGGGACGACAGTCGAGGTCGACCGGACAGACGAGCTCGTCCGCGCCTTCGCCCTCCACGAGATCGACGCCCTCGTCTCGATCGGCGGCGACGGCTCGCTCGCGATCGCGAACGTCCTCGCGAAGAAGGGGGTCCGGGTCGTCGGCGTCCCGAAGACGATCGACAACGACCTGGACCGGACCGTCATCACGTTCGGCTTCGACACGGCGCGCTCGTTCGCGACGGAGGCGATCGACCGGCTCCACTCCACGGCCGAGGCGCACCGCCGGATCATGGTCGTCGAGGTGATGGGGCGCTACGCCGGGTGGATCGCCCTCGACTCGGGCGTCGCCGGGAACGCCGACGCCATCCTGATCCCCGAGATCCCGTACGACCTCGAGAGGGTGGCGGAACACCTGCGGCGCGCCGAGGAGTCGGGCCAGCGCCACGCCATCGTCGTCGTCGCCGAGGGGGCGAAGCCGAAGGGGGGGACGGTCTCGACGCTCGGCCCGCGCGAGGCGGGCGCGATGGAGCGGCTCGCGGGCGCCGGGGAGCGCGTGATGAAGGGGCTCGAGGAGCTGACGGGGCGCGAGGTGCGGACCGTCGTCCTCGGCCACCTCCTCCGCGGCGGGACGCCGTCTTCCTTCGACCGCCTCCTCGCGCTCCGCTTCGGCGCAGCCGCCGTCCGGGCGCTCGAAGAGGGGCAGAGCGGCGTCATGGTCGCGCTCGCCCCGCCGACGGTGAACTACGTCCCGCTCGAGGAGGCGACGAGCCGCATGAAGTCCGTCCCGCTCGACTGCGACACGATCAAGACCGCGCGGGACCTCGCCATCAGCTTCGGAGACTAGGCCGCCGGCGGCGATGGACCGCGAGCCCGAGAACGGCGGCGCCCACGCGAGCGGCGCTCACGAGGCCGAGACCCTGGTCCGGCCGGTGGGCGTCGCGGATCCCGACGCCCCGGCCGGAGCCACCCCGCCGACGGCCGGAGTCCCGCCGGCGGAGACGACCCGCGCATGCCCGTCGTTCCCCGTCTCGGGCTGGGACCGTTACGAGCTCGTCGGCTTCCTCGGCGAGGGGGGAATGGGCCGCGTCTTCTCCGCCCGCGACCCGCGCCTCGGCCGGGACGTCGCCCTCAAGTTCCTCAAGGACGAGGACCCCGAGCTCGCGCGGCGCTTCCTCGTCGAGGCACGGGCCCAGGCGCGCGTCGAGCACCCCTCCGTCTGTCCGGTCTGGGAGGTGGGCGAGGTCGCGGGCCACCTCTACATCGCGATGCCGCTCCTGAAGGGCCGGAACCTGAAGGACGCCGCAAAGGGGATGTCTCTCGAGCAGATCGTCGAGGTCGTCGCGCGCGTCGCGGACGGCCTCCACGCCGCGCACCGGATCGGTCTCGTCCATCGCGACGTCAAGCCGGGGAACGTCCTCGTCGAGACGACGCCCGACGGCGAGAGCCGCCCGTGGGTCATGGACTTCGGCCTCGTCCGCGACGCGAGCGTCGAAGGGATGACCGTGACCGGCCTCGCCCTCGGGACACCGTGGTACATGCCGCCCGAGCAGGCGCTCGGACGGAGGGCGGCGATCGACCGCCGCTCCGACGTCTACTCGCTCGGGGTCACGCTCTACGAGCTCCTCGCGGGAACGCTCCCGTTCGCCGGCGAGACGCCCTTCGACGTCATGAACCGGGTCCTGACCGAGGAGCCCGCTCCCCCGTCCCGTCACGCGCCGGGGCTTCCCGCCGACCTCGAGACGATCGTCCTGAAATGCCTCGAGAAGGAGCCGGCGCGGCGGTACGACTCCGCGCGGGCCCTCGCCGACGACCTCCGGCGCTTCCTCGACGGCGAGCCGATCGCCGCCCGTCCGACGGGCCCCGTCGCCCGCCTCCTCCGCCGGGCGCGGCGGAACCCCGCGCTCGCCATCCTCGCGGCGGGACTGACCCTCGCCCTCGTCTCCTTCGCGACGTTCGCCGTCCGCGCGCGCGTCCAGTCCGCGCGGCGCGCCGAGATCGCCCGGGCTCTCGGGGAGGAGGTCCGGGAGACCGAGATCCTCGTCCGCTGGATCTCCCACCTCCTGCCGCTTCACGACGTGAACCGCGAGCGGGCGATCGTCCGCTACCGGATGCGCGACCTCGAGGCCCGCCTCCCTTCGATGGGCGCCGCCGCCGCCGCCCCGGGCGCCTACGCCCTCGGCCGGGGGCACCTCGTCCTCGGCGAGCTCGACGCGGCGCGGGAGCGTCTCCAACGTGCCTGGGACGGCGGGGTGAGGACACCCGAGGCCGCCTACGCCCTTGGCGTCAACCTCGCGCACCTCTACGAGCGGGAGCGCCGCTCCTTCTCCGCAGCGCCGACGCCCCAGGAACGGGAACGGCGGCGGAAAGAGGCCGACGCCGCTCTCCGCGACCCGGCGCTCGACTTCCTCGAGAAGGCGCGAGGCGCGCGGATGGACTCTCCCGAGTACGCCGAGGCGCTCGTGGCCGAGCTTCAGGGCGACCTCGACCGTGCGATCGACCTCGCCCGCTCTTCGGCCGAATCGAAACCGTGGCTCTACGAGGCGCGCCTCCTCCTCGGCCGGGCGCTCCGGCGCCGCGGGCTGGAACGGATGGAAGCGGGCCGGGACGCAGAGGCGCTCCCCGACTGGGACGCCGCCGAGGAGGCCTATCGCGGGGCCGTGGAGATCGCACGGAGCGCTCCGGACGGCTATCAGGGCCTCTGCTCGCTCTACCGGGACCGGGCTGAAACCGCGCAGATCCGGGGTCGCTCCGCAACGAAGGAGCTCGAGGGGGCCGCCCGGTGGTGCGAGGGCGCGGTCGAGGTCGATCCCTCGAATGCCCTCGCCCTGCTCCGTGCCTCGGACGTCGAATGGCAGTGGGGCATCGAGCTCGCGAACGAAGGGAAGGACCCACGCGCGCGCTTCGAGAAGGCGGTCGCCCTCGCCGAGCGGACGATTCCCTCGCGGTTCGACCTCTCCTACGCCCTCGACAACGTCGGCATCGCCTGGGTCAACCGTGCCCAATGGGAGGCCGCGAACGGCATCGACCCCGCACCCTCCTTCGCGAAGGCGGAGGAGGCGTTCCGGCGTTGCTCGGTCGAGTTCCCGAACCTCTTCTCCGTCCACTGCAACCTCGCGGAGACGCTCAACGCGCGGGCGCGGTTCGGTCTCTCCCGCGGGCGCGACCCGTCGCCCCTGCTCGCGGAGGCCCGGCGCGCGCTCGAGCGCGGGGAGGACTTCGCCGAGCACTTCTGCCACGCTCTCGGCTGGGTCGTCTCCGCGTCGGTCGAGTCGCAGTGGGCGCTGCTGTCCGGGCGAGATCCCGGTCCGGCCGCGGGCGAGGCGGCGCGGCGCCTGGAGCTACTCCGGAGGGTGAACCCCGGTGCGGTGACGGGCCTCCTGGAGGCCGCGACGGCGTCGCTCGCGGTCGCCGAGGACCGCCTCCTGCGCGGGGATGCCCCGACGGAGGAGCTCGAGGCCGCGCGACGTCTCCTCGTCGAGGCCTCCGCGACGAGCGCGGAGGGACGGGGAACGGCGCTCGTACGCGCCGAGACTCACCTCCTCGCGGCGCGGTCGGGCCGGACCGCTTCGTGGTCCGACGGACAGGCCGCGTTCGCGGAGGCGCGCCGCCTCGCGCCCGCGAACGCGCACGTCCTCTCGCGCTCCGCGCGCTTCCTCCGCTTCCGGCTGGATACGCCCGCGACGAGGCCCGGCGACGCGCGCGAGGGGCTCCACCTCGCCCGCGCGGCGCTCGAGATCGACCCCGCGTCCGCCGAGGCGTTTCTCCTCGCAGGCTTCTTCTCCGGTCGGCTCGGCGCCGCCGACGACGCGGCGCGGCTGGTGGCGCGGGGCTCCGTCTTGAACCCGCTCCTTCCACGCCTCCTCGGCCTCAGCTCCGCGGCGCGCTCCGATCGATCTCCCGCGTCTCCTCCGGCGCCGCCCAGCGGGCCCGGTGGAGGAGGAGCGGCTCGGTCTTCCCCTTGACCGCGACCGGCGGCAGCGGCTCGAGCGCGAACTTCGGCGTCGTCAGGCGCCGCCGGGTCGCATCCGAGATCAGGACCTCGCCCGGCTGCGCGGCCGTGCAGACGCGCGCCGAGACGTTCGTCGTGTCGCCGATCGCGGCGAACTGGACGTACTGCGGAGAGCCGATGTTCCCGAACGCGACGGGGCCGGAGTTGAGGCCGACGTGGATCTCGAGCCGCCGCCCCTCGCCCCAGGCGGCGTTCAGCCGCTCGAGCGCGCGGCGCATCTCGAGCGCGGCCGAGAGGGCCCGGTCCGCGTCGTCGTCGTGCGGGGCGGGGACGCCCCAGATCGCCATCAGCGCGTCGCCGATGTACTTCTCGAGCGTCCCCTCGTGGCGGAAGACGATGTCGGCCATCACGGGAAAGTAGCGGTTCAGGAGGTCGACGACCTCGCGGGGCGCCAGCTCGGAGGACATCGCCGTGAAGCCGCTGATGTCCGAGAAGAGGACCGTCACGTCGGCGTCGCGCACCCGGGCGCCGAAGTCGGCCGAGCCCATGAGGGGACCGACGACGGACGGCGGGAAGAAGCGCAGGAGGCTCGAGCGCCGGACGGCTTCCTCCTGGAGCTTCGCGGTCAGCCGCGCGTTCTCGATCGCCTGCGCGGCCTGGCTGCCGAACGCGCCGAGGAACTCGAGGTCCTCCCTCGAGTAGCGGTTCGGGATCGAGCGGTGGTCGACGTAGAGGACGCCGATCACCCGCTCGCCCGCCTTCAGGGGCGCCGCCATCGAGGAGCGGATGGAGTCTCCGGCGACCGTCGCCGAGCCGGCGAAGCGCGGGTCGACGAGCGCGTCGTCGCTGACGAGCCCCTCCCCCCGCTCGAAGACGTGCCGCACGATGCTCCGGCTGAAGAACGAGTCGCTCTCGGTCATCGTCTTCCGCGACCGCACGACCTTCGCGACCGGCTCGTCCGACCCCTCCTCCATGAGGAGGAGGGCGACGCGGTGGACGTCGAGGATCTGGAGGAGGAGCTCGACGATCCGCGGCAGGACCGCGTCGACCGGCTCGGGCGAGGAGAGGATCTGCGAGATGGTCAGCAGGATCTTCAGCTTCGCCTCGGAGCGCTGCATCGGCAGCGCGCCGCGGAGCTGGATCGCCGACGTCTTGTCGATCTCCGCGCCCGCCCCGATCAGGCCGTGGAGCGTCATCTCCGGGGAGGAGTAGCCCGACCGGGCCGGGGACGTCTCCTCCTCGAACCGGAGCGGGAGCTCCCCGAGCTGCAGCGTGTCTCCGTGCTTGAGCCGGCACTGGAGGACGCGGAGCCCGCCGACGAACGTCCCGTTGCGGCTTCCGAGGTCGAGGACGCTCGACCCGTCCGGCTCGACGTCGATCCGGGCGTGGACCCGCGACAGGCTCGCGTCGAGGAGGACGACGTCGTTCTCGCGGGAGCGCCCGACGGTGTTGCCGCCCGGCTTCAGCGGAAAGCGCTCGTCGGGAGCTCCGGCGCCCGAGGACCGTACGAGATAGGGCATCGTTCCACGGGATTCTAGCGGCCGGGTGGCGGAGCGCCGAAGAGCGTCCGGACGGCCGCTTTCGTCACCTTCCCCATCGCGTTCCGCGGGAGGTCATCGAGGACGAGCAGGCGCGTCGGGAGCTTGTAGGGAGCGAGCCGCTCGCGGGCGAACGCCCGGAGGGAGTCGAGGGAGAGCGGCGCGCCGCCCGTCACGACCGCAGCCGCGACGCGCTCGCCCCACTCCTCGTCGGGGAGGCCCACGACCGCGGCGTCCTTCACGGCGGAGTGAAGCCGCAGGACGTCCTCGATCTCGAGCGCTGAGAGCCCGTGAAGAAATGCCGGCTCGGGGTAGCAATCGGAGACTGGTGTCTCCAGATTGAGGTATGCCGAAAGAGCGGGACGGGAAGGGGGCGGGGGAAGGCGGGGTACGGATCGTCGAGGCGGAGCGTCAGCAGGTTGAGCTGAGGGTGTTCCATCTGGACGGGA